>ERZ1026957.47-NODE-47-length-63657-cov-9.307239_pt1 | contig 63657 bp, 64 predicted proteins | sample MGYA00519300_ERZ1026957 | MGnify/ENA primary metagenome ERZ1026957 (study PRJEB26926, sample SAMN06164520) | human gut metagenome | biome: ENVO:00009003; feature: ENVO:2100002; material: ENVO:00002003 | host: Homo sapiens | place: USA | collected 2012 ...
TATGTTCGAGATCCAGTCTGCTCCTGAGTACAATCTGGGTTCCTCGACAGACTGAAGGCACCCCTGACGGGGTGCCTCTTCTATTATTTCACACGGCGCCGGGGTAAGACACCGCAGGAAATGCGGGTCAGTTTCCGCGCTTTTTAGCGGTCCAGGCCATACCGGTAACGCTGAGAACAGCGGTCACGGCGTAGATACCCACGCCCGCGTCGAAGGTCTTGGGGCTGCCCTTGGTGTCGTCGGTCTTGGTGTCGGTGGTAGTAGTGGTGGAGTTGTAGTAGTAGCGGGGCGGCTGGGGAACGGTGTAGGAGTCACCGGTCACGGTCACGCCATTGACTGTCACGCCGGTCACGCCATCAGCCACAGCAATGCTCTTGCCCGCATCCACACCGGTGACGGGGCCGGTCTTGGTAACAGTAACACTCTTGCCGTTATTTGCCGCGGCGGCGATAACTGCACTACCAACAGCATAGCTGGTGTTATCTCCATCCACAACAGTAGCCACCGCGACACCGGCTGCCACAAAGTTAGTACCTTCGCCCTCTGCCTTGCAGTTGGACGGATCGATCTGGGGGAACTCGCCGCCGTTGACCGTTATCGTTGCTGTACCGTTTGTATGGTTTGCATCGTAGCAATTCAGCACAAAGTCATATGGTTTCGCTTCGGAGAATTTCTGCTGAACGGTATATGTGCCGCCATTGATAATCGCAGTACCGGTAAGAACATACACAGCGTGGATATTGCCAATGAAAGTACCATTCTGGATAGTCACTTTACCGCCATCCTGCACATCTACAGCGTAGCAGTCATTTTCTTTTGCTGCAAATGTACCATTGCCGGTAATCGTCAAATCGCCATGCTCTCTCACAGAAATCAGCGACCATGCTCCCGTGCCTTCATTCCAAATGTCGGTAGTATTGTACAGCTTCTTGCCGTTCATATCGAGAACGACCTTCTTTCCGACCGTCACTACGCTGGACGCATCCACGTCTTTCAGCAGCACAATGGTCTGACCCTCGGCCGCCGCGTTCACCGCTTCCTGCAGCGTAGCGTACTCAGCATTACCGATTTTTGCGACCTTTGCAGCGCCTTCCCCTTCCGCCCAGGCGGCGGTGGTAAGGCCCAGCGCCATGACCAGGGCCAGAATGGTTGCCAATGCTTTTTTCATTGCTCATTCCCCTTATGGTAGTAGATTTCCGCAGGTGCGCTCGTTTTAATACTCATTAAAACGCTAATGCAGAGGTACCTCTGCGGATAGTCAAATTATAGCACAGTTACACCGTTTGTCCAGCCTTTTTATGGAAATTTTACACATTTTTCTGTTACCGGGAATAAAAACAGGAAAATTTGGCAGAAAATGGAAGTTGGGGCGGAGAAAATGCCGCCTGCGGCGGGGGCGAGGGCGTTTTTTGACGCTGCGGGGCATCGGGGACGCCGCCCCCCCTACAGGGGAAGACTTTAGGGCTACTTTTTTCTATAAACCTATTGACATTGTAGGGTTTATGTGCTACCATGCAATTACCTACAAAAAAGATATGTTAAAGGAGTGATCCTATGCAGGTCTATGCAGATAATGCGGCCACCACGCGGATGAGCGACAAGGCCGTGGCGGCTATGACGCCCTATTTCCAGCAGTTTTACGGCAACCCCTCCAGCCTGCACACCGTGGGCCAGCAGGCCGCGGAGGCGCTGGCGGACGCACGGCGGCGGGTAGCGGACTGTCTCGGGTGCAGCTTTAAGGAGATCACGTTCACCTCCGGCGGCAGCGAGGCCGACAACCAGGCCATCGTCTCGGCGGCGCGGATCGGCGAGCGAAAGGGCAAGAAGCACATCATCTCCACCGCCTTCGAGCACCACGCGGTGCTGCACACACTGAAGAAGCTGGAAAAAGAGGGCTTTGAGGTGACGCTGCTGGACGTGGGTCCCACAGGCACCATCACCCCCCAGCAGGTGGCGGAGGCCATCCGGGAGGACACTTGTCTGGTGACCATCATGTACGCCAACAACGAGATCGGCTCTATCCTGCCCATCCCGGAGATCGGCAAGGTGTGCCACGAAAAGGGCGTGCTGTTCCACACCGACGCGGTGCAGGCGGCGGGCCACCTGCACATCAACGTGAAGGAGCAGAACATCGACATGCTGTCCCTGTCCGGCCACAAGTTCCACGGCCCCAAGGGCGTGGGCGTGCTGTATGCCCGGCAGGGCATCCCCCTGACCAATATCATCGAGGGCGGCGCGCAGGAACGCGGCAAGCGGGCCGGCACGGAGAACATCCCCGGCATCATGGGTCTGGCGGCGGCGCTGGAGGAGTCCTGCGGGCACATCGACGAGGACACCGTGCGCCTGACAAAGCTGCGGGACAAGCTGATCGCGGGACTGAGTAAGATCCCCCACAGCGCGCTGAACGGCGACCCGGTGCACCGGCTGCCCACCAACGTGAACTTCTGCTTCGAGGGCATCGAGGGCGAGAGCCTTCTGCTGCTGCTGGATCAGGCGGGCATCTGCGCCAGTTCGGGCAGCGCCTGCACCAGCGGGTCCCTGGACCCCAGCCATGTGCTGCTGGCCATCGGGCGGCCCCATGAGGTGGCCCACGGCTCCCTGCGGCTGAGCCTGTGCCACGACACCACGGAGGAGCAGGTGGACTATATTCTGGAGAAGGTACCCGGCATCGTGGCGTACCTGCGGGATATGTCCCCCATGTGGAAGGACCTGGAGTCCGGCAAGCGGACATTCATTCTGTAATGTAAAGGAGCGTTGATTATGGCTTTGTATACCGATACCGTGATGGACCACTTCCTGCACCCCCGGAACGTGGGTGAGATCGCCGACGCCGACGGCGTGGGCGAGGTGGGCAACGCCAAGTGCGGCGACATCATGAAGATGTACCTGAAGATCAAGGATGACAAGATCGAGGACGTGAAGTTTGAGACGTTCGGCTGCGGCAGCGCCATCGCCTCCAGCTCCATGGCCACAGAGATGATCAAGGGCAAGCGCATCGAGGACGCGCTGGCCCTGACCAACAAGGAGGTCGTGGACGCGCTGGGCGGTCTGCCTGCCCACAAGCTGCACTGCTCCGTGCTGGCGGAGGAAGCCGTGAAGTCCGCGGTAAAGGACTACTACGACAAGAACAGCATCGCCTACGACAAGAGTAAGTTCCCCGCCTGCGAGGACTGCGAGAGCTGCCGCATGGTGTAAGAAATACGGAAAAGAACCGCCGGAGGGCGGTTCTTTTTTTGTTCAAAACACGCCGTAGCCCTGGCCCTGGGTGATGATGTAGGACCAAAGGACCGGGCCGACGGCGCCAGTGGGACTGTACCCCAGGCGGCTTTGCAGGGTGCGGACCGCGGCGGCGGTGTCCGCGCCGAAGATACCGTCCGCGGTCACGGAGGGCAGGGCGCTGTCCCGCTGCGCCAGCCGGTTCAGCTGGGTCTGAAGCAGCGTCACCTCCGCGCCGGTGTCGCCTTCCACCAGAAAATGGCCGGGGTATATCTGCCGGGCGAAGGTCTGGTAGTTGGCGGGCAGCTGGTAGAGCGTCTGCTCATAGACGTTCTGGATGGCGTTCCATGTGTTCCGCCCCACCACGCCGTCCACCGTCAGGCCATAGGTGCTCTGGAAGGCCAGCACCGCGTCCCGCAGCTCGTCGTCGAACACGTCGGAGATGCGGATGGGCGGCAACTCCGGCAGGAAGAAGCCCAGAAACGCCAGATAGAACCGGATGGTCTGGACGCCGATGCCGGTGTCGCCCAGGCGGAGGACCTTGGGGAACTGCCGCTGAGCCTCGGAGATGGTCAGGCCCTCGCTGGTGACCTCGGAGAGGCTCTTGACGCCGTTGTAGATGGACTTGATTCGATACCATGTGCCCTTGCCCACGATGCCGTCCTGGGTCAAATTGAAAATGCGCTGGAAGGCGCGGACGGCGGCGGCGGTATCCGCGCCGAAGACGCCGTCGGTCTCTCCGACGGCGGGGAGAGCCGGGTAGTTCTTGCGGATGCGGTTCAGCTCCCGCTGGATGGTGCGGACATCCTCGCCCACGCTGCCCACGGTCAGGGGCCGACCGGGATAGGAGGGCGTACTGTCCCCCACCGGGGCGTTGTACACCAGGTCGATGTCCTGCCCGTAGTAGTACTGCAATATCTCGTAGGGTGTGCGTCCCTGCTGCGCCAGCTCCTGGCTGCCCCACTGAGACAGCCCCCGGCACTGGGTGCGGATACCGTCGCAGAACTGGGCGTACAGCGGCTCCACATTGCCGCGGCGGACGATGTAGTTGTTGAAAATGTCGTCCACGATGGCGTTGATGTTCTCGAACGTCTCCTTATCCGGGGAGAATGCCTGATCGTACTGGGTGTTGTTGGTGATGTCGAAGTCATAGCCCCGGCTGCGGTAGAACTCCGTATAGACCCGGTTCAGCGCCACGGAGATCTGCGCCAGCACATTGGCGCGGATGGCGCTCTCGTTCCACGTGGGGTATATCTCGCTGGCGGCCACGCCCTTGATATAGCGGGGAAAGGTGACGGTGACGTTCTCCGCCGGGGCGTCCGGCGCGCCCAGATGGACGGTGATGTACTCCGGAATAACGGGATAGGGCACGGCTCAGCCCTCCTCTCGCTGCGGCGGCAGCGTCACCGCCAGCACGGACTCGATGCGGGGAAACACCAGCACCTGCTGGTGCTCCGGACAGTGGTAGTCCGGGTGGCTCACCGCCACGGTGTAGGCGGTGCCGCTGATGCCCGCCGTGTCCGACGACAGTCCCAGCGACGCGGGCAGCGCCGGCAGCAGTATCCTGTCGGCAATGCCGGAGCTGTCGGTCACGCCGGAGTAGAACGTCTCCCGCACCGCGCCGAAGTCGCGGTAGACCTCCACGGACGCGCCGGGGATGGGGAATATCCCCTGGGCGGCGGATACCTGCACCCGCAGGCTGCCCTGCTCCGGGTGGGCATTACGGAACCAGGTGATGGGTTCGATCTGTGCCATAGTCGTTCCTCCCTTTTGTTTTTGGGAGAGTATATGCATCAGCAGAAAAGAAATATCCCCCGGCGGCAGCCGGGGGATATTCGCTATTTCAGAAGGCCCAGTTGCCCCGGCGGAACACGGGGACCACATCGCCGTTTTCGCAGACGGCGTCGATGTCCATATCCTCGGAGCCGATCATAAAGTCCTCGTGGATCATGGAGTCATTGACGCCCAGGGCGCGGCACTCAGCCAGGGTCTTGTGCTCAAAGTCGTTAATGGTGTCGGCAAAGCCCATGCCCAGAGCCAGATGGCAGGCGGCATTCTCGTCGAACAGCGTGTTGTAGAACAGCAGTCCGGACTGGCGGATGGGACTGTCGTAGGGCACCAGGGCGCACTCGCCCAGATAGGCGCTGCCCTCGTCCATAGTGATAAGCTTGGTCAGCAGGTCGTTGTTCTGCTCGGCGTGCCACTCCACAGCCTTGCCCGCGTGGAAGCGGATCCAGAACTTGTCGATGAGCTGCCCCTGATAGCTCAGTGGCTTGGTGGCGTAGACGATACCCTCGGCCTCGCCCCGCTTGGGGGAGATGAAGCACTCCTCGGAGGGGATATTGGGGTTGAAGACAATGCCCTGCAGGCTGCGCTCGCTGCCGCCGCAGAAATGGGCCTCGGGGATCATGCCCACGGTGAAGTCGGTGCCGGTGGCGCTCCTGTAGCGCAGCTGGCGGATGTGCAGGCTGTTCAGGTAGTCGCGGCGGTCGTGGATGTCCTTGTTGTGGGCCGCCCAGTTGGCCTGGGGATCGCCCTCCAGCGCACGGGAGGTAGAGAGGATGGCCTCCCACAGCTTTTCCACCGCCTGAGACTTACGCAGACCGGGAAACAGCTTTTTTGCCCAGGCCTCGCCGGGGACAGCGGCAATACACCACTGGTACTTGTTCTCGATCTGGTCGCGGTAGGGCTTGATGACGGGGAATTTGGCCTGCTGGCTCTTGGCCAGCTTCTCCTGGTCGATGCCCTTCAGGCCGTCCGGGTCCTCGGAGAGCAGATAGATGCGGCAGGGAATGGTGTCCACATAGTGCTGCCAGCGGGCCAGCTCGTAATCCTCCACTCTGGAAAGAGTGGTCAGGCTGCGGTGACGGACGTGGAGCTTCTGCAGAGGCTGGTAGTTCCAGTCCACCACGACCTTTTTGGCCTTGCATTTATAGCACTCGTCCACCAGCATGGCCACAAACTCCGGCTGGTCCAGGTCGGCGGCGATGAACACCTCCTGCCCCTTCTGGATATTGACGCCGGTGCGGGCGATGAGACGGGCGTAGGAACGGAGAACAGACTTTTTCATAGGGAATGCCTCCTTATCGGCAAAATTTCTGTTATGGGTATTGTACCACCGCGGGTGGGATTTGAAAAGCGGCAGGGCGGGACGTTCAAAAATTATTTTCATTTCTCTAATGTTCCTCTAATAAACCGGACGTAAGATAAGGCTATCCTAAGGAGACACATAACACATCAATACAAGGCCATCTACATATACAATACAGTTTCAGGAGGTAAAGAATATGAAACGTTTTCACATCATCAAAAAGGCTTCCCCCGTCAACTATGCGCTGGAGAGCAGCCGCACCCTGGACAACGGCGTGGTGCTGAAGCTGATCCACTGCGGCGAGACGCTGACCGTGTCCGCCAGCTACGAAAAGCATCTGGAGAGCTTCGCCGACCTGCGCTCCGTGGAGGAGGCGGCGTATATCGAGGACTATCTGACCCGGAAGTACAGCGGTGTGGACGCCGCCGACCTGCCCATGCTGACGGCGTAAGGGTTGTCAGGGCAGCGGTTTTCTGGTATACTGGGTGTGAGCGAGAGGTCCCGCCCGCCGATGGGCGGGCGGGACATTTTTTCTGCTGCCGGACGGTGGCTTGCGGAGGAGGGCACGGCGTATGCGTATTCTTATCGCGGAGGACCAGCCGGAGCTGCGGCGGATGCTGGTGAAGAACCTAACGGCGGCGGGCTATACCGTGGACGGCGTACCGGACGGCGCGGAGGCGCTGGCCTATCTGGACGCGGCAGCCTACGACGCGGCGGTGCTGGACATCATGATGCCGAAAGTGGACGGGCTGACGGTGCTGCGGACGCTGCGCGCCCGGGGCAGCGCCCTGCCGGTGCTGCTGCTGACGGCCCGGGACGCCGTAGCCGACCGGGTAGACGGGCTGGACGCGGGCGCGGACGACTATCTTATCAAGCCCTTTGCCCTGGACGAGCTGCTGGCACGGCTGCGGGTACTGACCCGGAAAAAAGGCAGCGGCAGCACCAATGTGTACACCCTGGCCGATCTGACGGTGGATACCGCCGCCCGGACAGCGAAGCGGGGCGACCGGACGCTGGAGCTGTCCGCCAGGGAATATGCGCTGCTGGAATACCTTATCCGCAGCAAGGGCGTGGTGCTGTCCCGGCAGCAGATCGAGGACAACCTGTGGAGCCTGGACTACGCCGGGGGCACCAATGTGGTGGACGTATACATCAGCTATCTGCGGAAGAAGCTGGAGCTGCCCGGGGAGCGCAAGCTGCTGCACACGGTGCGGGGCATGGGCTGGGTGCTGAAGGAGGATGCATGAGGAACATATCCATCAAATGGCGGATGACCCTGTGGTTCTCCCTGCTGATGATTGCCATCACGGCACTGATGCTGGTGTTCGTGATGCTGATGAACCGCAACACCGTAACGCGGCCGCCGGAGGCGGAGCTGCTGTACATGGTGGGCCGGAACGCCGATGATGTGGAATTCGACCACGGAGGCTGGGACTTCAGCGACGTGGAGCAGTACGCCCACGGGGTGTACACGGAGATCTTCGACGAGGACGGACAGCGGCTGTTCGGCACGGCGCCGGCGGAGGTATCGGACGGCGCGCCGAAGGAGAAAAACGCGCTGCACACCGTCGTCGGCAGCAGCGGCGGGACGTATCTGGTGTATGACTGCTGGCTGGAGATCGGCGGCAGCGGCCTGTGGGTACGGGGCACCATCGACAGCGCGGCCCGGGGCAGCGTGATGGAGGTCATCGTGCCGCTGGCGTGGTCGGTGCTGCCGGCGCTGGTGGTGCTGAGCGTGGGCGGCGGCTGGCTCATCTCCAGCAGCTCCTTCAAGCCTATGGAGAAGGTCATCGCGGCGGCGGAGAGCATCTCCGGCGGCGAGGACCTGTCGCGGCGCATCGGCCTGCCCAGAGGCAGGAGTGAGATCAACCGGCTGGCGGGGACCTTTGACGATATGTTTGACCGGCTGGAACGCTCCTTTAAGGCGGAGGCGCAGTTTACCTCGGACGCCAGCCACGAGCTGCGGACGCCGGTGACGGTGATCCTGGCAGAATGTGAGACGCTGGAGCGTACAGCGGAGACCACAGAGGACTACGTCGAGGGCATGACGGTCATTCATCGGCAGGCGGAGCAAATGTCCCGGCTCATCGGGCAGCTGCTGCATATCACGCGGCTGGAACAGGGCACCCAGAAGACCTGCATGGAGCGCGGCGACCTGACAGCGCTGGCGGAGGCGGTATGCGAGCAGCAGAAAATGATCGCGCCGGAGGGCGTTGTCCTGACCTGCGACGCGCCGGAGAGCGTGGAGGCGCAGATGGACGTGATACTGATGACCCGGCTGCTGAACAACCTCATTTCCAACGCCTTCCGATACGGCAGCGGCGGCGGGCACGTCCGTGTAACCGTCCGCCGGGAGGGCGGCTGCGCCGTGCTGTCCGTAAGTGACGATGGCGCGGGCATCCCGCCGGATCAGCAGGAGAAGATATGGCAGCGGTTCTATCAGGTGGACGCGGCCCGCAGCGGCGGCGAGGGCACCGGGCTGGGGCTGTACATGGTACGCCAGATCGCACGGCTCCACGGCGGCACAGCGGCGGTGGAGAGCGTTTCCGGGCAGGGCAGCACATTCACCGTGCGGATCCCGGCGGAATGACATACATTTTCCCCGCCTGCGGGCGGGGAAAATTTTTTCATATCCCCTATTGACTCTGCCATGGTGGAAGGGTATAGGATAGGTACGAGCTCAAGGAAAGACGATGGAGGTGCCCCCATGCTGAAGATCGGAGATTTTTCAAAGCTGTCCCCCCGGCCGTGCATTTGCGCTCCCCTCACGCCCCCCCGCCTGACGGCGGGGGCCTTATGATTTGCTTGACCGGGTTGACTTTCACGGGACAGGCGGGCATAATAGGGCATACTATACTGATGGGAGGTGCGGTCATGGCGGACATTTTCATACGGGCGCTGCCCAAGTACGCGCCGGACCTGATCGTGCTGCTGGGGCTGTATCTCCTGCTGCTGGGCCGGTGGAAAAAGCAAGGGCGACGGCGGGTGCTGGTGTACACGGTGTTCAGCGTGTATATGCTGGGCGTGCTGTGGGTGACGGTGCTGCCGGTGCTCTCCATGCTGGGGACACACCATGCCTACGCGCCCATGAACCTGGAGCCGTTCCGGGATCTGCGGCTGGGGTACGGCAACGCGGAAAGGCAGCTGCTGCTGAACGTACTGATGACAGTGCCCTTCGGCATTCTGTGGCCGGTGGTGCGCCGGGGAAAAGCGGGGGTGTTCCGTACGGTGGGGGCGGCGTTTCTGCTGAGCCTGTGCATCGAGCTGGTCCAGCCTCTGCTGCCCACAGCACGGATGTCGGACATCACCGACCTGATCTGCAACACTGCTGGCGGGCTGATCGGCTACGGTTTGTACCGGCCGTGGAAAAAGGCTTTAGGCTGCTGGATGTAAAAAACGACCGCCGAGGCGGTCGTTTTTGCTTATTGCAGGGCTTCGCGGAGGCAACGGACCTTTTGGGCCAGCTGGGCGAAGGCGGCGGGGGTAAGGGACTGGGCGCCGTCGGACAGGGCGGTGGCGGGACGGTCATGGACCTCCACCAACAGTCCGTCGGCCCCGGCGGCCACGGCGGCCAGCGCCAGCGGCTCCACCAGATCGGCGCGGCCCGCGGCGTGGCTGGGGTCCACAATGACCGGCAGATGGGTCAGGCGCTTCAGCACCGGAACGGCGGACACATCCAGGGCGGCGCGGGCGGGGGTCAGGCCGCTGCGGATACCACGCTCGCAGAGAATGACCTGCGTATTGCCGCCGGACAGGATATACTCCGCGGACAGCAGCAGCTCCTCCACCGTGGCGGAAGTGCCGCGCTTGAGCAGGATGGGCTTGCGGGTGCGGCCGAGAGCTTTCAGCAGGGCGAAATTCTGCATATTGCGCGCACCCACCTGCAGCACGTCCACATCAGCCAGCGCGTCCAGCTGGGCGGGATCGGTGATCTCGGTAACGGTGGGCAGGCCCGTATCACGGCCGGCCTGCACCAGCAGCGCCGTGCCCTGCTCACCCAGACCCTGGAAGGTGTAGGGCGAGGTGCGGGGCTTGAAGGCGCCTCCGCGGAGCATGACGGCCCCGGCGGCCTTTACGGCGGCGGCGACGGTCTGTATCTGGTATGCGGACTCCACGGCACAGGGCCCGGCGATCAGGCAGAAATCCGCGCCCACACGGACATCGCCCACCGGCACCACGGTATTCTCCGGATGAGTGCTCCGGGCGGCCAGGTGATAGGCCGGGGTCAGACGGCGGGCCTCCTGCACATAGGGCAGGGCCTGAAGCGCGGCGGGGTCCAGCCGCCACGTCTCCCCCACCAGGGGCAGAAGGATGGATGTCTCCCCCGCTACGCAGCCGCCCTTGACGTTTTGCAGAGCCAGCTGGGCCAGCAGCTGGCGGATGGCAGGCTCCGGGGTGTTCTTTTGCAGTACGAGTATCATAACGGATCGCTCCCTGTATTGTAGTCAGGTGGTTATTATAGCGTATCCCATCGATTTTTGCAATCCGTGAAAAGCGCGTATTGACAAAAACAGGCAGAGCCATATAATGAACTTGTATTACAAATGGGCGTTCTGCGTGCCCCCTTCCCTGCCGAAGACACAGCAGAACAAAGGAGTAAAAAGGAGAAATAATGGAACGGAAATTTACACTGAGCTGCTGCTCCACGGTGGACCTGCCCTATTCGTACATGGAGAGCCGGGACATCCCCGTGCTGTTTTACACCTACGTGGTGGACGGACAGACCTATGACGACGACATGGGCCGTGACCCGGCGGCGCTGCCCCGGTTTTACGGCTTTCTGAAGGCGGGCAAGCTGCCCCAGACCAGCCAGATCAACGTAGCGGGCTATATGGACTTTTTTGAGAAGCTGCTGCAGCAGGGCGGCGACGTGCTGCACATCGCATTCACATCCGGGCAGTCCTGCTCGGTGAACAACGCCTATCTGGCGGCAGCAGAGCTGAAGGACAAGTACCCCGGGCAGAAGCTGATCGTCATCGACTCCCTGTGCTCCTCCAGCGGCTACGGCCTGCTGGTGGACTACGCCGCCGATATGCGGGACGCGGGTGAGGACATCGACACCGTGGCCCAGTGGGTGCTGGACAACCGGAACAAGGTGCATCACCAGTTCTTTTCCAGCGATATGACCCAGTTCCGCCGGACAGGCCGGGTATCCGGCGCGGCGGCCACGGTAGCCACGGTGCTGAACATCTGCCCCATCATGCGGCTGGACGACAAGGGCGCCATCAAGGCATACAGCAAGGTGCGGGGCAAGAAAAAAGCCGTGGAGACTACGGTGGACACCATGGAGCAGCACGCCCAAGACGGCCGGGACTATGACGGCAAGTGCTTTATCTGCCACAGCCAGTGCCCGGAGGACGCCCGGCTGGTCATGGACGCCGTGGAGGAACGGTTCCCGAAGCTGAAGGGAAAGATTCGCCTGTGCGACATCGGCACCATCATCGGCAGCCATGCCGGACAGGGCACCGTGGCAGTGTTCTTCATGGGCGACGAACGGCCGGAGATGGAATAAGGGAAGAGGCAGGAATGGTCCTGCCTCTTTTCGTTCTCTTGGGCTTTAATCCGCATAGCCAATAATATCTCTTTCCACCGTATGTATCACCTCTTCGGGTACATCTTTCACGAATAATCTATAAACCCGGTTCAAACGCGGATTATATATCCCAAGGTATTCAATTTTTTCAAACTCCGGATGTACAGAGCGAAGCCCCATCCTCCAGTACATAAGCAACTGCAAGGTGTGTCTCGTCGTTATTGATGCAGAAGTAACCTTAAAGTCCCACAAAGTATCCTCCGTAATGAAATCTCCATCGCCTGCCTGCACTATATCGGTATATCCGCCCTCGAATGTGAATCCTTCCAAAATTATCGGACCATACTCCTCGACAAACTTCAAAGACCGTTCGACCATAATCCGAACATTTCCTATTGTTGACTTATCAACCAATATCCAGTCAACGCTGAGTAAACAGAAAGAGACGCGCTGCGGCGCGTCTCTTTTTTGCTCTTTTCCTTATCTTCCGGTCATGACGGTCATGACCTCGAACTCCTCGTGGTTCAGGGTCTTGGTCATCGCCAGGCCCTCGTCGATGTCCACGTTGGTGATCCGGTCGCCCTTGGCGCAGACGATGCGGTTGGTCTTGCCCTCCGCCAGCAGCTGCACCGCCTCGTAGCCCATGCGGGTGGCGGTGACGCGGTCCTTGGCTGTGGGGCTGCCGCCCCGCTGGATGTGGCCAAGGATCGTGACGCGGGGGTCCAGCCCCAGCTCCTTTTTGATCTGCTCACCCACGGCCATGCCGCTGGCGGCGCCCTCGGCCACCACGATCATAAAGTTGGTCTTGCCGCTGATGCGGGCGCGGCGGATCTTCTCAGCCACGTGCTTTTCAAAGTCGTAGGAGCGCTCGGGCACCAGCACGGCGGTGGCGCCGATGGCCACGCCCACATACAGCGCCAGATAACCGGCGCGGTGGCCCATGACCTCCACCACGGAGCAGCGCTCGTGGGACTGCATGGTGTCGCGGAGCTTGTCCATACACTCCACGGCGGTGTTGGCCGCGGTGTCGAAGCCGATGGTGTAGTCGGTGCAGACGATGTCGTTGTCGATGGTGCCGGGGATACCCACCACGGAAACGCCAAACTTGGACAGGTCCTGCGCGCCGCGGAATGTGCCGTCGCCGCCGATGGCCACCAGGCCGTCCAGACCAATGAGCTTGCAGGTGGCGTAGGCCTTCTCCTGCCCCTCCTTGGTGCGGAACTCGTCACAGCGGGCGGAGTACAGGATGGTGCCGCCGCGGTTGATGATGCGGCTGACGCTGGCGTTGTCCATCTCGACAATGTCGCCGGAGATCAGGCCCTGATAGCCGCGGCGGATGCCCACGCACTCGATGCCCCGGGCGTTGGCGCTGCGGACCACGGCGCGGATGCAGGCGTTCATGCCGGGGGCGTCGCCGCCGCTGGTCAGCACGCCGATACGTTTGACTGCGTTTTTCATACGCTATTCCCTCACTTTGTCAAGGGGCGGTGCCCCTGAATATGCAGGCATATTGTACCATACGTTTGGTCTGTTTTCAAGTCCTTCGGCGAGCCGCGGCAAATTTTTGCCTGTACAGTCCGTCGGTTTTGTGGTATCATCCCTATGATAAACGAAAGGAGCGACCGTCATGCACCCACAATTCGCAGAATTGACGCCCAACTGGTTCAATCGGGCGTTCATATACACCGGCTCCATCGGGGAGTTCCGCTACCGCTTCGATGGGGATAAGGACGCGGGAATCCTGCACACCGCTGTATACAGCAATGTATGCTACGAGCTGGCGCAGGACAAGGAGGAACGGGATTTCACCTGGGACGAGGCGGGCGTGGAGACGCTGAAGGCCTGGCTGCAGGAAAAATATGAGGCATACTGCACGACGCAGAAATGACAAAAGCACCCCGCGGGGTGCTTTTTTGCGTCAGTCACGCCAGGTGCTGCCCAGGAACAGCGCCAGCAGGGGCATCAGCTCCAGACGGCCCATGAGCATCTCCAGCGACAGCACCAGCTTGCTCAGGGGCGAGAGGATGGAGAAATTCTCCATGGGGCCGAGGATGCCCAGGCCGGGACCCACATTGCTGATGCAGGTCAGAGAGGCGGCGAAGGACTCCTGGAAGCCATAGTTGTCCCAGCTGACCACCAGTGCGCCCGCCAGCAGCACCAGCAGGTATGCCGCGATAAACGCGCCGGCGGAGGATACGACCCGCTCCTCCACGGCCTGTCCGTCCACCTTCAGCACGCTGACATGGTGGGGGTGCGCCAGCTGCTTCAGCTCCCGCTTCAGGCTCTTGCAGAGAATGGCGACGCGGGATATCTTGATGCCTCCGGAGGTGGAGCCGGCGCAGGCGCCGGTGAACATCAGCATCACCAGTGCCATACGGCAGAAGGTCGGCCACAGGGAGAAATCCACGGTGGCAAAGCCCGTGGTGGTCATGATGGTAACAGTCTGGAAGGCGGCGTCGGTGATGGAATCCCCGAAGGGCACCCCCGCCTGCACCCGCAGATTGATGCACAGCAGCAGCGTGGCCGCCGCCACGATACCGACGTAGATCCGCAGTTCCTCGCTGCGGAGCACCTCCTTCAGCTTGCCGCGAACGGCCAGAAACATCAGTGAGAAGTTGACGCCCGCCAGGAAGGAGAACACGGTGACGATCCACATGACCGCCTTGGACGCGCCCGCTAGGGAGGTATCATAAATCGAGAAGCCGCCGGTGGCCATGGTGGTAAAGCTGTGGCAGACGGCGGAGAACCAGCTCTCGCCCGCCAGACGCAGGGCCAGCACCTCGCAGAGGGTCAGCACCACATAGATCAGATAGAGTATCTTGGCGGTGCCGCCCACCTTGGGCACCAGCTTGGACTTGATGGGGCCGGGGCTTTCGGCGCGCATGAGGAACACCGCGCCCTCGCCCATACGGGGCGTCAGCGCCAGGAACAGCACCAGCACACCCATGCCGCCCATCCACTGGGTCAGCGAGCGCCACAGCAGCACGCTGCGGGGCAGATGGGACACAGCGGTGAAGGTGGACGAGCCGGTGGTGGTCAGGCCGGAGACCGTCTCGAACAGGGCGTCGATATAACTGGTCATGGCGCCGGTGAACACATAGGGCAGCGCGCCGAACAGTGCCAGCAGCACCCAGCTGAGGGCCACTGCCGCAAAGCCGTCGCGGCTGTGCATCTGGGTCTTTTTCACCGGAACCAGGTGCAGCACCGTGCCCGCCGCGGCACAGAGCAGCGCCGTCAGCAGAAACTGCTGCCAGCAGGTCTCGGCATAAATACAGGCCGTCAGTGCCGGCAGCAGCAGGAAGCCTGCCTCGACCCACAGGATATAGCCCATTGTGTGTGAGAGCAATCGAAAGTTCATAGAAAATACCTCAAAGAAAAGGTGAAAAGCCTTCGGGTATTATATAACCGCGCGGGACGGGTGTCAACCTCAGTCCAGCTTGCCCTCCAGCGCTGAGAACAGGGCGGGCATATCCACGTCCTTGCCGGTGAACATCTTGAAGGCACGGGCCGCCTGGTAGAGCAGCAGATCGATGCCGGACACGGTGGGCAGGCCGCGCTTTTCGGCCTCGCGCAGCAGCATGGTCTGCCGGGGGTTATAGACCAGATCGTAGACGGTGACGCCTGCCGGAGCGTCACGCAGGAAGCCCAGGTCGGAAAACTCCTTCATGCCGGCCATGCCCAGAGAGGTGGCGTTGATGAACAGGTCACTCTCGGCCATGGCATGGCGGACGGGGAAAATGCCGAAGTAGATGAACTGCGCCTTATCCGGGTAACGCGCGGCCAGATCCTGGGCCGGATAGACGCTGCGGTTGGTGACGAAAATCTTTTTCACACCGGCGCCGACCAGCGCATCACAGATGGCGTCTCCGGCGCCGCCGGTACCCAGCAGCAGCACGGTCTTGCCCTCCGGCTCCAGGCCGCGGGCGCGCAGGCTGTCCACAAATCCCCGGCCGTCAGTGTTATAGCCAATGGCCCGGCCGTTCTTGATGCAGACGGTGTTCACCGCGCCGCAGGCGGCCGCCGCGGGGCTCAGCTCATCCAGCAGCGGCAGGATGGCCTCCTTGTGGGGCATGGTGACGTTGAACCCGGCACAGCCGCCGGCCTTGGCCTCAGCCACGAAGTCAGCCAGATCGCGGGGCTGAACGCGGCGGACTTCATAGGTGTAGTGTACGCCGGTCTGGGCGATCATGGCGCCGTGGAGCAGCGGCGAAAGGCTATGATCCACGGGGTCGCCGATAAGATAGAGCTTTTTGTTGGTCATACAAGTGCCTCCCCAGTGCAGCTGCAGGTGGGCGCAGCCGCAGTGTTATTGGTGTGTTGGAGCAGATAGTCCATGGCTTCGAGATAGCCGGCAAGTCCGTGGCCGGTGATGACTCTAACGCAGGCCGGCGCGGTGACGGACACGGCCCGGAAGGGCTCGCGGGCGTTGATATCGGAAATATGCACCTCCACCGCCGGGACGGGGGCGCAGCGCAGAGCATCATAGATGGCGTAGCTGTAATGCGCGTAGGCCCCAGGGTTGATGACGATGCCGCCGAAGCCGGCCCGGGAGGCCTGGATAGCGTCGATAAGCGTGCCCTCATGGTTAGACTGGAACAGCTCCACCTGGCAGCCCACGGCGGCGGCGTGCTCGTAAATCAGTTTACATAAATCGTCATAGCTCTGTCTGCCGTAGATGTCCGGCTCCCGCTGGCCCAACAGGTTCAGGTTGGGGCCGTTGAGGATGAGCAGCTTCATGGCGTATCCCTCCATAGTCGCAGAATAAAGTCCTTCATTTGGTCAACAGTGCCGTCAGGCACCCGATAATGGGCGCAGGCCGCGTACAGCGGGCAGCGGACGGCATACATGGCCCGCAGGGCCGCCTCTCCACCGGCGAGCAGCGGACGTCCGGCGGCGTAATCAGTCGACATAATATTTTCCACCGTCCGGTCCAGCCAGAACACCGTGCCGCTTCGACGCAGGAGCTCACGGTTCTGCTCCGTCAACACCGCACCACCGCCGGTGGCGATGACGCAGGGTGTTTCCGTCTCTGTGCAGAGCGCTTCCAGCGTCCGGCGTTCCAGGGCACGGAAGGCAGCCTCGCCCTCCGCGGCGAAGATCTCAGGGATGGAACAGCCCACCGTCTGCTCCGTCAGTGCGTCCGCGTCGTAAAGGGGCACGGACAGCGCCCGGGACAGGGCGGCGCCGATGGTGGTCTTGCCGCTGGCGGGCATACCGATAAGGATGATCCGCCCCGTCATGCCTGCTCCTCCCGGGAGAGCGCCATCAGCAGGGTCATCAGGCGCTCCGCCTGATCGCGGCGCTCCGGCAGCATATCGCCCCGGGTACGGAGGACTTCCGCCTCCCGGGCCTTATCCCGAACCGGCAGACCGTGGGCGCTCTTATACGCGCCGATGGCGGCAGACAGCCGCTGACGGCGGTCAAACAGCTCCAGGATCGCCGCGTCCGTCTCGTCCAATCGGCAGCGCAGACCATCCAGGTCGGCGGGCGTATCCGGCAGCAGCTGGCACACCGCCAGGGCGGCGGCGGACTCCACCGCCGGGGCAGCACGGAGCGCGATGCAGGCGTCGTGGCGGCCGGAGACGGAGATGGTGGTCTCCGTCATGGTATATAGGTCCACGGTCCGCTGTTCCTTAGCGATAGACGGTGTGGGGCGGAACGTCACGTCGAACACCACGTCCATGCCGTTGGTGATGCCGGCGTTGACGCCGCCGGCATGATTGGTCGCTGTGCGAACAGCGCCACGGGCCATCGTAAACGGGTCGTTGGCCGCGCTGCCGCGCATTTGGGCGAAGGTCTCCCCTGCGCCGAAACCGATGGCCTTGACAGCGGGAATGGCAAACACATGGCGGGCGATGGTGCCCTCCACGGTATCCCGCCAGTCAGGGCCGCCCAAACCGGCGGGCAGACCGCTGACGGTGCAGCGGATCACGCCGCCCACACTGTCGCCGTCCGCTTTGGCAGCGGCAGCGCGTGCCCGCAGAGCCTCCTCATCCAGGACATCCGCGTGAACGGCGATATGGGCCGTCTTCAGGTATGTGATCGCCAGCGCGCCGGCCACGGTCAGCGGCGCGGTGAGCCGCCCGGAGGTATGGCCGCCGCCCCGGGGATCGTTGCAGCCCAGGGCGCGGACCGCGGCGGTATAGTCTCCGTGGGAGGGCCGGGGCTTGTTCTTCAGGCTGTCGTAGTCGGCGGAACGGACATCACCGTTGTAAATGACCGCCGCCAGCGGATCGCCGGTGGTGCGGCCCCGATAGACGCCGGATAGGAAGTGCACTTCCTCTTTTTCCTGCCGAGCGGTGGTCAGTCCCCCCTGCCCCATGCGGCGCAGCAGCTGTTCACGGATAAAGGCCTCGTCCAGCGGCAGACCCGGCGGCACATCCGTCAGCAAGACACCCACCGCCGGACCGTGGGACTCGCCGAAAAGCGTGTAGTGCATCACGATTCCAGCACCTCCCAGTTTCCGCCCAGGGCGGCAAGCTCGCGCCAGAAGGCAGGGTAGGACTTCGCCACCGTCTCAGCGCCGGACAGTGTCACGGGGCCGTCGGCCACCATAGCGGCGCAGCCCGCCAGCAGGGCGATGCGGTGGTCACCGCAGGCAGAGACATCTCCGCCGTGCAGCGCGCTCACGCCATGGATGATCAGCCCGTCCGGCTGCACCTCTGCCGAAGCGCCCAGCGCGTTCAGCACAGCGGAGACGGCGGTCAGGCGATCACTCTCCTTCCGCCGCAGGAACGCGGCGTGGGTAAAGCGGGTATCGCGGCCCGGGCGCAGCGCGGCGTACAGGGCCAGCGGCGGCAGAAGGTCCGGGGTATCGGAGATATCGATCTGCTCCGGCAGCTTGTCCAGATAGCGCAAGATGGCCGCGTCGCCCTGGAGATAGGGCGGCGGCGCCAACGGGATACGAAGGGCCTCTCTTCTCTGTCTGGGAAGCAGGGCACGCAGCACCAGCCAATAGGCCGCAGCGGACCAGTCCGGCTCATCCAACAGCGGCGCGGGGCGACAGAACTGCCCGCCGGGGATATGCCAGCCATCGGTGATTTTCTCCACGGTGACGCCGTGGCGATCCAGGACCGCCAGCGTCATCTGCACATAGGGCCGGGAGACGGCCTCTCCGGTGACGGTAATGTCCGAGTCCCCCGGCAGCAGCGGCAGCGCCAGCAGCATACCGGAAATCAGCTGGGACGTCTCATCTCCCGGCAGCGACCAGTGGCCCGCTGTCAGCGGGCGGGTCAGGGCAAGGCCCTGCTCCGTGCGCCGCAGGCCCAGATCCCCGGGGATAGGACGAGAGAGCAGCCGGTCGGAGCCGGTGAACACCGCGTCGGTGCGGCCAAGGGCCATGAACAGCGGCAGCAGAAAGCGCAGGGTGCTGCCGCTGTCGCCGCAGTCCACCAGCGGCGCCGGGGCGGTCAGGCAGGCCAGTCCCCGGTAGGTCGCCAGCACATCCTGTGCCGCGTGGGGCGGCAGCTCCGTGACCTGGCCCGCCAGAAACCGGCAGATCAGCTCGCGGTGCAGCAGGCTTTTGGAGGGTGGCACCGTGACGGTGCCCCGCAGAGACGAAGGCGTCAATAACAGCTTCATGCTTTATCCTCCCATAAATCGGACAGGGGTACCGTCACCAGTTCACCCTGTCCCATGCGGCGGACGATGACCAGCTGCACCGTACCGCCGGCGGTTTTTTTATCGTGGCCCACGCAGCGGCGCAGGGCCGCCTCGTCACAGTCGATGGCCGTGGGCAGGCCGTACCGCGTCAGCAGCGGCTCCAGCCGTGCCAGCACATCGGTGCCGCCATAGCCATTGGCTATCTGCCAGCGAAGGGTACGGCACATCCCGGCGGCCACAGCCTCGCCATGGGTCCAGGTGTCATATCCGCCGACAGCCTCGTAGCCGTGGCCGAAGGTATGGCCAAAGTTCAGCAGGCGGCGCGCGCCGTGGTCCTCCGCATCACCGGATACCAAGTGCAGCTTGGCCCGTCCGCAGGCGGCGACAAGGGCCGTCAGGGCCTCGCCGCTGTCGCTCCGCAGGCCCTGCTCGGCGGCGGCCAGCAGGGCGGAATCGGCCACCAGCCCGGTCTTGATGACCTCCGCCATACCGGAGGCAAACTGCCGCTGCGGCAGCGTCGCCAGGCAGGCAGGGTCCGACAGCACCAGAGACGGCTGGTGGAACGCGCCCAGCAGGTTTTTGCCTTCCGGCAAGTCCAGAGCCGTCTTGCCGCCCAAGGCGCTGTCCACCTGGGCAAGCAGCGTGGTGGGGATATGGGCCAAGGGCACGCCCCGCAGCAGCGACGCGGCGGCAAAGCCCGCCGCGTCGCCGCAGGCGCCGCCACCCAGCGTCACCACGCCGCAGGAACGGTCAAAACCGCTGTCCAGTATCCGGCGGCACAGGGACAACCATGCCTCCGGCGTTTTGGCACTCTCGCCCTGGGGCAGCAAGAACAGCCTCGATTCCAGTCCGGCGGCACGGAGGCTGCCCTGCACCCATTCGCCGTAGAAGGCGGAGACGGCCTCATCCGCCGCCAGCGCCCAGCGGCGCACCTGCGGCACGTGCTGCCGCAGCAGCGCGCCGGCGCGCCCCAGAACACCGGCGCCGATACACACCGTGCAGGTCGCGTTGTTCAGTTGGACGGTAAACTGTTCCATAGACTTCCTCCGCAGCCGGCCGGCCATTGTACTCAGCAAAGCGATTCCCGCTTGGCAATCAAATCCTTGTCAATCGATGGTAATATCAACACCTAATATAATATAAATTCATCAACAAATCTATCGTATATATTGTATCGCAGCATGGCAGTGTTTGCAATAAAAAAGCAAAAAAAGCCGCCGCACAGCGGCGGCGGAAAAAACAGGCCCACCGCCTATCGGCGGTGGGCCGTACGTATCAGTCGTCCAGATTGTTCAGCTTGGAGCAGCGTTCGTACTCCACCTGCATGACGGAGGCCACAGTGTGGCGGCCGTAGTCGTCCAGCTTGGCGTACTGGGTCAGCAGCTGCTCGGTATCATCGGTCAGATAGAAGGCGGCGTCATCGGCCATCGCCTTGATGCCCAGCGTCTTGCAGATCTGCATGACGGTATCGAACGAAGAACCGCCGACGCCGTTGTGGAGGGCGCTGTTGATGGTGGACAGGGGCACGCCCACCGCAAAGGCAAACTGCCGCACGCTCCGGTACTGCCGCGAGATCTCGTCACGAACAATGGTAGTCAGATTATCCATAATACGTCCTCCACTCATGTATAATAATGATAAAGTGATTTCCTATTATTTCCAGTTATGCTCACAATATTATAACACGCTTTTCACGTTTCGACAACCTGAAATACTTTTTTTAATAAAAAATTTATTTTTTCGGGTTTTTGTAAAAAATTGAGCCCGCCGGGAGGGAATAGCCGCGCCGATAAATTATGCTTTGATTTTACCAACAATCATGGTATACTAAACATCCGAGGTATGTTGATATGAGTGGTAACAAAAAATTCCCCCGCACCCACACCGGCCGGCTGGCCGCCGACATGGTGCTGCGGTACTATACCCACGACGTAGCCCGGGACAGCGCGGCGCTGACGTATTATCTGCTGTTCGCCATCTTCCCCCTGCTGATCTTCATCAGCACCCTGCTGGGTCTGCTGGAGCTGGACGTAGCGTATATCACCTCCGTACTGGAGCCGCTGCTGCCGGCAGATGTGGTGGATGTGGTGCGCTCATATCTGGAGTACGTCTCCGCCAACCAGAGCCGTCAGCTGCTGTGGTTCAGTCTCATCTTCTCCATCTGGTTCCCCATGCGGGCCTCCGGGTGCCTGATGCACTCGCTCCGCAAGGCCTTTGGCCGCAGCGCACCGGAGAGCTTGTGGCGCAGCCAGCTGCGGATCCTGCTGTTCACTGTATGGCTGATCGTCGTTATCGCCGTGACGTTGGTGCTGGTGGTGGTGGGACGGTCCGTGCTGGAGTTTGTCGGACGGTTCATCACCATCACCGACTCGTTCATCACCGCGTGGAGTTCCCTGCGCTTCGTGCTGCTGGCGGTGGTCATGGCTATCACGCTGGTGATCCTGTATATGCTCTCCCAGGGCCAGCGCCGGCCGCTGCGGGAGGTACTGCCCGGCGTGGGCGGTTCACTGGCGGCGTGGATGGTGCTGAGCATGGCGTTTTCGTACTACGTAGAGCACCTGGGGCGCTACTCGGTGCTGTACGGCTCCATCGCCACGGTGATCGTGGTGCTGCTGTGGCTGTATATGTCGGGACAGATACTGATACTGGGCGCGGAGTTTTCCGCCGCCCTGCTGGAAAAGAGACAGACCGCCGCCCCCTCGGGCGGAGAGGAGGACGCATGAAGATCATCATCGTAGGCTGCGGCAAGGTGGGCTATGCCATCGCCCAGCAGCTGACCCAGGAAAAACACGACATCACGGTGGTGGACGATGAGGCCGCCCACCTGAACCGTGCGGACAGCACACTGGACGTGCTGTGCATCCACGGCAACGGCGCCTCCATCAGCGTTCTGATGGAGGCCGGAGCGCGGGACGCCGACCTGGTCATTGCCGTTACCGGCGTGGACGAGACGAACCTGGTGTGCGCGCTGATCGCCAAAAGCGTGGGCGCACAGCACACCATTGCCCGGGTGCGGAACCCGGAATACCGCCGGGACGCGGATATGCTCAAGCGGGAGATCGGCCTGGATATGGTCATCAACCCTGACCTGGCCGCGGCGCAGGAGATCGCGCGGATCCTCAGCTTCCCGGCAGCCATCTCCGTGGAGCCCTTTGCCGGCGGGCGCATCGACATGATCGGCTTTCAGCTGCACCCGGAGGATACCATCCTCGGCCGCAGCCTCAGCGACTTTCACCGGGAGCGCGTGGCAGAGGTACTGATCTGCGCCGCCCAGCGGGGCGATGAGTTCATCATCCCCAACGGCGCCTTCGTGCCCCAGCTGGAGGACCGGCTGTACATGGTAGGCAGCAAGGCCGAGCTGCACAAAATGCTCAAGAGCATGGGCCGCAGCCTCCAGCGGGTAAAGGATGTATCTATCCTGGGAGGCAGCCGAATCAGTATGTACCTGAGCTGGGAGCTGGCACGGACCGGCACGCGGGTCCATGTGGTGGAGCAGGACCATGACAAGTGCCTGCGGCTGTCTCAGGACCTGCCGGGCGCCATGATCATCGAGGGCGACGGCACGGACATCGACCTCATCAAATCGGAAAACCTGTTCGGTGCGGACGGCTTCGTGGCACTGACGGGCCGTGACGAGGAAAATCTGCTGATGGCCCTGGCCGCCCGCCGTGCCGGTGTACGGAAGGTGCTGGCGAAAATGACCCGTCCCAACTACATGGAGCTGGTACAGGAAACGGGCTTGGGCAGCATCATCAGTCCCAAGGATATCATCGCCAACCAGATCACCCGCTATGTCCGCGCGCTGGCCAACTCCCAGGGCATGGCAGTGGAGTCACTGTACAAGCTGCTGGGCGGCAAGGTGGAGGCTCTGGAATTCACTGCCAGCAACGACGGCAACGGCATACTGCACACGCCGCTGATGAAGCTGCCCCTGCGCCACGGCGTCCTGCTGGCTGCCATCGTACGGGAGGGCCGGACCATCATTCCCGGCGGCATGACCACCATTGAGCCGGGAGACCACGTACTGGTGGTGACCAACGTTCCCGGTCTGACGGACCTGAAGAACATTCTGGCATAATGAAAGCCCCCATGCGTCCGCATGGGGGCTTTTCGGATACAAGAGAAGAGGGCGGCCAACGCCGCCCTCTTTCCGCACGCTATTTTTTCTACGCACCCAGCAGCTTGTGCCAGGTATCACGGCCCACCAAGCCGTCAGCGGCAATGCCCCGGGATGCCTGGAAACGCTTGACCGCCGCGGCGGTGTTGGTCCCATAGATACCGTCCGCCCCGCCGGCGTCGTAGCCCAGTCCGGTCAGCGCCGCCTGTACACAGCGCACGGTATCGCCGCGGCTGGCGGTAGTCAGCAATGGCAGTGTCAGCGTCGTGCCGGAGATCACCGGCGCCGGCACCGCAGGCTTTGCGGCCTGCGCGCCCGCCAGGACATCAAAGGGGAAATTGCCCCCGGGGCAGCCGGTGGCGTTCACATCGCTGTGGCGCTGGACGGTGGAAATGCCGTACTTCTGCTTCAGGTATGCCACCAGCTCCTGTCCGGCGCGCAGCTGGGCGTCAGGCATGGTCTCGCGGTCAAAGCTGCCCTCGAAGCAGACGCCCAGGCTGTCGTAGTTATTGTTCCCGGCGTGGGCGCCCACGGTGTCCTCCGGACGGCCGCGGTAGACCGTGCCGTCCTTGCGGACGAAAAAGTGATAGCCGATCCCCGTCCACCCGTTGGCCAGGTGCCACTGGTGGACCTGCTGCGGCGTACATGTCACCGCCGCGGCGTGGTGCAGGATAATGCGGCGGGTGGCCGTCCGACGGGTCAACTGGCCCGCCCACTTATAGGCAACTTCATTGATCTGCATTTTTGTCTTCCTCCCCTGCTTTTGTTTCTACGGCGACTTTCAGCCGCGTCAGCAGTTTGCGTAAAAAGCCCGGCACCGGGCCGCCCAGCGCCGCCACGTTTTCCAGGATGGAGATCAATTCGTTGATGATGAGCCAGACGATGACCATCGCCGCCATCAGGAACTGAAAGCTGACCTCCACCCCCACCTGGGTCAGGCCGTAACGTACCAACCAGTCCACCACACCGGCTACACCCACCAGCACCAGATAGCCCAGCTTTTTCAGGATACCGCGCAGGCCGGTTTTGGAGCAGAGCTTGCCCGCGCTCCAGGCCTTTGCCATACCGCTGGCATAGTCCGCCAGCATTACGGCGATCAGCACCGCCAGCGGCACCACCAGCGCCGAGGCGTAGCTGCACAGCGCACCCAGCGCCGCCGCCAGAATGGCCATAACAGAAGTTTCGTTTTTCATCCTTTGTGTCCTCCCCACACATTATTCAGCGGCACCGTTACAGTGTATGCCGTCCTATTATGCGGGGTGTTTTTCTCCGGTGTTGCACAAAAGCGGACAACAGAAAGGCAGGCATCTTACGATGCCTGCCTTTTGTCCGTGCGTCCCCGGGGTATGGGCCGCGCGGCCCGGTATTCATTCAAGATATGGCTCAATAGCTGCCCAGGTCGGCGCTGGCGTCGCCCTCGACGCTCTTGCCGAACTCGTAGTCGTTGCCGGGCAGGACGGCGTTCAGGATCACGCCCGCCAGGGCGGCGATGGCCAGGCCGGTCAGTGTGATATCGGCGCTGCCCACGGTGAAGGTGATGCCGCCGGTGGAGGCGAAGCCCAGACCGCAGACGAAGATCACCGCGGCGATGATGAGGTTGCGGGACTTGGTCAGGTCAACGCGGTTCTCCACCACGTTGCGGACGCCCACCGCGGAGATCATACCGTAGAGGACGAAGCTGACGCCACCCACGATGGCGGTGGGGATGGAGTTTACCAGTGCGTCGAACTTGGGGGAGAAGCTCAGGATGATGGCGTACAGGGCGGCCAGACGGATGACCCGGGGGTCGTAGACGCGGCTCAGGGCGAGAACACCGGTGTTCTCGCCGTAGGTGGTATTAGCGGGGCCGCCGAACATACCGGCGAAGGCGGTGGCAAGACCGTCGCCCAGCAGGGTGCGGTGCAGGCCGGGATCCTCGATGAAGTTCTTGCCGGTGGTGGAGGAGATGGCGGAGATGTCGCCGATGTGCTCCATCATGGCGGCGATGGCGATGGGCGCCATGACCAGGATAGAGGTCACATCGAACTTAGCCAGGACGAACTTCTGCAGACCCACGAAGTCGGCGCCGGCCACCTCGGTGAAGTCCACCTTGCCGGCGATCAGCGCTACGATGTACGCGCCTACCACGCCCAGCAGGATGGGGATGATCTTGACCATGCCCTTGCCCCAGATGTTGGCGACGATGATGATGGCGATAGCCACCAGGGCCAGCCACCAACAGGTGGAGGCATTGGTCACAGCGGTGCCGGACAGGTTCAGACCGATGAGGATGATGATGGGCCCGGTCACGATGGGCGGGAAGTAGCGCATGACCTTCTTGGCACCCACCAGCTTGAACAGCAGGGCCAGCACCAGGTACAAAAGACCCGCGATGACCACGCCGCCCAGGGCGTAGGGCAGCTTCTCCTCGCCGGTCATGGCGGCGAACTTGCCGGTGTTCAGACCAGCCACCGCCTGGAAGCCGCCCAGGAAGGCGAAGGAGGAGCCCAGGAAGGCGGGTACCTTAAACTTGGTGCAGACGTGGAACAGCAGGGTGCCGATACCGGCGAACAGCAGGGTTGTCTGGATGGACAGGGGCAGGCCGTAGCCCGTCACCAGGATGGGCACCAGCACCGTAGCGCCAAACATGGCGAACAGGTGCTGCAGACCCAACAGGAGCATCCGGGGTACGCCCAGCTCCCGGGCGTCGTAGATGGCGTCGTGTCCTAATTTCTTGTTCATGTGACTTGTCCTCTCTTTCTCGTTCATCCGTATATGTTTACTTACTTACAAACTGTCTAAAAAAATGACCGGTGAAAAATCACCGGTCAAATGGAAACAATATCAGAAACAAAAACAGAGGGAGCGTCGGTCCGCTTTTTCACGATCGTCTTGCAGGTCATGGCGTGTCCCTCCTCTCATTTTTCTTGCCTATTATACGGGGCTCGGCCGCAAAATGCAATACATTTCTGTGCCAATATCCTGTCAAAATTTCAGAAGACGATTTGGCTGTATTGCACAAGGTCATTCGCCCCGCTTATCGCTGCCATCCGCCAATCTTAACCGCCGCCGCAAAACGGGGCACACGCCCGCCGCCACGATGATCTTCACTGCGTCTCCCGGCAGGTAGGGCAGCATCCCCGCCCACAGCAGCGCGGAAAACGTCATATCCTTGCCCATGTAGGCGTTGAGTATCAAGGCCATGTAGGGCATTCCCACGGCGTACAGCGCGGCCAGTCCCGCCAGCGACGCCAGTGCCATGCGTTTGGGGTCCAGACTCTCCCCTGCCACGGCACCCACCACCCATGCGGCCGGGATCAGCCCCAGCAGGAACCCGAACGTGGGCTGGAACACATAGCCAAAGCCGCCGCCCATGGTGAAGATGGGCAGGCCCACCAGCCCCAGCAGGACGTACACCACCTGGCTCAAAGCGCCCCACCTCCGACCCAGCAGCAGCCCCGCCATGGCCGTAAACAGATATTGCAGCGTCACGGAGCTGTACCCCATCGGAATACGCAGAAACGCACCCACCGCCGTCAGCGCGGCGAACAGGGCGGTATAGACCAGCTTGCGGATATGGGTGTTCATAGGCGTCCCTCCTCCAAAAACTGTCCTGATGATACTAAATTCTTTAACACCTGTCAACTATTTACAAACGCGGAATACAGTGCTACAATGTGTTTTCGACCGAAAGGAGATGATGGCCGTGACTTGGGATGTTCTGCGCTATGACACCGTGGACTCCACCAACAACGTATGCAAGGCCCTTGCCGCGCAGGGGCTGGACAGCACCGCCGTCATCGCCCGGGCGCAGACCGCTGGTAAGGGCCGGCTGGGCCGTTCGTTCCAATCACCGGAGGGCGGCCTGTATCTTTCCGCCCTGTGGCAGGACTGCCCGGCCGGGCAGCTGCTCACCGTGACACCGCTGGCCGCGGTGGCTGTGTGCCGCGCTGTTGAGAGCCTCTGCGACACGGACTGCGGCATCAAGTGGTGCAATGATGTGGTGCTGCACGGCAAAAAGCTCTGCGGCATTCTGACCGAGTCCTCCCTGCTCCCCGACGGCAGCGCGGCGTGGCTGGTGGTAGGTATCGGTGTCAATGTGGGACAGGCCTCTTTTCCGCCGGACATCGCGGACATGGCCACATCCCTTGCCCTACAAGAGCTTGACGTGTCGCCGGACGCGCTGGCAGACGCCATACTGGCCCAGCTGACAGCCATGCGGACGGTGCTGACCGACCCAGTGGAATGGCTGGCGGAATACCGGCGGCGGTGCGTGAATTTGGGCAGGCCCGTGCGCGTCCTGCGAGTCAATACCGTCCGGCAGGCCACGGCGCTGGCCATAGACGAACAGTTCGGCCTGACGGTGCAGTATGAAAACGGCGAAACGGAGACAGTCCGCAGCGGCGAGGTCTCAGTGCGGGGACTGTACGGATATATAAAATGAGGTGATACGATCATGAACGCAAAACTTCTCGCTCAGTTGTTCCTCACCTTTGCCAAGGTGGGCGTCATGACCTTCGGCGGCGGTATGGCCATGCTGCCCATCCTCCAGCGCGAGGTCGTGGAGGACAAGGGCTGGGCTACAGACGAGGAGCTGGTGGACTATTTTGCCATCGGCCAGTGCACCCCCGGCATCATCGCTGTAAACACCGCCACCTTCATAGGGCAGAAGCAGGCCGGTATTATCGGCGGCATCGTGGCCACGCTGGGCATTGTGTTCCCATCGCTGATCATCATCACTGCACTGGCAGGCGTCATCAACAGCTTCTCCCATCTGGCTTGGGTGCAGCACGCCTTTGCGGGTATCCGCGTATGCGTGTGCGTGCTGATCTTCAACGCGGTGGTCAAGCTGTTCAAGGGCTCTGTGAAGGACTGGGCCGCCGGGCTGATCTTCCTTGCTGTGCTGGCGGCGGCGCTGCTCACCGACCTGTCCCCCGTCATCTTCGTGGCGGCGGCCGCGGCGCTGGGCATCGTCATTCAGAACGTGATAAGGAGGGCGAAATAATGCTGTACCTCCAACTATTCTGGGAATTCTTCAAGACCGGCCTGTTCGCCGTGGGCGGCGGGCTGGCCACTCTGCCCTTCCTGCAGGATATGGCCGACCGCACCGGCTGGTTCACCCATGCGCAGCTGGCGGATATGCTGGCGGTGTCGGAGTCCACTCCCGGCCCCATCGGCGTGAACATGGCCACCTATGTAGGCTTCACCACCGGTGGCATCGGCGGCGCGCTGGTGGCCACCATCGGGCTGGTAACCCCCTCCGTTATCGTCATTCTCATCGTGGCGGCGTTCCTGAAGGCCTTTCGCGACAGCAAGTGGGTCAGCGCTGCGTTCTACGGCCTGCGCCCCGCCTCCACCGCGCTGGTGGCTGCGGCGGGCATCTCCGTAGTACCCATCGCCCTGCTGCACAGTGGTATGACCGGTCTGGCCGCGCTGAACTGGCCGGCTATCGCCCTGGCGGCCGTACTGCTGGTGTGTACCAACTGGGTACCTGTGGTGAAAAAGTGGCACCCTATCGTGTTCATCGGAATCTCCGCCCTGGTGGGCGTTCTGCTGAAATTTTGAGAAAAGGGAGACGCTGCGCGTCTCCCTTTTTGTATATATTTTCTCCCGGCAGGGCAGACTATCGCTGCTATACTGTCAGGAGGTTTGTATTCTATGTCTGAAATGTTCTGTTTTCAGTGTCAGCAGACGGCGGGCAACAGCGGCTGCGTCCGCACCGGCGTCTGCGGCAAGCAGCCGAAAACCGCCAATTTGCAGGACTATCTGGTGTGCTCCCTCATCCACCTGGCGGAGATATATGCCGCCAAGGAGGACTATCCTCCGGAAGTCACACACCTGCTGGCGGACGGTCTGTTCGCCACGCTGACCAACGTAAATTTTGACGATACAGCCTTACAGGGCTATATCCGCCGCGCCGAAAAACTGACGCCCCAGCGTCTGCCGATACAGGACCCGAGTTGGCTATGGCGCGGCGATACGGACATCGTGTCTCTGCGCGCCACACTGCTGTTCGGCATGAAGGGTATGGCAGCCTATGCCCATCACGCTTTCCGCCTTGGGCAGGAGGATGAGGCGGTCAGCCAGTGGTTCTACAAGGGGCTGTGCGCCCTGCGGCAGGAGCACACCGTTGAGGAGTGGCTGGCCCTCATCACGGAATTTGGTCTGGTAAACTATCAATGCATGGCCCTGCTGGACAAGGCCAACACCGCCGCCTTCGGTGACCCGGCGCCCGCAAAGGTCCACACGGACATCCGTCGGGGGCCGTTCATCGTGGTATCCGGCCACGATCTGGAGGACCTGCACCAGCTGCTGGAGCAGACGACAGGCACCGGTGTCAACGTGTACACCCACAGCGAGATGCTGCCCGCCCACGGGTATCCGGGGCTGCGAAAATACCCGCAGCTGGCCGGAAACTTCGGCACCGCCTGGCAAAACCAGCAAAGCGAGTTCGACAGCCTTCCCGCACCCATTCTGATGACCACCAACTGCATCATGCCGCCCCGTCCCAGCTATGCCGACCGTATCTATACCACGTCGGTGGTGGGCTATCCCGGACTGAAGCACATCCCGGAGGATCGGCAGGGCCGCAAGGATTTCTCCGCCCTCATCGACCAGGCGCTGGCCCTGGGCGGATACAGCACCGACCGGAGCATGAGTGGCATCAACGGCGGACATATCCTGACCACCGGCTTTGCCCACAAGGCGCTGGGCGACAGCGCCCCGGCGGTGATCGACGCCATCAAAAGCGGCGCGGTGAAGCACATCTTTCTGGTAGGCGGCTGCGACGGCGCACACCCCGGACGCAACTACTACACGGACTTCGTCAAGTCCACGCCTATGGACTCGCTGATCCTGACGCTGGCCTGCGGCAAGTTCCGCTTCAATGACCTGGATCTGGGCGATATCAACGGCATCCCCCGCATACTGGACGCAGGCCAGTGCAACGACGCCTACAGCGCTGTGCAGATCGCGCTGGCCCTGGCCGATGCCTTTGGCTGCGGCGTCAATGACCTGCCGCTGACGCTGGTGCTGTCCTGGTACGAGCAGAAGGCGGTATGTATCCTGCTGACCCTGCTGGCGCTGGGCATCAAGCGCATTTACCTGGGGCCCACCCTGCCGGCCTTCCTGTCAGAGACGGTGGTCAAGACGCTGGTGGATACCTATCAGCTGCAGCCCATCACCCATCCCCAACAGGATCTGGACGCCATACTGCACCGCGGATAAAGAAACATCCCCCGGCGGAGCCGGGGGATGTTTCTTTATCCAAGCACCTCTGCCAGGCCGACCAATACCGGCATGGTCAACGCGGAGATCGCCGTCTGGACCGACACCAGGGACGAGGTCAGGGCGGTGTCCTTGCCGAAGCGGGCGGCGAACATACTCAGCAGCGCCGCCGGCGGCGCGCTGGCCGCGATCAGCAGCACCAGCGTCAGGTCATGGGACACGTTCAGCGCCAGGCAGATGCCCAGTGAGGCAAGAGGCAGTACCAGCAGCCGCAGCACCAGCGTCACCCAGGAGCTGATACCCTGCAGCGCCGCCTTGAAATTGGCGTGGCTCAGCTGATAGCCCACCACCAGCATGGGCAGCGGCGTATTCAGGTCCGCCAGATAGTTGATGGGGACCATCAGGGGTTCCGGCACCGTCACCTGCCCGAGATACAGCGCCATAGCCAGCACCACGCTGATAACGCCGGGGTTCAGCAGCAGGGGCTTCAGCCGCAGCTGGCTGCGGTCGCCTGTGATGACATAGACGCCCCATGTCCAGCTGAGTATAGTAAATACGATGACGTAGGCCGAACCATAGAACACGCCGATGCTGCCCAGCAGCGCGGCCATCAGGGGATAGCCCATAAAGCCGCAGTTGGAGAACACTGCGGCGAAGCGCAGGCAGTTCTGCCGTTCATGGTCTCTATCGCGGATCAGCAGCATGGCCGCCGCAATAAACACCACATGGAGTACGGCCGAGACACCCGTCACTACGCCGAAGTTGTGCAGTGCCGTATGCTCCAGCGGCCGTTGAAACGCCACCACCATCATACAGGGGGACACCACGTACATGACCAGGCTGCTCAGGGCCACCGAGGCGCGGTCATCCAGCAGCTTGACCTTTCCCAGTACAAAGCCCACCACCAGCAGCAGGTACAGCGTGAGGATCTGCTGCCCCACGGTGAGGAATGATTGCAGCACGGCTATCCCTCCTAAGCAAAAAATGCGCACCGCCTCAGTGTATCACAAAAAATCCCGGTGTCAAGTCCCCGTGAAGAAGAAAAGCGGAAGCCGCCGCTTCCGTTTTTCTTACAGATCGTTCTTATCCCGGCCCACGGACTTTTCCGTGGAAAAGCCGTCCGGATACCGGCGCTCCAGCTTCTCCAGGTTGGCCCGGAGGATGTCCTCCAGATCAAGGTCCAGCGCCGTGGCCGCCTCGCCCAGATACCAGGCCACGTCCCCCAACTCCTTGGCCAGATGCTCCCGGTCCAGCGGATGGCCCTGGGCCAGCCACTTCTTCACGATGTCGATGGCCTCGCCGGACTCGCCGCACAGGCCCATGACGCTGTTGATAAGCACATCCCGGCCCTTCAATTCGGGATTTAGCGAAGCCATGGCCCGCTGCTGGTATTCATTGATGGTCATCATGCCGTACCCTCCAACAATGCCGGTATCTGCCGCAGATCCGTCACCTGCCAGGTCACATCCGTACCCTCTGCCGCGCCGGGGCGGCGGTAGTAACAGGTCTTCATGCCATACTGCCGGCCGCCGGCCATATCGGAGGTCAGGGAGTCCCCAATGATCACACAGTCCTTCGGCGCGATGGCCGCTTCGCGCCCATCGTTCAGTGCCGCAAACGCCCCGTCAAAAAAGGCCCGGGCCGGCTTGGACGCGCCCAGTCTCTCCGACACGAAGAACCAATCGAAATACCGCTTCATGCCCGCCAGTTCCAGCCGGTGGAGCTGCTGGTCGTATGGTCCGTTGCTGGCCACCGCCAGCGGATACTTGCCGTGGAGCGCCTCCAGCAGTTCCATGGCCCCGTCCACGGGGATAGCGCTGTCGTACAGGGCCGCGCGGAAATACTTTTCGAATACCTGTCCGTCAAAATCGATATTCAGTGCTCGGAACACGTTGTTCCAGCGGATCTCTTCCAGCTCACGGAACGTCAGCGTGCCCTGCTCGATCTGCCGCCAGAGTTTTCCGTTCTCCCGGTGGAACACGGCCTCCATGCACGGCTCGTAGGGCTTCAGTCCAAAGTGCGCGAAGCCCTCCCGCATGGTCTGCCGGATGTAGGCGTCAAAATCCAGCAGGGTGTTGTCGATGTCGATAAAAATCATCTGCATGGGGTACCTCTCAGATAAAGAACTTACGGTGCAGGCTGCGCCGCAGGGGCTTGCACATGGCGATGACCAGCAGCATGGCCCCCAGCACCACCCCCGCCGCCAGCGGGTAAAAGGACCAGAGGAACGTCTCGTGCAGGCCGAAGGTCAGGTTCAGCAGAAACTCCACCAACACCGCCATGCCGCCGGACAGGATCAGCGCCCCGCCGCAGATGTACAGCGCCGCGCCGGGCAAATACCGCAGCAGCGTCACCATGGCGCACACCAGCAGCCCTGCCGCGCCTGTGACCGGCAGCGCAAAGGTCAAAAACCAGTGGCCTCCGGTGGCGTAGTTCACATACAGCAGGAACACGCCGATGGCCGCGAAGTCAATGGGCACGAAGATCACCGGGTTGGGCCGCTTAAACCACAGAGGCAGCACCGCCAGGATATACAGCAGCAGCAATCCGCCCACGGCAAAGCCGGACCAGACGATGGTCCCGTTGATGCGCCAGTCGCACAGCACGGTGATGACCGCCGGCAGCAGCATACACACAGAGATGACGAACAGCACGCCGATGCGGCTGACCTCCTCGTGGCGGGGGTGGTCAGCCGGCGGGTAGGGCGGCTCACCCTGTCCGCAGGGCAGATCGGGATGAAATACCCGGGTGCCGCACAGGGGACAAACGCGCTCGCTGTCCGCCAGCTCCACGCCACATTTGATGCAATACATAAGAAAGGCTCCTTTCTCCCGTTGTGTCAGCGCATATTGCTCTCGACCTTAACGGGCAGTCCCAGCCGATGCAGCACGCGGTAGAAGTGATACTCCAGCTCCGGCTCCCGAATACTGCGAATACAGTTGATGTAGGCCGTATCCCCCCAGGTGACCACGCCGCAGTTGTGGGGTGCCTTAGCCTGCACACCGATGATGAAGTCCATCCGGCGCACATAGGGCACCATCACCTCCGGCAGCTCCACACGGCCCAGGTTGGACAGGCACAAGCAGGACTTGCACTCGCCCACCGTGTCAAACACGGCCTTCATGGCGATATTCTTGATGAACAGCGGCATGACCCGCAGCACGGGCGAACGTTCGCTGGCCACATTGGCGGCAAACTTGGCCCGCATGGTCCAGCGGTTGTTCTCCAGCCCCATCTTGTGGTGCACCAGCGCACACAGTTCCTGAAAGCTGCACGCCCCCAGCCGCGGATCGATCTCCGGGGTGATATAGGACGCAAAGTTCCGCAGCGTTTTGCTGGGGAACAGCTTTCGCAGATTTACCGGCAGCAGCACCTTCACCGGTTTGCGGTGGCGGGGATTGGGCACCTTCTCCGTCTGCAGCTCCAGAATAGCCTGCATCATGGCGGCACACAGCAGCTCCGTCACAGACACGCCGTGGTCTTTGGCGCAGGAACGCAGCTTATCCGCCGGCACCATCAGTGTCACCAGGTCCTTATAGCCATCTGTCTCCGGTGTGCCGGTCAGGTGCCAGGCCGTGGCCTCGGCGCGGCTGGCGGTCACATCCCCAGCATACCGGGCAAAGCTGTCCTCCAGTTCCTCCGGCGACGGCTCCTCTAACCGTCCCAGTACGCCCTTTTCCGCAGGGACGGAGATACCGTACTTCTCACTGAGATATTCCGCCAGCAGTGATTTGACGAACACCAGCGCACCGGTGCCGTCGGTCAACGCATGGAAAAACTCCACCGCAAAGCGGTCCTTATACACCAGCACCCGGAAGGCGCACTGCCGCACCTGTCGGAACGGCGCATGGGCCAGCGGGCAGCTCTTTTCGTCCTGTATGGGCGGCGTGTGGGGTATCTCCTCCAGATAGTACCAGAACACACCCCGCCGCAGCCGTACGGCAATGGACGGGAAACGCCGCACCGTCACATCCAGCGCCGCTGCCAGCACCGCGCGGTCTATCGACTCCGTCAGTGTGGCGGAGATACGGAAAAAATTGTTCCAGTTGCGCCGCTTGGCAGCGGGATATATCTTGGCCGCGTTGTCCAGACGCATCCACCGCAGGCTCCGGGCCGGGGACAGGTTCTGCGTCATAAAGCGGTTGATCTCATAGATATCCTGCTCCATGTTCTCCTGCAGGCAATAGAGCACATAGGCGTGCCAGCGCCCCGGCGCGATGATCAGCCTGCTTTTGCTCCCGGCCTTTTTCAGCCGTTCATGCAATCCCCGGGCGTCATCCAGCAATATCTCATCGCCGCCGGCGAAGATCAGCGTCGGCGGAAAGCCCGTCAGGTCGCCCAGCAGGGGCGAACACAGCGGGTCCGTGGGGTCCTGTGTATAGCACCTGGCGTAGAATTGCAGCAGCTCCTCCGTCAGGGACGGATCGTTGTCCCGGTTGAATTCGTAGGACTTCCCGGAACCGGTCAGGTCCACCCAGGGCGAGATGGCGATGAGCCCGCAGGGCAGCTCCCGGCCCAGCTGCTTCAGCTTCAGGCACAGGGCGCAGATCAGCCCGCCGCCGGCGCTCTCGCCGCACAGCAAAATCTGCTGCGGCGCGTAGCCCTTTTTCAGCAAATAGTCGTAGGCAGTCAGTGCATCCTCCAGCGCGGCGGGATAGGGGTTCTCCGGCGCCAGGCGGTACGCCCCGCAGAACACCCGCACGCCGCACTCGCTGGCCAGCGTAGCCGCAAAGCCCTTGGCATAGTCCAGACTGCCGCAGGTATAGCCGCCGCCGTGGAGATACAGCACCACGCCGCTGCGGCGCTCGTCCTTAGGCATGACCCACGCGCCCTTGAACTGCTCGAAGTCGTGGTCGCGGAAAATCACCTCCCGCTTGTGCAGGGCGCTCATCAGCTCGCCCAGCTTATCCTGTCCCTTGCGGGTGGTCTCCAGTGAGCAACCCGCCACAAAGGGCTTAAAAAAGTTCAATTGTGAACGCACCAGCTTTGCCGATAATTCCATTGTGGTCGTTCCTTTCCTCGTTGCTGATAGATGATTATACCATATTGTGCAAGTCTTGTAAACCAAGCCAAACCGGACGAACGAGCCGCATTTGTACCGCGTCTCAAACACGAGTCTTTTCTTTACAGCCGCAGTACAGCCATGGTATACTGAGGCAAAAGGATCCGGACAGGGGTGATGACACATGTCCTCAGGAAAAAAATCGGCGTGGAAACGGCGGGTACGGGAATTCCGCAATTACCTGCTGTGCCTGGTATTGGGCGGTATATTTCTCTTTATGGGTCTGACCCAGCCGATATATACGGAAGAAAACACGAAGGAAATTTATGCAGAATCCGAAAAGGCACTGATGTCCAGCCAAGGCCGCAGATTATATCCTATTCCGTTGTTGATATGCACGGACGGAACGGAATACACCTTTGGCTTTTCGTGCTACAAGAAGATTCCTTCCGATTTCAACAGCACTCCTCATTCGATTCGTATCCGTGTCTATACCGGCTATAATTGGCGGCCTTGGGATGCGACTCCTGAAATCGCAGAGCTGGAAGCGGATGGTACGCTGTGTTTTTCACTGCGTGATTCTAACAGAGAGCGGAAAACCAGCCGGGTAATTCTCGTTTCGATCGGCGCAGCATTTACCGGCATCTTTGCACTTAGCGCGTACGACATTTTCCTGTCACCGACTGTGCAGAGGAAACGTCAAGCGAAGGAACGAGCGAAACGGAAAGCGCAAAAACGGGATAGAAGCAACCGTGAGTCAGCTCCCAAAAGTTAGACAATTCCGGCCTGCTTCGACTCAGCAAAAAAGGCGGCTGACGCCGCCTTTTTTGTGTTTTACAGATCCAGCTTCAGATCGCCGTCCTTGATCCACCCCCACTTCCGCAGGGGCACGGCGATAAGCCACGTCAGCACAGCGGGGAGCACGAAGGAGATCAGTACCAGTCCCAGCCAGTCCATGCCGGTGATGGCAGCCTTCGTACCGGCGGCCACATCGCTGACCCAGCCAGTGTAGACGCCGATCTGACCCACCAGGCCGCAGGTGCCCATGCCGGAGGACACCGGCGCGCCATTCATCTCCAAGCGGAACAGGCAGGTGGCGACAGGGCCGGTGATGGCGGCAGCCAGCGTAGGCGGTATCCATATCCGGGGGTTGCGGACGATATTGCCCATCTGCAGCATACTGGTGCCCAGGCCCTGGGCGGCCAGGCCACCCCAGCGGTTTTCACGGAAGCTCATAACGGCGAAGCCCACCATCTGGGCGCAGCAGCCCGCCACGGCAGCGCCGCCGGCCAGCCCTGTCAGCCCCAGAGCCGCACAGATGGCGGCGGAGGAGATGGGCAGCGTCAGCGCCACGCCGATGACCACGGAGACGATGATGCCCATGAAGAAGGGCTGCAGCTCCGTTGCCCACATGATGGCCTGTCCCACGGCGGAGGCCGCCGTGCCCACCGGCGCGGCGATCAGCGCGGCGAAGCCCACGCCCACCAGCACGGTGACGATGGGCGTCACCAGAATGTCGATCTTCGTCTCCTTGCTGACGGCCTTGCCGATCTCCGCGGCAACGATGGCCACGAACAGCACCGCCAGAGGGCCGCCCGCGTCGCCCATGTAGTTGGTGGCAAAACCCACGGGGATCAGGGAGAACAACACCAGCGGCGGCGCGTTCAGCGCCCGGGCGATAGCCACCGCCATACCGGGGCCCACCATCGCCGAGCACAGCCCGCCGATGGTGTAGTTCACCGCGCCATCGCCCTTGCCGATGGTGACGATGACGGCGTTGAGAAATCCGATGTGGAACTGCTGGCCGATGGTGTTGAGGATGGTACCCACCAGCAGCGTGCAGAACAATCCCTGTGCCATAGCGCCCATGGCGTCGATAAAATAGCGCTTGGCGGAGAAAACGATGTCCTTTCGTTTCAGAAAGGCGCGGAGCTTTTCCATAGCGGTATACCTCGCTTGTCGATTTTCTCCATTATAGGCATACTTGACCGCCCTTGTCAACCGCCGCTGTTCTTTTCTGCCTGCCGCCGCAGCCACCAGAACACCGCCGCACCGTCCGCAGCCTCCCCCCGCCGCAGCGCAAATGCCTGGCGCTCCGGGTGCCACTGTACCCCCAGCACTGGCAGGCGGCTGTGACATATCCCTTCGATCACGCCATCCGCCGCCCACTGCCGCACACCCAGCCCCCGCCCCAGGCGGCAGATGGCCTGGTGGTGGTTGCTGTTGACCCGCGGCGTGGTACCCACCAGCTCCGCCAGTTCACCCACCGCCCGTGTGTCATGCAGGATGTCAGCTCCCTTGACCTGATGCCCCGGCACATAGGCATACAGCGTCCCGCCGAAAAACACGTTCAGCGCCTGCATTCCCCGGCAGATACCCAAAATCGGCTTCTCCGCTGCCGCATAGGCTCTGATCGTCCGGATCTCATCCTCCGGCAGCCGATCCGCGATATCCCCACCGCCGGGAAGCAGCAGCGCAGCGCACGGGCCGGCCGCCTCGCGCCCTACCACCGGCGTCAGGTCCACTGCTCGCAGCGCTTCCATGTAGTTTACATAATTTAGGCCATCATCCCAGATCAGCACCCGCTTCTCCATAGTCGTCCCCCCTCTCCCATCAGTACATGCACCGCCGCGTCAAAATATACCCCGCAGAAAAAGAAGTTGCACCCCAGCGGAAAGTATGGTATGATACACCCCGTGACAAGCAGCGGTATCGAAGTGGTCATAACGGGGCTGACTCGAAATTTTTGGAAGCTCCGGCTGTTTCGTCCGCTGAAAATGTCCGCCGCACAGGGCTTTGCGCGGGTTCGGATTTCACAATTTCATATCGTTCTTGCGTGTTTTTCTTGCATTCTTCCGGAGCAGGGATTACACTTGAGCAATACGGAGAGTTGTCCGAGAGGTCGAAGGTGCGACACTCGAAATGTCGTGTTCCCAAAAGGAACCTAGGGTTCGAATCCCTAACTCTCCGCCAAAAACCCAGTCATATCAAGGCTTTTGCCCATATGACTGGGCTTTTCTTTTCTCTCAAGGTCACATCGGCGTACATGATTTTCGGCAAGAACTCAGGTGTGCCAGCCGGTCTGCCTTGTGTCCGGCAGAGTCAGGATATTGTCCATTACATTTGCCGAGGTGATCTTGGACTTGTAATCCAAATGGCTGTAAATATTCGCCGTCGTGCCAATATCGCTGTGACCCAGCCACTCCTGGATTTGCTTCAGAGGCACATCGTTTGCCAAAAGCAGTGAGGCACAGCTGTGTCTGAGGTCGTGAAAGCGAATGTGCCGCAGGCCGTTCTGCTCCAGCAGCTTGCTGAAATTGGCGGTAACGCTTCTGGGGTTGAAGATATTGCCCATGGCATCCACAAAAACATAGCCGTCATACTTTTTGCTGTAGCAATTTCCGCATACGCGCCGATTCTCCTTTTGCTGCTCCCTCAGCGCCAGCAGCTTTTCCCGGATATTGCTGACCAGCGGCAGGGAGCGCAGGCTGGATTTTGTCTTGGCACGGTCGGCGCAGACGATTTCACATTTGCCGTCTATCTTTGCGTTGGTTACAATGTGCTTAATGGTGATGGTGTCCCGCTCAAAGTCGATGGCGTCCCATTTCAGCCCCAGCGCCTCGCTGCGGCGCAGGCCGTAAAAGGCGGTCATCTGAATCAGCAGGGAGTACGGATGATCCTTGGACGCTTCCAGCAGCCTCTCCAGCTCCTCCTGCCGGTAATAGTCTGCAATGTACCGCTGCTTCTTGGGGCGCTCCACCTTATCGGCGGGGTTGAAGGGAATCAGGTCCATTTTGACGGCGTATTTCAGTGCCTTGTGGATATTGGCGTGATAGTGGATCACCGTACCGGGCGACACGGTTTTCAGCTCATGCAGATAAAAGCTCTGAATGTGCTTGGCTTGAATTCCGTCCAGCGTCAGTCCGGTGTTTCGGAAATACGGTGCGATCTTCCTCTTTACCATCTGTGTGTAAGAGGAAAAGGTGGTCTTTTCCACCGAGCTGCGGATAATCTCCAGCCACAGCTCCATGTAGTCGGCAAACAGCATATCCGAGGAGATGTCCTCGTTCTCCTTGCTCACAACCGGCGGGACAAAGCTCTTGCGGGTGTCCAGCAGCAGCTTCTCAGCGCGGCGCTTGTTTCCCTTTGCGGGAAGTCCTGTGGGAATCCACGGCTGCCTGCGCTTGCCGTTGGCATCCGTGTAATTCAGCACCATGTAGTAATTGTCGTTTTTTATTTGCAGGTGTCCTGCTATCATAAATTCTACCTCCTTTGCGGATAGCACATGAACGGGCACCCTTTCGGACCGTTTTTATTATACGCCCGGCGGGAATGCCCGTCCAATGTGCCATACAGGTTCAAATCCCGGCTACGCCGCCGGCTGCGGATTTCCCGCCGAGAGTGCGTAGCGGATCACATTGATTTTCGGTACGCGGTATGCGTTGCCGATTTTCATGCCGGGGATGTCGCCGTCGCCGATCAGCGCATAGGCCAGATGACGGCTGATGCCCAGCATCGCCTGCACCTGCGCCACATTTACAATGTCGGGGTAGTCCGTGAACATCACCTCGTATAGGGTCTGAATTTCGATTTTAGTCATCGGCACCACCTCCATCGTCACCAAGCACATGTGCGAGAAGCATATCAAGCTCTTCTTCTGTGTTCACCGGCGAGAGGCTGACAATACCCTCTTCGTTTTCATCCTCACCGAAGGGAGTGCCGCCTTCGCATACGATATTATCCAGTTTTTCCGAAATAGCATGGATTACATGGTGAACCTCTTTCTGAGAGAGAATAAACACAAGCTCGTGTCCGCACTCATCATCAAAGGTTGCCACAAGCTTATCGTCGCTGCGGTCAATACCGTTATCAGCATCGATGAGGAATTCAAGGAAAAGATCCTCAACAAAGAGGCAACCCGCCTCGGAAAAATCTGCGACCATACGGTCAAGCTCCTGTTTTCTGCTTTCGCTCAAACGGTTAAAATCAAAATTAGCTTTCATAATTTAATCTCCTTTCACCGGGCGTCCCGGTCTTTGCGCTGCCGCGCCAAGTGTTTGTTATAAAAGTCCATGGCCTTGACAAGTGTCTCGGTCATCTGCTTCACGGAGGTGTCCGGACGGAAAAAGCTGCGGAGCTTGTCCACCGGCACCTTGACATATTCCACCTGATTGCCCTTGACTTCGGACATGAGCTGCATCACTGCACTATCAGTAAACCTCTGCTCCTCGCTCATGCGTCGCAACCGCTGAGCCTGAGACAGCGACGGCGTCACCTCGTCGCAGTCCATAATGGAGAAGAGCGTTTCCTGCTCGGACGGCTGCAGATACGACAGCTCCACCGCCGGAGTCAGGGCGATCTTGCCCTCGTCCACCAGCTTCAGGATGTCGGAGATCAGGTGGGTGAGACGGATGTAGCGTTGGATTTGGTTGCGGCTGTCGCTGCTGTTTTGTGCAAGCAGTTCGTCTGTTCTCAACTTCGTCCCAAGTTGGGACGAAGTTCCCTGATGTTTCAAAGCATCGTATTTCATCTTGTACGCAAATGCTTTTTCCGACGGCAGGATGTGCTCCCTTTGCAGGTTGCTGTCCACCATGGTGATAACAGCCTCCTCGTCTGTCAGGTCACGGATAATCACCGGCATGGTGTCCATCCCCAGCGCCTTGCACGCTGCCAGCCGCCGGTGGCCGGAGATCAGCTCATAGCCGCCGTCAGGCAGCGACCTTGCCAGCGCCGGAGAGAGCACGCCGGCCTCGGCAATGCTCCGCATGAGCTGCGCCATTTCCTCGTCCTCCTTCACCTTAAAGGGGTGATTTCGAAAGGGTGTGAGGGCAGCCAGCGGGATTGCCTCTACCTTTGGCTTTTTCGCATCGAGCCGTTCCTCCGTACTCATAAAAAGCTCCTCGTACCCGGTCAGCCCCAAATCAATCAATCGGTCGTTCTTCATCGAATCCTTCCTTTCATCGTTCAATAGCTTTTTCCTCTTGGGACGGTTGCTGATTTCGCAGCACCTGCTTTTCCCGCGGGGATAGGTAGGGGTCGTTTTCCACCCACGCATCCCATTCACACGCCAAGAGGTCTTTCAGCTTTGGGTTATCCTCAATCATGTTATAGGCGGTTTGCTTTTGCTTCCGAAGCCGGGAAAGCTCTGCGGTGCAGGCGGCGCAGGACTTTTTCAGCTCGCCCCTCTCCGCAGGATCGGCGCAGCCTCGCTGCTTATTGCGGATTTTGCTGCGTGCAGCGGATATTGCATCCATCTCCCTGTCCATTCGTACAAGAAACCTCTGCACATCCTCCGGCGTATCCAAATGCTCCCGACACACCAGCGTTATCTCGGCGGTGAAGCGATCCAGCCTGCGGCAAGCCTCCCGGCACTCCGCCGACAGGGGCTGCCGATACTCCTTTTCGTACAGCGGCGCAACGCCCAGCACGATTGCCACGCAGCGGAAGAAGCTCAAATACCCGGTGACGCGGGGCAAATGCAGATAGAAATCCCGCTGCCGGTAATATTTTTCCGTCGGCGGATTTTTCCTGGCATATTCCCGTGTGTAGGGCCTCATGAATTCAAAATAGCGCCGGGTCACACGGATGTCCCGCTGGTTCTCCAGCAGCCTGTCCTGCAGCGCCTCCTTGTCATATTCGGCTCCCAGCCGGAAGGTGCGCATACACTTTTTAGCGCTTAGAGAGCGGATGGTGGCGTACCTGCGGTAGGGATCGCACACGAACACATAGCCCTTCTTCCGCAGCACGGCGCTCAGCTCCGTCCAGCTGCTCGATATCGTCAGCGCCTCGTCCAGCGCCCGCCGCATGAGGTTGTAGCGGGTGGGCTCGCCGTTCTTTTCGGCAAAGTAGACCGACCGCGCCGTTTTATGCCGTTGGGGATTTTTCACCACCGACAGGCCATGCTCCTTGCAGATACGGTCGGACATATCCCGCAGCTTGTAGTAGACCTCGTATTTTGCCTCCAGCTTTTTGCCCGTCCACATATTCACCGGATTCACAACAAAGTGGTTGTGATAAGTGCCGGTGTTGAAGTGGGTGGCAACAAGCACCTGCCGGTCGTTCCCCCAAAGCCGCCGCGCCGTCTCCACGCCGATGCGATGGCATTCCTCCGCCGTGACCTCACCGGTCTTGAAGGACTGGTAGGCGTGGTAGGCCACATTGCCGCCGGCTTTGCCGAAGCGCCTCTGCACGGCAGCCATCTCCCTTGCGGCGGACTCCGCCCTGCAGCCAATTCCGGTGACGGCGTATTGCTGCTCCCCCTCATCCAGGGTTTTTCCTTTGTCGGCAGCATACAGCAGCACCTGCTCCAGGTCGCTCAGCTTGGTCTTACTGGGATTGGTGCAGTAGTCCACCACACGGCTGACGCTGTCATGGATCGCCCAGATCTTCGTCACCGCCATCGGCATCCTCCTCCCCATGATAGGCGCGCAGAAGCAGGCTCTCGATCTCGGTCAGGGTCTCGTCGAAGTCCTTCATGGCAAGCTCGTAGCGGACGGTATCGTGGAGCGTCGTCAGCTTCTGATATGCCAGCATCAGCTCCCGGCGCGGAGCCTCTCTCACCGCTGCGCCGGTTCCCAAGATTCGAAGATATTCCGACATATTCATGCCGCATTTCTTTGCCTTTCTGCGAATGGTATTCTTCTCGGTTTTATAGACCCGCACATTGATTTCCTCTGTTCGATTCCGCATAGATATCACATCCTTTCAGCGGGGTTACAGGGGCGCGCCCCTTTCGTATCGGCAGATACGGGGGAATTGGGTGCCGCACGGCTACACAAATCCCATGCTCGTTATCCTTACGGATAAAAAAGCGGTGTATAGCCCCGCACCCCTTAAAGCGGCAATTCCTCATCGTCCTCCGCCTCCTCCCATGACGCAGATGACGCTTGTGACGATGCTTGGGGAAGCCTGGCGATGTCGTCATTCTGTTTCCGCAGTGACGCAAGTCTCTCGCTCCCGGATGAACCGTCATGACCGTCAGCACCGTCATGCAGCTCCAAAAGCACCAGCCGGGCAGCCGCCGTTTTACGATACTCGTAGGTGATTCCCAGGGGCAGCAGCACATCGCTGTAATGGCGGGTCAGATGCTTGCTGGCGAGGTTGGGCTTCAGCTCCGTATTACCTACGGCGGCAAGCAGCTGGGACACCGTACCCCGAAACCGCCCGTGCGCCAAGAGAAAATCCGCCACCTGAAAAACAAAGTCCGGGATGCGTTCCTTTCGCAAATCCTTGGCGCTGAGCGCCTCGGTAATCTCCCATCGGACGCCCCGCATCTGCATTTTCAGCTTCTTCTCCTCCACATCCCGGCCCGTAATGCAGAGAGTAGCGCAATCGCCGAAGCGGTCATCCTTGCGGAGAATCATCCCCGTATCCGCCACGCCCAAAATGCCTGTGGAGCCGGTCATATCATTGAAGATATTGCTGCTGTCCCGCTCCTTTCGGGTGTGATGGACAACAAAGATGCAAATGCCGTGGTCATCGGCAAGCTTTTTCAGGCCGGACAGATCCTTGTAGTCCTGGGCATAGGCATTGACCTTAGCGGAAGCATTGTCCCGCACCATTTGGAGGGTATCGATGAATATCAGGCCCGTGGAGGGAAATTCCCGCAGAGTCTCCTCGATCTGCCCTTCCAGCTCCGCGCCCAGCTGTCCACAGGAAAAGCCGAAGCGGAGATTCTCCGGTGGAGAGTCTGTCAGCTCCTGCATACGCTGCTGAACGCGCCATTCCCGGTCCTCCAAGGCCAGATATACTATATCGGTTTTTCTGGTGGGCAGCCCCCACACCGCCTCGCCGCGGCTGATTTGCAGGCACAGCCACAGCACCATCCAGCTCTTGCCGATCTTGGAGTCACCCGCTAAAATGGCGAGCCCGTCGGAGAGAACACCGTCGATGAGCATTTTGGGGTGGGCAAGGGGTTTGTAATACAGGGTATCGGCATCGATCAGTTGTAGCTTGTTCATGTGTTTCACCTTCTTTCTTTCGCTGGTAATTGTGTTTTTTGGTTTGGCACCGTACTTCCGATATCGTTTTTATATGCCTGCCCCGGGGTCTCCGCGGCGTTGCCGTGCTCGCTCTTTCGAGGTCGTCGCACAGTCATATCTGTCTCGGTAACGGCTATTCAGTTGTCGAGGTACACGGGGGAAGCTTAGAAGCTCCTCTCACTTTCCCTTTGCCGAATTTTTTTCGGATTTTCCCGCTGCTTTTCAAAATTTTTTCTTTTGAGCTGGTAAATTATAAAAAGCCGAGCTTGTGCAGAGCTTTTTCAAAGTTCCCCTCACTTGGTAGGCAGCGAGAAGGCCAAAAAATTAACCCCCTTGAAAAATTCTTTTGTTTTGGCTCCAAATTGGAGCCATTTTCCTATGCAGGACTGCTCGTGGCTCCGAAATGGAGCCATTTTTCGTCTATGGCATCGAAATTGATGCCATGTCCATTCCGGATTTCATCGGTGTGGCTGCAAAATTGATGCCATAAAAATAAGCGCCTGCCTCTTTTCAGAAGCAGACGCTCATTTCTCGTATTCAGTTTTTACCGTAGCAGCCGGATCAGCAGCTCATTGATATCCTCGGTGGGCTTGCCGCTTGCTACCAGCTTGTTCCGAAAGGACAACAGGGCCGTTGTCAGCAGCCGTCGCTCGCCGGCGCAGAGTGCTAACACTCGATTTCTTCTATGCTTGAACATCACCACACCTCAGCAATAAACCAGCTCAGAAAGGATGATCTCCTCCGCTCGGCTGCGGATGCTGTTCATCCGTCCCACCCATTCCATTTGATTTTCGGCCTTCAGCCGCTCAGTGACACCCTCAGCGTCCTTCATCTGCGCGACCAGCCGATCGAACATCTCCTGTGCTGTGTCGCCGATCTCCTTGAGATGGTCGTCCAGCTTGCCGGTCAGCAGCATTCCCGTGTAGATGCCGTCCCTGTGCTCGCGCAGATACCGCCTGCGCTTTTCTGCAAATCTGTTGTACATGTTCTTCCTCCTTTCACGCCCGCCGTGTGGGTTTCTATCATCATCCACATGATAGCACAACCCGAAGGAAAAGCCCAATGTGTGAAAAGCAGATTTGCAGATTTGACCATTTTACGATTCTGTTTGCAAGCCAAATTCGCTCCATTCACTCTAAGCGGGTGAATGGAGCGAATTTTCGGCGAATATTTCCCCCATCTGATAAGGCCCTGTGATAAAAACAAGAAGTTCATTCTTGAAAGCATGGGATTATCCTCTGCTTTCCTCGTAAATCCGCAATAATCCTTGATAAATCGGCATCGCCGTGATATACTTAAATTGTATAATTATAGCTATTGGAAACCACCTGAAAGTGAGGATACTCCCATGGAACCGACCATCGAACGCTGGTACTCAATGAAAGAGATTTGCGAATACCTCGGCGTCAGCCGTGATACGGTACTCGCCTGGATAGAGAAAAGAAATATGCCCGCTGCGAAAATAGGCCGCCTTTGGAAATTCAAGGTCAGCGAAGTAGATGCCTGGATGAAGTCCGGCGTGGCGGCGGATAAATAATCTGGATTAGGTGATGAGCTATGGGCTTTATAGATTCGTATAAGCATCTCGAAAAGCTGTGTGGAGATATGCTGCAAACTCAGCACGGTGTCTCCGCTTATATAGCTGAGATGGAAAGTACCCCAAATGGTTCATATCGGGTGCAAGGCTGGGTCGAAGATCTCAAGTGCCTTAAGCATTACCGCTGGGTCAGAAACCAAATTGTACACGACCCGAATAGCAGCGAAGAAAATATGTGCGACCTCAGCGACGCACAATGGATTGACAATTTTTATGATAGGATTATGAAGCAAGCTGATCCTCTTGCTATGTATCAAAAGGCGACAAAACCTCGGCCTGTCGCAAAGCCAAAACCGCTCCGCCAATCTCCGCAAGCACAATATACATATTCCGCACGGCCGGTTTACTCAAAAAAGGAAGCGAAGAAAGCCACTGGATGGCTTGTCTTATTGATTATTACAGTGCTTGTCGGACTGTTTTTTGTGCTTAAATACCTTGTAAATTAATCAGGAGATGCACTATGGCACTGGAAAATAAATTGGGGCTGATAAGCTCCGCCGATCTTGCCCGGGAAGAAGAACGCCTCAGCAAGAAAAAGGCGGTAGAACTGTTCGAAAACGGTGTGCTGGACGCCCTGCCGGCGGGCAAATTCTCGACTTTGCAGGCGATTCACAAATATCTGTTTGAAGATATTTACGACTTTGCCGGAAAGCTGCGCACGGTGAATCTGGCAAAGGGTAATTTCCGCTTTGCGCCGCTGATCTATCTGGAGGCGGCACTGGCCAACATCGACAGGATGCCCCAGTCCACCTTTGACAAGATCATCGAAAAATATGTGGAAATGAATATTGCCCACCCCTTTCGGGAGGGCAATGGGCGCAGCACCCGCATCTGGCTTGACCATATCCTGAAAAACGAAATCGGCAAGGTCGTGGACTGGAGCAAGGTGGATAAAGAGGATTATCTCCTAGCAATGGAGCGCAGCCCCATCAAGAATGTGGAGATCAAGGTGCTTCTGAAAGCGGCGCTGACCGACGAGATAAACAGCTGGGAAGTCTATTTGAGTGGCATCGACCAGAGCTATTATTACGAGAGCCTTTCGGCTTTCCGGGCGGGAGATTTGTAAAGCCTAAAGTATCAGTTTTGGGCTCCCAAAGTATCAAATTGATACTTTGGCGAAATCCCAAAGTGCCAACACGGCGGTTCCAAAGTGCCAAATTGACACTTTGGAATGCTTGTTGACAGAATGAGCCTATGGGATCTGATTGCATACTTCCCGATTGCCAAGCAGCAAGAACTGATTTGAAATGTGGGAGAATTTAGTTATGGAGCTTATAAACAACACAACAAAGACTCTTAAGGACGATTTGTCTGTAGAGATCAAGCAAGGCAGCAAAGTGTCCATTGCGGCGGCTTGCTTCTCTATTTATGCCTTTCAGGAATTGAAGGCGCAGCTCTCTCAAATTGATGAGTTGCGTTTTATTTTCACTTCGCCTACCTTTGTAACAGAGAAAGCTAAGAAGGAAAAGCGTGAGTTCTATATTCCACGCCTTACCCGTGAACGCAGTTTATACGGAACAGAGTTTGAAATTAAGCTCAGGAATGAGCTGACTCAAAAAGCTATTGCACGAGAGTGTGCAGAATGGATCAGACAAAAGGTCACTTTCAAATCAAATGTCAGCGATAAATCCATTCAGGGACAAATCGTAGTTGATAGTGTAGGCTATACACCTATCAATAACTTCACTACGGTTGAGTTTGACTGCGAGAAAGGCAATGTAATCAGCAGATTGTCCTACCCATCTTGGCTTGGATACAGCCTAATGTTGCCATAAAACATCCTCCTTGTTTTTCAAAAACATGAAAATAGTTTTTAGAAAACCGTCAATCGGGACTACAAGGCAGAGAGGTCGGGGCGGCAGAAGGGGAATCTTCTCCTCGCTTGATGCGTTCCTTCAGGAAGAATTTGAGTGAGATATTGAGCCTGCAATTTCGCCAAAACGAACTCCGGATTTCGTCTTCGCGCATTGACATTTCGCCGAAAGCAGGGTAGAATATTATAGCTTATTGTGCGCTTTGATGCTACAGGAGGTTGATTCTATGAACGGCTATATGACTACAAAAGAAGCTGCTGAAAAATGGGGCATCACACAAAGGCAAGTGCAAAACCACTGTAAAATGAACCGGATACCCGGAGTGCTAACGCATGGAACGACCTATATGATACCGGAAAATGCCGAGAGACCGGTTTACGGTTTTTTCTCCGGACAACCATCAGAAAAGGAAGACACTCAAAAATAAGCGTTTTCATGCAATTATGACGGCTGAGGGAGAAAGAACGAGATGAAGCCACAGAGTTCCGGAGCATTTTTAATTAAACGCCCGTTTGATTTGCAAGAAGCGGTCGTGCTGTTGGATGTTTATCTCAGCATGGTTAAGAATGGTGTACCTATTACTATGGCTGCTGAGAAAGCATCCGTACGTCTGCGCAATCTTGCAAAGAGCAATGGCTACGCAGTCAGTGACAGCTATCGTAGTTCAGGCGGGCTGGTCAACCGCCTCCGTAGTCTGGGCGGTCTGTATGAGGGGCAGGAGTCAAAATCTGCTCCGGGAACAGCCAAGTTTGCTGAGGCAATTTCACTCTACAATAACGACAGAGCTCGATACGAAGAAATATTGAGCACCGAGAAAGAGGCATCGCAAGCCACTATATGTGACGAGCAATCCCCTGACACTCAGAGAAATACTGAGGTTCGGGAGAAACGGAGGAGCGGGCAGATGGCAGAAAATCAGAATGCTGCTGAACAGGATTTTTTCCAGTGGCTGCCTACTGCTGTGAACGCCTCAGTGTTAGCAGATATTAAAAAATCATATGCACAGATTAATGTCCTGCTTATTAAATCCAAAGCGCTATCGCAGACACTCACAGACGTCACTTCTGTAGACGAAGTGGAATTTGCTCTGCATCGCACGAAGCGTACATTTGCTAATAGGCATCTCCGCAATTCAGCAACACGGATTCTTGCTGCTTATATTGTCTACCTTCGTGAGAAGGAAGTGCCTCATGACGAGCCAGAGGATGCATGCGAAGCATTTGATGCTAGATCCGGTTGGATTAAATTCGACTTTACAAATTCTCAGAGTTTTACTTACACGCTACCGATTCATTGTGTGATAGGTGGGGTGCCTATCACAGGAAAAAACTGGGCGCGTATTCTTGTCGGCATCACGGAACGCGAACTTGCTAAACATAATCCGGCAATGGACGGGCTATATAAAGAATCTTTGATTGCCGCAAAAAAAGACCGTCCCTACCTGCTGGAGGAACGACTTGAGGGCCTTCACTGTGCGCAACTTTCAAATGGAAATTGGATCTGTGTAAATTATAGCATTCCAAGACTCATGGAGATGATACGAGTTCTTTGCCTGCGGTGTGGGTATACAGAGGAGCAGATTATCCTCTATGGTGTGCCTAAGTACTCGTCGACAGGTGCAAAGACAAGTGAGGCTAAGTCATCTCCGGTGAAGAAAAAGGACAAAACGTTAGCAACATCGGGCTATGGCATCCCAATAGAAAAATCTGAAGCATACCTCCGGTCTGTTGGCCTACAGGGTGCAACAGTAAAAGAGCTGATAAAGGCTGTTCAGCCCGATGCGGCAGTTTCATCCACTACTTCTGCCTTGGAAGGTAGCATGAACATTATTGCCATGCCTGGTAACCGATATGTTCATGTTGATAGCTTTGTTGACTTAGACGAGGCCGAAGAAGCGTTGGGGCGGATTCTGAGGACACATTTTGCTCAATTTGGAGGTTATAGCAATAACCAGCTTCTCTTCGGGGCTGCCTCCCAAGAGCTGTCGATGTTTTTGAATGACAACGACTGTGAAAACGTTGATGCGGTGTATGCCATTGCCCGATTCCTTTTTGAGAAAAAGGCTGTGGCAGGGGCACCGTACAAATTCTCTACGCCACATATTTTCGAGAAGGAACCAGACTACCCGATGACTCTGCGGGGCCTGATGATTCACCTTGCCAGAAGCAATGGCGGCCTTCTGTATGCCTCCGATGCAAAGGACTATTTGCAGAAGACCATGCTCACCTACGGCGGTATTGGCCAGCTCCTGCAGCTCGGTTCATCCAATACTTTCCTCATTTACGATTCAGACCGCTATCTTCTAAGCGAGTCGTTGGGAATCGATGATGCTTGGTGCCTTCGGATGCGCGACCGGCTGGATGACCTTTTCCGCAAGGCAAATGTGGCATATGTCATACCGAGAGATATTAATGCTGCATGGCTGACAACACTGCCGTCGCTGCCGCACGGCTTGGATTGGACGCTCCTTTTATTGCAAGAAGTGCTGGATAAGTATCCTGCCATCGGCTTTAAATCTATCTCTCCGGATTTGAACCAGACGCTCGATACACTTGCCGCCGCGTTCGTCCCGGTTGACTCACCGCTCCAGACCTTCCCTGATGTGGTTACGCTCTTCATGGAGGAACACCATGACTTGCCGATGCGTATGCCTGGTGAAGATTTGCGGCTTGAACTGCGGGATGCTGGAATGCTGGAAAACGGCGAAATGATTTATGCGCTGCCGAAGGCGTTGAACGACTATCGGTTTGCGTGGTCAAACGAGAACAAAACAGTATATGTGCGCGGGAATAAGTAAACGCGCCATATTAGAATAGAGGTCAATCTATGTACGGATATGAGTGGACGGGTCAAAACGGTATTTACCGTCTGTCAGTTAACAGCAAAATTGAAAAAGAGATTCGTCCTGTGTTCAAAGAGGAACTGGATTATTTCGGTTTTAACGAACATTGGACATATCCGGACACAGATGCCCCGTTACTTTGGGCCGAGGGGATTCGCCGCTACATTCTGAACGGTACTTGTGTCGCAGAAGCCACAGGTGGTGGATTCTATACGAAACCGACCATAAAAATCTATACTGAAGGTCTGAATCTGGAACCGATTGATGTCGATGCACTCTGGAAAGAAAATGAACGTTTGATGCTCGGCCTTGAAAAGACATCCATGGATTTCATTAGAAAGGCTCATGATAAGTACGAAAAGCAAGGAATGGCATTCGCTGTTGCGTTTAGCGGAGGAAAGGATTCCTTGGTGCTCCTCGACCTTGTCAGTCGTACATTATCCCCGGATGAATTCTCAGTGGTGTTTAGCAATACAGGAATGGAGCTATCCACCACTATTAAGTCCGTAGAAAAGGCAAAGAAGCACTGGTCATCGCTTAAATTCTATGAAGCCAAAAGCCATCTGAAGCCCACAGATAGCTGGGAAGAGTTTGGCCCTCCGGGAAGAAGAATGAGATGGTGTTGCGCTGTTCATAAATCAGTTCCAACGATTTTGCTTCTCAGAGAACTAACCGGAAACTATAATATTAAGGTCGTAGTTTTTGATGGTGTGAGAGCTGAGGAAAGCGCTGCGAGGGCTGATAGAGATGAAATTAGCGTTGGCGCTAAGAATATTAACCAAATCAATTGCAGCCCGATTTTGAAATGGGGAACATCCGAGCTGTTCATCTATTTGCTCCATAATGGCATTCTTTTTAATGAAGCTTACCGTAAAGGATTATTTCGCGTTGGCTGTATAGTATGCCCCATGTCTTCTGCTTGGTGGGATGGGATTGTAAATGACTGCTATCCAGATGAAATGCGGGAGCTTCTTTCAAATGTCGAAAACTATGCCCGCGCTACAAAACCAGATAGCGAAGTGAAAAAGTTTATAGAGCAAGGTGGATGGAAGGCCCGTATGGGCGGCCGTGGGCTCCAGAACGGTGGGAACCGTGTAGTCGAAAAGATTGCTGATGACAAGATTTCCTTTAGTTTTGTATCTAAGCGTCAGAACTGGCTTCAAGTCTGCAGTATTCTTGGCCCTATCGTATATAGGGACAACGATATATACACCCAGTTAATCGATAAGCAAGAGTTCCAATTTCAGATTTCTGGCGAAACTAAACCTGTTGTGACATACTGGCCTTATTCTAAAATGGACAGGTTTGTTCTCAGCCATCTAAGGGGGATTGCAAACAAAACCGCATATTGCTTTGGCTGTAAGGCATGTGAAGTTCAGTGTCCTGTTAATGCATTTTCGATTACTGAAAACGGTAAGATTTACATCCGAGAGGATAGATGCATCCACTGCTGCAATTGTATTGAATTTACGAATGGGAAGGGCTGCTTGGCAGCAAAGTCTCTTTCCGTCACTGGAGGGGAAAACGGTATGGATTTAAAGGGAATGAATAGGTATCAGCATTTTGGACTTCGTCGTCCTTGGCTGGAACACTTCTTCGAGCACAAAGAAAACTGCTTCACTATGGGTTCTTTAGGAACCCGCCAGTATGACTCGCTTAGGGTTTGGCTAAAGGAAGCTGGCCTTTTGACGGCAACGGGTAAAGGTGCAAAGTCTGGTGTTCCGACACCGCTCTTTAACAAAGTCCAGCCTCTTGGAGCCGGGAACCCTTTGACGTGGGCTGTCATCTGGACAAACCTTGCTTATAATTCCATCATTTCAAAATGGTATATGCTGAATGCTCCTGCGGGAGAAATTTATGAGAAGAACGATTTGATTTTCCTTCTTGGAGATGATTATTCGAAGTCAACGCGGGATAACGCGGTAACCGCTCTACTTGAAACCTTCCGGCATAGTCCCATCGGTACTGTTTTGAAGCAGGGCATCCCGATTCCAAACGGAAACAGCTATAAGTTTTCAAAACAGGGATGGAATACTCCGGATGCGGTCGCTATTCTCTATGCGTTGTATATGTGGGCAGAAGCAACGGGCAGGTATACCTTTACGCTTGGCCAGATGGCTGCAGCGAGAGGAAACGCCGAGGCAAAAGGCGTAGACCCCGTGTCCATCTTCGGCATCAATCCTGACCGCTTCAAGGACATCCTGCAAGATATTTCCCTTCAGTTCGACAAGTACATCCGCACGACCTTTGTCGCGGATTTGGACAATGTCCAGCTTTTCCCTGAATACAAGTCTCTTGATATTCTGGATTTAATCGCAAAGTAAGGAGGAGGAATCATGGCTAAGTATAATACCTACATTGAGCTGAGCCCACACTACGAATCGGTGGTGGATATTGATTCTGAATCCCGTCATCCTGATATGTGGCAGGAGTACATTGTCCATGAAGATATGAAGGGAGCCATTGAGAAAATCTGTGACTCCATGAAATATGAAGATGAGGACAAGCGTCGCTCCTTTTGGATTCATGGCGCATACGGCACGGGCAAGAGCTATGCTGCGATTGTTCTGAAGCACCTGTTTGAGGACAAGGTCGATTCTATTCGTAAGTTCCTTTCGAATCAGATGCTGATTCCATACAGAGAACGTTTTCTCTCCATTCGGGAGAAGGGCGAATACCTTGTTATATGGAAGAGTCAGGCTACCGACATTAAGAGCGGCATCCAGCTCATGATGACTATGGAGGATGCCATCCGCCAGAAGCTGAAGGAAAAATTTGGAGCCTCCGCTTACTATGGAAAGAAATCCCTCGTTGCTGCTGCACGAGATGCCGTAAACGATTCCTCCATCAATTGGGATGATCTCTTCACGAACCAGACGTATGCCCTATTTGAAGAATACGGTTCTGTTGAAGATTTCCGTGAGGAAGTAAACGCAGGAAACCTAAAAGCGGCAAATATTGTCGCCCGTATCTATCGAGATAAAGGCTGGGGCTTCTTTACTTCCCTTCAGATGTTCAAAGATTGGGTTGCCGATGTCATCGAGGGTAACAATCTCCAGGACACTGGTATCATCTTCATCTGGGATGAATTTACCTCTTATCTCCGCAACAATCCTACCGATGATGTTCTCCAGCCTCTCTCGGAGTTTTGTAAAGAGCAGCCTTTCTTCATGTTCCTGATTGTTCATAGGGCACCAAGCTGGGTTAGTCAGATTGGAGAAGAAGTCTACGAGCAGATTGTCCACCGCTATCATTCTCTTGACTTTCACGTGAGCGAAAGTGCGGCCTATGAATTGATTGGCAGCTCCATCCTTACCCGCGCGGGAATGGAGGAGCAGTGGAATGCGGAAAAAGATAAGCTGATGAAGTCCATCAGCAAAAACATCGCCGATTTCGATAACCTCGACATGAGCAGCAAGAAGGAACGCCTCCGTCAGCTCTGCCCGCTGCACCCGATGACGCTTTCGCTCCTTGCAATTGTTGCCCAGAACTTCGGAGCTTCCCAGCGTACACTCTTCCGCTTTATGAAGGATACGAAAGAGTCCGAAGAGAATGTCGGCTTTATCTATTACATCAATAATTATGGCCCGGATGACTGGCGGTGGTTGACCCCGGATTTCCTGTGGGATTATTTCTTTACCAGAGAGAGCGACGTTCGTAGTTTTTCAGCAGAGGCCAAAAGCGCATATCAGCATTTTATGGCGAAGCGTGAATACATCGCAGACGATTATCACATGCATGTGTTCAAAGCGGCCATGCTGCTGATTGCGGTCATGTCCTCTGGAACTGTCAGCAATCTTTATAGTCAGGCCACACAGCGCAAGGTTTCTGCTACCAGAAGCACCTTGTATAAATGCTTTGCTGGTCAGCTGAACAAGGAAGATGTGGAGATGTACCTCTCCGACCTTGAGCAGATAGGCGTGCTCCGCCTTGATGCCATGACGAACGGAGATATGCGCCTACAGATTCCCTACACTGGAAACGCAGACGTATTCGATGTCCGCAAAGAGATGCTCATCAAGAAGTATACCCGCTACGAATTATTTAAGAAAAACGGGTATTTTGCAAAGTCCATGGAAGCAAAAATCTGGGACAAGACAAGCGCATCTTATGGCAGAATGTTTATCGCGGCCTGCGATTCCGGAACGACGTCAATGAATGCTCGCTTTGGAGAGGTTCAAACGGAACTGAAAAAGTGCCCGTATAAGTTTGGAATTCTTGTCATAGCGATTTCCGAATCCAGTCAGTTTGCGGCAATGCAAGAAAAAGTAAAGACTCTCGCCGCTCAGGACGAAACAGGGCGCATGGCTATTTACCTTCTGAAGTCTCCGCTGACCGAAGACCATCTGGATAGATGGTATAATGCTATGACACATTTTGAGCTTGCTGGCGAGGAAGGTAAAAGCGGCGATTCAGAACGGTATTCGGATGAGGCAAGTAGCATTATTGAGGAGTGGTCTGCGCCTGCAATGGATGACCAGCTTATGGTCGTTTGCGGAGATAAGGTTTATCCGTCTGAATACGGCACCTCTTACTTTGCCACAAAACTGGAGAAGGATATAATCTTCGGTTCCATTTTCACTGCAGCTCCTGAACTTATCGTTTCGACGAATACTGCCTTTAAGAAGATTCAGCAGAGCACTGCCTTGGCTGGTGTGCAAAAAACATCTCCTAATACTCAGGTCGGCAATATTGTAAATGGTCTGAAGCAGGCTGGTGTGTGGGATGTTGAGGGCCTTGAAGCACTCACGCAAAGCAAAGGAAACGATGGCGCAGCTGCAGTTGCCAAGATTGCAAGCTTTATCTTACAGCGTTTCTCTCAAGGGACGCAGATTAAATTGGATGCTCTTTGGCAGGAACTCCAGGACGCGCCTTATGGCTACTATAATTGCATGGCCTGCGGATACATCCTTGGTTTCTTGCTGCGTTACTATGTCAACAGTGAGTTTAGCTGGAACAAAGGAGATAATAATCCGTGGCCGCTGACTGACCAAACACTAGCCACGATGATTACCAGCCTCTGCAAAGAGGAAGTTATCAACAATTATCTTTCCCCCGGCTCTGAAGTATGGCAGAAATTCAAGCCCTATGTGCAGAAGGTCTTTCAGCTTCAGGACAGCGAAGCGGTCAATGAAACCGAAGCTCGGAAGTACATGTCCAAGCAGTGTACAGAGAAGGCTGGCGCTCCATTCTGGGTTCTGAAATACGCTCCAGAAGAGAAATTTGGTGGCGCAGCTGCAAAGCAAACGGCAGATGAGATAATAGACCTGTTCTGCGATTTCCTGTCTGAGAACGGTGACCAAGAGCAGGTAATGGGAAACATCACCGTAAAGTTCACCGGCCACGGGCCTGTTCGGAAAGCGCTTGCAAGCCTTTACTTTGACCAGAATACAGTTTATGACGCGTTCAGTTCGTTCATATCTCAGAAATGCAATGAACTTCAGAAACTGCAAAAGGCCATCGGCCTTACAAGTCATGACTTGTTTGATGCTATTCATCAAATGATGCAGGGGCAGGTTTCCACTTGGACAGAGGCCCAGGTGGAGGAAAAACTTTCTGAGCTTTGCATAGAGTACCGGGTTGTTGCCATCTTGAACGATGCACTGACTGTTAAGCGAAAGAGCATCAAGCTTCTCAGCGACGATATTGCAAACATGTTCGACCACATGAAAGTTCCCGGAACCGTCATTGAGAAGCTCGGCTTCAGTTGGACACCTGCGCTGCAGGCGATGAGGGTTATTTCTACTACGCAGTGGTCGAAAATTGAACTTGCAGATAGAGAAAGCTATGCAGGGCTTTTGAAATCGGATGCGCAGAAAGTGTGGGGCTTTGTTTCATCTTCGAAACCGCTTCTGCAACGGTATATGGAATCCCATGGGCACAACTGCACTGACGAGGAGCTAGACGGCATCTACAAATCTCTGAAAACTGTAAACTACAATTCTCCGGCTGCAGATTTTGATGCTCGAATCGACGCGCAGCTCAACAAGGTTGCCTATAACAGAAACAAAGTACGCATTCAGGAACTATGGAAAGAGCAGAGTGGCTTTGACTCCATCACCCTTTGGTGCGCAAACTATGCCGTACCCATCCAGTGGGTTGTCAGTGATGAAGTGCTTCCTCACATTATAGTGCTAAAGACTGTGCAGGACGGGAAAATTGCGGGCAATACTGCGCTCCATAATTCTACGCAGTTTTTTGAGACACACACTGTCAGCGCTCTGAAGGACAAAGCATTTATTGCCAGTTGCTTTATCTCCCAGATTGGCGAAAGCTATCGTAGCGCTTTTGAATCATCTGGGCCGGTTTTGGTTTCTCGACTGAAAACTAACACGAAATTGACCTCTGATGTTTATTCTTGGGCCAACAAAGTGGGAGAAATCCGAAAGACGGTTGATGCTTTCCTTCGTGATAAATTCTGTGTAGAAGCAAAGAAGAAAGTGAAGTCCATGCCGGAGGCACAGCTGCGTGACAAGGTCGTACTGCTCCTCGACGAGAATCCCGACCTTTATACGCTGTTTATTAAGTGAGGAGGCTAAATCGTGACAATTGCTGAAATCAAGGAAAAGCTCAGCCAGGAACGTGGCTTCGGTTCCCGGTACCCTGCACGGATTATTTTCGTCGAGAACCTTGACGACTATTCTGCGCTTGAGCATCAGCTGAAGGGTATCTGCGATGTCACGATAAATGTGGCCGATTTTTGCCGTGCGCCAGATACTGTCCCTCAATTTGACCAGATTAAGAACAAGTTGAAGGAATGCGAGGGAAAGCAGGTTTTGTTACTCTCTGTCGGTGAATACCTACGTTTGTGCACGAAACGTGAATTAAATCCTGACCGTCGCCAGTTCAGAGCGTTTTGGGAAACGCAGCAACCGGAAGCGTCCAAGACCAGAGTCATCATTCCCGTTTTCAACTGTAGAGATATCTTTGACCGGATTATCGGGGCGATTGATGAGCGTCAAGAAGATTATGTCTGGACGCTCGATTCTGAGCCATCGGTTGAAAACTATACCGTATCTGTATATTCCCCCAAATTCAAGGATGCCATTAATCCGGATGCAGATAATTTGACCTCATGGTTCCGGGACTGGCAGATAATTCTTAGAAGAAATGTGCCCTGTTCAGTCGTGACCATGCAGTACGGGAATGTCGAAACAGCCTATGGTACAGTTAATATTAAGCCCATTGATAGTCCATTCAGATATCTTGCGGATATTTTGGTGGACGGCAATCTACTAATTGAAAAATGGCAAAGCAATGACTTCTGGAGCCGCGTTGTTAATTGCACCTCTCATTATGCGGCAAAGGTGGAATCGTTTGATAAAGTCGTACTCGATGCATTGAATGTCAATGAGTTTGACTTTGTTTCTGTTGCGGCAAGATGGGAAACTCTGAACGATTTTCAGAAGAATCTTGTTTGGCTCTGGTATAGGGTATATCCGACCGATGAGTACTATAGTTATGCTTGCAAAAAGGCATCATGTGCTTCTGAAATTCCGGAGAAGATTCGGGATGAGATTCTGCTCATTTCAAACAGGAGCGACCGCTGGATTGAGGAGCGGATGGCTGCTGTTCGAGCTTTGTCTTTTCATTCCTTTGATGACTCGTATTTTGCGCTCATGGATAAGCTACCGTTGGACGAGACAAAACTGAAGCTCCTTACTTATCAGACTCACGAAGAAAAGACATATGCTGTCAAGGTGATCAGTAACATGCTTCGTGGTGGTGCTGAACCGAGCGCGATAGCTACTATCTTGTTAGAACGTGATTATCCATCTTTGGCATCGTATATGAAGGATGAAATGGGCTGTGATGATGTCATAGATGAGTATATGGCTTGGTATCGTAAGAACAAAATCATCAATCGATATCCGGGTGACTATCCAGTCCAAATGACTTTTGACCGATTTGATGCTCGGTATAAGCTCATGCATAAACTGCAGGGGCAAGACTGCGTGTCATTTTGGATTGACGGATTTGGAAGTGAATATACGCCCTTATTTCTATACGAGCTTAAAGTACGGGGCATTGTTCCGGAATCCGTAAAACTAGCCACTGCACTTCTGCCCACAGAAACAGAATATAATCATCAATGGGACGAACACGACCCCATGACCATTAAGTGGGATAGGCTGGATTCCTTCTCGCATAAGGGAATGCCAGATGACAAAAGTTACTACTCCTGCATTGTCCATCAGCTTTCCGTGTTTTCTGATGCGGCTAAGAAGGTTGAAGAGCTTTTGGAGGACCACGAGTATGTAGTTGTGACTGGTGACCACGGAAGCAGCCGTTTTGCGGCACTTGCGTTTCATCAGGAAAATGTCGTCCCAATTTCTGCTCCCAAAAAGTCAACGGTTCGCAGCTTTGGAAGATTTTGTGAGCTCGATGATAATGCTGGAGATGTCATTGCTTTGCCAAATACGGTCGTAGCTACTTCAAATGGCAAGCGCTATCTAGTTATGGATAACTACCAGCACTTCTCGGTGAGCGGCAATGCAGCTGGTGGAAACACAGATGAACATGATGTTGTTGGGGAAATCCATGGTGGAAATACAGCGGAAGAACGGCTCGTGTCTGTTATCGTAATCAAGAGGAAGCAGCCTCTTCCTCCTGTAACATGCAAGCCCAAAGGCGGCCTGTTTGTTACAAAGAAAAATGGGCATGTAGAAAAAACTCTGCAATTTAGTCGCCCCATATCAACGCTGGAAGTTTCTTATGATAACAAGGAAGCCACCTGTACGATGAATGCGGATGGGTCATGGCTTGTCATTTTAGACGGTGTTACTACTGATGACATTGCCCTCTCGGTAATAGCTAACGGGCGGCTTCTTCCCAATGTAACTCTTAAGGTTAAAGTTCAAGGCATCAGTAAAAACGATGACCTGTTTGGCGGGATGGGCCTATGAGAAGAAAAATAGAATGCTGTGAGTGCGAAAAAGCACTTAAAAAAGATGAGGTTGCTTTGTGCAAAAAACTGCTTGGTACTGACACAGAAGATTATTACTGCATAGATTGCTTGGCAGAATACTTGGAATGTACCAAAAATGACCTCGAAATAAAAATCCAAGAGTTTAAGGAACAGGGATGTACACTATTCCTGTGATGGAAGGAGGAACCAATATGCTGGAAGATAAAGTACGCGATGTTTTTTCCGACATGGTGGTGCTGAAGAATCCAGAAAGGACAGAGTTCTTTTCCAATTTAAGCCTGCCTTCGTATATGCGTGACTGGCTAGTAATGAAGTTTTCGGATGACGATGGAATCATTGACTACGACAGCGTACTGAGATATATCCGCCAGTATATTCCGAGCCGCGAGGATTTTGAGCAATTTAAATTTGAGATGGTGAACGGAGAAACCGTCCGCTTTCTGGCAAGAATCCGTGTAAATGTCGATATTAAGACCGGGAAGACCTTGTTTGAGCTTCCTGATTTTGGCGGTACACGTTCCGGCGCATCCGGGGAGGTGGCAAATGATGTTGTCTCCCGGTGGAAGGAAACACTCCTCAAAGAAAGTGAAAACTGGGGTATTGTTGAGCTGATTTGGGGCAAAGATTACTCCTCGCGTCAAGGAAAAGGTGTAATTAAACTCATCGAGTACAGTCCATTTTGTCCCTACACTGTAGACCTAGAATTCTATAAAGAGGCCAGACGAGCATTTACCATAGAAGAATGGATTGATGTGTTAATCTCCGCTGCTGACTATAATCCCGCTGGATACGATTCAGAACAGCAAAAACTGTATGTTCTTCGCCGACTTCTTCCTTTTGTTGAGAAGCGTCTAAACTTGATGGAGCTCGCTCCGAAAGGCACGGGGAAAAGCTATGTCTATCAAAAAATCAGTAAGCGTGGTTGGCTAATTTCTGGCGGAACAGTTTCAAGGGCTTCTCTTATTTATGATAACCAGAAAAAAACTGGTGGCTTACTGACTCGTTTTGACTTTGTCGGTTTTGATGAAATACAATCCATGACCTTTGATAAGCCTAGCCAGATTCAGACAGCACTGAAGGATTATATGGAATTCGGCGAGGTTCAAGGGTTTGATGCTCAGATCGTTGCCGATGCTGGGGTAATTGTACTTGGTAACATCAACGCCAGCCGGTTCAATGTTAATGAAAACATGATGGAAGAGGTAAGTAGCGTCTTTAGTGAATCTGCCTCACTTGACCGGTTCCATGGCTTTATCCCCGGCTGGATGATTCCCAGAATGCATCAGGGACTTGTAGCAAATGGTTGGGCACTCAACACAGAATACTTTGCCGAGGTACTCCATCTTCTCCGCGACGATTTAACCTACACTACAATAGTAGATGAATGCTTGGCAGTTCCGGCAAAACCTGATAAGCGCGACCTTACAGCAATTAAGAGGCTTTGCACGGCATTCGTTAAGCTTCTATATCCAAATGCGACATGCAAGGATGACATACCTGCTGACGAGTTCATTAAGTATTGTTTGGAACCTGCAAAAGAGATGCGAGGCGTTATTAAAAGACAGCTTTGCATTATAGACCCGAAAGAATTTAATGTTCCGGGGAAAAAAGATATTCCGGACATACAGTATAACTATCTGTAAGGTATTAATATGAGCAGATTGATTTACGCTGATAACGCAGCTACAACACAGATGGATATTGCTGCGTTCGAGGCAATGAAGCCTTTTCTTACAAATGAATATGGGAATGCCTCACAGCCCTATGCTTTTGCCCGGAAGCCCAAAAAAGCATTGCAGGACGCGAGGGAAATAATAGCCTCTTGTATCGGAGCAACGCCCGAAGAAATAATCTTTACATCGGGCGGCACAGAGAGTGACAACTGGGCTATAAAAGGTTCTGCTTTATTGAATGCGAATAAACATGCGACTATCACGTCCGCATTTGAACATCATGCGGTGCTACATCCCTGCCAAGCACTTGAACGGAGTGGGTATCCCGTTGCGTATATGTGGCCTTCACGGGAAGGTTATATTACGGCTGAGATTCTGAAGGAATATATCACTGGGCAGACTCACCTTACTTCGGTGATGTTTGCAAACAATGAAATAGGAACAGTTCAGCCGATTAAGGAGTTGTGCGCTGTAGCACATGAAAACGGGTCTCTTTTCCACACTGATGCTGTTCAGGCAGTTGGCCATATACCGGTAGATGTTCACGACCTTGGCATAGATATGCTATCTGCATCCGCACATAAATTTAACGGCCCCAAGGGTGTCGGGTTCCTGTATATACGAAATGGGCTTAAAGTAATGCCCTATTCTGACGGCGGAGCACAAGAATTTGGATTACGCGCAGGAACAGAAAATGTTGCTGGTATTGTTGGGATGGCAGTAGCTCTGAAAAACAACTGTGACACTCTTGAAGAAAATACGAGGTATGTAGCGAGGTTGGAATCCAGGCTCGTTAGTTTGCTTGAAAGTACGGACATCAAATATGTCCGGAACGGAGGAGCAAACAGACTTCCGGGACTCCTGAGTCTATCGTTTCCAGGAGCTGATGGAGAGGCCATCTTACACCGACTGGATTTGACAGGAATATGTATTTCTACTGGCTCTGCATGTAATAGCAAAAACACAGAGGTTTCACACGTTTTACAGTCTATCCGACTTGATGACGACTGTGCTAAGGGTACAGTCCGAATCTCTCTTGGAAAATCCAATACAGAGGAAGATGTTGAGGCGATATTGAAGGCTCTGATGAAAATCTTCCGCGCATAATTGTACTTTTTAATTTTGCCTGAACCATTTAATTTTGGCATACTTTTTAATTATTCTCTGGGCCAGCCGCGCAGGAGCCCAGATGCCAGCATCAGGCACACCACGGCTGTGCTCTGCTGGGGTAAATTGAACACCGACAAATAATGCAAAAACCGCAAGAAACGCCTTGTTTCCTGCGGTTTTCGCTATTTTTATACACTTTTCCGGCGACCCGCCTTGTATCAAAGATTATGTCTTTATAGATCCCCCGTACAACACCGGCAACGACTTTGTATACGAAGGTACGGTCAAGCACATTCTCTTCATAGCCGAAACGAAAGGCACAATGGAAAGTCTTGAGCAGCGTCCTATTGAGCAGGCGAAAATCTCTTGCGCCAAGAAGCTGTTCAACGAGATGTCCACAAGCAATGTGTTGTACCACGATGTAGACAGCTATCAGAGTTTGCTGAATATCATGAATTCGTTATAAAAAAGGCAGGGACACACAAGCAAGGGTGTGTCCCTGTTTTATGACATTATTCCGAATCTAGATCGACATAGTTCCGATAGTACAATGACATTATTCCGAGGATTTTTGATATTATTCCGAAGATTGTTCTTTTTCGCCTGGCCAAAGGTGCGCGATGCGCTCGTCCGGGCTCACGAATCAATCAACAAACTGGCGCTTGTACCGGAAAGTTTCTGAAACTTTGCTCTGTTCTTATTTGGGTCGTAAAGTCGTGCGTGTTGGAGCTTTAATAGCTGAAAATGGCGGGAGAAATCGCAGAAATCTGCGTTTTCTCCCGCCATAGCATTCAGTTAATTTGCAAAATATTTTTTTGGCAGTCCCTATCCATACCTCCGCAGTATACCGGCTCAAAAAGGATAGCTTCTCTGTGAGGGTATTGCGGAATCAGCGTTTTTCGCCCTCTTTTGCCGCCTTCTCGATGCTGCGAATGGTCTGCAAA
>ERZ1026957.64-NODE-64-length-58638-cov-10.401328_pt1 | contig 58638 bp, 51 predicted proteins | sample MGYA00519300_ERZ1026957 | MGnify/ENA primary metagenome ERZ1026957 (study PRJEB26926, sample SAMN06164520) | human gut metagenome | biome: ENVO:00009003; feature: ENVO:2100002; material: ENVO:00002003 | host: Homo sapiens | place: USA | collected 2012 ...
GTCAGATGTGTATAAGAGACAGGGCACGGCTGCCCCGCCTCCGGTCGCTTCCTTGCATTTGGGAGCGGGTATCCGCTCACGCGGCCACCAGAGTAATTCACTCATTTCAAACGTGAATTGCCCTAAACGCAAAAGCACCTGAAAATTATGATGCAGCGTGACTACTACGAAGTTTTGAGCGTCAGCCGTACCGCCGGAGAGGACGAAATCAAACGTGCCTACCGGAAAATGGCCATGAAATACCATCCTGACCACAACCCCGGCGACGACGAGGCTGAGCAGCGATTCAAGGAGGCCGCCGAGGCATACGACGTGTTGTCGAACCCCGACAAGCGTGCCCGTTACGACCAGTTCGGCCATGCCGGCATGAGCGGTGCGGCGGGCGGCGGAGGCGGTTTCGGCGGCGGCAGCCACTGCGCCTGCGCCAGCAGCTGCGCCTGTGCGTGCGCCTGTGCCTGTGCCGGCGGCGGCCGCGCCGGCTGCTCGGCCAAGAACCTCTACGGCGTGGGCCTGGACGAAACACTGTCCGAAAAGCTCTGAGACAAAAAACATCCCCCGACCGGGGGATGTTTTTTGCTTACGAGTATTGGAAACCTCTGCCCGGCTCCTTGAACTCCGCCACACGTTTGTTAAAGCTGGCGAAGGCCGCGTCCTCGAAGGCCAGCGTGTCCTCGGCGCCCATCTGCCGCAGCAGCCACTTGCACAGCGGAGGATTTAGGATCAGCAGCGGGCCGAGCAGCGCCGTGGCGTACAGCCCGCCCCGGCAAAAGCCCTCCAGCTTCGACTCCGGCGTGCGGCCCACGCCCCGCACGGTGTCAAACCAGCCCTCCGCCTCCGCTGCGTCGTAGTGGAAGCCGAACAGGCTCTTGAAGCCGACGACCTCCATACCGTCAAAGGTGCCCAGGAAGAAGCTGTTGTGCCGCTTCATCATGGTGTACCGCACCCGTCCGGGCAGAATGCCCAGCCCCTCTATGGTGTCGGCGCTGTCGCTTTCTATGGCGTCGGAAAACACGTCCGGCGCGTTGCCGGTCAGCAGGATCAGCTGTCCCGCGTCCGCCCTTGCGGCGATGTCCGCGGCATAGGGCCGCAGGGCGTCCGCCGCCAGACGCAGCCCTTGTTCTGTGGTGCTGCCCATATAAACCAGCGCCACATCCTCCGTGAGGAACCGGGGTTTGCTGTGCAGGTCCGTCTCTATGATCTCCAGCGCCGGGCAGCAGCGCTTCAGATAGTAGATGTTCTGCAGATCGCCGTATAGGTTGCAGACCTCCGGAAACAGAATTTCCGCCTTCATTGCGCGCCCTCCTTTGCCAGCAGCTTTTCCTTCAGCTTTTCCCTGACCCGGAAGGCCAGGGGCGTACCGTCCACGCCGTAGAGCAGATACACGTCGTCGCCGGGGGTCAGCGGCAGCAGCTCCAGGGCGGCGAACTCGTCCTCGGCCAGCCGTATCTTCTGCCGGGGGATGCCCGCCAGCAGCAGCCGCAGCTGGTAGTCATAGGCCCGCGGCCCGGCGCAGACCAGGCACGTCACATCGTCACTGTTCAGGAATTCAAAATCCGTGTCGTACATCCAGCTGGGGTTCTCCGACCAGTTTTTGGCCACGCCCAGGCAGTTCATCATCAGCAGCAGTTCCTTCTTCCCCGGCTTGGACCGGATATAGTCGAAGTTGCGGGAGCAGGCCAGCGCGTTCTTGTCCTTGGACATCTGCATAATGACCTTCACGCCGCCGATCTCCTCCTCGGACAGCCGGCTGGCGGGGATCTTCACCTCCGCCATGCGGCGGGCGATGGTGCCGTGGTCATAGCCCAGCTGCCGCAGGGCGGCGATCACCGTCACCGTGTTGTAGATGTTGTGCAGGCTGTCGGTGATGAGGGTGTACGGGTATTCCTGCCCCGCCTCCCGTATGCACATGGTGTGGGCGGCGGTGTCCACCTTTGTGGCCAGATAGTCGCAGTCGGGGGAGTGGAAGCCGCAGCTCTCGCACACGGCCCGGCCGATGTGGTGGTAGCGGCGGTATTCATACCGCAGCTTCCCGGCGCATCGGGGGCAGATACGCATATCGTTCAGCAGGTTCTCGCATTCCGTCACGTCGGTGGGCAGCCGGTCGATGCCGAAATATACCCGCTGGTTCTCCGGCGCCACCGTGCAGGAGATCAGGTCGTCGGCGTTGAGGATCAGCCTGCTCTCCTTAGGCAGGGACCGGGTCAGGATGTCCGCGATGTAGCCCGGATGGGCGTTCCGCATGATGGAGTCCCGGAACAGGTTGGTGATGACGATGTGCTCCGGCTTCACATAGGGATAGATCCTGGGCGCGGAGCGCTCGTCGATCTCCAGGATCGCCAGGTCGTACTCCGGCCTGATCCGGCCCAGCAGGCCGCAGCCCTTCAGCAGCGCCGTGCTGACGCCGGAGATGATGTTGCTGCCCGCCCGGTTGCTGAGTACGGTCTTGCCCTCGGCGGTAAGCACGTCGTTCAGCATATTGGCCACGGTGGTCTTGCCGTTGGTGCCGGTGACGGCTATGATGTGCTCCGGCTTGCCGATATACTTCAAAAAGTCCGGACACAGCTTCACCGCCAGACTGCCGGGGAAGTCCGTGCCGTTGTGGCGGGTGATCTTCAGCGCCGGGATGGACAGCTTTGCCATCCACAGCGCAAACAGGAACCGCAGTTTACCCATTGTCATTCCTCCAGAGCGATGGCGCGGCAGGAGCAGCCATCGGCATTCTCAAATTTCAGGGGCAGCGTAACGAACGTGAAGCGTCGGCCCAGCAGCTTGTCCAGCCCCTTGAGGTTCTCGGTGTTCACAAAGTCCGCGCCCAGCAGTGTCATGTGGTTGGGAAAATCCACGCTGTCGCAGGGGTCCAGCGAGATGGTGTCCTCGCCCACGCCCTTCAGCGGCAGGCCGGCCAGATATGCCGCCGCCTCCGCCGTCAGGCAGGGAAAGCCCTCATAGTAGCCCGGCGTGCCCCACTTCTTGTCCCAGTCGGTGCAGAACAGCACGAAGTCCGCGCCGTTCAGGTCATAGCTCTGCAGCAGGGACAGAGTAATGGCGCGCTGCCCCCGGCAGTCCACCACCACGGCGGGACCGGCGAACTTCGCCGCGTCATAGCAGTCCAGCGCCGTACCGTCACGGAGCATATGGGCCGGGGCGTCCATGTGGGTGCCGGTATGGGAGAACATATGCAGCAGCGTCTCCCGGTAGCCGCACTGGTCGATGGTGCAGGCGGTGGTCAGCCGGGGCTGCTCCGTGCCGGGATACACCGGCATATCGTTCCGTATGGTGTGGGTCAGCTCATGTACCGTCATGCGTCCGCCTCCTTGTCGTGTGTCTGCAGCCAGATCAGCAGCGCCGCCACATCCGCCGGTGACACGCCGGACACCCGCCCGGCCTGCCCCACGTTCAGGGGCCGCAGCGCGCTGAGCTTCTCCCGCGCCTCCAGCCGCAGACCCTGAATGTGGTCGTAGTCCATATCCGGCGGCAGCTTCCGGCGCTCCAGCTTCTCAAACTCCGCCACCTGCCGCTGCTGCCGCTGGATATAGCCCTCGTACTTCACGGTGATCTCCACCTGCTCCCGCACCTCCGCGGGCAGGTCGGGTCGATTTGCGTCGAATTCTGTCAGGTCCGCGTAGGTCAGCTGGGGCCGCCGCAGCAGATCGATCAGGCGGCAGCCGCTGTCCACGGCAGCGGTGCCCCGTTCTGTCAGCAGGGCGTTCAGCTCCGGCGTACCGGGTATGCCCGTGCGCTCCAGCCGCCGTATCTCCTTCGCCACGGCCTCGTACTTGGCCTCCACCGCCGCCAGCCGTTCATCGCTGACCAGCCCCAGCTCATGCCCGATAGGGCACAGCCGTGCGTCGGCGTTGTCCTGCCGCAGCAGCAGCCGGTATTCCGACCGACTGGTCATCATGCGGTACGGCTCCTCGGTGCCCTTGGTCACCAGGTCGTCGATCAGCGTGCCGATATAGCTCTCGCTCCGCTTGAGCACCAGCGGCTCCCGGCCCTGCAGCTTCAGCGCCGCGTTCACGCCGGCCACAAAGCCCTGCACCGCCGCCTCCTCGTAGCCGGAGGAGCCGTTGAACTGCCCCGCGCCGTACAGGCCGGGCACCGCCTTTACCTCCAGCGTGGGCAGCAGCGCCAGCGGGTCGATGCAGTCGTACTCAATGGCGTAGGCCGGCCGCATCATCACTGCGTGCTCCAGCCCCGGCACCGTGTGCAGCATCTCCAGCTGCACCTCCTCCGGCATAGAGGACGAAAAGCCCTGCACATACAGCTCCTCGGTGTCCAGCCCCATAGGCTCGATAAACAGCTGGTGCCGGGGCTTGTCCGCAAAGCGCACCACCTTCGTCTCGATGGACGGGCAGTACCGGGGGCCGATGCCCTCGATAACGCCGGAGTAAATGGGACTGCGGTCCAGATTTTCCCGTATGATCCGGTGCGTCTCCTCGTTGGTGTAGGTCAGATAGCACACCGCCCGGTTTTCCGGTACGTTCTTTGTCTCAAAGCTGAAAGGCAGCGGATCCGGGTCGCCCTCCTGCAGCTCCATTTTGCTGAAGTCCACGCTGCCCCGGTGTATCCGCGGCGGCGTGCCGGTCTTGAACCGCCGCAGGGGCAGCCCCAGCGCCCGCAGGCTGTCCGTCAGGGCGTTGGCCGGGTGCAGGCCGTCCGGCCCGGAGGCCTCGATACACTCGCCCACGATGGTCTGTCCAGTCAGATACGTGCCCGTGCACAGAATGACCGCCCGGGCGCCCAGCACCGCGCCGGTGCGGAGCACCACGGCGGCGGCATGGCCGTTCCCATCGCAGCGTATCTCCGTCACCTCCGCCTGCCGCAGCGTCAGCCCCGGCTGCAATTCCAGCGTGTGCTTCATCACCTGCTGGTATTTCCGCCGGTCCGCCTGGGCCCGCAGGGACCACACGGCGGGGCCCTTGCCCCGGTTCAGCATTCGGTACTGGATGCAGGCCCTGTCCGCCGCCCGGGCCATCTCGCCCCCCAGTGCGTCCAGCTCCCGGACCAGATGGCCCTTGCCGGTGCCGCCGATGGCCGGGTTGCAGGGCATATTCCCCACCGCGTCCAGGCTCACCGTCAGGCAGACGGTCTTCATGCCCATCCGGGCCGCCGCCAGGGCGGCCTCGATGCCCGCGTGCCCCGCGCCGATGACGGCCACATCATAGTCGCCGCCGTGAAACTCTCTCATCATGTGCTCACCTCACCACATAAGACTGCTTGAACACTTTATTATACTATACAGCACACAACAGCGCAAGAGTGTTACACAGAAATAACCTATGGGTATTGTGCAATGTGCAATAAAAGTTTACAAAAGCTTTATACAGAATATCCAATTTTGCCCTTGTTATCCGGGCTGCCGCGGCATATAATAACACTGTAAAACGGAAGAAAGGAGCGTGATATCACCATGACGACAACTTGGATCTGGGGTGACCTGGATGACATGATCTTTGCCGACAGCGACTGGGAAGTGAGCCAGCGGTAAGGCATACCGATGAGGAAACCACGCGAAAGCGTGGTGATTTGCTTTTTTATGGGTGTTTTTCGACAGAAAACGCCTCCTGCACATAGATCGCAAAGCCTGATCCCCGCGCAGCAAAGATGAAAAGAGACGGCCAACGCCGTCTCTTATTTGTTATTTTCGGTTGCTCTTAATGAGATATTCGTGATACCTTAACGATATCTTAGCGTTACCTTAGCGACAATGTATGTTATAATAGCGTCATCAAAAGGAGGGGAGGGCGGCTATGACCGGTAAACAAGCCCGCCGGAGACAGTTGCTGCGGACCATTGGCCTGCACTTTTCCGGCATGGATGTGCTGAAGGCACTGGGACTCTACCTGGTAGCCGTTATGTGCTGTCTGCTGCTTCGCAGCTTCGATATGCACAACGACACCAGCTACGTAGCCATGATCTTTCTGCTGGATGTGTTCCTTACCGCCTACTGGACGGACGGCTATCTGCTGGGCATCATCATGGCAGTGGTGGGGATGTTCAGCGTGGACATCATCTTTACCTACCCCTTCTGGCATATCAGCTTTACGCTGACGGGCTTTCCGCTGACGTTCCTGGTGATGATGACCATCTCCATCCTGACCGCTACCGTTACCAGCCGGGCCAAGCAGACCGAGCAGGTGCGCCGGGAGGCCGACCGCGAAAAGATGTATGCCGACCTGCTGCGCGCCGTGTCTCACGACATCCGCACGCCGCTGACCGGTATCGTGGGCGCCACCAACGTTCTGCTGGAACAGGACGGCGGACTGACGCAGGAGCAGCGCCAGCAGTTGCTGCGATCCACCAACGAGGACGCCCAGTGGCTCATCCGCATTGTAGAGAATTTGCTGTCCATCACACGCATAAGCTCTGAGGAGGCTAAGGTCAAGAAAGAGCCGGAGCCGGCGGAGGAGGTCATCGAGTCCGCCGTGGCCAAGACCCACAAGCACTACCCGGAGGTGGATATCCGTGTCCATCTGCCGGATGAGCTGATGATGGTGCCCATGGATCCCCTGCTGATGGAGCAGGTACTGGTGAACCTGATGGAGAACGCCGTCATCCACGGCGAGACTCACCATATCGACGTGACCCTGTCCAGCGAGGGCAACTGCGCGGTGTTCACTGTGGCAGACGACGGCCGCGGCATTCCCCAGCACCTGCTGCCCCGGCTGTTCGACGGCTCCGCCCGCAGCGACCGCAGCAGTGACGGCAAGCGCAGCATGGGAATTGGTCTGTCCGTGTGCCGCACCATTGTGCTGGCCCACGGCGGTGTGATACGGGGAGACAACAGACAGGAGGGCGGCGCGGTATTTACCGTGACCCTGCCCATGAAAGGAGAAAACGATGAAGATTAAAGACAAAGTCCTGATCGTGGAGGATGAGCAGTCCATCAGCAACTTTATCTCCATGATCCTCACCGCCAACGGCTTCGACACCATCATTGTCCGCACCGGCGAGGAGGCCCTGACCATGATCGCCTCCCATTGCCCGGACATGATCGTCCTGGACCTGGGCCTGCCCGACATGGACGGCATGGAGGTGCTGAAATCTGTCCGCAAGTGGTCCAATCTGCCGGTGGTGGTGGTTTCTGCCCGCAACCACGAGCACGACAAGGTGGAGGCCCTGGATTACGGCGCCGACGACTATCTGGTCAAGCCCTTCGGCACCTCCGAACTGCTGGCCCGCATCCGCACCGCCATCCGCCACACCCGCACCACCCTTTCCAACACCCAGATCGCCCAGTCCGGCAAGTTCGTCACCGGCGATCTGACCATCGACTACGATAAGCACCAGGTGCTGATGAACGGCGAGAACGCCGGATTGACCGTCAATGAGTACAAGATCGTGGCCCTGCTGGGCAAGTACGCCGGTAAGGTCCTGACCTACGACTTCATTATCCGGGAGCTGTGGGGGCCCAAGGCCAAGACCGACAATCAGATCCTCCGGGTAAATATGGCCAACATCCGCCGCAAGATCGAGCCTACCCCCGGCAACCCCCAGTATATTTTCACCGAGGTGGGCGTCGGCTACCGTATGCGCGAGGGAGACTGATACATACCGAGAAGAAAAGACCGCCTGCGGGCGGTCTTTTTCATATGCGGGGTGTTTCTTTTGGAGAAAATATGTGCCGACACGAACCGACGCTTTACGGAAAATTTATAATGTACGGATAAAGAAAAACCGCATTTCCGCTGTCACCGTGTTAAGAAACGCCTGCCTGTATTTACAGGGCGGTTTTTTCGCAGTAAGATACAAACACGCCCGCCGCGGCGCGGCGGGGGAAACTTGTAAGGAGAGAAAACAATGGAAGAAAGAAAAGGCTTTGGATCCAATTTCGGATTCCTGATGGCCGCGGTCGGCTCGGCGGTCGGCCTGGGCAACATCTGGGGCTTCCCCAATAAGATGGGCGCCTGCGGCGGCTTCACGTTCCTCATCATTTACCTCATTTTGGCTGTTTGCTGCGGCTTCATCGTCATGGTGGGCGAGCTGGCCATTGGTCGTAAGACAGGCAAGGGCGCTGTGGCAGCATATAAGGCCCTTAGCAAGAAGTTCAGCTGGATGGGCTGGATGGGCATCCTGTCCGCGTTCTTCATCCTGTTCTTCTACTGCGCTCTGGGCGGCTACTGCATTAAGTATGTGGTGCTCAATGTAGGCGACCTGTTCGGCGCGGGCTTTGGCGCCAGTGCCATCGCCGCCGCGTCGGCGGACGCGGCCAGCGCCTCTCTGGGCGACGCGGTGTTCGGCGCTTTCATGTCCAGCACCACCGAGGCCATTATCTATGGCTTGATTTTCGTGGTGCTGACTATGCTTATCGTTCTCGGCGGCGTCGGCGGCGGCATCGAGAAGGTCTGCTCCGTGGGTATGCCTGCCCTGTTCGTGGCTCTGCTGATCTGCATCATCCGCGCCTGCACGCTGGACGGTGTGGACACCACCGTGCAGGTGCTCCAGGCGGACGGTTCCCTGGTGGAGCACGTGATCCACGGCAGCGCCCTGGATGGCCTGAAGTACATGTTTGCCCCCGGCTGGGCTACTGAAAATGGATACTATGTTCCCGCCTCCGCCGTCATCGATGGCGTGAAAATGTCCGCGGTGGAGATCAACGGCGTCATGCAGCGCATCGTGACCTTCAAGCAGGAGACACCCGACGTCCTGACCGTGCTGGCTACCGCCGGCGGCCAGATGTTCTTCTCCCTGTCCCTGGGTATGGGCGCCATGATCACCTACGGCTCCTATCTGCAGAAGAAGGAGAACATCCAGAAGAACGCGCTGCTGATCGTGGTCATGGATACGATGGTGGCTCTGATGGCCGGCCTGTGCGTGCTGCCCGGTCGCTTCGCTCTGGATCCCTCCGGCGCAGTGGGTGGCCCGTCCCTGCTGTTCGTCACCATGCAGAACGTGTTTAGCCGCATGGGCGGCCTCGGCCCCATCTTCGGCATCCTGTTCTATCTGTTGGTGGTCTTTGCCGCCATCTCCTCCTCTATCTCCCTGCTGGAGGTCATCGTGGCTCACTTTGTCGACAAGGCCCGCGACGAGGGCAAGGGCGACAAGCGCAAGAGCTATACCCTCATCGCCGCCGCCTGTGTGGGCCTGGGCTGCATCCTGGTCTGCGCTGACCGTCTGGGTGCCAGCAGCTTCTCGCCTGCGGAATTGCTGAACATTGCAAATCCCAAGACCTGGGCTGCCGACTGGCTGGACTTCTGGGATGCGCTGTCCGAGGGCGTTATGATGCCGCTGGGCGCCCTGCTGATGTGCCTGATGATCGGCTGGGAGATCGGCCCCGAGTTCGTCAAGGAAGAGACGGAGCAGTCCGGTCATGCCATGGGCAGCTACGGCTTCTTCAAGGTCTGCGTCAAGTTCATCACGCCGCTGATCATGGTCCTCATCCTGTACGGTCAGATAAAGGAATTCTTCCTGTAAAGTCTCTTGACGAATTGTTAATAAACAAACTCTTACTTAACAGAGGGGACGCCGGTGCCGCCGCACCGGCGTCTCTTTTTTGCGTCCGAGGACCCGGAAAGACTTGTGCCGCCTGCCGTAAAAAGCACACGATGCTGTGTTTGCCGCCCGGTTTCTCTTGTAAAAACGACGAAAACGGAGTTCACAATTTGTTAAAATAATGGAATATGACGTTAAGAACTTGACAATATCTTGGCGTGACGGTATGATACAGGAGGTTGGCGGGGCAGATACGCTGTTTCGTCGGCTGATGGTATTCACCACCAATTTGTGAGGAGGTAAATCACACACATGGAAAAGAAAAGCACCAAAATAGCGTATTTCGTAGCGCTGGGTGTTTTCATTGTCCTGCTGGTCATCCTGGGGATCCAGTTTAAGGGCAAGGAAAACCCCGTCTTCGTCGGCGACGGCGCGTTCTACACCACCGGCGACGGCGTGTTCCTGGATGGCATCCAGCGGACCGTGGACGACAGCGAGGGCTCTAAGTATGCGCTGGACGGCTCCTACTATGTGAGCCCCGAGGCCGGCACCTACTTCGAGCTGTCTGAGGATGGCAACACCATCGTCGGCGCCGACGGTACCGAGTACGTCAAGTCCGAAGAGAAGTCCAAGGACGTCAACGGCGTGGAGTACACCACCTATGAGGAGCAGGTCTACTCCGAGACTCCGTTTGCCGGCACCTTCTGGTCCCTGCTGCCCCCCATCGTGGCCATCGTGCTGGCCCTGATCAGCAAGGAAGTGTATTCTTCCCTGTTCCTGGGCTGCCTGGTCGGCGCGCTGCTGTACACCCAGTTCGCTCCCTGGGATACCATCGTGACCCTGGTGGGTGCCGATTACGGTATCATCTCCGTGCTGGCTGACAGCGGCAACATGGGTATTATCGTGTTCCTGGTCACCCTGGGCATCATGGTGGACCTGATGAACAAGGGCGGCGGCTCCGAGGCCTTCGGCCGCTGGGCCAAGAAGACCGTTCACACCCGCTGCGGCGCGCAGCTGCTGACCATGCTGCTGGGCGTGCTGATCTTCGTGGACGACTACTTCAACTGCCTGACCGTGGGCGCCGTTATGCGTCCCGTCACCGAGTCCCACAAGATCTCCCGTGCCAAGCTGGCCTATGTCATTGACTCCACTGCGGCTCCCGTCTGCATGATCGCCCCGGTGTCCTCCTGGGCCGCCGCCGTTTCCGGCTACGTGCAGTCCCCCAGCATCAACGGCATTGAGCTGTTCCTGAAGCAGATTCCCTGGAACTACTACTGCCTGCTGACCCTGCTGATGATCGTCATCATCTCCGTGCTGAACATTGACTATGGCTCCATGCTGACCCATGAGTACAACGCCCAGGTCAAGGACGACCTGTTCACCACCCCCGAGCGTCCCTTCGCCGGTGCCGACGACTATGAGGCTCCCAGCAAGGGCAAGTCCTCCGTGCTGGACCTGCTGGTGCCCGTGATCGTCCTGATCGCTGTCTGCATCATCTCTCTGGTCTACTCCGGCGGTTACTTCGATGGCGGCATGACCTTTATGGCGGCTTTCTCCGCTGCCGAGGCCGGTCCGGCGCTGGCCATCGGCGGTCTGATCGGCTGCGTGTTCACGTTCCTCTACTTCTGGCTGCGCGGCGCCATCGGCTTCGAGAAGTCCTTTGAGTCCGTGCCCCAGGGCTTCATCCAGATGATCGCCCCCATCCTGATCCTGACCTTCGCCTGGACCCTGTGCTCCTTCACCCGCTTTGCCATGTACTCCGCTGACTTCGTCAGTAATGCTATGGCCAACGTTGGCGATCTGCGTATGTTCCTGCCCGCCATCATCTTCATCATCGGCGCGGCTATCGGCTTCGCCACCGGTACTTCCTGGGGTACCATCGGCATCATGGCCCCCATCGTTGTCTCCGTGTTCAACTACGATGCGGAGCCCATACTGTGCACCATCGGTCTGGCGGCTGCCTGCTCCGGCGGCGTTATGGGCGACCACTGCTCCCCCATCTCCGACACCACCATCATGGCTTCCGCCGGTGCCCACTGCTACCACCTGAACCACGTGTTCACCCAGATTCCTTATGCGCTGACCGTGGCTGGTGTGTCCTTCGTCAGCTTCATCCTGGCCGGCCTGATCCAGAACGTGTTTGTCAACCTGCTGATCGCTGTGGTGCTGATGGTCGGTACTCTGCTGGTCATCCGCGCTATCGTTGCCAAGAAGCACGCTGGTATTTTCCAGGAAATGGCCGAGGCCGACAAGGCTCTTGCCAAGTAAGCTATACCCCACCTAATAAAAAGAAAGCCCTCCGTTGGGGGCTTTCTTTTTTTGCGTATACTATGTCGGCATATCGCTATAAATTCCGGTAATATTTGCTAAAATAAACATATATTTCCAAAAAAGGAGGGGAGAAGCGCGCTAAGAAACTGTAAAGGTTTATAATAATGTCATAAATATTCCGAAAAATGGCCGCTAAATTGGATAAAAGGGAGAAAAACCGGTTCATAATTTGTTCAAAATTACCCACTCCCGGCTTTGCTGAAATGTTGACAATCTGCCAGGAAAACGTTAGGATGGTGGCACCAATTTGTGAGGAGGTAAATCACACACATGGAAAAGAGAAGCACCAAAATAGCGTATTTCGTAGCGCTGGGTATCTTCATTGTCCTGCTGGTCATCCTGGGCCTGCAGTTCAAGGGCAAGGAGAACCCTGTCTTCGTCGGCGGCGGCGCGTTCTACACCACCGGTGACGGCGTGTTCCTGGATGGCATCCTGAAGACCGCGGACGACAGCGAGGGCTCTAAGTATGCGCTGGACGGCTCCTACTATGTGAGCCCCGAGGCCGGCACCTACTTCGAGCTGTCTGAGGATGGCAACACCATCGTCGGCGCCGACGGTACCGAGTACGTCAAGTCCGAAGAGAAGTCCAAGGACGTCAACGGCGTGGAGTACACCACCTATGAGGAGCAGGTCTACTCCGAGACTCCGTTTGCCGGCACCTTCTGGTCCCTGCTGCCCCCCATCGTGGCCATCGTGCTGGCCCTGATCAGCAAGGAAGTGTATTCTTCCCTGTTCCTGGGCTGCCTGGTCGGCGCGCTGCTGTACACCCAGTTCGCTCCCTGGGATACCATCGTGACCCTGGTGGGTGCCGATTACGGTATCATCTCCGTGCTGGCTGACAGCGGCAACATGGGTATTATCGTGTTCCTGGTCACCCTGGGCATCATGGTGGACCTGATGAACAAGGGCGGCGGCTCCGAGGCCTTCGGCCGCTGGGCCAAGAAGACCGTTCACACCCGCTGCGGCGCGCAGCTGCTGACCATGCTGCTGGGCGTGCTGATCTTCGTGGACGACTACTTCAACTGCCTGACCGTGGGCGCCGTTATGCGTCCCGTCACCGAGTCCCACAAGATCTCCCGTGCCAAGCTGGCCTATGTCATTGACTCCACTGCGGCTCCCGTCTGCATGATCGCCCCGGTGTCCTCCTGGGCCGCCGCCGTTTCCGGCTACGTGCAGTCCCCCAGCATCAACGGCATTGAGCTGTTCCTGAAGCAGATTCCCTGGAACTACTACTGCCTGCTGACCCTGCTGATGATCGTCATCATCTCCGTGCTGAACATTGACTATGGCTCCATGCTGACCCATGAGTACAACGCCCAGGTCAAGGACGACCTGTTCACCACCCCCGAGCGTCCCTTCGCCGGTGCCGACGACTATGAGGCTCCCAGCAAGGGCAAGTCCTCCGTGCTGGACCTGCTGGTGCCCGTGATCGTCCTGATCGCTGTCTGCATCATCTCTCTGGTCTACTCCGGCGGTTACTTCGATGGCGGCATGACCTTTATGGCGGCTTTCTCCGCTGCCGAGGCCGGTCCGGCGCTGGCCATCGGCGGTCTGATCGGCTGCGTGTTCACGTTCCTCTACTTCTGGCTGCGCGGCGCCATCGGCTTCGAGAAGTCCTTTGAGTCCGTGCCCCAGGGCTTCATCCAGATGATCGCCCCCATCCTGATCCTGACCTTCGCCTGGACCCTGTGCTCCTTCACCCGCTTTGCCATGTACTCCGCTGACTTCGTCAGTAATGCTATGGCCAACGTTGGCGATCTGCGTATGTTCCTGCCCGCCATCATCTTCATCATCGGCGCGGCTATCGGCTTCGCCACCGGTACTTCCTGGGGTACCATCGGCATCATGGCCCCCATCGTTGTCTCCGTGTTCAACTACGATGCGGAGCCCATACTGTGCACCATCGGTCTGGCGGCTGCCTGCTCCGGCGGCGTTATGGGCGACCACTGCTCCCCCATCTCCGACACCACCATCATGGCTTCCGCCGGTGCCCACTGCTACCACCTGAACCACGTGTTCACCCAGCTGCCCTATGCGCTGACCGTGGCCGCAGTGTCCTTCGTCAGCTTCATCCTGGCCGGTCTGATCCAGAACGTGTTTGTCAACCTGCTGATCGCTGTGGCCCTGATGGTCGGTACGCTGTTGGTCATCCGCGCCATCGTTGCCAAGAAGCACGCCGGCATCTTCGCCGAAATGGCCGAAGCCAACAAGGCTCTTGCCAAGTAAGTACATACTCCAGCAAAAAAGAGACCGCTTCGGCGGTCTCTTTTTTGCGTGCAGGGCAGGGGAGGGCACCTCGCATCGGCGGCGGGACAGCAAAAGCTGTCCGCCGCGGGAATTTTGCGAAAAGATGTGACAAACCGCAACGAATGTGGTACAATGTCCCTATTGAGTACATAGGAGGTGTCGCTGTGCGGCAATATCCCCAATTAGAGATCGATCTTTCTCTGCTGCAAAGCAATGCCCGGGCGGTGATCTCCCGCTGCAATGCCGCGGGTATCTGTGTCTGCGGCGTTATCAAGGGTGCGGATGGCCTGCCGGAGATCGCCCGGACGCTGCGTGCTGCCGGCGCCGCAGAGTTGGGCACCAGCCGCCTGGAGCAGGTGGCCAAATGCCGTGCCGCCGGTGTGCCCGGCCCCTGGCTCCTGATTCGCATCCCCGGCCTGTCGGAGCTGCCGGACGTGGTCGCTTTGTGCGACACGTCCCTGCAAAGCGAGTGGGCCACCCTGCTGGCGCTGGAGGAGGAGTGTCTCCGTCAGAACAGGACCCACCGCGTCATCGTGATGACAGACCTGGGCGACCTGCGTGAGGGCTTCTGGGACAAGGATGAGCTGGTGGACGTCTGCCAGCGGGTGGAGCAGGACCTGCCCCATGTACACTTGGCCGGTATCGGTGTTAACCTGTCCTGCTATGGCTCCACTAAGCCCACCCCGGACAAGATGAACGAGCTGGTCGCTTTGGCTCACCGGGTGGAGGCGCGTATCGGCCGATCGCTGGAGGTCGTCTCCGGCGGCGCTACCAGCTCCTTTACGCTGGTCCATTGGGGCACCATGCCCGCCGGTATCAACCACCTCCGAATCGGCGAGGGCATCCTGCTGGGCAAGGATTTGCAGGTGGACTGGGGTATCCGTGATATGGATTACCTCCGCATGGACACATTTACCCTTCGGGCTGAGGTGGTGGAGGTCAAGGACAAGCCCACCTATCCCATCGGCGAGCTGGCCATCGATGCCTTCGGCCGCAAGCCTACCTATGTGGACCGTGGTGTCCGCCGCCGCGCCCTCCTGGCTCTGGGCCGGGCCGACGTGGGCGACCTGGAGAGCCTGCTCCCCCGCGAACCGGGGCTGACAGTCATCGGCGGATCCTCCGACCACTGCATCGTGGACGTAGAGGACTGCCCCCGCCGTCTGCAAGTGGGCGACATCGTGGAATTCTCGCTGTGCTACAGTCATATGCTGTATGCCACATCACGGAGCGATATGCGGCTCCTATTCAAATATCAACAGGAGGAAGCGTAAGACAATGGGAGATTTAGGGATTTTGATCATCGGCGTCGTGGACACGTTTTTTGCCTTTTTTGTGGTGGCGCCCATGATGCTGCAGGCGGCCAGCCTGTTTGGCGTACAGAAGCAGTTTGCTAAGGCCATGGTCCAGGAGGGCGTCGTCAAGCAGGAGGACGTGGACCGCATCCACCCCAAGAAGCAGATCGCCGGCGTGGTGATCTCGCTGATCATGCTGGCGGTGCTGGCGTTTACCTGTGCCAAGGCCTCCCCTTGGGGCTATATCTGCGGCGGTGTGGGTCTGGTGGTAGGCCTGCTGAAGTACCGCACCATCGTCCAGTACAACAGTGAAACGGTCAAGCGCTTCAAGAACACCTATAAGGACGAGATGGATGTGGCCAAGTTCAACAAGTTTGTGGAGACGCATTTCTGATAAGTTCAAGCGAATAAAAACCTCCCCGGCACTATGCGCCGGAGAGTTTTTTATTCACTTTTTTCAATGGTGCCGCCACCCAGCACCTCATCGCCGTCATACAGCACCACCGCCTGCCCGGCAGTGATGGCCCGCTGGGGCTGATCGAACACCACCCGCAGTCCGCCGTCCGGCAGGGGATAAGCGGTGCAGGGGGTCTCCACCTGGCTGTATCGCGTCTTGGCGGCGCACCGCACCGGCGCCGCCGGTATCTGGCCGCTGATCCAGTTTACGTGGGAAGCCAGCAGGGAGGAGGCATACAGCGCCGCGTCGTCTCCCAGCACGATGGCGTTGTGCACCTGATCCTTCTCCAGCACATATACGTGCCGCCCCACCGCCACGCCAAGGCCCTTTCCCTGGCCGATGGTATAGCAGGGCAGGCCCCGGTGCCGTCCCAGCACGCGGCCCGCTTCGTCCAGGAAGTCTCCCGGCGTCAGTGTCAGCCCCTGCCGCTGCAGAAAGGTCACATAGTCTCCGTCCGGCACGAAGCAGATGTCCTGGCTGTCGCCCTTGTCGGCGTTGTCCAGCCCTGCCTCCCGCGCCTTGTCACGGATAGCCGGCTTGTCATAGTCTCCCACCGGCAGCAGCAGATGGGCCAGCTGGTGCTGCGTCAGCTGATACAGCACATAGCTCTGGTCCTTCCGCCGTTCCGCACCCCGCAGCAGGCGGTATTTGCCGCTTTCCGCGTCATAGGCCACCCGGGCGTAGTGCCCTGTGGCGATATAGTCATACCCCAGCGTCAGCGCCCGGTCCAGCAGGGCGCCGAATTTCAGCTCCCGGTTGCAGTCGATGCACGGATTGGGCGTCCGTCCGGCCGCGTATTCCGCCGTGAACCTGTCCATTACGCACCGGCGGAAGCGGTCTGTCTCGTTGAATACATAGAACCGCATCCCCAGCCGTGTGGCCGCCTGCCGCGCGTCCTCAGCGTCGTCGGCGGAGCAGCAGCGGCTGTCCTCGTTAGGGGCCAGCTTCAGCATGGCACCGTCGCAGTCATAGCCCTGCTGCACCAGCAGTGCCGCCGCAGCGGAGCTGTCCACGCCGCCGGACATGGCCACCAGCACCTTTTTCTTGCGCATACGATCGCTCTCCATAGTCTATATGTCTCCCGCGCCCGCATGGGGGCGTATGCGTCGCCATTCAGCGGCGGCGCATACTTTCGGGAAAATGTGGAAAGCTATCGGGCGAAGAGCGCCATAGCAGGCAGGGGCGCGTCCCTGCCGTGCCGCGGCGGCCCTCCGTCCGACAGCGTGTTCTTATTCGTCCAGATGCTTTGCCAGGAATGCCTCGTCGGGCAGCGCGTCCGCCAGCTCCAGCAGTACCCGCTGGAAGCCGCCGGTGTAGTCCTCGATGTTCTCGCCCAGCGTCCCCAAAGCCCGTACCATCGGCAGCGCGATGGTGGCAGTGGTGCCCTGGCCCTCCCGGCTGTTCAGCAGCAGCTGACCGCCGTGCAGCCGCGCGATCTGATGCGCCAGGGGCAGTCCCAGCCCCACACCGCCGGCGACATAGTCCAGGGTCATGGGCCGCATATGCCAGCGAAACAGCATTTCCTGCCGGTCGGCAGGAATGCCGCAGCCGGTATCCTTCACCTTGATGAGCACATGGGGCTTCTGCACGGCCAGCGTCACCGTCACCTTCCCACCGGCGGAGCAGGCCTTCAGCGCATTGGACAGCAGCTGCCACAGGGCCTGGCTCAGCCAAGGCTCGTTGACAGCGGTGATGGCGTAGCGTTCCTCGCACACCATCTCCAGCTGCACGCCCTTCAGCTCGAAGGGGACCTCCGCCTCCCGGATGATCTCGTCCAGCCACACCTTCAGGTCCGTGTTTTCGGTGGGCAGCAGCTCCTTGCGGTTCAGCATAGAGGCGGACTCCAGGTTCTTTGCCAGCCGCAGCAGCCGGAAATAGCCATGGTAGAGCATGGCGGCGTTCGCGTCCAGTATCGGATCCTCGTCCCGTTCATCGGCGGGGGCCAGCTTCTGCATCCCGTAGTAGATATTGCCCAGTGCGGACCGTATCTGCATCGCCACCAGCGGCAGCCGCTCCATGTATACCTTTTCCTGCTGTGCCTGTTCCATGCGACCAGCCTCCTTCTGTTGTCAGCATACCAGTTTCCCGGCGCCATCAACCGTGCCAACTTCTGTCAGCTTGTTCACATCATATCAAATGCGGTGCAAGAATACAAGATTTTTATCAAATTTCCGCGAAACGAAAAAAAGTTTCAAAAAAGGCTTGCATTTTGCGGAACAACTGCATATAATTCTAAACATACCATACATTTAGGATATTCCATCAGAGAGGAAGATGTTTTATGAGCATTAAAGTCGGTATCAATGGTTTTGGCCGTATCGGCCGTATGGTCATGCGCTGCTGCATGGATCACCCCAACATCGAGATCGTGGGCGTTAACGACCTGTGCCCCGCCGATTACCTGGCCTATATGCTGAAGTTTGACACCATGCATGGCAAGTTCAAGGGTGAAGTTTCCTCCGAGGGCAACAACATCGTTGTCAACGGCAAGGCTATCCCCGTGTTTGCTGAGCGTGACCCCGCCAACCTGCCCTGGGCCAAGGTCGGCGCCGAGTACGTTATCGAGTCCACCGGCCTGTTCCTGACCAAGGAGAAGGCCGCCGGCCACATCGCCGCGGGTGCCAAGCACGTGGTCATGTCCGCCCCCTCCAAGGACGACACTCCCATGTTCGTCTGCGGCGTCAACCTGGACAAATACACCAGCGATATGCAGTTTGTCTCCAACGCCAGCTGCACCACCAACTGCCTGGCCCCCATCGCCAAGGTCCTGCACGATAATTTCGGCATCACCGACGGCCTGATGACCACCGTGCACTCCACCACCGCTACCCAGAAGACCGTTGACGGCGTCTCCCTGAAGGATTGGCGCGGCGGCCGTGCCGCCTCCGGCAACATTATCCCCAGCTCCACCGGCGCTGCCAAGGCCGTGGGCAAGGTCATCCCCAGCCTGAACGGCAAGCTGACCGGTATGTCCATGCGCGTCCCCACCCTGGATGTCTCCGTGGTGGACCTGACCGTCAACCTGGCCAAGCCCACCAAGTATGAGGATATCTGCGCCGCCATGAAGAAGGCCAGCGAGAACGAGCTGAAGGGCATTCTGGCCTACACCGATGAGGACGTTGTTTCCTCCGACTTCCTGGGCGACACCCATACCTCCATCTTCGACGCCAAGGCCGGCATCGCACTGACCGATACCTTTGTCAAGGTCGTCAGCTGGTACGACAACGAGATGGGCTACTCCGACAAGGTCCTCTGCCTCATCGAGCATATGTACAGCGTGGACCACAAGTAAATCGCTTACTACCGAAAGGTTTTCCTTCTTTTTGTTCCGCAGACAGCGCCGCGTCACGCGGCGCTGTCTGCATACAGAGACGCTGCGCGCCGCCTGTACAGAGGGGGGAAAGCGCTTCCGGCGGTTTTTGAAAGAAAATCGACAGCGTGACAAATATTTTTCATTTACCCCCTACCATTCCACCGGATTGTATGGTACAATAGGTACAACTTACCTAAGGGTAACGCAAGGGAAAGGAACCCCGCCATGGAACAGAACTCCATTCTGCATACTACGCTGTCGCTGGACAGCGATATCCCCCTCTACGCCCAACTGGTGGGCATCATCAAGCGCAGCATCTCCACCGGTGCCCTGCCGGTGGGCGCCCTGCTCCCCAGCGAGGCCGAGCTGTGCCGCTGCCTGAGCATCAGCCGCAACACCGTCCGTCAGGCCATCGGCGAGCTGGAGGACGAGGGTCTGGTGGTCCGCAAGCGCGGCCGCGGCACCTTCGTGGCCGACCCCGCCACCAACCGCCGGGGTGTCCGCTATTCCTTCACCACCGAGGTCTCCTCTATGGGCAAGGTCCCCTCATCTACGTTGGTGGACTTCGCTGTGGAGGTCCCCAAGCCCACCGTCTGCGAGAAGATGGAGCTGCGGGAGGGAACGCCGGTCTACTGCTTCACCCGTGTCCGCAACGTGGACGGCGAGCCTCTGATCCTGGAGACCAGCTACTACCCCCAGTACATCTACCCCAACCTGACCCGCGATATGCTCCAGACCCACAGCTTTTACAGCCTGCTCTACCATGTGGGCATCGTCCCCTTCGCTGCGGACGAGAGCTATGAGGCCGTCATTCTGGAGGACAGCTGCGCCGCCCTGCTGGGTGTGCCCTCCGGCAGCTGTGCCTTTTTCCACCAGCGGCTTACCCGTACGGAGGATGGCCGTATCTACGAGTATACCCGCAGCTACATACGCGGCGACCGGGTCCGCCTGGACGTACATATGCAGAAAAGCGGCATGAACTTCGTCCGCACCATCGACTGAATAGAAAAGCACCCCCGACAGGGGGTGCTTTTTCCACATAAAGCCCCGACCGAAGGGCGGGGCTGCGCTGTTTACGATAGCAGCAGGCGTATCAGTACCCGGGCAATGGCATAGCCCAGCACGCCGCCGCCGATGCCGGCGGCTGTGGCCCACACCCGTTTCCGCTTGGCGTGGGGCACCTGCTGGCTGTACAGCCGCTGATTTTCCCGGTTCAGGCCTACCAGTGCCTCCGGGTTCCGAGCGGACACCGCCTGTACGATAGCGTCCGCCATCCGGCGGCTGCCGCCCCTTTCGAGCCGCAGCGTGATGCTGCGCCCGTCATAGGTCAGCAGCTCCACCACGGTGCGCTTTGCCCACAGCAGTTTTAGGTCGTGACGATAGACCCACAGCACATCCGCCAGGGGCAGAACGATGTTCTGCCGCCGCCCGTACAGAAACGCCGTGCTCACCAGCGCGTCAGAGCGCCGGTCACCCTCCAGATAGTGGAATTCGCTCTCCGCCCGTTCCAGCAGCTTTCCTTTTTTCAGCTGCTTCAGCGTGCTGTTCAGTTGTGCGGTGTACAAGGCGGCGCTCGCCAGCAGCACAAAGGCGGCCAGCCCGAGGAAGCTGGCTATGAGGGACCAAAAGCTGCTCCCCGTGTCCGGTGTCAGCTCGCTGTCGATGTAATAGTCGCCGTAGGTGTACACAAAGTCCTCGGCGGTCATGCCGACGGCGGCGGCAATATCGTCGATATATGCCTCCGGCGTCTCACAGATCACGCCCACCAGACGTACCGGTGCCGGCGCGGTGGTCTCCGTCAGCGGGATATAGACGGCCAGCTCCGAGGGCGCGGCCGTATCGTCCGGCACTGCGCCGTCACCGCTGTCGTCAGCATAGGTATAGTCCACAATGTCCGCATACCGTGCGTATTCCGCGTCGCTCAGCTGCACCAGATAGCCGTATCCCTCCGTGTCCTCCGCCAGATAGAAGACCAGCTTGCGCCCGTCGCCCAGCGTCACCCGATAGGCCCAGGTGGTCATGTACTGCACGTCGATGTAGTTGTAGTCGCCCAGATAGATCTCGTCCCCGATGGGAACGGCCTCCGCTGCTGCGCTGTCCCGCTGCGCCAGCAGCCCCAGCACGATACACCCCGCCGTCAGCAGGGCCAGTATGCCGCCCACGATCCACCAGGCAGGGGAGTGTCTTACGTATCGGCGCATTTCCATATGTTGCCCCTCCAAATTTGTTGTGGTACGACATATTGTACCATATTCTGCCAGAATGTGCAATATTATTTCCCATAAACGGCATAAAAAACGCACCCCGGGTCTGACCCAAGGTGCGTTTTTGCTCACAGTGCCGCTGCGCCGATGATGCCCGCCTCATTGCCCAGCCGGGCACATTCAATGACCGGCGGTGTCCGGTCGTGCCCGCCGAAGCAGTTGGCCGCCACATACGCCCGTATGGGGGCCAGCAGTCTCTCGCCCTGGCGGCTGATGCCGCCGCCGATGAGCACCTTTTCCGGCCCCAGAATGTTCACCAGGTCCGTGATGCCCGCCGCCACGTACACGCAGTAGCGGTCCACCACAGCCTGTGCCGCCGCGTCTCCGGCGGACGCCGCGTCAAATACGTCCTTCCCGGTCAGCCCCTCACCGTATCCGGCCAGCAGGGACTCCGGCTGCGCCGCGGCCGCCCGCTTTCCCTGCCGTATCAGTGCTGTGGCGGAGGCATACGCCTCCCAGCAGCCCTTCCGACCGCAGGTGCAGTCCTCGCCGTCCAGCACCAGCACGGTGTGGCCCACCTCCGCGCCGGTGCCGCCAACGCCCTCCAGCAGCCGGCCGTCGGCCACGATGCCGCCGCCTACGCCGGTGCCCAGGGTGATGAGTATCATGTTCCGGCAGCCCACGGCCCCGCCGGCCACCGTCTCCGCCAGCGCGGCGCAGTTGGCGTCGTTGCTCAGATGACAGGGGAGCCCCAGCCGCGCCGTCACCATGCTGCATACCGGCACATTGAACCAGCCCAGGTTATAGGCCCGCACCACCACGCCGTTGGCGCTGTCGCAGGTCCCCGGCGAGCCGATGCCGACGGACGCGCAGTGCGCCGCCGTGATGCCGGCCTTCTCCATGGCCTTCTCCGCCGCGCGGCAGATGTCCGCGACAACGGCCTCCGCCGGGCGTTCCGCACCGGTGGGCAGGCTGACCTCCGCCACGATGTGCTGGCCCTCGTCCACCACGCCGGCGGCGATGTTGGTGCCGCCCAGATCAATGCCAATACGATACATATGCTGCCTCCTTGCGCTTTCTGTCCCCGCGTTCCGGGGAAATAAACGGGGCGGGCGTATCGCCCGCCCCAAGTGCGTCTCTGTCTCAGATATGGGTCACAAAATCGGTGTTTACCGCCACCGGCCGCGCGATGTCGGAGGACCGGATGCTGCCGAAGATGGTCCGCATGGTGGTCAGAGCCTCCTTGCCGGACACCTCCGGCTCCCGGTCGTGGACCAGCGCGTCCACGAACTCGTCGATAACGCCGGAGTTGTGGGACGTTGTCTCGAAGGCGAAGCTGGTGCGGTTGCCCTCCAGGTCATTGATGATGATGGGGGCCGACGGCTCGCTGTAGATCATCATCAAGCCCTTGGTGCCGTACAGCACCGTGGACTGGCACTCGTGGCCATACACCGTCCAACTGGCCGCCATGGTGCCCAGTGCGCCGCCGGACATTTTCAGGATGCACAGGGCGTTGTCATCCACGCTGATGAGCTTGCCGTTGTCGTCACGCTTATTCAGGGTGACTACCTTGGCGGTGGTCTCGATGACCTTTTGCCCAAGCAGGTACTGGATCAGGTCCACCTTGTGGATGCCCATGTCGGACAGGGCGCCCATAGCCGCCTTGTTCTTGTCAAAGAACCACGTGCCCTCCAAGGACCAGCCCTCGGGGCCGGAGTTGCCCAGAATGGTGCGGAAGGTGATCACATCGCCGATGATGCCGCTGTCCAGCATTTGCTTGGCCTTGCGGTGCACCGGGTCAAAACGCATGTTGTGGCCCACCATCAGGTGTCTGCCATTGCGCTCAGCGGCGGCCACCATGGACTCGCACTCCGCCAGAGTTACCGCCATGGGCTTCTCCACCAGCACGTGCTTGCCGGCGTACAGCGCAGCCGTGCAGATCTCCGCATGGCTGCGGTTTTCCACGCATATGGACACGGCGTCCACGTTGGGATCATCCACCAGCTCATAGAAGCTGTTGTACACCTTGCCGCCGTACTGCGCCGCCATCTCCTGCGCGCGCTCCATGTTCTTGTCGTAGAATGCGACGATCTCCGCATTGGGGTTGGCTGCATACTCAGGCAGATGGCGCACCTGTGCGATCTTGCCGCAGCCGATAATACCGACTCGGATCATAAAAAGCGAACCTCCTCTGTCCGTCCTCAAACCGCCGGGCGCCCTGCGCTCCGACGTATGTTTCTGCCCCTATTGTACCAAAAGAAAACGGGAAAGAAAAGTCTTTTTTGCCAACTTTGCAAAATTTTTCACAAAATCTGCGCCGCGATGGTGAGGGCGCAGCCCTTTTGTGCCGTATAGTCCAGCGTTACGCCTGCCGGCAGGCTGAAGCGGCTCAGCGCCAGTAGCGGACCCTTGCCCGTCAGCTTGAACAGCGCCTCCTTGGCCGTCCATATCTCCCAGAACCGCTGGCAGTCGCCGTCGTCCCCGGACCGTATGTACGCCATCTCCTGCTCGCTGCATACCCGGCGCATGAACTTCTCCTGGGCCGAGCGTACTACCTCCACGTCCACGCCTACCGGCGCGTCCGCCGTTACGCATACCGCCCACGGGCCGGAGTGGCTCACGGACACATACACGCCATCCTTTTCCACGATGGGCTTGCCCAGCTCGTCCCACTGAAGCGGCACGTCCTTCTCCGCGCAGCCCATCGTCTGCGCGAGCATCCGCCGCGCCAGCAGCTCTCCGGCGATGGTGCGCTTCCGGTCGTCCTCACCGGCGATGTCGGCCACACGCCGCCGCCGCGTCTCATCCATCATGCCTATCACGGTCTGGGCCGCGTCCTCCGTCAGCTCCCGGATGTCAAACCACTGCAATTCCATATCCCGCGCCTCCCGCGTCATATTTTTCGCACCCATTGTATCACATCCTGCCGCGCCGCGCTACTGCTTTTTCGCCGCCGCAGGCTTTTCTCTGTACTTTCCGGTACTTCCGCCCCTTGCCCAGGGGGCGCGGCGGTGGTATACTATCCCCGTATCTGTAGTTTTCCATGAAAGGAGATGACGCCATGACCCGTGATGAGCTCCGTGCCAAGGCCAACGACCTGCCCCTGCTGCCCGGCGTCTATCTGATGATGGACAAGACCGGCCAGGTCATCTATGTGGGCAAGGCCAAAAAACTGAAAAACCGCGTCAGCCAATACTTTCAGGACACCGCCAGCCACAACGAGAAAACGAAGATGATGGTGGCCCATGTGGACCGGTTCGACACCATTATCGTCCGATCGGAGTTCGAGGCCCTGGTGCTGGAGAACTCCCTCATCAAGCGCCATCAGCCCCGCTACAACATCCTGCTGAAGGACGACAAGGGCTATCCCTTCGTGCGGCTGGACAGCGGCGACTACCCCCGCTTTACCCTGGTGAACCGCACCGCCGACGACGGCGCGAAATACTACGGTCCCTTCGGCGGCCGGCACGAAACGCGCCTGGCACTGGACGCCGTGTGCGCCGCCCTGCGCCTGCCCACCTGTTCCCGAAGGTTCCCCCGCGACATCGGCAAGGAGCGCCCCTGCCTGAACTTCCACATGGGCCGGTGTGACGGCTTCTGCCGCCCGGACGGCCCGGACGCGGCGGAATACAGCCGCCGCATGGCCCAGGCCACCGCCCTGCTGGAGGGCAAGCTGCGCGCCGTCACGACCCAGCTGACGGAACAGATGAACGCCGCGGCGGAGGCCCTGGACTTTGAGACGGCTGCCGCCCTCCGCGACCGTGTGCGGGCCCTGTCCGTGCTGACCAAGGACCAGCAAGTCATCGCCGGTATCTGCGCCGACACCGATGTCTGGGGCGCGTATACCAGCCCCGCCCGGTCCGGCTGCGCCATTCTCCACATTGAAGACGGCGATCTCCTGGCCCGGCAGACCGAGGTGTTCCCCGACGCTGCCGACAGCGAGAGCGCCCTGCTTTCCGCTGTGGTGCCCCAGTACTATCTGACCCGCCAGTCTCTGCCCCGTGAGATCCTGCTCCCAGCCGCCATCGAGGACGCTGACGCGCTCTCGGCCCTGCTGACGGAGTGCAGCGGCCACGCCGTGGCCCTCCGGGTCCCCCAGCGAGGTCAGCGCCGCGCGCTGCTGGACATCGCCCACCGCAACGCCCGGGAGGAGGTGGAGCGCGTTACCGACGCCGTACAGCGCATTAACGGCACCCTGCGCCTTTTGCAGGAAACGGCTCAGCTGCCGGTCCTGCCCCGGCGCATGGAGAGCTATGATATCTCCCACACCGGCGGCGCGGACCAGGTGGGCGGCATGGTGGTCTTTCAGGACGGCAAGCCGCTGAAGTCCGCCTACCGCCGCTTCCGCATCGAGTCCTGCGCCGGCGCCGACGACTACGGCGCCATGCGTGAGGTGCTCACCCGCCGGTTCCGGCGCTATCTGGACGGCGATGAAAAGTTCGCCCCCCTGCCGGACCTGCTGCTGATCGACGGCGGTCAGGAGCACGCCCGTGTGGCCGAGCAGGTGCTGGCAGGCTGCGGATTGGATGTGCCTGTGCTGGGCATGGTCAAGGACGACCGCCACCGCACCCGGGCCCTCATCACCGCCCGGGGTCATGAGCTGGGCATACAGCAGACGCCCGCCCTGTTTGCCCTTATCGGCACGGTGCAGGAGGAGGTCCACCGGTTCGCCATCGCCTACCACCACCAGAAGCACACCCGTTCCGCCAAGCGCTCGCAGCTGGACGGCATCCCCGGCGTGGGAGAGGCGCGGAAGAAGCGGCTCCTGCAGCACTTCGGCACCGTCACCGCGGTAAAAAACGCCACGCTCGAGCAGCTCTCCGCTGTGGTGCCGGAGACGGCCGCCCGGGCGGTATATGAGAAGTTCCACGGATAAAAAAGTGCCCCCGGCAGAGCCGGTGGTACGTCGTACGCAAAAGAAAAGAGAGACGGCGAAGCCGTCTCTCTTTCATTGTGTTTACTCGTCCAGGTTCTCAATCAGCTCAGCCAGCGCATCCACAGCTTCCTTCTCATCGCTGCCGTCCGCGATCAGTGTCACTGTGGTGTCCTTCATAATGCCCAGGCTCAGCACGCCCAGCAGGCTCTTTGCGTTGACGCGGCGTTCTTCTTTTTCTACCCAGATGCCGCTTTTGAACTCGTTGGCTTTCTGAATGAAATAGGTCGCGGGTCTGGCGTGCAGACCGACCTCATTTTTCACCGTGATCTCCCGTGTATACATGAACCAGCACTCCTTACGCACATTTTTACTCTCGCGCCAGAGGGTGCAGCGCGCAGAAACTAACCCTCACCATTTCCTATTATACTGGATTACGGCAGGATTGCAATGGGCATTGATACGAAAATCCCGCGATTTGCTCTATAATTCCCACTGCAATTTGTGAAAAATGATGTATCTTGCAGACAAATTCCGGTATTTGTCCAATCGAAAGCTCACATCCTGGCCTCTGCCCAGTCGCTGAGCTGCTCCAAAATGGGCAGCAGTGCCCGGCAGCTGTCCGTGGGGCCGTATTCCACCCGCACCGGCACCTCCAGATACTCCCGCCGTGTCACCAGCCCGTCGTGCTCCAGCTCCCGCAGGGCCGAGGCCAGCACCGTGTTGGAGATGCCGTCCAGCTTGCTCCGCAGGGCGTTGTAGCGGATGGCCCCGGCGTTGGCCACGGCGCACAGGATCTGCACCTTCCACTTGCCGCCGATCAGCTGCATGGCGTGGTGCAGCGGACATTTCTCCATACAGGGACAGTCGTAGTGGCTTTGTGACATGGTAAGCCCCTCCTTACTTGCCCATAAAAATCTGCGCTCTTGCATTTCTCCAAAGCTATGGTATCATTATAGCAGGTAAGAAAACCGGAGTAAATAGCATGAGGAGAAAATCACAGCCATGAATATCTATCTTCAGGGGCTGACCATGGGTCTGGCCTACGTGGCGCCCATCGGCCTGCAAAACCTGTTCGTCATCAACAGTGCCCTGACGCAGAAGCGCAGCCGCGTCTACATCACCGCGCTCATCGTCATTTTCTGGGACATCTCTTTGGGTGTGGCCTGCTTCCTGGGCGCCGGCGCACTGATGCAGGCGCTGCCCTGGCTGCAAAAGGTCATCCTGGGGCTGGGCAGTCTGATCGTCATCTATATCGGCATCGGTCTGCTGCGGTCCAAGGCCAGTCTGGAGGGGGGCCGGGACGTGAACGTCCCCATCTGGAAGCTGGCAGGTTCCGCTTTCGTGGTCACCTGGCTGAACCCCCAGGCCATCATTGACGGCACCATGATGCTGGGCGCCTTCCGGGCCACCCTGACCAACGGCGGTGATCTGTTCTTCATCTGCGGCTTCGGCTCCGCCTCGGTGATCTGGTTCCTGACGCTGTCCACCGTTGTCTCTCTGCTGGGCAGTAAGTTCAACGAGAAGGTGCTGAACATCATCAACAAGGTCTGCGGCGCCGTCATCATCTTCTACGGCCTGAAGCTGCTGTACAGCTTCGTCCAGATGATGGGTTGGCTGTAAAACACTTCACAAATCACGTCCTTTCTGTTACAATAAGGCAGAAAGGGCGTGATCTTTTTATGGAACAGAACTACCGGCTCACCATCGCCTACGACGGCTCCCGCTTCTTCGGCTGGGAGCGCCAGCCGGACAAGGATACCATCCAGGGGAAGCTGGAGGCCGTGCTGGGCACGCTGCAGGGCTATCCGGTGAATGTTATCGGCGCGGGCCGCACCGACGCCGGTGTTCACGCCCGGGCCATGACCGCCAATGTGGTGCTGGACGTGACGGAGACGCCCGACGCCATCCGTGACTATCTGAACCGCTACCTCCCCGACGCCATCGCCGTCCGCGAGGTGAAGGAGGCCGCGCCCCGCTTCCACGCCCGCTATAACGCCCTGGGCAAGACCTACCGCTACACCTGCCACACCGGGCCGGTGAAGCCGGTGTTTGACCGGAAGTACGTCACCCTGCTGGACTACGACCCGGATGTGGAGAAAATGCGGCAGGCGGCAGCGTATCTGCTGGGTGAAAACGACTTCGCCGGCTTCTGCGGCAATCCGCGCATGAAGAAGTCTACCGTCCGCCTGGTGGACCACATCGCTATCGAGCGCCGGAAGGACCGGGTGGTATTCACCTTCCACGGTACCGGCTTTTTGCAGAACATGGTCCGCATCATGGTGGGAACCCTGTTGGAGGTGGGCCGCGGCTACTGGACGCCGGAGCAGGTGCGTGACATCCTGGCCGCCAAAGACCGCAAGCAGGCGGGCCCCACCGCGCCGCCGGAGGGTCTGTGCCTGATGAAGGTGGATTATTGAGCAAAAAGCATCCGGGCGCTATCCCGGATGCTTTTGCTGCGTAAAAATGACCTAAGCCTTGGCTTAGGTCATTTTTGTTACATATTGTGGATATCGTCCAGCAGATCGTCCAGCGACATGGTCCGCACCTCGTCCTCGTCGGCCTGGGTGGGCTCGTCCTGGGCGGAGCGCTCTGCGGTCGCCGGCTTCTCCGCCGGCGCGGCGGGTGTCACGGGATCTGCCGGGGTCTTGTCGGGGATGGCGGCAGGCTCGCCGTCGCTGCTCTCCTCGCGGGGCACCAGACGGGGCACCCGTGCCGTGTGCCGTTCCTCGGGGATCAGGGGCTTCGCCGGGGTCCGCGGCGGTTCGTCGTCGTATTCCTCGTCATCGCCGCCGCCCGTGTGGCCGCGGCCGATCAGGAAGCCCAGCAGGAACAGCACCGTCACCAGCAGCACCGCCGCCGCGATGGCCACATACACGGTCTTGACCTCGCCGATCAGCGGCATCGCAATGGTCCCGGGGATCTCCAGCGGCGGTACCTCGGGGATGGTGGCCGGGTCGATGACCTCCACCGTGGGGACAATACCGGTATAGGCCGGCATCCGCAGCACATGGATGGTATAGTTCTGCTTGGTCTTGCCGTCCTCGGCGGTTCCGGTAACCGTGAGCACAGTCTCCGCCTCGGTGGCGGACAGCCGCACCTCGCCGGTGCCGGTGATGCCCTGGGCCTTTTCGTCCTTTGCCGTGGCGGCGATGATCACCTGCTTCGTCTCATAGGGGACGTAGGCGATGTAATCCGTCACCGTGGACGTGAACGCCGGGGACAGCGTGGCCCCCTCCAGCGTTAGGGCGGCGATGGACGCGTCGGTGGAGGGCTTGTAGTTGGGGTCCTGCTGGCGTGTGGCATCGATGGTATAGCTCTTGGTGGCGCCGTTGGCCGCCGTGACCTTGATGGTCACGGTGTTGACGCCTACCGCCAGCTCATTGCCGCTGACAGACACCGTAGCGCTGTTATCGGCCTTTTTGTAGTTCAGATCCAGCTTTTCCACCGCGAAAGGCACCGTGCAGGTGTAGTACGTGGTGCTGCTGGAGAAGGACGGGCTCAGCGTGGCATTGGAGCAGCTCAGCGAGCTGAGGCTGCAGTTGCCGCTGGGTGCCGCGCCCACCTTGCCGGACCAGCTGGCGCTGTCCAGACTGGTGTCGATGTTGCCGTCGGACACCACGATGTTGGAGAACGTGGCGGTCAGGGCGTCGCCCTCCTTGGCGCTGCCGGATACCTTCATTTTGATGGTGACCAGTCCGCCGCTGGAGCTGGACGTGCCGTAAACACTGAACTTGTTGTTGTTGACCACGATGCTCCATCCGCTGACGGAGCAGTTGTAGTTGGTAAAGGACAAATTGCCGCTGTAGCTCAGGTCGGCGGTCAGACCGTAGACCTTGTTGGGCACAGACAGCGTCAGTGTGACGGTGTCGCCTGCCTGCGGGGCGGCGGTGCCGGTCAGCGTCGCTCCGGCGGCATGGGCCTGCACGGGCAGCAGTGTGACCACCAGCAGCAGCGTCAGCAGCGCGGAGGCCGCGGCGCGGAACAGTTTGTTTTTCATAGGATGTTTCCTCCTCAGCCGATGGTGCGCTGGCCCACGGTGACCTGGGCGGCCTGCACCACGTCGGTGATGGTGACCTTGCCGTCGCCGTTGATGTCCGCTGCCTTGGCATAGGCGCCGGACAGGCTGCCGGAGCCCACCACGGACTTCTGCAGCTTGACCACGTCGGTGATGGTGATCTTGCCGTCGCCGCTGACGTCGCCGGTGACCACGATAGTCACGGTGGCGGAACTGCTGACAGCGGTCATGCCGGTACCCACGAGGCCGGATGTCACCTTGGTGCTGCCGCTATAGATGGTGTAGCCCGCACGGTTCATTGCGGAGACAGACGTGCTGGGCGATACGCCGGTCAGATAGTTGCCGGAGGGCTTGGGCGTCTCGCCGCCGGTGCTCCCACCGGTACTCCCACCGGTGCCGCCGCCGGTGCCGCCGCCGCTGTTGGCCGTCTTGGTAAACACGGCGGTGTAGGTCACGTCGGCGTCGGGCATGACGGTGCCGCTGGTATAGCGCTTGCCGCTGGCATCCGCCCAATAATCGAAGCTGTACACGTACTTGCTGTCAGCCTGCATGACCGGATTCGTTGCAGGCAGCGTAATAATGTCGTTCTGGGCCAGCTTGTAGGAATCCCACACAGCGCCCTGGGACATGAACTTCACGGTGTGCAGCGTACCGAACTTGGCCGTAACGGTGTGGTTCTTGGGTGCCACAGGCGTGCTCTGGGATATCTCACGGTCATTGTAGAACCAGCCCTGGAAGCCCTTTTCGTCCACTTCAGGCAGCGCGCCGTAGGGTTGTGCCTCTTTATAGGTGCGCGTTTCCAAGGTCTTACCGTTGACCACGAAGGTCACCGTGTAGGTGTTGTTGGGGGCTTCGGGCGTGGTAGTCGTGGCCGCGCCCACAGTGAAGGTGGTATCCAGCAGCGTCACGGTGCTGTCGCTATCGGTGGTGCCGGTAATGGTGAGAGTATACTTCCCGGCGGAGAGCTTACTGAACTTCAGGGTCTCATCCAGTTCCCACAGGTCGAACCACTTGGCATTGATGCCGCTGCGGCTGGCGTAGGTAGGCGCTGTCCCGGTAGCTGTGTTGGTGACCACCGCTTTTACGGTGCTGATGTTTTGGGTGCAGGTGACGATACCGCGCAGGGGGAAGGAGGAGTTGCCCTGGGTCAGGTTGTGGACGATGCTCTTGCCGGTTTCGTCCTTCTCCGCCTTCTGGGGATAGAACAGACCGATGGTGTTCCAGGCGTCCTGTCCGGCCGCGGGCTTCATGGTCACAACAGCGGCGGTCTGGCTCTCCTTGCTCAAACCGACCTTATAGGCGGTGACAGTGGTGTTTGCAGCCTTAGCCTTCAGGTCTTCTCTTACCATGTCGGCCACGACTTCCTTTTCGATATCCTCGAGTTTTTTACCTGCAAAAATTTCGAGGAGCTTCTGCATCTCGTCATCCGTAAAGTCGGGGATATCCTCGGGTTTTGTCTCTTCACTTACAGCGGCAAGCGCCTTTATCCTTGTGATAAAGTCTTGCTTCGCGGTTTCATCCATAGTGTCGCCGAGCCCATCATTTACCATTTTGATGACCTCGTCATCCTTCTTGCCGTCAAGATTTGCCGCCATGAGGGTAATTATTTTCTTCGTCAGCGCGTCCACGTAGGCCTGCGCTACCTCACTGACAAGTTTTCCTGTTTCCTCGTCAGCGCCTTTCGCAAGTTCGCTTTCGATCTCCGCCCGCTTTGCCGTGATCTCTTCTTCCGTAGGCTCCGTGCGGGCGTTGGGATCAGCGACCTGTGTCTGGCTGACCGTGATGGTCAGGTAATTGCCGGTGCCCACGTTGCACAGTATGTAGCCGTTGTTGCTGCCGGTCAGTGTCCAGAACTGTCTGCTGTCGGCGGCGGCGTTTTGCAGCATCAGTGCGCCGTCAACGACCGCCAGACGCTTGCCATCCGTGGTGGCCATGGTGTATTTGTCGGAATTGTAGTAGGTCAGGATCAGCTGAGAGGCCTTCTCCTCGGCCACCAGGTCAGTGCTGCCTACGCTGTAGCTGAAGGTCCTGCCGTCGGAGTTATAGCACAGGGTGTATTTGCCCTCCAGGTGGGAGGTGGTGTTCTGATAGCGCATGACCAGCGCATCGGCAGGCTCGTTGATGTGCAGGCGGCTGTATACCGAGGACTGCACATCGCCGTCCGCTGCGCTGTAATAGGCCATGGAACGGTTCTTCACGCCATAGCGGTCAGACAGCTGGGTCTGCATATCCCGATACTTGGGGATATCCTCCGCCAGCTTGCTGCACTCAGTGTAGATGGCCTCGATCAGCTCCGCCTCGCTCTGCATCTTGAAGCCGCCCAGCCGGTTGTCGATGGCGCGGGTGACCACGTTATAAGCGCCGTCCACGCCATGCTGGACGCTGCGGCTCCACAGGACGTTCTTCAGGGCGATGGAGTAGTCGTTCAGGTTCAGGGAAGGGTATTTGCTTTGCAGGCGGCTGATCAGGGTCGAGTAGCGCTCGGTACCCCAGTACTCTGTCTGGGCGTTGGCAAACTCACCCTTGTTGACGCCGTGGCCCAGCTCCCTCCAGGCACTTTCAAAGTTGGGGCCGTAGCCTGCTGCGGCTGCGCCGCTGGTGTTCTCGCCGTAGGCCTTATCCAGCGTGGCCGCGAAGCCATTGTATATAGCATTGCCCTGGTAGTTCCGCAGCCAGGTGCGGAACGCGTCCAGCGTTCCCGCCTTGCTGGAGAACATATACAGGCCGAAGGACGTGCCGCCAGGGTCGCCGGGTACGGTGGAAACAGCGCCCGGGTCAGCGTCCGCGCCCGTCTCATAATATTGGCTCAGTGCGCCCAGGTCCTTCAGGCTGCTCCAGTTCTTACTGGCAGCCAGCAGTATGGTGGTCGCGCAGCTCACCGCCATCACCGCCGCCAGGATCAATGCCATTCCCCGTTTCGTCCTTTTCATGTCGATACACCCTGCCTTATCTCTAAGTTGTATGGGAAGCGCCGGCGGCGGGAAAGCTCCTCCGCCGATTTACATAACAATAGTCATGTGTAGTATACCATCGGTCTGCGTCGTTGTCTACCAAAAAAACGAGAAAAACACAAAAAATATGAAAATTTTGTCACCGGCGCCACAAGATTTGGGTGGATTTATGGCGCGAAATGGCGTATAATGGCCGCAGGCTGACAAAAATACGCAAGGAGAAATCAATTTATGTCAACGAATACGAAAAAGAAACACGGTACCGGCGCGGCGGTGGTACTCATCGTGCTGTGCCTGCTGGCGCTGGGCACGCTGGGATATATTATCTGGCGGCAGTTTAATCCCGTGGTGCCGGAGACGGCGGCGGGCTATGTGGCCGCCGCCGGGACCACCGCCCCTGTGTATGACGAAAACGGAGCCCAGCTGGGTTCCCTGGTCCGCGGCGCGGAGGTACAGTACGTTGCTGAGGACGCCGAGGACGGCGCGGACCGCGTCCGCGTGGTCAACGGCGAGGGCTATGCCTATCTGGACGCGGCCAACCTGACCGCGGATTACAGCAGCGCGGTGCTGACGGAGACGGTGTACGCCCTGCGGGGCATGAGCCTGACGGATGAGACGGGCGCGGTCCCCGGCTGCGCGGTGGAAAAGGGCATGGCGCTGACCGTCACCGGCTTTGACGGCCTGGACGAAAACGGCGAGGTCCTGCGCTGGGCCGTCAGCTGTGACCGGGGCGAAGGGTACATCGACAACGCCAACGTCCGCATGACGGAGGAGGAAGCGCTGGCGCAGTATGACGACGCGCTCTACCAGCGCCACGCCGCGCGGGGCGACGCCTGGGGCGGCGGCGACGCGGCCGACCTGGACTACTACCCCACGGAGAAGCCGGTCTTTACCGACAACGTCATGCCCGACGAGGTGCGGGCCCTGTACCTGAATGGCAGCGCCATTCAGTACGCGGACAGCTATATCCGGCTGGCCCAGGGGACGGGCATCAATGCCTTTGTGGTGGACATCGTGGACGGCACGGCTGTGTCCTACGCCTCCCCGGTCATGCAGCAGTACAGCCCGTCCGCCTACGCCGCGGCTCAGGACACTATGGAGGGCTTCAAGGCCAACGTGCAGAAGCTCCGCGACGCCGGCTACTACGTCATCGGCCGTATCACGGTGTTCAATGACGCCCACCTGGCCGCCGACCACCCGGAGTACGTCATCTCCGACCTGAACGGCACGCCCCTGAAGATCAGCTCCATGTACTGGCCCAGCGCCTACAACCGCACCGTGTGGCAGTACAAGGTGGAGCTGGCGTTGGAGGCCGCGGCGCTGGGCTTCAACGAGATCCAGTTTGACTACATCCGCTTCCCCGACGGCGCGTATAAGTACGAGCAGGCCGGTACCATCGACTACAAGAACACCTACGGTGAGAGCAAGGCCCAGGCGGTCCAGCGGTTTCTGATCTACGCCGCGCAGCGGCTGCATGACGCCGGGTACTACATCTCCGGCGATGTGTTCGGCGAATGCGCCAACGCCTATGTGACGGCCTGCGGCCAGTACTGGCCGGCCATCAGCTCCGTGGTGGACGCCATCTCCGGTATGCCCTACCCGGACCATTACAGCGCCCAGGGGGACTATAAGCCCTGGGAGCACCCCTATACCACCGTCTACAACTTCGGCGAGAGCGCCATGGCCCGCCAGAGCGAGACGGCCTCCCCCGGCGCGGTACGCACATGGATACAGTGCTACAACGCCATTCGTGAGCCGTATAACCACTACGGCGCGGCGGAGCTGGCCGACGAGGTTCGGGCCCTCCGCGACGCCGGGTGCACCGGCGGCTTTATGACCTGGAACGGCGCGTCCGACATCGACAAATACGCCGAGGTCATCTCCGCCCTGAGCTGATATGAACGCAAAAAAGAAAGCCCGCATGGGCTTTCTTTTTTGCTTATTGCGCTTCCATGGCCTTCTGGGCAAAGCTGTTGTCCACCAGCTTGTCGAAATCCACCCACTGGTCCTTCTCCAGCTCGCCGGCCTCGGTCATCACCGTCTCCAGCCGTTCCAGCGCCGACCGCGCCATCATCGGCCCCGCGTTCCAGGCATCGATCTGCCGGTGCCGGGCGGTAACGGCCTCCAGGGTGTCCAGGTCCGTATCCGGGAACTGGTCGATGATGGCCTCCGCCACCTCCCGGTCTGTGTGGTCCACGATCCACTGCTGCGCCCGGGCAATGGCGTTGGCAAAGCCCTGAATGACCTCCGGATGCGCCGTCATATAGCTCTGGCTGGCGAAATAGGCGGTGTAGGGTATCTCCCCGGACTCCTCGCCGATGGAGCAGAGGATATACCCGTGTCCGGCGCGCTCTACCTCCGTGGCGGTGGGCTCAAACAGCGTCACATAGTCCCCCTGTCCGCCGGTGAAGGCCCCGGCCATCATGTTGAACTGCACCGAGGTGTCCACCACCGCGTCCTCCTGGGGTACGATGCCGTGCTGCTTGAGGACGTATTCCAGCGTCATCTCTGGCACGCCGCCCTTGCGCCCGCCGATGATGGTCTTGCCCTTCAGGTCGTTCCAGTCGAAGGCCTCGTCGCTGCGGCCCACCAGGAACGAGCCGTCCCGCTTGGTCAGCTGGGCGAAGATCACCGGCAGATCGTCCTTGCCCTGCGCGTGGATATAGATGCAGCTCTCCGGCCCGGCCAGGCCGATGTCCGCGCCGCCGGATACCACGGCGGTCATCACCTTGTCGGCGCCGCCGCCGTTGCTCAGCTCGATGTCCAGCCCCTCGTCGGCGAAGAACCCCTGGCTCATAGCCACGTACTGCGGTGCGTAGAACACCGAGTGCGTCACCTCGCTGAGCCGGACCGTGACATTTTTCGCCTCCGTGCCGGCGGTATCGCCGGTATCGGTCCCCGCGCCGCAGCCGGTCAGCAGGCTGAGCGACAGCAGCGCGGCCATACAAATGCAGATAAGTTGTTTTTTCATGCACGTACCCCCCATAGATGATTTAAGAATGCTTCTGCCCGCAGCACCAGCAGGTACATCCCCACCGCCGCCAGCCCCAGCACCAGCACGCTGGCCATGACCAGGTCCATGTTGAATACCTGGGAGCCGTAGACGATGAGATACCCCAGCCCGGCCCGGGATACCAGGAACTCGCCCATGATGACGCCCACCCACGAGAGGCCCACATTCACCTTCAGTGTGGAGAACAGCGTGGGGCAGTTGGCCGGGAACACCAGCAGCCACAGGATCTGGCGCTTGTCAGCGCCCAGCGTCCGCATCAGCCGCAGCTTCTCCGGGTCGGTGGTGCGGAAGCCGGTGTACATACTCAGGATGGTGACGATGAGTGAAATGGCCAGCGTCATGGTGACGATGGCCCCCATGCCCGCGCCCATCCACACGATGAAGATGGGCCCCAGGGCTGTTTTCGGCAGTGCGTTCAGCACCACCAGGTACGGGTCCAGAATGCGGGCGGCGGTGTCCGACCACCACATGGCCACGGCGATGGCCGTGCCCAGCACTGTCCCGGCGGTAAAGCCCAGCACCGTCTCACCGATGGACACCGCCGCGTGGTGCCACAGCTCGCCGGAGGCGCACAGCCGCCACAGGGTCTGCACCATGCGGCTGGGACTGCTGACCAGAAAGCCGTCGGACAGCCCCAGCCGGCAGCTGAGCTCCCACACGGCAAACAGCCCCACAACCAGCGCGATCTGCCAGATACGCACCCGGCGCTTTTCGCGGCGCACGGTCCTCAGGTACGCCGCACGGCGGGGCGAAGGCGCTTTCTCAGGCATGAACGTCCAGCTCCTTCCATATGGCGTTGAAGTACCGGTGAAATTCCGGCGTGTCCCGGCGCTCCAGCGGCGGCAGACCACGCAGCGCACCCATGTCCATCTCCGCCTTCACCACGGCGGGGCGGCGGGACAGCACCACCACCCGGTCGGACATACTCACCGCCTCAGCGATGTCATGGGTGACCAGCAGGGCCGTTTTGCCCTCCTGCTGCAATATGCGCCAGATATCCGCCGACACCGCCAGCCGTGTCTGGTAGTCCAGGGCGGAAAAGGGCTCATCCAGCAGCAATATCTCCGGCTCAGTGGCCAGGGTCCGAATCAGGGCGCAGCGCTGGCGCATACCGCCGGAGAGCTGGCAGGGCCGCTTTTTGGCAAAGGACGCCAGCCCGTAGCGCTCCAGCAGCCGGGACACGTGTGCATAGGCCGCCGGGTCCTTCTCACCACGGACCGTCAGCCCCAGCGTCACGTTGTCCCATATATTCCGCCACTCGAAAAGCTGGTCCCGCTGGGGCATAAAGCCGATTTTTGGCGATGTGCCCTGTACCGTCCGGCCGTCGATCTCGATAGCGCCGCCGCTGAGGGGCTCCAGACCGGCAATGGCGCTGAGCAGGGTGGATTTGCCGCAGCCGGAGGGCCCTACTAAACTGACGAACGCGCCCTCCTCCACCGTGAAGGACACGTCCCGTACCGCCTCCACCTCGCCGTCCGGGGCTTGATAGCAGGCGGCGGCATGACGGAGCGTAATGCTCATATCCTATGTGACCTCCTGTCGGGAATGATGGGAGACTTCTCTCCGTGGTCATTCTACGCAGGAGGGACCCTCGGGGTGCCCTACGGCAGCAGATACGGTGCCAGCAGCGCCGCCAGTCCCGCTGACAACGCCGCCTGCACCGCCTTGGCCGGCACATACAGCCGCAGGGAGATGCCGCTGCCTGCCGTCACCGCCGCCGTCTGGCAGTGGACGCTGAGCCCGCCCCAGCCCAGCAGCGCCGCCGCGGTGACGAAGCCCCGGCGGTCCGGCGTCAGGCGCAGGATACCGTTGGTCAGCTCCAGCACCCCAGCCGCCAGCGGCGGCAGGGGACCGATGAGCCCCTCCGCCAGACGCAGCAGCACCAGAAAGAACACCACGAACCCGCACACCCGGGCCATGGCGGACACCGCCCCCTCCACCGCCCGGAGAAACTGCCCCGTCAGTCCGGCCCGCGGCGGCACAGGCCGTTTCGGCATGGCGGTGACGGGCAGCGGGCGGCGGCAGAACAGCAGACCCGTCAGCAGCGCGGCGGCACAGTGCAGCAGATACAGCCAGGCTCCCGTCCGGGCGCTGCCGAATACCGACACCCCGGCCACGCCGATGGCAAAGGCCGGGCCGGCGTTGTTACAGAACGTCAGCAGCCGCGCCCCCTCGGCAGGGGACAGCTCTCCCCGGCGCACCAGCTCCGCCGCCGTCCGCGCCCCCACAGGATAGCCGCCCACCAGCCCCAGCAGCAGGGCGGCGCACCCCGCGCCGCCGCAGCGGAACAGCCGCCTGAAGGGGCGTGCCAGTACCCGGCCCGCCGCCTCCGCCGCCCCCAGCGCCACCAGCAGGGACGAGACGGCAAAAAACGGGAACAGCGCCGGCACCACCGACGTCAGACACAGCTGTACGCCGTCCCGCACCGCCTGGGCCGCCGTCTCCGCCTGCCGCAGCAGCAGTATCGCCAGCGCCCCGCTGCCCAGCAGTGCCAACACGCGCTTTATCATCACCATCACCGGTCCCCAGCCTATGCGCGCCGCCGCCGGGAAATACCCCGCCCCGGACAGGCAAGTTCCGGTGCGTCCGCGCATAGCGTTCTGTATCATCCGCAGGGAGGTGACGGTGTGGCGGGACTAAAAAAGAAGCTGGCCCAGGTGGGCCAGGAGGCGCTGGAGCGCCTGGAGCTGCCGGTGAACATCGCCGCCGGCGTGGCCCGGATCGAGCTGCTGGGCAACCGGGAGCTGTATATGGACCGGCACCGGGGCGTGCTGGCCTACACCACCGAGGCGGTGGACGTCAACGGCGGCGGCGTGGTGGTCCGTGTCCGGGGTCAGGGCCTGCAGCTGCTGGTGATGACGGGGCAGGAGCTGCGGATCACCGGAAAAATATCCGGCATCGATCTGGTGGAGTAAGGGGGGCGCCGTGTACCGTAAAGCAGTGAATTATCTCCGCGGTCAGGCGGTGGCTGAGGTGGTCTGTACCGCGCCGGAGCGCGTGGTGAACCTGTGCGCCGCCCACGGCATTCCTTTCTGGGACCTGACTTGGCTGACGGAGACATCCTTCCGCGTGACCACCACCCTGTCCGGCGCGCGGCGCCTGGCCGAGGTGACGGCGGACATCGGCGCACAGGTGACCGTGTGCCGAAAGTCCGGCGCGCCGGAGCTGTGGCGGCGGTGCAGGCACCGGTATGTGCTGCTGGCGGCGGCGCTGGTACTGCCGCTGCTGCTGGCGGTGGGCAGCGCCTTCATCTGGGACTTTGAGGTCACGGGCAACGACACCGTCCCCACGGAAAGCGTATTGCAGGCACTGGAACGATGCGGCGTGCGCGTGGGCACGCGCGGTGTGGGTCTGGACCAGGACGAGCTGCGGAACCGGGTGCTGCCGCTGCTGCCGGACGTGGTGTATCTGGCGGTGAACGTCAGGGGCTGCACCGCCCATGTGCAGGTGGTGGAGCGCGTCCGCCCGCCGCATCTGTACCGGGACAGCGACGTGCAGAACATCGTGGCGGCCAGAGACGGGATCATCACGAAGATCGAGGCGCTGGACGGGGTGACCTGCGCGGCGGTGGGCGAAACGGTGCAGGCGGGGCAGGTGCTGCTGTCCGGGGTGGCTGACTCGCCCCGGGGCTGCCGGTATATGCGGGCCACCGGGCGGATCTGGGCCCGGACATGGTACGAGTGGACGGTGCCCGTACCTCTGGAGACGGTGCTGAAGGACGGCACGGAGCCCGTGAAGACCCGCACCCATACCGCGCTGGACCTCGGACGGCACCGAATTGCGCTGCCTGCGGGGGACAGCATATTGCAGGGCCGGGAAAACTGTGATAAAATAATACGATACCGTGGCGTGCAGCTTCCCTTCGGGCTGCGCCTGCCGGTAACGCTGGTAACAGAGACGGTGGCCGAGCGCGCGGTGTACGACGGTGAACGTCCGGAGGATGAGGCCCGCGCCGAGGGACAAAAGCAGCTGGAGGCCCAGTTGGCGCAGACCATCGGAGACGATGGCCGTGTTCTGAAAGCGGACGTATCCGCCCGGCGGCAGGGCGCGTACCTTATGGTGACGCTGCGGGCGGAGTGCGAAGAACAGATCGGCGTGGACGCGCCGCTGACTATAACAAGCGATACAGGGAGGTAAACCCAAAACATGGAACAACGTATCGGTATTGAACGCATGGAGGAGGCCGTCAATCTTTTCGGCTCCTTCGACGAGAATATCCGGCTCCTGGAGGCGGAATTTCAGGTGCAGGCGGTGAACCGCGGCGGCGAGATCGTGGTGTCCGGCGAGCCGGAAAACGTGATGCTGGCGGTGAAGGCGGTGCAGGCGCTGCTGACCCTGTCCAATAAGGGCGAGACGATCACCGACCAGCACGTGCGCTACGTCATCGGGCTGGTGCGCTCCGGTCAGGCCGAGCGCATCAGCGAGCTGACCCAGGATGTGATCTGCATCACCAGCAAGGGCAGGCCCGTCAAGCCCAAGACCATCGGCCAGAAGGAGTACGTCAACGCCATCCTGAAGCAGACCGTCACCATCGGCGTGGGCCCTGCCGGCACCGGCAAGACGTACCTGGCGGTGGCGGCGGCGGTGGCCGCCTTCCGGGACAAGCAGGTGAACCGCATCATCCTCACCCGTCCGGCGGTGGAGGCCGGCGAACGGCTGGGCTTCCTGCCCGGCGATCTGCAATCGAAGGTGGACCCCTATCTGCGCCCGCTGTACGACGCCCTGTTCGATATGCTGGGGGCGGAGACGTACCAGAAGTATCTGGAGCGCGGCAACATCGAGGTGGCGCCCCTGGCCTATATGCGCGGGCGGACGCTGGACGACAGCTTTATCATTCTGGACGAGGCCCAGAACACCAGCCGCGAGCAGATGAAGATGTTTCTCACCCGCATGGGCTTCGGCTCCAAGGTGGTCATCACCGGCGACGTGACCCAGATCGACCTGCCCAGCGACAAGGTCAGCGGCCTGAAGGAGGCCATGAAGGTGCTGCGGGACGTGGAGGGCGTGGCCATATGCAGGCTCACCAAGGAGGACGTGGTGCGCCATGTGATGGTGCAGCGCATCATCGAGGCCTACGCCAAATTTGAGGAGAAAAAGAAATGAAACGACACTATATCCCGGTGACCGCCGATGTCCCCGGTGTCAGCGAGGGCACACGCAGCTTTCTCCGCAGGGTCATCCGCACAGCGCTGGCCGAGCAAGGGGTGGACTTCCCCTGCGAGGTGGATGTGCTGGTGACCGGCGACGCGGGCATCCACACCATCAACCTGGAGATGCGTGGGGTGGACCGCCCTACGGACGTGCTGAGTTTTCCGGAGTTTGAACTGACTCCCGGCGAGCTGCCCGGCGCGGAGGACGCCGACCCCGGCACCGGCTATGTGCCCCTGGGGGACATGGTCATCTCCCTGGAGCGCGTGAAGGCGCAGGCGAAGGAATACGGCCACGCCAACCGCCGGGAGTTGGCCTATCTGGCGGTACACTCCGTGCTGCACCTGCTGGGCTACGACCACCTGGACGAGGGCCCCATGAAGGCCCAGATGCGCGAAAGAGAAGAGGCTATCATGTCCGTGCTGGGCCTGGAACGAAAATAACGCTGCACGAAAATTGCTCAAACGAAAGAAAGTTGAGGATCACCTATGAACATCACAAAAACCGCAATGATCACCGTGTGCGGACGGCCCAATGTGGGCAAGTCCAGCCTGACCAACGCCCTGGTGGGCGAGAAGATCGCCATTGTTTCGGACAAGCCCCAGACCACCCGCAACCGCATTTACGGCGTGGTGAACCGGGGCGATACCCAGTATGTGCTGCTGGATACGCCGGGCCTGCACAAGCCCCGTTCCCGGCTGGGGGACTATATGGTCAAGGTGGTGCGGGAGAGCCTCAGCGACGTGGAGTGCGCGCTGCTGCTGGTGGAGCCCATCCCCCATGTGGGCGAGCCGGAGAAGGTCCTTTTGCAGCGCATCCGGGAGGAGCACCTGCCCTGCGTGCTGTGCATCAACAAGATCGACACGGTAGAGAAAAAGGAGGCCCTGCTGGAGGTCATCGCGGCGTACAGCGCGGCCTATGACGGCTTTGATGCCATCATTCCCATCTCCGCCCGGACCGGCGACGGTCTGGATGAGCTGATGCGGCAGCTGTCCCAATACGCCCAGGAGGGCCCTCAGCTGTTCCCCGACGGCATGACCACCGACCAGGCGGACAGCCAGGTGTGCGCCGAGATCGTCCGGGAGAAGATGCTGCGCTGCCTTGACAAGGAGATCCCCCACGGCACGGCGGTGGAGGTGACGAAGTTCTCCGAACGGGAGGACACGGGCATCATCGACCTGGATGTGACCATCTACTGCGAGAAGGCCAGCCACAAGGGCATCATCATCGGCAGAGGAGGCGAAATGCTCAAGCGCATCAGCTCCGCGGCCCGTCGGGATATTGAGAAATTCATGGGCACGAAGGTGTACATGGAGACGTGGGTGAAGGTCAAGGAAAATTGGAGAGATAATCCGAACTTTATCAGAAGTCAGGGCTACAACGAGGAGTAAGGCTGCGGTCGCAGCATGCACTCCGGCCAGTTTTCCTGCGAGCGGAGCGAGCCGCCGCGCATGCGGCGTGAATTCGAAGAATTCCGTAGGCGGAATTCATTTCCGCCGTAAAGCGATAAAATGCGGGGTCCCCGCTCGATGGGACATCGAGTGGGGCAAATTGGCGGGATAATCCCAATTTTATCAGAAGTCAGGGCTACAACGAGGAATAACATCAACAAATTTCCAGCCATAAAACCGGCGAAAGCTCCCATGCTAACGACATGGAGGTGTTCGCGTGGACTACTGGGAATTATTTTTGGACACCGGCGCGCCGGAGGCGTATCTGCTGTACCGCGGGGCCCAGGAGGCTGTATGCAAAGTGGAAAGACCGTGACCGGCGGCGTGGTGCTGCGGGTCACAGACACAAAGGAGACAGATCGGATATTGACGGTGCTGACGGCGGACCGGGGGAAGATACCCCTGATCGCCCGGGGTGCGCGGCGAAAGAACAGCCGCCTGGCGGCGGCCTGCCAGATGCCGGCCTATTCCGAGCTGACCATTTTCAAGCGGGGCAGCTGGTATATGCTGGATGAGGCGTCGCCCATCGAGCTGTTCGACGGGCTGGGCCGGGACATCGAGCTGCTGGCGCTGGCGGCGTGGTTCTGTGAGCTGACGGAGGCGGTGTGCGCCGAGGAGACGCCCTGCCCTGAGATACTGTCGCTGCTGCTGAACGCCCTGTACGCCCTGTGCCGCACGGGGAAGGACCCGCGGCTGGTGAAGGCGGCGTTCCAGTTCCGACTGATGGCGCTCTCGGGCTTTGAGCCGCTGGCGGAGGAATGCGCCGTGTGCGGAACGGCACAGCCGGAGGGACCGGTGCTGGACATCTCCGGCGGATTTGTGGCGTGCGGAACGTGCAGGGGCCCGGAGCGCAGCTTCCGGCTGCCGCTGACCGAGGCTGGTCTGGCGGCGCTGCGGCACGTGCTGTACGCGGACCCCAGGCGGCTGTACAGCTTTACGCTGGAGCCGAATGCCCTGCGGGCGCTGGATCAGGCGGGCGAGGCGTTTATCGCCGCCCAGCTGGAGCGCGGGTTCCGGACGCTGGACTATTACAAGGCCCTGTTGGGATAACAGGAGGACATACATACATGAGCGAGTTATTTGAAAAATCTATCCGCACACTGGAGCTGCCGGCGGTGCTGGAGCTGCTGGCGCGCCATGCGGTCAGCGACGAGGCCAAGGCCCGGTGCCTGCGGCTGCGTCCTGCCACAGACGCGGCGGCGGTGGAGCACCTGCTGGATGAGACGGACGCGGCCAAGACGCGGCTGGGCCTGCACGGCAGTCCGTCCTTTGCGGGCGTGAAGGACGTATCCCAGGCACTGGACCGGGCGGACCACGGCGGCGTGCTGAACACCCGGGAGCTGCTGGATGTGGCCGGCGTGCTGACCGCTGCGCGGCGGGTCAGCGACTATGACGCGGAGCGTCAGGGGGAGGCCACGGCCATCGACCGGCTATTCTCTGCCCTCCATGTGAACCGCTATCTGGAGGATAAAATACGCGGCGCCATACTGGACGAAGAGACCATCGCCGACACCGCCAGCCCGGAGCTGGCGGACATACGGCGGAATATGCGCGCTGCGGCCAGCAGGGGACGGCAGATCCTGCAGCGGATCATCTCGTCGCCCTCCTACGCCAAGGTGCTGCAGGAGGCGCTGATCACCCAGCGGGACGGGCGGTTCGTGGTGCCGGTAAAGGCGGAGTGCAAGGGCAGTCTGCCGGGTCTGGTACACGACATCTCATCCTCCGGGGCCACGCTGTTCGTGGAACCTATGGGCGTGGTGCAGGCCAATAATGAATTGAAGGAATTGCAGGCCCGTGAGGAAAAGGAGATCGACCGGGTGCTGCGTATACTGTCCGGCGAGTGCGCGGCGCAGCGGGAGAACATCCTGTACGACTACGACCTGCTGGTGCAGCTGGACACCATTTTCGCCCGGGCACAGCTGAGCTATGCCATGGACGCGGGGCGTCCGCTGGTGCGGAAGCGGGGCGGCATCGACCTGAAGCGGGCACGGCATCCCCTGCTGGACCCGGCCAGGGCGGTGCCGGTGACGGTGGCGCTGGGCGGTGCGTATGACACGCTGGTCATCACCGGCCCCAATACCGGCGGCAAGACCGTGACGCTGAAAACCCTGGGGCTGCTGTGCCTGATGGCCCAATGCGGCCTGCACATCCCCGCCGGAGACCAGAGCGCCGTGCAGGTGTTCGACCGGGTGCTGGCGGACGTGGGCGACGAGCAGAGCATCGAGCAGAGCCTGTCCACCTTCTCGGCGCACATGGCCAACACAGTGGAGATACTGAAGCTGGCGGATGAGAAGAGCCTGATCCTGTTCGACGAGCTGGGGGCGGGCACCGACCCGGTGGAGGGCGCGGCGCTGGCCATCGCCATCATTCAGGACGTGCGGCGCAAGGGTGCGCTGACGGCGGCCACCACCCACTACGCGGAGCTGAAGACCTTTGCCATGACCACGGCGGGGGTAGAGAACGCCAGCTGTGAGTTCGATGTGCAGACGCTGCGGCCTACCTACCGGCTGCTCATCGGCATACCGGGCAAGTCCAACGCCTTTGCCATCTCCCGGCGGCTGGGGCTGGACGAGAGCGTCATCGAGGATGCCAAGGCCCAGATGGACAGTGAATCCGTGCGGTTCGAGGACGTGCTGACCCAACTGGAGGAGAAGCGCCAGCGGCTGGAGAAGGCCCAGGGCGAGGCGGACCGGCTCTGGCGCCAGCGTGAGGAGGACGCACGGAAGGCGCGGACCTTCCGTGAGCAGATGGAGAAGGCCAAGGACAACGCCCGGACCAAGGGCGAGGCCGAGGCGCGGCGCATCGTGCAGCAGGCCCAGCGGCAGGCGGACCAGGTGTTCGCCGAGCTGGACGAGCTGCGGAAACAGCAGCAGCGGTCGGACTATCAGACTGTGAATGACCGGAAAAGCGATATACGCCGCCGTCTGAACGAGGCAGAGACGGCGCTGCACCAACGGGACGAGGATACAGAGCCGGTACCCGCGCCCAGCCGGCCCATCGCCGTGGGCGACACGGTGGAGCTGGCCGGTGTGCGTACCGGCGCCGCGGTGCTGGCGGTCAACGGCGACGGCACGCTGCTCCTGCAGGCGGGCAAGATGAAGATGACCGTGAAGGCCGCGCAGGTGCGCCTGCTGGAAACGGCGGAGGAGATCGAGAAGAAGAAAAAGCAGTCCGCCGCCGCGCAGCAGTGCAGCGGACCGGCGGTGTCCATCAACACCGGGGCGCGGGCGTCCGCCGAGCTGGACATCCGGGGCCTGGAGACGCTGGAGGCCGAGAGCGTGGTGGAGAACTACCTGGACGCGGCATCCCGGTCCAAGCTGGGCACCGTGACCATCATCCACGGCAAGGGCACCGGCGCGCTGCGCGCCGCCGTGCACCAGCTGCTGAAGAAAAACAAACAGGTCAAGTCCTTCCGCCTGGGCCGATACGGCGAGGGCGAGGCCGGCGTGACCGTGGTAGAGCTGAAATGAACAACACCCTCCTGCGCCGGCAGGAGGGTGCTGCTTTTTCAACGGGAGATAAAAGGGGCCGGCCGAGCCGGTCCCTTTTATGTATCACAGCTGCTTGATGAAGCAGCGGCGGCGCTTATGCTGTTCGGTCTGAAAATCCTTCCACTGGGACTGAACCTTGTCGTTCAGCTCCAGCATGGGGCCGGTCTCGGCCTGCTTGATGCCCAGCTTGTGGCAGCCTTTCATGGCCTTGCTGAGGATAATGGCGTTGACACCCTTTTTCTGGTAGTCCGGGTGGACGGCGATGAGCAGCAGGTCCACGGTGTCGTTCCTGTGGAAGGCCTTGAGAACGTCGATCCAGCCGGTGGGCATGAGGCGGCCCCGGTGCTTCTGCAGGGCGGAGGCCAGGCTTGGCGCACCTACGCCGAAGGCCACCATGCGGTCGTTTTCATCCATGACGAAGCAGGTGGTGTTGGGATTGATGAGGGGCGCGAACTTGGCGGAGTACTTTTTGATCTGGCGGTCAGAGAGATCCACAGTGCCGTACAGCGGCGCGTAGGCCAGGTTGACCAGCTCGAAAAACGGCTTGAGCAGGGGCAGATAGGACAGGCGGTTCCTGGCCTCGTGAATGTGCAGGCGGTGGCGCTTGAGAACGAAGTCGGAGATCTTCTCCCAGCGCTGTATGGTGGCCTCGTCCTCCGGGACGGTGATAAGCTCCTCGATCCAGTCCACGTCCTTCACATAGCCCAGGGCGGCCATGTGGTCGATGTAGTAGGGATAGTTGTAGTATGTGAAAAAGCAGCTGCGGCGGTCAAAGCCCTCCACCAGCATACCCTCGCGGTCCATGTCGGTGAAGCCGAGGGGACCGTGAACGGCGGTGCAGTCCAGCTCCTTCGCCCAGGCCTCCACCGTGCGGAACAGGGCGGAGGAGACCTCCGGGTCGTCAATGAAATCCACCTGGGTAAAGCGCAGGCGGTTGGCACCCCACTTGTCGTTGGCCTTGCGGGAGTGGATGGCGCCGATGCGGCCCACGATCTCCCCGTCGCGCATGGCCAGCCAGCAGCGGGCGTCGCAGTATTCAAAGGCGGGGTTCTTGCTGCGGTCCCAATCGGAGAGATCGTCGCCATAGGTGGCGGGGACGAACTGAGGCACGTCTTTATACAGCTCATTTGGGTAGTCTACGAACCGGCGCAGCTGGGCTTTGTCAGTTACTTCTATAATGGAGACCATTTAGTATACCTCCTGTATCATGCAAACACACATATAGTGTACGACATTATTTCACAAAAAGCAAGGATAGTGACATTAAGAACACATTATCTTTACCCCAATAGTACCCGCTGCAAAAAAACAGAAAAAACGTTTGACAAACCGGACAGGCAGGTGTACAATACAGTTGAGCACGAATAGAGTCACCCCCCTCTGTCCGTGCCACCCCCCTGTCGGGTATTCCCCCTTTTACCCGACAACACACCACCACAGGGAGCGCTACGGCGCTCCTTGTGGCCGTCTTGGGGAGGGAGAAAGAGCAGCCGAAAGGCTGCTCTTTCTTCATTTCCGGGGGAATATCTGCCCCATGCCGCCGGGCAAACGGCGCGGAGACAGCAGAGAGCAGCGGCGCCGGAACATCGTTCCGGCGCCGCTGCTTATTGCCGGCATTTCAAGCGCGGAGAGGGTGCCCTGCTTCAGTTCAGAGTGCCGTCCTTTTCCCGGAACAGGGCCTGCACCCGGCGGCGGAGCACGGCGTGCTCCGGCCGGGTCAGCAGCGGGTCGCCGGCCAGCAGCTGCTGCGCGGCATCCCGGGCCTCGGCCAGCAGGGGCATATCGCAGCTGAGGTCGGCGGCCTTCAGCGTGGGCAGGCCGTGCTGGCGGCTGCCGAAGAAGTCGCCGGGGCCCCGGAGCTTCAGGTCCTCCTCGGCGATGCGGAAGCCGTCGTTCGTCTGGGTCAGGGCTTTCAGCCGCCGTTTCGTGTCGTCGTTCTGTACGTCGCTGAGCAGAACACAGTAGCTCTTGGCCTGGCCGCGGCCCACCCGGCCGCGCAGCTGGTGCAGCTGGCTCAGGCCGAAGCGGTCGGCGTTCTCCACCACCATCAGCGTGGCGTTGGGCACATCCACGCCCACCTCCACCACGGTGGTGGAGACCAAGATATCGCTCTCCCCGGCGGCGAAGGCGGCCATGATCTTTTCCTTCTCCTTTGGCTTCATACGGCCGTGGAGTACGGCTATCCGCAGCTCGGGGAAGGTATCCTCCTGCAGTGCCTTGGCGTAGGCCGTCACGGCCTTGCGCTCATCGGGCAGAGCGTCATCCTCGCCCACCAGCGGGCAGACGATGAACACCTGATGGCCCTCCTGCACCTGCTTGCGGATAAAGCCGTTGAGCCGCGCCCGGTATTTCTCGCCCAGAGCGAAGGTCTCCACTGTCTGCCGTCCCGGCGGCAGCTCATCGATCACGGACACATCCAGATCGCCGTAGATGATAAGGGCCAGCGTCCGGGGAATCGGGGTGGCGGACAGCACCAACGTGTGTGGGGCGGCGCCCTTGTGGGACAGGGCGGAGCGCTGTTCTACGCCGAAGCGATGCTGTTCATCGGTGATCACCAGACCCAGGCGCGCATACTGCACGTCCGCCGTCAGCAGGGCGTGTGTACCGATGCACAGTGTGATATCCCCGCTTTGCAGGCCGGCCAGAATGGCGCGGCGCTCCCTGGCGGGGGTGGAGCCGGTGAGCAGAGCGCACGGCAGGCCGAAGCGGGCGAACAGCGGGGCCAGATTTTCGTAATGCTGGCGGGCCAGTATTTCCGTGGGGGCCATCAGGGCCGACTGCCAGCCGCTTTGGGCGGCGAACCACACACAGGCGGCGGCCACCATGGTCTTGCCGCTGCCCACATCGCCCTGGCACAGGCGGTTCATGGGCCGACCGGAGGTCATATCGCCCACGGCGTCCGCGATTGCCCGCCGCTGGGCGGCGGTGAGGGCAAAGGGCAGGGCGGCATAGAAGGGCGCCATGTCCGCCGCTTGACAGGGCAGGCCGGCCACCGTCTCCCGCCGCTGCCGCAGCAGAGACAGACCGCAGCTCAGCAGAAACAGCTCCTCAAATACCAGACGCCGACGCGCGGTGTTCAGCGCCTCCTCCGAGGCAGGAAAGTGGATGTTCTCGTAGGCAAACCCGGCATAGCACAGATGGTGCGCCTGCCGGATCCCGTCCGGCAGCACATCTTCCGGCAGGTCGCGGCACTGGTCCAGCCCCTGGCGTACGGCCTTGGCCACCATAGTCTGTGTCAGCCCCGCCGTCAGGGGATAAATGGGCATGATGCGGCCGGTGAGCAGCTGCTTCCCCTCCGTCTCCAGCAGGGGATTGACCATGCGGCGGCGCACACCGCCGCCCTCGACCTTGCCGTAGAAGATGTATGTCTCTCCCGGATGCAGGACATTTTTGCGGTATTCCTGGTGGAAGAAGGATACATCCAGCACGCCGCCCTCGTCCACAGCCCGTACCTGCACCAGCGTCTGTCCGCCGCGGATACGGGCGGCGGTGGGAGGCTGGGCGATCATGGCCTTGCAGCAGGCGTACTCCCCCTCCGGTAGGTCCCGGATAGGGTAGAGCTGCGAACGGTCTTCCCATCGGCGGGGATAGTAGGCGATCAGGTCGCCCAGGGTGAAAACGCCCAGCTTTTCAAAAGCCTTGGCCCGGGTCTCGCCCACGCCTTTGATATAGCGGATATCGGTATTGAGATCGGCCATGGGTGCCCCTCCTTTGCGGTTTTGTACATTGTACCACAGCCGCACGGCAAAGACAAACGAAAAACCGGGGCGGCAGCGCCGTCCCGGTTTCGTATCTCATTCGTGCTCGGCCAGATAGCGGGCCACGTACACGCCGCTGGCGCTGGCGTGGGACAGGGAGTGGGTGACGCCGCTGCCATCGCCGATGACGAACAGGCCCTTGTGCGGCGTTTCCAGATTTCTATCCAGTGCCACCTCCATGTTGTAGAACTTCACCTCCACGCCGTAGAGCAGCGTGTCGTCGCTGGCGGTGCCGGGGGCGATCTTGTCCAGGGCGTAGAGCATTTCGATGATGCCGTCCAGGATACGCTTGGGCATCACCAGGCTCAAATCGCCGGGTGTGGCGGCCAGCGTGGGGGTCATGAAGCCCTTTTCGATGCGCTTGGGGGTGCTGCGCTGGCCGCGGATCAGGTCGCCGAACCGCTGGACCATCACACCGCCGCCCAGCATATTGCTCAGGCGCGCGATGCTCTCGCCGTAGCCGTTGCTGTCACGGAACGGCTCGGTGAAGTGTTTGGATACCAGCAGGGCGAAGTTGGTGTTCTCCGTGTGCATGGCAGGGTCCTCATAGCTGTGGCCGTTGACGGTGACGATGCCGTTGGTGTTCTCGTTGACCACCGCGCCTCTGGGGTTCATGCAGAACGTGCGCACCTTGTCCTGATACTTCTCGGTCTTATAGACGATCTTGCTTTCATAGAGCTCATCGGTGATGGGGGCAAACACCTCGGCGGGCAGCTCCACCCGCACGCCGATATCCACACGGTTGGACTTGGTGGGGATATCCAGCGACTGGCAGACGGACTCCATCCACTTGCTGCCGCTGCGGCCCACGGAGATAACGCATTTGCGTCCCGTGAACGTGCCCTTGTCCGTTTCGGCCTCGTAGGCGCCATCTTCGGTGATGGACAGCGCCTTTACCGGGGTGAGGAAGTGGAAGTCCACATGATCCTTCAGCTTGGCGTACAGGTTCTCAAGGACCTTATAGTTGATGTCCGTGCCCAGGTGCCGCACGGAGGCGTCCAGCAGGTGCAGATTGTTTTGCAGGCACAAGCGCTTGAAGCCGCTGTCGGCGGTGGAGTAGAGCTTCGTTCCCGCGCCGCCGCAGGCCACGTTGATATCGTCCACGTAGTGCATCAGCTCCATGGCCTTCTGCTTGCCGATGTATTCGTACAGTGTGCCTCCGAACTCGTTGGTCAGGTTATATTTGCCGTCGGAAAATGCGCCGGCGCCGCCGAAGCCGTTCATGATGGCGCAGGTCTTGCAGTGAATGCAGGACTTCACCTTGTCACCGTCGATGGGACAGTGCCGCTTTTCCAGCGGGTTGCCAGCCTCCAGCACAGCTACCTTCCACTCCGGCCTGCGCTGCATCAGTTCATAGGCGGAAAAAATACCGCCGGGGCCGGCGCCGATAATGATCACATCATAAGTCATGGAGATACCTCCTTATATTTTATCCGCAGAATATTATAACAAGGAAACGGAAACTTGCAACCCGCAATTCCTTATGGCAGATATATCAAAATGTAATTTCACTTTTCTTATCGTAAAGCGCTGGTGTTTCGGTTTGTCCTGTGCTACAATAGAAAAAATCACACAGGAGGACGCCGCCATGAGCTACGCAGACCGCATATTCAAGGACAATTGCCGGGAGATCCTTACCCACGGCGTATGGGATACCGACCAGAACGTGCGCCCCCACTGGGAGGACGGTACGCCCGCCCACACCGTCAAAAAATTCGGCATTGTAAATCGTTACAACCTGCGCCAGGAGTTCCCCATCCTCACCATCCGCCGAACGTACTTCAAGACCTGTATCGACGAGCTGCTGTGGATATGGCAGCAGAAGTCCAACAACATCCATGATCTCCGCGGGCATATCTGGGACAGCTGGGCCGATGAGAACGGCTCCATCGGCAAGGCCTACGGCTATCAGCTGGCGGTGAAGCATCAGTATCCCGAGGGGGAGATGGACCAGGTGGACCGGGTGCTGTACGACCTGAAGCACAACCCTGCCAGCCGCCGCATCCTGACGAATATCTACAATTTTCAGGATCTGCACGAGATGGCACTGTACCCCTGCGCCTACTCCATGACCTTCAACGTCTCCGGCAACACCCTCAACGCCATTTTGAACCAGCGCAGCCAGGATATGCTGGCGGCCAACAACTGGAACGTGGTGCAGTACGCTGTGCTGGTGCACATGATGGCGCAGGTGTCGGGGCTGGAGGCCGGTGAGCTGGTCCATGTTATCGCCGACGCCCACATCTACGACCGCCATGTGCCCATCATCGAAAAGCTGCTGGAGAAGGACGAGCGTCCCGCGCCTAAGTTCAGCATCGATACGTCCGTGACGGATTTCTATCAGTTCACCCGTGACAGCTTCTCTCTGGAGGGCTACGATCCCCAGCCCTTTGAGGACAAGATCCCTGTGGCCATTTAAGGAGGGAGCACCGTGTATGCTATCGTCGCCGTGGATGAGAAGTGGGGAATCGGGAGGGACAACGCCCTGCTGTTCCACCTGTCCGCCGACCTCAAGCGGTTCAAGGAGTTGACCTCCGGGCATACGGTCCTCATGGGCCGCAGGACGCTCCAGTCCCTGCCGGGCGGGAGGGGCCTGCCGAACCGGCGCAATATTGTCCTGACCGGGCAGCGGGGCTTCACGGCAGAACGGGCCGAGATCGTCCACTCTCCGGCGGAGGCACTGCTGACTGCCGATGAGGACAGCTGGGTCATTGGTGGCGAGAGTGTCTATCGGATGTTCCTGCCGCTGTGCGATCGGGTCTATATGACACGAATTGCCGCCGATGGCAGCGCGGACGCCTTCTTCCCTGATCTGGAGCACGATCCCGGGTGGAGACTGGACAAGCGCTCGGCGGATATGGAGGAAAACGGCCTGCGGTTTCGTTATGAGGAGTATGTTCCGGTAAAAGGTGAATAAAATGACCCCCCGATACCGTCGGGGGGTCATTTTATTCTTCCATGTCCACGGTGATGTTGTCGGTGCCGTGCTGTTCAAACTCACCTAAGTACGTCTCCATCCGGGCCATGATCTCATCGTAGTTCTCCGGCGTGATGGGGGGATCGTCCATGTCCCGCAGGGCCAGCTCCTGGGCCAGTATCTCAAAGAACGTGGCGTCCTCATAGGCCATGATGGCCTCATGGATACCGCCGTCGGCAAAGGCGCGGGAGGGGATCAGCTCTCCCTGGTACAGCTCCGTCAGGGGCGCCATGCCGTGGTCCAGGCAGTGGGCAAACACCAGGCTCTCCACCTGGTCGTACTCCTTGATGCGGTCGTCGCCACGGGTGGAGTTCAGCACCCAGTTGCCGATATACACCAGATCCAGCAGACGCCGGAATTGCTTTTCCGTCATGTTCAGTTCCATCATACCACCTCCATCACGGGCAGAAATTCATTTCCACGATTATAGCACGTTCCCGCAGGGATTGCCACAGAAAAAAATGAACAGGTGCGCCAATTTTTAGCTTGTAACGATAGGGGAAACATAGTACAATATATGAGTTAAACTATGCACTGCCGCCGCGGCGGCAGGAAAAAGGAGGGCGCATATGGATCAGCGGCCTATCGGGGTGTTCGACTCCGGCTCCGGCGGATTGACCGCCGTGCGGGAGATACGCAGCATCCTCCCCTCTGAGAACATTATATACTTCGGCGACACGTCCCGTGTGCCCTACGGCGGGCGCTCGGCGGAAATATTGCTGCGCTACGCCCGGCAGGATGTACATTTTCTGCGGAGCTTTGATGTGAAGGCGCTGCTGGTGGCCTGCGGCACCGTGTCCACCAACGCCCTGCCGGTGCTGGAGGCTGAGAACGATATCCCCGTTCTCGGTGTGGTGAAGCCCTCCTGCGCGGCGGCCGCCGCGGCGACCCGAAATAAGCGGGTGGGCCTGATCGCCACGGCGGCATCCGTGCGCTCCGGGGCCTATGAGCGCTGTCTGGCGGCGCTGGACGGCGCCATTCAGGTGTATGTCAAGGCCTGCCCTCTGTTTGTGCCGCTGGTGGAGAACGGGCGCTTCCGCCCCGGTGATCCGGTCATCGAGACGGTGGCCCGGGAGTATCTGGAGCCGCTGCGTGCCACGGGGATCGACACCCTCATCCTGGGCTGCACCCACTATCCGCTGCTGACGGAGATCATCGCGGACATCATGGGCCCTGGCGTGACGCTCATCGACTCCGGCGCTGCGGCGGCGCGGGTCCTGCGGCAGACGTTGTCAGACCGGGGTGCGCTGGCCCAACGTGACCACGGCACACTGACACTGTATGCCAGCGACCGGCCTGAGGACTTCGGTGCGCTGGCAGGGCAGTTTCTGCGGCGGCCGCTGGAGAGCGCGGTACAGCACGTAGACATCGAGAGGTACTGACATGGAGAAGATACAGGTACTGGCTCGCAGCCGCAGTGACTTTGCCGGCGGCGTGGACGAATTGACCTTCCGGGGCACAGGGACGCTGGAAAAGACCGACTATGGCTATCGCCTGCGCTATACGGCGCAGAACGAACTGGACGGCAGCGCCGTGGCCTCGGAGGTGCGGCTGGAGACGCAGCAGCGCCGGGCCGTTGTCATCACCGAGTCCAAGGACGGCGGCTACGGCCTGCTGCTGGACCCTCAACGGCAAACGGTCACGCAGATCGCCGGCGGCGACGGCGGTGCGCTGACGCTGCACGTGGACACGAAGGAGGTGTCCTGGCACCTGCCCCGAAAGGGCGATGGCCATATCACATTGACGTATACATTGCTGCTGGGCACGCAGGCGCTGTCCGCCCTGCACCTGGCACTGACTTTGACAAAAGAGGAGAAGGACGCATGAATATGATCGAAAGCGCCAAGGCGCAGGTACGGCAGCTGACAGTGGCTGCATATGAAAAGGCTGCGGCCGCAGGGCTGCTGCCTGCCGGTATCACCGCCGAGCCGGCGGTGGAGATCCCCAAGGACACCGCCAACGGCGACTATACCACCACCTTCTGCCTGGCGGCGGCCAAGGCTATGAAGATGAACCCCCGTCAGGTAGCCCAGACGCTTATCGACCATACGACGCTGACGGACAGCTATTTCACCTCCGTGGAGATCGCCGGTCCCGGCTTTATGAACTTCCGCCTGGGCGGCAAGTGGTTCGCCGACACCGTCTCCGGCATTGAGACGGCAGGGGAGAAGTACGGCGAGAACGACACGCTGGCTGGCAGGAAGTACATGGTGGAGTTTGTCTCCGCCAATCCCACCGGCCCCATGCACATGGGCAACGCCCGGGGCGGCGTGCTGGGAGACACTTTGGCCAGCGTGCTGCAAAAGTCCGGTGCGGACGTGTGGCGTGAGTTCTACGTCAACGACGCGGGCAATCAGATCGAAAAGTTCGCCAAGAGTCTGGAGGCCCGGTACTTCCAGATCATCAAGGGCGAGGACGCGGTGGAATTCCCCGAGGACGGCTACCACGGCGACGATATCCGGGAGTTGGCCCAGGCTTTCTACGAGAATGAGGGCGATAAGTATCTGGACTGCGACGAAAAGACCCGCCATGACGCCCTGGCCCAGTTCGGTCTCAGCGTCAATATCCCCAAGATGAAGGCCGATCTGGCCCGGTACGGCATTCAGTACGACCAGTGGTTCTTCGAGTCTTCCCTTCACAACAGCGGCTATGTGGCTGACACAGTGCAGGCGCTGACGGACAGGGACTATACCTATGAGAAGGACGGCGCGCTGTGGCTGAAGACCTCCGATATCCTGGCCGCCCAGCTGCGGCAGGAGGGCAAGAGCGACGAGGCTATCGAAAAGCTTGGCCTGAAGGACGACGTGCTGCGCCGCGCCAACGGGTTCTATACCTACTTCGCTGCCGATATTGCCTATCACCGCAACAAATTCGCCGTCCGTGGCTTTGACAAGGTTATCAACATCTGGGGCGCCGACCACCACGGCCATGTGGCCCGGCTGAAGGGTGCTATGGACGCTCTGGGCCTGGACGGCCAGCACCGGCTGGACATCGTGCTGATGCAGCTGGTGAAGCTGGTCCGCGACGGCGAGACCGTCCGTATGTCCAAGCGCACCGGCAAGGCCATCAGTCTCACCGACCTGCTGGACGAGATCCCTGTGGATGCCTGCCGCTGGTTTTTCAACGCCAAGCCGGAGACGCAGATGGAGTTCGACCTGGGCCTGGCCGTCCGGGAGGACAGCGAGAACCCGGTCTACTATGTCCAGTATGCCTACGCCCGTATCTGCACGCTGGTGAAGGCGCTGGCGGCGGAGGGATATACCGTTCCCGCCGCGGCGGAGGCTGATTTGTCCGTCCTGACAGCCGACGAGGAGAAGGCCCTCATCAAGCAGCTGGCCCAGTACCCTGCCGTGGTGCAGTTGGCCGCCCGGGACTACGATCCCAGCTTCATCAACCGCTATCTGGTGGAGCTGGCTGCCGCGTTCCACAAATTCTACAACGCCTGCCGCATCAAGGGCGAAGCGGAGAACGTGCTGCTGGCACGGCTGAAGCTGGCGGACACCGCCCGCGCCGTGCTGAAAAACGGCATGACGCTCATTGGCTGCTCTGCACCGGAGAAGATGTAAACTATGAAAAAGCCACCCCGTGAGGGGTGGCTTTTTCACGTCTCAAAGAACAGCCGGACGGACCAGGCCGCGGCCAGGTAGGCAGCCAGGTCCGCCGTCAGGGCGGCAGGAATGGTGTAGCGTGTCCGCTTGATTCCCGCCGCGCCGAAATAGACGGCGACGGTGTAGAACGTCGTCTCGGTGCAGCCCAGCATCACGGCGGCGCAGCGCCCGATGTAGCTGTCCGGCCCGTATTGACGCATGATATCGCCGCCGGCAGCCAGCGCGCCGGAGCCGGACAGCGGGCGTATCACCAGCAGCGGGGCCGTCTCCGGCGGTACGCCCAGAACGGTGAGCGCCGGGGCGAGCAGAGCCGTCAGGGCATCCAATGCGCCGGAGGCCCGCAGCATATACACCGCCGTCAGCAGGGCGGCCAACGCCGGCAGAATGGATACCGCTACCTGCAGGCCGCTTTTTCCTCCAGTGACAAGGGCGTCATAGACATCCACGCGCCGCCGGGCGCCCCACAGGGAGGCGCCGGACAGCAGCAGCGGCAGTATCCAGGCGGAAAATGGCTCCATCTCATGTCCTCCACACCCGGCCCAGCACCCGGGCGCAGGCCAGGCCCGCTGTCACCGACAGCGCCGAGGACAGCCACACCGCCGGCAGGATATCCAGCGGCGCGGCGCTGCCCAGTCCGCCCCGCAGGGCGGCCACGGTGGAGGGCAGCAGCTGCACCGAGGCGGTGTTCAGTACCACCAGACGGCACAACTCGTCGCTTGCGGTGCCGCTGCAGCCCACCGCCATACGCCTGGCGGCCTGTATACCCGCCGGCGTGGCGGCGTTGCCCAGCCCCAGCAGATTGGCGCTGACGTTAGCACTGAGGGCATCCAGCGTCTCCTCGTCCCGCCCTGCCTGGGGCAGCAGACGCCGCAGGACCGGGCGCAGCAGGCGGCTCAGTCCCGCCGCCATGCCGCTGCGCCGCATCAGCTCCAGTACACCGGACCACAGGCACAGCGCCCCGGCCATGACCAGTACCAGCTCCACCGCAGCAGCGGCACCCTCCAGTGTCGCCGCTGTCACCGCCGACAGACGGCCGCTGACTGCACCGTACACCAGGGACACCGTTACCATCAGCGTCCAGAATATCCCCATCACCACACCGCGCACCTCCTTACGGGAGAAGTCTACGCGGCGGTCTGTGCGGTTATTTGCAAAAATTCTCGACACGTTTCGAATTGTTGTTGACATGCTTCGTTGAATATGTTAAAGTACAGGTATAAAATTTGCGGGGATTTTGTTATTACTGCATAGAGGGGGGGAGGACATGAAATCTACCGGTATTGTCCGCCGCATCGACGAGCTTGGCCGGATCGTGGTCCCGATCGAAATGCGCCGCGCGCTGGATATCGGCGAGCGTGAGACAATGGAGATCAGCGTGGAGGGCGACGGCATTGTGCTGCGCCGCGCCCATGTGGGCTGCGTGTTCTGCGACGGCAACAAGGATATATCCGCGTTCCGCGGCAAGAATATCTGCGCCAAGTGCAGGCGCGAGCTGCAAAAGACCTGAAAACAAGAAAAAACAGTGCCGCCCACTGGGGCGGCACTGTTTTTTTCGTCTTATGCTTAAGTCAGTTTACAAGGAACTACACGCAGACCACGAAACGGGGGCTGCTGACAACAAATAAAGGCTGAGTATCAAGCACCGGGGAAGTGCGGGATATTCAGCCTGTTTTGTTGTCTGGGGTTTCCAAAGGGGCTTGCCCCTTGGCACACGACTTTGCTCGCAAAGTGTAGTGTGTTATACGCTCTGTCGGCGTTGCTGCGAAAATGCGGTTGCCACCAGGGAGGGCAAGGGCATTTGAAACGGCAGGAAAACAGGGCTGTGATTGCGTGGCATGGAGCCGCAAGCGCAGGACTGGTTTCGCCAGCAGACAGGGCGTATATGAAAGCCCCCGTCCCTTGTCCCACGCCGGACTTCGGGACAAAATGTCCCGAACTTGTGGCCACACTTACGAAAAAGCAGACGGATTTTTCTCTCAAAATTGAAATAGGCGGGAAGCCATTTTAGGGCTTTCCCGTCTTGATTGCCCATCAGCAAAGACGGGCAGGACTGTCAACGGCGGCACATAAAATG
>ERZ1026957.88-NODE-88-length-52183-cov-9.520872_pt1 | contig 52183 bp, 48 predicted proteins | sample MGYA00519300_ERZ1026957 | MGnify/ENA primary metagenome ERZ1026957 (study PRJEB26926, sample SAMN06164520) | human gut metagenome | biome: ENVO:00009003; feature: ENVO:2100002; material: ENVO:00002003 | host: Homo sapiens | place: USA | collected 2012 ...
TCTTTTTCCACCCGCAAATTTTCTTTCAATTGGGGCTTGACTTTTTAGCAGGTTTACTGCGGCAGCTCGCCGGGGGCGACCAGGATGATCTTGTCGGCCCGGTCATAGTCGCTGTACGCCTCCTTGGTGCTGCGGAGGAGCGTACCGTCGCCGGCGTAGACGTTGCGGTAGGTCTGGACGGCGTAGCCGTTGTGGCCGTACTGCTCCACCTCGGTGGTGCCGGGGGCCACGGACTCGGACTCCTGATAGACTGTCTTGCGCTCGGAGTAGGAGAGGAACTGGTTGGTCATCTCCACATAGTGGTCGTCGGTCTTGGTACCCAGCAGGGTGATGGTCAGCTGGTTGGTCTCGTCGTTGTAGCTGGTGGTGATCTTAATGGGATAGTTGGTGCTGTTGCGGAAAGCAAAGTCCGGGCCGCCCCAGCTGACCGTGGCGTCACAGCCCGTGACGGGCATATAGCCGGGGTCGAACATATGGGCGTAGCGCAAGACGATCTGCAGGTCCGCCATGAGGGCGGAATAGTACAGCGTGGAGGATACCTGGCAGATACCGCCGCCGATGGAGGTGACGGTCTTGCCTCCGGAGTAGGCGGCGGCGGGCTGGAAGCCCCGGGCCTCGGTGCGCTGGCCCACAGTGGCGTTGTACCAGAACTCCTCGCCGGGGTTATAGATACGGCCGTTGATGGCGGCGGAGGCCAGCTTGATGTTCTGGCGGCGGCCCCAGGGGCCGGCGCAGGTGGTGGTGCAGGTGCCGATCACGTCCCGGAACATGGCCTGCTCCAGCTCCTCGGTGGCGGCGGGCGGGAACTGCACCTGGGCGTCAGCCAGGAATTCCTCGCCCGGCTGGGCGGCGTCCAGTTGCTTTTGCACCGTCTCCACATCGAACTGTACGCCCACGCGGGACTGGGTGGGCTTGCCGGTGGATTTGTCGCAGATGGCGGCGGCCATGGTGCCGGCGATCTCGTCGTGGAGCGCCTGCACGTCCATGGGCGCGGCGGTGTGGGCCGCGAACACACATTCCACGGACCGGGCTGCCGCGGACAGGTCGCGGCTCTCGAAGCGCTGCGCCAACTCGGCGCGCAGCGCCGCCGCGTCCAGCTTCTCGCCGTCCTGCGGCTTGGTGATGTACAGGCCCTCACCCTCCGCCAGCCGGTAGCCGCCGTCCGTTACGGTGCAGCCCACGGTGTCGGACAGCTGTTCACAGGCGGCGGTAAGCTTCGCCTCGTCCACGTCCAGCTGGGGCGTGACATCCACGGCCCTGAACCAGCTCTCGATAAAGCGCCAGCCGCCGCGGAGGAACGCGGTCACATCGCTGCCCCAGCCCCGGTCCTGCACGTCGCAGCCGGCAGCCTTGGAGACATAGACGGGCAGAACGGTGACGCCCAGGTCGGAAAGGGTGGTGCTGCCGATCTCCTGCCCGTCACGGGTCAGGCGGATGGTCATGCCGTTCAGCAGGGCACTCCCCTGCTCCGTCCAGCGCTGCTCGGCCTCCTGCGCCGACAGGCCGGACATATCCATGCCCAGCACGGAGGTGTTGGGAAACGCCGTGTGGGAATACAGCGCGTTGGCGGCCACACAGCAGCCCGCGTAGGCCAGCACCAGCACCGCCGCGGCGATGCCGATGATCAGTCCGGCCCTTTTGCCGGGGGTCTTGGGAGGCTTTTCTTCCGGGGCCGCGCGCTTGCCGGCCGTCTCCGGCGCGGGATCGGCGGTAACAGAGGACATATTCAACTCGTCGCTCATGGTGTCCCCTCCTTTGTATCATCAGGTTTGGGCAATACCGGCAAAATGCCGTGCCGTTACTGCATTGTATCACGGTTTGTCAAGGAATGGGTTACAAAAGCGTTACGACACATCTTTCTGCGGCTTTGCGCGGGGGATGGTGACGGTGATGCAGATGGCGTCCTCCGTGTCCCGGCGGGCGACTTTGGCGCCGACGCCGGCGGTCTGCATGAGCCGGACGCCCCGGTCCACGCTGTTGAGGAACAGCCGGACGTCCTTGATGATATACGCGCTGCGGCGGCGGGGCTGCGTCGTCTGGTTTTGCGCGACCAGACGCTCTATGTAGGCCTCGGCATCGGCGACGTTCAGCTGGTTTTTGCCGATATGCTCGACGGCGGCAAGGCGCTGCTCCGGGTCCTCCAGACGCAGGAGGGCACGGGCGTGGCGCTCGGTCAGGCCGTAGTGGTGCAGAGCCTCCGCCACCGGCTCCTCCAGCCGCAGCAGACGCAGCTTGTTGGCCACGGCGGACTGGCTGCGGCCCAGCCTTTCCGCCGCCTGCTGCTGGCTGAGGCCGTAGCGGCGGAGCAGGCGGGCGATGGCGGCCGCCTCCTCCATGTAGTCCAGGTCGCGGCGCTGGAGGTTCTCGATCAGGGCCAGCAGGGCGGCGTCCTCCTCATCCACCCGGGCCAGCAGACAGGGCACCTGCCGCAGCCCGGCGATCCGCGCCGCCCGCCAGCGGCGCTCGCCGGCCACCAGCTCGTAGACTGCGCCCTGCTGCCGGACGGTGATGGGCTGCAGAATGCCGTAGGCGGCGATGCTGGCCGCCAGCTCCTGCAAACTCTCCGAGTCGAACCGGCGGCGGGGCTGCTGGGGGTTGGGACGGATATCGTTGATGGGTATGTATCGCACACGGGCAGAGAGGAAATCGGTCTTCTGGTCTTTTTTCATGGCGGTCGCCTCCTTTTTTCGCCTATTGTACGGCGGGAGGCCTGTCGAAAGCGGGCGAAGACCGTCGGGAAATAAAAAAATGCACCCGCCCCTGTCGGGGCGGGTGCGGCGGTCACTGCTTTGTGCGGATATCCTCGCCGAAGAAGGGCAGGATCTGGTAGGCACCCTCGATACGGGAGAGGATGGGCGCGCCGTAGCGATGGCCCAGCTCCTCCGGGGCCAGGTTGGTGCTGATGATGGTGGACCTGCCGGAGAGCATACGGCCGTTGACGATCTGATAGAGGGCGCTCTGGACAAAGGCGGTGGTCATCTCGGTGCCCAGGTCATCCAGGATCAGCAGGTCGCAGCTCTCGCAGCGGCGGACGTCGGCATCGCTGACCTCGTCGGGGCGGAACTTGGCGTCCTCATAGCGGGAGAAAACGCTGATCGCGGTGTCGTAGACCACGGAGAAGCCGGCGTCGCTGACCTCCCGGGCGATGCAGGCGGAGAGGAACGTCTTGCCCAGGCCGGTGCCGCCGGAGAGCAGCAGGCTGCCGCTGCCCCGGGAGAACTGGCGGGCAAAGTCCCGGCAGACGTCGAAGTTGCGCTCCATGTTGGCCCGGGGCGAAACGCCGTAGCTGTCCCACACGGCGCTGTCGTACAGGTCGAAGCGGAAGGTGTCGAACCGGGCCTCGCCCAGCGGCAGGAGCCGGGAGAGCTCCGCCAGCTGCTCGCGGGCATAGTACTGCTTCAGGCAGGCGCAGACGCCGGACCGGGTATAGCCGGTGTCGCCGCAGAGGGAGCAGGCGGGCTTGTCCTCCAGATAGTCGGCGGGATAGCCCATGTCCTCCAGCAGGGCGGCGCGCTCGCGCTGCAGGGAGAGATTTTCGTCCCGCAGGACCCGCAGGGCGGGCAGCGGGTCCTCGCCCTTTTTGGCGGCGGCGGCCACGATACGGCTCATGGTGGTGCGGAGGGTGCGGTCGATGTCCCGCAGGCGGGGCTGGCGGGCAAAGACCTCCCGGCGGCGCTGGTCCAGCTCGGCCTCCCGGCGCTGGCGGGCCTGGTCGAAACGGGCAATGGCCCGCTGCATGATGATACCGTCGTATGACATATTCTCACCTCTTGATATAGCGGCGCATCCAGGCGTCCTTGTCCCCGGCGGGGGCGGCGGACTTACCGGCGGCAGCGGGCCGCTTGCCGGCCGCCTCGCCCTCCTCTACCTGGCGGGGCGTATGCCAGCCGGCGTCGTGCCAGCGGCGCAGGATGCCGTTAAGATAGCGCCAGTTCAGGTCCTTTTTGTAGAACACCGTGCGCTCATAGGCCAGAGCCACCGTCTCCGGTGGGAAGCCCATGTCCATCCACTGGTCGATGTAGCGGCGTTCGGCCTCCACCGGCGGCCTGTTAAGAATTCGTAAATTCGACAAATAGGAAGTGTACTTCCTGTTGCGCTCTGCCCATTTTTTCAGGTATACCGCGGCAGAATTCTGGTCAAATATGCCAAGCTGTGCCCAGCGATATCCCTCTTTTTCCACCTGGCGCATGGTTGGGCGTCTACCCTCGCCCCACTGGCTGCGGGCCCGTTCGACACAGTGGCACACCAGGAGATAGATCACGTCGGCGGGCATACCCAGGTCATCGTAAAGACCGGCCAATATCTGCAAGTCGGCGGTGCGGAGCTTCTTGCCCAGCTGCTGCTCCGTCTGTGGCACCAGCAGGCGGAAGCCCTCGTTGTCCGTCAGCAGTCCGGCGATGTCCTGGGCGGTGTAGACCGGGCGTTCGTCCGCCGGATCGGGCGGTGCCTGGCGGGCCGGTCGAGGCAGCAGGTCCAGGTCCTGAAGGACCTTCTCCGCCGCGTCGATCCGCAGGCGGCTGATGGGCAGGACCTTTTCCAGCTCCTCCGGCGTGACGCCCCGGCCGAAGCGGCGCAGGGCCAGATACAGCAGGGCGGCGTCGCCCTGACCGCTTTGCAGCAGCTTGTCAGCCGCATCGGCGGGCAGCGTCAGCTGCTCCTGCCTGTTCCGAAGTATATAGCCGTCCATGGCGATGACCTCCCCTCTCATTCGTGCTCTCCATTCTACACGAAAAAGGGGTCGGCGTAAAGCGGGGCGGGACAACTTTTTACAAATTTCCGCTTTTCGCCAAAATAGACTTTTCTCCGGCGGGTTTTGTGGTATAATGCTATTTGTATAAGTATATATACCCAACGAAATGAATTAAGGAGGGTTTTGGCATGGCGAACCGGGTAACGATGTCTATCTGCGGCACGGAGTATATCCTCGTAGCGGAGGAGGATGCTGCCTACATGGAGAAGATCGGCAACATGGTGGATGCGGAGATGCAGAAGCTGATGGACAGCGCCCACATGAGCCGTGACGCGGCGGCGGTGCTGGCGGCGGTCAATCTGGCGGACCAGCTCACCAAGGCGCAGGAGGGCGCGGAAAATCTGCGCCGGCAGGTAAAGACCTATCTGGACGAGGCCAGCCGCGCCAAGAACGAGGCGGCGGAGCTGCGCCGGAAGCTGCAGAACGCCCAGAACCAGAATAACCGCCGGTGATGATGGAGCTTTTGGCCCCCGCGGGGGGATATGAGGCACTGACCGCCGCGGTGCAGAACGGCGCGGACGCGGTGTATATGGGCTTCGGTGCGTTCAACGCGCGGCGGAGCGCGAAAAACTTTACCGACGAGGAATTCGCGTCGGCGGTGCGGTATTGCCATCTGCGGGGCGTGCGGGTCTTTTTGACCCTGAACACCCTGCTGACCGACCGGGAGCTGCCCGGGGCGGCCGCGGCGCTGCGGAAGGCCAGCGCCATGGGCGTGGACGCGGTGCTGGTGCAGGACTGGGGCCTGCTGACCCTGGCAAAGGAGATCGTGCCGGACCTGCCTCTTCACGCCAGCACGCAGATGAGCCTGTTCACGCTGGGCGGCGCCAATGCGGCCGCGGCGTTGGGCATGGAGCGCGTGGTGCTGGCCCGGGAGCTGGACCGGGACGAGGTACGGGAGATCTGCGCCGGCTGCGGCGCGGAGATCGAGGTGTTCGGCCACGGGGCGCTGTGTATGTGCTACTCCGGCCAGTGCGAGATGAGCGCCGTGCTGGGGCAGCGCAGCGGCAACCGGGGCGCCTGCGCCCAGCCCTGCCGCCTGCCCTACGGCGTGAACGGCCCCTGCCGGGACGCGCATCCCCTGAGCCTGAAGGACGCCAACCTGTCCGCCTATTTGCAGGACATGGAGCGCATGGGCGTGGACTGCCTGAAGCTGGAGGGACGGCTGAAGCGGCCGGAATACGTGGCCGTAGTGACGGGCATCTACCGCCGCCTGCTGGACGAAAGGCGGCTGCCCACGGCGGAGGAGTCCCGGGCGCTGGAGCAAGCCTTCTCCCGCAGCGGCTTCACCGACGGCTACTGGCTGGGTAAAAAGGGCAAGGCCATGTTCGGCACCCGGCCGGAGAACGTGCCGGAGCCAAAGGCGCTGTTCGCCGCGGCCCGTGAGACATACGAAAACGGAAAAGAGAACCGGAAAATACCGGTGAACCTGCATCTGACAGTACGCCGGGGCGAACCGGTGCGGCTGGGCGGCGCGTGCGCCGTCCGGAACGGCGTGGCCATGGGCATGGCTACGGGCAACGTGCCGGAGGAGGCGCGAAACCGCGCCGTGACGGAGGAGGAACTGCGGCAGCGGCTGACCAAGACCGGCGGCACGGTGTTCGCGGCGGATCAGATCGAAATAGAGCTGGACGAGGGGCTGATGGTGTCCGCCAGCGCGGTGAACGCGCTGCGGCGGGAGCTGCTGGACGAGCTGGCGGATCGGCGGATGGACACTCCGAAGCGCCGTGAACTGCCTGCCTCTCCCCTGCCGGAGGCTCCGGCGGGCGCGGCGGAGCTGGACTTTACCGTGTCCATCAGCAGGCCCGATCAGCTGACGGCCGAGCTGCTGGCGGAACGCCCCGCCATCGTGTATATCCCGGCGGAGCTGCTGGATAAGATGGACCTGATGCCCTATACCGGGCAGGCGGAGTTCTGCGCGGTGCTGCCCCGGGTATTCCGCACGGCGGACGAGCCTGTGTTCCGGGATATTCTGCAGCGGCACCCGGAGGTCGCCTCCGCGGCCATCGGCAACCTGGGCCATCTGGCCATCGTGAAGGGACTGGGCAAAACGCTCCGCGGCGACTTCGGCCTGAACGTGTACAACAGCCGGGCGGTGCGCTTCTGGCAGGAGCAGGGGCTGTCGTCCGTGACGGCCAGCTTTGAGCTGCGGTGGCAGCAGGTGCGGGACCTGGGAAAATATGCGGACTGCGAGGCCCTTGTCTATGGCCGCCTGCCGCTGATGATCACCGAAAACTGCGTGACGAAGAACAGCGTGGGCTGCGCCCATGGAGCGGGCAGCGTGCTGACCGACCGGCGGGGCGAGCAGTTCCCGGTGCTGTGCGCCTACGGGTGCCGGTGCGAGATCGAGAACGGAAAGACGCTGGTGCTGGCGGACAAGCCGGAGGTGTTCCGGTGTGGCCTGCGGTACGGACGCCTGCGGTTTACCACAGAGACGGCGGCGGAGTGCGCGGCGCTTCTCCGCGCCCACAGGGCCGGGACCGTCACCGCCGACGACAACAGCACACGCGGGCTGTTCTACCGGGGCGTAGAGTAAAACAAATGGTATAACACTCGTTATAATTTACAAACCGTATTCAATTTCAGGAGAAAAAGGTGTTACTATGGAGCTGAAGATCAAGGCCCTGTCCCCCAAGATCGGGACGGAGATACCCCTCCCCCGCTTTGCCACCGCCGGCGCGGCCTGCATGGACCTGTGTGCCTGCATCGACGAGGCGGTGACGCTGGCAGCCGGGGAACGGCGGCTGGTGCCCACCGGCATCGCCATCGCCCTGCCGTCGGCGGACTACGCGGCGCTGGTGTTCGCCCGCAGCGGGCTGGGCATCAAGAAGGGCGTGTGCCTTTCCAACGGCGTGGGCGTCATCGACAGCGACTACCGGGGTGAGATCGGCGTGGGGCTGGTGAACCTGGGAAGCGAACCGTACACGGTGCAGCCCGGGGACCGGATCGCCCAGCTGATGGTGGTGCCGGTGGTGCAGCCCACGGTGACGGTGGCGGAGGACCTGGACGAGACGGACCGGGGCGCCGGCGGCTTCGGCTCCACAGGCAGGTGACGTATATGGCAAAGATCGTGCTGGCCTCCGGGTCCCCCCGGCGGCAGGAGCTTTTGCGTCGGATGGGCATCACCGACTTTACCGTCCGGGTGCCGGAGGTGGAGGAATACTTCCCCGCCGGGCTGACGCCGGAGGAGACGGTGTGCTACATCTCCCGGGAGAAATCCCAGGCGGTGGCGTCCGACGCGGACGAGATCGTCATCACGGCGGATACGATGGTGTTTCTGGACGACAAGAAGCTGGGCAAGCCCGCCGACGAGGCGGAGGCCCTGCAAATGCTGACGGCCCTGCAGGGTCGGCGCCACACCGTCTGTACCGGTGTGACGGTGCGGCAGGGGGAGAAAGCCCTGACCCGCGCCCAGCACACGGACGTGTATTTCCGTCCGGCCACACAGCGGGAGCTGAAGGCCTACATCGCCGGGGGCGAGCCCATGGACAAGGCCGGGGCCTACGGCGTACAGGGGCAGGGCGCGCTGCTGGTGGAGCGCATCGACGGCGACTTTTTCAACGTGATGGGGCTGCCGGTGGTGCTGCTGGCGGAGATGCTGGGCGAATTCGGGATACAGCTGCTGGGATAATGCCCCTTTCGCTCCCTCTGAGAGGGTGCGCTGCCGCCTCCCCTGCCGGGGGAGACTTCAGAGAGGAACAAACGACACATGAAGCGATTTTTTACGAAAACGGGAATATGGCTGCTGGCCGCGGCGGCCACCATCGCGGTGGTGCTGTGCGTGGTGTCGGCCCTGAGCTCCGGAACGGGGCTGCTGCACAATGCCCTAGGCGTGATCGCCTCGCCCTTCCGGGCGGCGGGTTCCGCCGTGGCGGGCTGGGTCGGCGGCATTAGCCAGCGGTTTGAGGACGTGGAGACCCTGCAGCAGGAGAACGACGAGCTGCGGCAGCAGATCGCGGAGCTGGAGGAACAGCTGCGGCAGATGGAGCCGGCGGCGACCGAGAATAAAGAGCTGCGCCAGCTGCTGGGCCTGCGGCAGCAGCGCAGCGACCTGGTGTTCGAGGCGGCCCGCGTCACCCAGCGCGACGTGTCCAACTGGGCCAGCACGCTGGTGCTGGACCGGGGCAGTCAGCACGGCGTGGCCATAGGCGACTGCGCGGTGGACAGCGCCGGGAACCTGGTGGGTGTGGTCACAGACGTGGGCCTGAACTGGTGCCGGCTGTCCACGGTGCTGGACACGGACTCCCAGTTCGGCGCGCGGGTATTCCGCACCGGCGAGACGGCGGTGGCTGGCGGCGACCTGGCGCTGATGGCCGAGGGCAGGCTGCGGCTGCAATATCTCAGCGACAGCGCGAACCTGATCAAGGGCGATGTGATCGTCACGTCCGGACTGGGCGGCTACTATCCCGCCGGTCTGGTGATCGGTACGGTGGAGTCCGTGCAGACGGATGACGGCGGGCTGGCGCGGTACGCGGTGCTCTCGCCCAAGTGCGATGTGGCGGCGATACAGGAGATGTTTATTATCACGGATTTTGACGTGATCCAATGACGGAGGACGGCTATGACACGGCGGGCGATACTGCTGAAGTGGATATTGTACTGTCTGTGCGCGCTGGCGCTGGCACTGCTGCAGGGGCTGGTGCTTGTATACGTGCGGGTATGGGGCGTGCACCCGTTCCTGCTGCCGGCCATTGCGGTGATACCGGCCACGCTGGAGCGCAACGAGCAGGCGCTGCTGTATGCGGTATTTTTCGGGCTGGTGTGCGACCTTCTCTCGCCGGTGACGGGCCTGCCGTGCTTTTACGCGCTGGCGTTCCTGCTTGGCGCGGCGGCAGCGTGGCTGCTGAGCGGGCAGGTCATCATGGCGGGCGTGGTGTGCTCGCTGGTGGTGACAGGCGTATGTATGCTGCTCTGCGGACTGCTGCACATGGCGGTGCTGGCGGGACACAGCGGCGCGGGGCTGACCGCGGCGGGCCTGCTGCTGGGCAGGGAGCTTTTGGTATCGCTGCCCTTCGCGGCGGCGGCGCACCCGCTGTTCCGGTGGGCACAGCGGCGGACACTGAGCGAATGACCATAGGAGAACCAAGCTATGATGAAAAATCCTCACCCCTCCCGGCGGCGGGTATATGTGCTGCTGGGGTTTTTCTGTGCGTTTCTGGTGCTGTTTTTTGCGGTGCTGTATGACGCACAGGTGGTACACGGCAGCGAAAATCGGGCCAGATCCATCACCAGCAACACCGCCAGCGAAACGGTGACCGCCTCCCGGGGCATCATTACCGACCGGAATGGCAAGGTGCTGGTGAGCAACCGGCTGGCCTATACGCTGGTGGTAGATAAGAGCAGCTTCGGCAAGGACGAGGCCGCGCTGAACGACGCCATCTGGCAGCTGATACAGCTGTGTCAGGAGCAGGGCGTCACATGGAACGACACCCTGCCCATGACCACAGGGTCCTCTCCCCAGCTGACCAGCAAAAGCCTGACCGAGAGCTTCCGGGAGTATCTGGACGACAACAAGCTGCCCACGGACGGCGGCAGCGCGGAAGTGCTGGCCGCCATGCGGAAGCTCTACAAGGTCGATGACAGCTATACCGACGCGCAGGCGCGTCTGATCGTGGGCGTGCGGTATGAACTGGACGGGCGTAGCAGCTACACCTTTGCCGAGGATGTATCCACGGAGCTGCTGGGCCGCATCACCGACGGAAAGTACCGGGGCGTGACCATCAAGACAGCGGCGGCGCGGGTGTACAACACCAAGCTGGCGGCGCACATTCTGGGCACCGTGGGCGCCATATGGCAGGAGGAGTGGCGCAGCGACGAGAGCACCGGCTATGTGGGCTACGCCGACAAGGGCTACAATATGAATGACCTGGTGGGCAAGGACGGCGTGGAGAAGGCCTTTGAGGAATATCTCCACGGCAAGGACGGCAAGCGGCTCATCACCACCGACGAGAACGGCAAGATCACCGGCGAGCTGTACACCCGGGAGCCCCAGCCCGGCGGCACCGTGGCGCTGACCATCGACATCGACCTGCAGCAGGTGGTGGAGGACACGCTGGCCAGTACCATTCAGGGCATGATCGACAAGGACAGCAACGAGCGCGGCGGCGCGGCGGCGGTCATTCAGGTCGGCACCGGCGAGGTACTGGCCATGGCCAGCTACCCCACCTACGATCTGGAGACGTTCAACCAGGACTATGATGAGCTGGTGAAGGACGAACGCCTGCCCATGTTTAACCGGGCCACCCAGGGCGTGTACGCCCCCGGCTCCACCTTCAAGCTGTGCACGTCCGTGGCGGCGCTGGAGGAGGGCATCATCACCCCCAGTACGATCATTGAGGACAAGGGTATCTACACCTACTATGTGGACCCGCAGCCCATGTGCTGGATCTGGCGGCAGGCCCACACCACCCACGGGCGCATCAACGTCAGTCAGGCCATCGTGGACTCCTGCAACTACTTCTACTACGAGGTGGGCCGGCTGACAGGTATCAAGAAGCTGGACGAGTACGCCACAGCCTTCGGCCTGGGGCAGTCCACGGGCATTGAGATCGGTGACGTCAGCGGCGTGCTGGCCTCCCCGGAGTGGGCGGAGGCCCACGACCGGGAGTGGACCGACGGCCAGACCATCACGGCGGCCATCGGCCAGTCCTACAACCTGTTCACCCCCCTGCAGCTGGCCAACTATGTGGCTACGCTGGTATCCGGCGGCGAGCACTATGAGGCACATCTTCTGAAAAACGTAAAATCTTATGATAATTCACGAGTTATCGGCGTATATGGCAAGGGGCCGCTGAACGACCTGAACATCTCGGACAGCACCATGGCGGCGGTGACCAAGGGTATGCACGATCTGACCTACGACTCCCTGCGGAGCGCGTTTTCCCGCTGTGTGGTGGAGGCCGGCGCCAAGACCGGCTCGGCCCAGGTGGGTACGGATATCGCCAACGGCACCTTTGTGGCCTACGCCCCCTATGACGATCCGGAGATCGCCATCGCCATCGTGGTGGAGAAGGGCGGCAGCGGCAGTCTGCTGGCCAATGCGGCCGTGGACATCATCAACGCCTGGTTCACCCGGGACGGCACCGGCGCCACCGCCGCCGGCGAGGACGCGCTGATGCGGTAAATCTGTTATAGAGACAAGAGGCACACATGGGACCCTATTTCAATTCGAGAGACAAACATTATAAAGACCCCTTCGGCGCCGTCCCCTGCGGCGCCGAAGTGCGCTTTGCGCTGGCGGACGACACCTACTACGGCTGCGAGCTGCTGGTGCTCCGGGAGTTCGCAGGCACGGAGGACACGTGCGCTCTGCCGCCGGCGGAGGGCGGCTTCGCCGGCACATACACCGCGCCGGCTGGCGGTGAGCTGTGCTGGTACTGCTTCCGCCTGACGGACGTGGACGGGCGCTGCGTGTGGTACGGCAAAAATGGCGTGCAGGACGCGCCGGAGAAGGCGGCACGCTGGCAGCTGACGGTATACGAGCCCTCCCCCGCCCCGGACTGGTTCGGGCGCGGCGTGACGTACCAGATCTTCCCGGATCGGTTCCGCCGTGTATCCATGCCGGACGTGAGCCATATGCCCGGGCACCGGTGGCTGCACCGCGGCTGGAACGAGCAGCCGGTGTTCCTTCCGGACGAGCACGGGCAGATCACCAACCGCGACTTCTTCGGCGGCTCGCTGCAGGGCATCACGGAGAAGCTGGACTATCTGGCGGGCCTGGGTGTGACGACACTGTATCTGAACCCCATTTTTGAGGCCGCCAGCAACCACCGCTACGACACCGGCGACTATCGGGCCATCGACCCGCTGCTGGGCACAGAGGCTGACTTCCGCGCCCTGTGCACCGCCGCCCATCAGCGTGGGATGCGTGTGATACTGGACGGCGTGTTCAACCATACCGGCAGCAACAGCCGGTACTTCAACGCCGAGGGCTACTATCCGGAGCCGGGGGCGGCCCAGAGCCAGAATTCAGAGTATTACAACTGGTACAGCTTCCACCCGTGGCCGTCGGACTACGACGCCTGGTGGGGCGTGAAGACCCTGCCCGCCGTCAATGAGGCGCAGCCGGCTTACCGTGACTTCATCTTCGGCGATCAGGACAGCGTGGTCCGGCATTGGCTGCGCTGCGGCGCGGACGGCTGGCGGCTGGATGTGGCCGACGAGCTGCCCGGCGACTTTATTGAGGGCATCCGCTCGGCCATCGACGCGGAAAAGCCCGGGGCTTACCTGCTGGGTGAGGTCTGGGAGGACGGCAGCAACAAGATCGCCTACTCCCAACGGCGCAGATACCTGCTGGGCCGCCAGGTCCACGGCCTGATGAACTACCCCTTCCGCACGGCCCTGCTGAACTGGCTGGCCGGCGGCGACGCCGCGGTCTTTCGCGACAGCATGGAGACGATCCGCGAGAACTACCCGCCCTTCGCCTTCTATAGTGCCATGAACTTCCTGGGCACCCACGACACAGCGCGCATTCTGACGCTGCTGGGCGCGGAGGGCACACCGAAAACCAAGGCGGAGCGTGCGGCGTACCGCCTCTCCCCCACTGAGCTGGCCCGGGGCCTGGCAAAGCTCCGTCTGGCGGGAATGCTGCTCTACAGCTTCCCCGGCTCTCCCACCCTCTTCTACGGCGACGAGGCCGGCGTGCAGGGCTTCGAGGATCCGCTGAACCGGGGCGCCTTCCCCTGGGGCAGCGAGGACGCGGCGCTGACGGACTTCTTCCGCACTCTGGGACAGCTGCGGCGAACGCGGGAGAGCCTGCGCTCGGGCGCCCTGCGCTATCTGCTGGCCCGAGGCGGCGCTCTGGCCATCGAGCGTGAGCGCGGAGGCGAGCGCACGGTAACGGCGCTGAACGCCGGGGACGCGCCGGCAGACCTGACGCTGGCCTGGGACGCGCCCACCGCGCAGGACGCGATGACCGGACAGCGATTTCTGGTCATCGACGGGAAAGCACATCTGACATTGCCGCCGCTGAACGGCGTGATACTGATATGAGGAATGGGGCGGCTGTTTCACGTGAAACAGCCGCCCTACTTTTGTCCCTTTATGTTTCACGTGAAACAAAAGGGCGAAAATTTGCATTTTCCCTCTTGAAACCCTCCATGCAGGTGGTATATACTATCATAATGAACTCAGACAGAAAGAGGAATTTGCTGTGGCGAAAATCATTGCGATCGTAAATCAGAAGGGCGGCGTGGGCAAGACCACCACCTGTGTAAACCTGGCCGCCGCCGTAAAAGCCGCTGGCAAGCGGGTGCTGCTGTGCGATTTTGACCCCCAGGCCAACGCCACCAGCGGCATGGGCGTGGACAAGACCACCAGCAACGGCGTCTACGATGCGCTCATCAACGGCGCAGAGACGGCCCAGCTGATCGTGACCACGCCCTATGGCGACGTGCTGCCAAGCAGCAAGGCGCTGGCCGGCGCCGGCGTGGAGATGATCAACATGGACGACCGGCAGTTCCTGCTGAAGGCCGCGCTGCGGCAGGTAGCGGACAGCTATGATTTCATTTTCATCGACTGTCCGCCCTCGCTGGAGCTGCTGACGCTGAACGCACTGTGCGCCGCCAACAGTCTGCTGGTACCGGTGCAGGGCGAGTATTACGCGCTGGAGGGACTCAGCGACCTGATGAACACCGTGCGTATCGTGCGGCGCAGCATGAACCCGGGGCTGGACATCGAGGGCGTGCTGCTGACCATGTTCGATGGCCGCACCAACCTGTCCATTCAGGTGGCCCAGGAGCTGAAGCGGTTTTTTGCCGGGAAGGTGTACAGCACCGTGATCCCGCGGAACGTGCGGCTCAGCGAAGCGCCCAGCCACGGCAAGCCCATCACCGCCTATGACAAGACCTGCCGGGGCGCGGACGCATACACGGCGCTGGCGGAGGAATTTTTGCGGAAGAACAACTGCTGAAAGGAGACGCGGTATGGCGAACACAAAAGGTCTGGGCAAGGGACTAAGCGCACTGCTGGGCGATGACGTCATCGCCGCCAAGGACGAGCGCGCCTCCTCCCTGCTGCTGCCCATCAGCCAGGTGGAGAGCTGCTCCACCCAGCCCAGAAAGAGCTTTGAGCCGGAGGCCCTCAGTGACCTGGCGGACTCCATCCGGATACACGGCATCATCCAGCCGCTGACCGTGCGGAAGCTGCAATCCGGCTACTATCAGATCATCGCCGGTGAACGGCGGTGGCGGGCGGCGCGGATGGCCGGGCTGACACAGGTGCCCGTGGTGGTCATCGAGGCCGACGACCGCAAGGCCATGGAGCTGGCCATGATCGAAAACCTCCAGCGAGAGGATCTGAACCCCATTGAGGAGGCCGAGGGCTACCGGGTGCTGACGGAGCAGTACGGCATGACCCAGGACGAGTGCGCGCAGCGGGTGGGAAAGTCCCGCCCCACCGTGGCCAACGCCCTGCGCCTGCTGGGGCTGACCGAGCCGGTGCGGGCCATGGTGGAGGACGGACGGCTTTCCGCCGGACACGCCCGCGCCCTGTTGACGCTGGGCAGCAAGCAGCAGCAGGCCGCCGCGGAGACGGTGGTCAAGGACGCCCTCTCCGTCCGCCAGACGGAACTGCTGGTGAAAAAACTCACCGCCGAGAAAAAAGAAAAGCCCCAAAAGGACGCGCTTTCCGTCAATTATGTTGAGGAGGCCGCCCGTGAGCTGGGCGAAAAGCTGGGCCGCCCCTGCCGCATCGTCAACGGCAAAAAGAAGGGTCGCATCGAGCTGGAATACTACGGCACCGAGGACCTGAACGCCCTGCTGGAGGCTCTGGAGAAGCTGGGAAAGCGATAAGCGTTTCACGTGAAACATCATCGAATAGAGGTATAGAATATGCTTGACATCAAGTTTATCCGGGAGAACCCGGACCTGGTAAAGGAGAATATCCGCAAGAAGTTCCAGAACGCCAAGCTGCCCCTGGTGGACGAGGTCATCGCCCTGGACAGCGAGCGCCGCGAGGCCATCAACGAGGGCGAGGCCCTGAAGGCCGAGCGCAACAAGATCTCCAAGGCCAACGGTCCCCTGTTCGGCAGGCTGAAAAAGTGCGCCGACGAGGCGGAGAAGGCCGCCCTTCAGGCGGAGATCGACGCCAACAACGCCGCCGTAAAGGCCAACGCCGAGCGCATGACCCGTCTGGAGGAGAAGAAGGCCAACGCCGAGGCCGCCATGAACAAGCTGCTGCTGGTCATCCCCCAGATGATCGACGAGTCCGTGCCCATCGGTCCGGACGACAGCTGCAACGTAGAGGTGGAGCGCTTCGGCGAGCCCAAGACCCCGGACTTCCCCATCCCCTACCACACGGAGATCATGGAGCGCTTCGACGGCGTGGATATGGACGCTGCCGCCCGTGTATCCGGCAACGGCTTCTATTACCTGATGGGCGACATCGCGCGGCTGCACTCCGCCGTCACCGCCTATGGCCGTGACTTTATGATCGACAAGGGCTTCACCTACTGCATCCCGCCGTTTATGATCCACGGCAACGTGGTGGAGGGCGTGATGAGTCAGACGGACATGGACGCCATGATGTACAAGATCGAGGGCGAGGACCTGTACCTGATCGGCACCAGCGAGCACTCCATGATCGGCAAGTTCATCGATCAGATCCTGCCGGAGGACAAGCTGCCCCAGACGCTGACCTCCTACTCCCCCTGCTTCCGCAAGGAAAAGGGCGCCCACGGCATCGAGGAGCGTGGCGTGTACCGCATCCACCAGTTCGAAAAGCAGGAGATGATCGTGGTCTGCAAGCCCGAGGACTCCAAGGCCTGGTACGAGAAGATGTGGCGCTACTCCGTGGAGCTGTTCCGCAGCCTGGATATCCCTGTGCGGCAGCTGGAGTGCTGCTCCGGCGACCTGGCGGACCTGAAGTGCAAGTCCTGCGACATCGAGGCCTGGTCCCCCCGCCAGCAGAAGTACTTTGAGGTGTGCTCCTGCTCCAACCTGGGCGACGCGCAGGCGCGGCGGCTGAAGATCCGCGTCCGCGGCGAGGACGGCAAGCTGTATCTGCCCCACACCCTGAACAACACCGTGGTGGCCCCGCCCCGTATGCTCATCGCCCTGCTGGAGAACAACCTGCAGGCGGACGGCTCCGTGCTGGTACCCAAGGCGCTGCAGCCCTATATGGGCGGCAAGGAGCGCCTGGTACCGCTGCACTGATAGCGTATCGTAATAGTTATCCGTAATTATACTTTTAGTATAGGAGCTTTTGCACATGAAGAAGTTTTTTGCGGAATTCAAGGAATTCGCCATGCGCGGCAACGTAATGGACATGGCCGTCGGCGTGATCATCGGTACCGCGTTCGGTAAGATCACCACCTCTCTGGTGAACGACGTGTTCATGCCCCTGATCGGCCTGCTCATCGGCGGCGTGGATCTGGGACAGCTGAATATCGTGCTGAAGCCGGAGGTGCTGGACGAGGCAGGCCAGGTGGTCACCGAGGCCGTTACCCTGGGCATCGGCACGTTTCTGAGCACGGTCATTGACTTTGTTCTGGTGGCCTTCGTCATCTTCCTGATGGTCAAGACCATCAACCAGCTGCACAAGCTGGGCAAAAAGGACGAGGAGCCGCAGGAGGAGGAAGAACCGGCTCCCACCAGCGAGGAGCTGCTCACCGAGATCCGCGACCTGCTGAAGGCACAGCAGAAATGAGGGACCTCCTGACCGCCGGCCTGACGGCCCTGGACCTGGACCCCGCTGCCGCAGACAAGCTGGCGCGCTACGCCGAACTGCTGCTGGAAAAAAACAAGGTCATGAACCTCACGGCCATCACCGCGCCCCGGGACGTTGCCACCCTGCACCTGCTGGACTGCGCGGCGCTGGCGGCGCAGCTGGATCTGTCCGGCAAGCGCGTCATCGACGTAGGCACCGGCGCAGGCTTTCCCGGCATGGTGCTGGCGATCTTGACGCCGGACGCCCGCTTCACGCTGCTGGACAGTCTGGGCAAGCGGGTGGACTTCCTGAAGGAGGTCCAGACAGACCTGGGCCTGAAAAATGTGACCTGCGTCCACGCCCGGGCGGAGGAATTCGCCGCCGGGCACCGTGAGCGGTTCGACATAGCCACATCCCGCGCCGTGGCGCAGCTGAACGTGCTCAGCGAGCTGACGCTGCCGCTGGTAAAGGTAGGCGGACAGTTCGCCGCCATGAAATCCGTCTCCACCGACGAGGAGATACGGCAGGCCCACAGCGCCATCGCCCAGCTGGGCGGACAGCTCTCCGGCGTCACGGACTACACCGTGCCGGAGACGGACGTGGTGCACCGCATCGTATCCATCGAAAAAACGCAGCACACACCGAAGCAATTTCCCCGGGCCTTTGCCCGGATCAAAAAAGCGCCGCTGGTATAAGCGGCCCACGAAAGGAGGAAGTCCATGGGCAAGATCATCGCCGTGGCGTCCGGCAAGGGCGGCACCGGCAAGACCACCTTCACCGCCAACGTGGCGCTGGCGCTGGCCCACATGGGGCAGCGGGTGCTGTGCCTGGACTGTGACATCACCCTGCGGAACCTGGATCTGGCGCTGGGGCTCAGCGACCGGGCGCTGATGGACTTCTCCGATGTGCTGGAGGGCCGCTGCACCCTGCATGAGGCGGCGGTGCCCCACGAGCGATACCCCTCCCTCTCCCTGCTGACCGCACCCATGGCCGACCGCCCGCTGTCCCTGTCGGTTCCGAAGCTGCAGGCGCTGGCGCGTGAGATACGGGAAAGCTACGACTGGTGCCTGATCGACGCGCCCGCCGGACTGGGTCAGGGCTTCCAGATGGCAGCGTGCATGGCCGACCAGGTGATCGTCATCACCACCACGGACGTGTCCGCCATGCGGGACGCCCAGCGCACCGCCGCAGAGCTGTCCGCCTTCCCCAGCGGGACGGTGCATCTGGTGGTGGGGCGCGTGTCCAAAAAGGTGCTGCGTCAGCTGCACACCACCATCGACGACGCCATCGACGCGGCGGGCCTGCCGCTGCTGGGCGTGATACCGGAGGACCCGGACGTCCCCTACTGCCTGAACCGCGGACTGGTGCTGCGGGAGCAGAACTACTACGCCGCCCGGGCCTATGAAAACATTGCGAAACGCATCATGGGGCAGAAAACCCCGCTGATGAAGATATAAGGAAAGGAGCCCTCCATGAATATTGCATTGATGGCACACGACAACCGGAAAGAGCTGATGGTCCAGTTCTGCACCGCCTACTGCGGCATCCTGGCCAAGCACACCCTCTGCGCCACCGCCCGCACCGGCCAGCAGATCGCCGACGCTACCGGGCTGACCATACACCGCTTCCTGTCCTTCGCCCACGGCGGCGGACAGCAGATCGCCGCCCGCATCGCCTATAATGAGATCGATATGGTGCTGTGCTTCGGTGACCCCAACCAGAAAACGCCGGACGCAGACATCACGTATATTTCCCGCCTGTGCGACCAGAACAACGTGCCCTTTGCCAGCAACCTGGCCACCGCCGAGATGCTGGTGCTGGGTCTGGACCGGGGCGACCTGGACTGGCGTGACATCGTCAACCCCAAGAACAAGCCCTTTACGGCTTGACAACCATCGGCAAATCGCATACAATAAGGGATAACCGTGCAGACCTCGCAGGAGTAGCCTGTACACCGCCGCTGCAAGAGAGGTGCGCCATCGGCTGAAAGTGCACCGCGGCAAGGCACAGGTGAAGACAGCGAGTTAGCGGGGATGGAAACATCCACGGCGCGCTCCCCGTAACAGGAGCAAAAAGGGCCGCAAGGCCGAATTTGGGTGGCACCACGAAGTGTTTTACGCTCTCGTCCCAATGCAGGGACGGGAGCGTTTTTTCGTCCGCGCCGCCGACACAAACACAAAGGAGAACGCTATGCAGGCTGTTTTGGACTTCATCAACAACCACGTGCGGGACATCTTCATCCCGCTGACGGCGCTGGCGCTGCTGCGGGTCGGTATGTGCCTGGCGCAGCTGAAGCGAATGACGCACCTCCGGGAAAAAAAAGGTGCCTACCACGCCGTCCGGGGCCACTGCGAGGAGCTGGGCGTCTGGTTCGGTGCGCTGGCGGGCCTGCTGCTGCCTGTCATTGTACCGGGTCTGTGGTATGCGGGCCTGGCGCTGGCCATAGTCGGCGGTGTCATCGGCCAGCGCATCGGCGTGAAGAAGGGCCGGGCCCTGGATGATATCTACCGCGAGGTCGCCTGGGAGCTGAAGCACGAGGCGGAGGCCGAGGCCGCCCGCGAGGCCGCCGCCCACACGCTAACGTCCGGTGCGGAGGAGCTGCCGGAGACAGGCGAGCAAAACGAAACCACCGAAGATAAAGGAGAGACGGAAAATGGCTGAGATGACCCCCCGGACCCTGTCCGGCTTTATGGAGCTGCTGCCCAAGCCGCAGCAGCAGATGGAGCGCATGATGGACATTCTGCGCCGCACCTATTCCCTGTACGGCTTCACCCCGCTGGACACCCCGGTGATCGAGGCGGCGGAGGTGCTGCTGGCCAAGGGCGGCGGCGAAACGGAGAAGCAGATCTACCGCTTCAACAAGGGCGACGCCGACCTGGCCCTGCGGTTTGACCTGACGGTGCCGCTGGCCAAGTATGTGGCCCTGCACTACAACGACCTGTCCTTCCCCTTCCGCCGCTACCAGATCGGCAAGGTCTACCGGGGCGAGCGCGCCCAGCGCGGCCGCTTCCGTGAGTTCTATCAGGCGGATATCGACGTGATCGGCGACGGCAAGCTGGACATCACCAACGAGGCCGAGATGCCCGCCATCATCTACCGTGCGTTCAGTGAGCTGGGGCTCAGGCGCTTCTGCATCCGGGTGAACAACCGCAAGATCCTCAACGGCTTTTATGCCATGCTGGGCCTGACCGACAAGGCCGGCGACATCATGCGTACCGTGGACAAGCTGGACAAGATCGGCGCGGAGAAGGTCCATACCCTGCTGATCGACGAGGTAGGCGTGTCCGCCGAAAGCGCCGATGAGATCCTGAAATTCATCGCCATCACCGGCAGCAACGATCAGGTACTCTCCGCCCTGGAGGGCTACGCCGGCCGGAACGAAACGTTTGACGAGGGCCTGGACCAGCTGAAAACCGTGGTGAAATACCTGTCCGCCTTCGGCGTGCCGGAGGAGAACTTTGCCGTGGACCTGACCATTGCCCGGGGCCTGGATTACTACACCGGCACCGTGTACGAGACGGCGCTGCTGGACCACCCGGAGATCGGCTCCGTCTGCTCCGGCGGCCGGTATGACAACCTGGCAGAATACTACACCGACAAGCAGCTGCCCGGCGTTGGCATCTCCATCGGCCTGACCCGGCTGTTCTACGTGCTGGGCGAGCAGGGAATGCTCAACAGCGACCTGCCCACCGCCCCGGCGGATGTGCTGATCCTGCCCATGACCGAGGACCTGTCCGCCGCCGTCACACTGGCCACAAAGCTGCGGGACGCCGGCGTGCGGACCCAGCTGTACACCGAGCAAAAAAAGTTCAAGGCCAAGATGAATTACGCCGACAAGACCGGCGTGCCCTATGTGGTGTTCCTGGGCGAGGACGAGGTGAAAAACAACGTCATTGCCTGCAAGGATATGACCAGCGGCGAGCAGACCACCCTGGACTTTGCCGCCACCCTGGCGCGGATACAGGACGGTCTGGCCGAGAGGAACAAGGGCAGGGTCATCGTGGAGAAGTAAGGCCAAAGGGGCTCCCCTGCTAAGGGAACAGGCCACAGAGCAACAACCGCAAGTAATATTCTAAGCGAATTATACAAAACACAATCATAAATGGGAGGAAAACAACAATGATGCAGATGCGTACACATACCTGCAATGCGCTGCGGCTGGCCGATGTGGGCAAGTCCGTGAAGATCGTGGGCTGGATGGAGAATGTCCGCGAGGTAGGCGGCAGCCTGGCCTTCGTGGTGCTGCGTGACTTCTACGGCACCACCCAGGTGGTGGTGGAGGACGAGGCCGACCTGAAGGTCATCAAGGGCCTGAACAAGGAGTCCACCATCAGCGTGGAGGGCACCGTCCGCGAGCGCGCCAGCAAGAACCCCAAGCTGCCCACCGGCGAGATCGAGGTGGTCCCCACCAAGATCGAGGTGCTGGGCCGCTGCCGCTACAACGCCCTGCCCTTCGAGATCAACCGCAGCCGCGAGGCCGACGAGACCCAGCGGCTGAAGTACCGCTATCTGGACCTGCGTAACCCGGCGGTCAAGCAGAACATCATCCTGCGCTGCCAGGTGGTGGCCGCCCTGCGCGCCGCCATGATGGAGCACGGCTTCCTGGAGATCACCACCCCCATCCTGACCGCCAGCTCCCCCGAGGGCGCCCGCGACTATCTGGTGCCCGCCCGCAAGCACCCCGGCAAATTCTACGCCCTGCCTCAGGCGCCCCAGCAGTTCAAGCAGCTGCTGATGACCTCCGGCTTCGACCGCTATTTCCAGATCGCCCCCTGCTTCCGCGACGAGGATGCCCGCGGCGACCGCAGCCCCGGCGAGTTCTATCAGCTGGATATGGAGATGGCCTTCGCCACCCAGGACGACATCTTCGCCGTGCTGGAGGACGTGCTGCCCCCCATCTTCGCCAAGTTCGGCACCTACAACGTGGCCTCCTCCGCCCCCTTCCGCCGCATCCCCTACAACACCGCCATGGAGACCTACGGCTCCGATAAGCCCGACCTGCGTATCGACCTGACCTGCAAAAACGTCAGCGAGTTGTTCGTCGCCAGCGAGTTCGAGGCCTTCAAGGGCCAGACCGTAAAGATGGTGCCCATCAGCGACTGCGCCCTGACCCGCAAGCAGGTGGAGAAGCTGCTGACCGACTGCGAGGTCCAGTCCGGCAGCAAGGCCTACTGGTTCAAGGTGGACGAAAACGGCCAGCTGGCCGGCGGCATCGCCAAGTTCGTCGCCCCGGTGGAGGCCGAGCTGGGCAAGATCATCGACCTGAAGCCAGGCACCCTGGTGCTGGCAACCGCAGGCCAATACGCCACCAAGTCCGTGGGCGTGCTCATCAAGACCTTCGGCGCCGCCTGCGAAAACCACTTCGACAAGGAGCGCTATGAGTTCTGCTGGATCGTGGACTTCCCCATGTACGAGATCGGCGACGAGTCCGGCGAGCTGGAGTTCTGCCACAACCCGTTCTCCATGCCCAACGGCGGCATGGATATCCTGCTGAAGGCCGAGCGCGGCGAGATCGACCCGCTGGACATCTACGCCAACCAGTACGACCTGGTGTGCAACGGCGTGGAGCTCAGCTCCGGCGCCGTCCGTAACCACGACCCGGAGATCATGATCAAGGCCTTCGAGCTGGTGCGCCTGGGCGAGGAGGACGTGAAAAAGAAGTTCCCCGCCATGTACAACGCCTTCTGCTACGGTGCGCCTCCCCACGCGGGTATCGCCCCGGGCGTGGACCGCATGGTCATGCTGCTGGCCGGCGAAAGCTCCATCCGCGAGATCATCCCCTTCCCCATGAACAAGAACGCCCAGGACATCATGATGGGCGCGCCGTCCACTGTGGAGCAGAAGCAGCTGGATGAGCTGCACATCGCCATCGTGGGCGAGGTGGAGAAGGACGACTGATGGAGACCGTCAAGCTCTACTACGAAAACGCCTTTCTGCAGGACTTCACCGCCGTGGTGGAGTCCTGCGGGGCTGTGAAGGGCGGCTTTGCGGTGGTGCTGGACCGCACCGCCTTCTATCCCGAGGGCGGCGGACAGCCCGCCGACCACGGCACGCTGGGGGATGCCCGCGTGCTGGACGTACACGAGAAGGACGGCGTCGTCACCCACCTGTGCGACCATGAGCTGCCTGTGGGCGCGGAGGTCAGCGGCCATATCGACTGGGCGCGGCGCTTCGACCATATGCAGCAGCACTCCGGCGAGCACATCGTGTCCGGCATGCTGTGCAGCGCCTTCCACTGTGACAACGTGGGCTTCCACCTGGGCGCGGATACCGTGACCATCGACTACAACGCCGACATCAGCTGGGAGCAGGTGCTGGAGATCGAGCGCCGCGCCAACCGGTACATCTGGGAAAACCACCCCATCCACATCTGGTACCCCTCCCCGGAGGAGCTGGCCGCCCTGCCCTACCGCAGCAAAAAAGCCCTGGAGGGGCCTGTGCGCCTTACGGAGTTCCCCGGCGCGGACCTGTGCGCCTGCTGCGGCACCCATGTGGAGCGCAGCGGCCAGGTGGGCCTGGTGAAGTTCGTGGGCTGGCAGAAATTCCGGGACGGCGTGCGGCTGGAGCTGCTGTGCGGCCAGCGGGCGCTGGACCATCTCTCCGCCTGCTGGGAACAATCGCGGCAGATCGGGCAAGCGCTGTCGGTAAAGCCGGAGGCGTCCTTTGCCGCCGTGGAGCGGATGCAGTCCGAGCTGCTGGCCGCCAGGGAACGCGCCGCCGGATTGGAAGCGCAGGTCTTCGCCCACACAGCGGCGGAATACGCCGGCAAGGGCGACACCGTGCTCATCACCGAACCGCTGGAGGGCGACGGTGTCCGCCGCCTGTGCGACGCCGTAGCCCAGACGTGCGGCGGCCGCTGCGCCGTGTTCACCGGATCGGACGGGGCGTATAAGTACGCTGTCATCCACGCCGGACAGGATATCCGGACATGGGTGAAGGACATGAACGAGACGCTCCATGGCCGCGGCGGCGGCCGGGATGGCTTCGCCCAGGGCAGCGCCGCCTGCACGGCGGAGGAGATCCGGGCCTTTTTCTCCCGCCGGTAAACTGCTTCGCTGCGCGAAATAATTTTGCGTTATTTCAACAAAAAACACCCCCGAAATGTGCAGAAAAAGCGCATTTCGGGGATTTCCTTTTATGGATATACATGATACAATAAGAGACACTGAATATTTCGCACAGAAAAGAGTGATACCTTGCCCGAAGAAAACAAGCTGGGCGTCATGCCCATTTCCAAGCTGATCTGGAATATGTCCCTGCCCATCATCGCGTCCATGCTGGTGTCCGCCCTGTACAACATTGTGGACAGCGTGTTCGTCAGCCGTGTCAGCGAGCAGGCGCTCACCGCCGTTTCGTTGGCCTTTCCCGCCCAGAACCTGATGATCGGTCTGGCCACCGGCACCGCCGTAGGCGTCAACGCCCTGATGGGCCGGGCACTGGGTGCCGGACAGCGTGAACGCGCCGACAAGGTCGCCAACCACGGCATACTGCTGGCGCTGGTGGGCTTCGTCATCTCCGCCCTTTTGGGTGCCACCTGCTCCGACCTGTTCTTCCGTTCCCAGACCCAGATAGAGAACATCATCCGCATGGGCAACGACTACCTGCGGGTGGTGACCATCGGCTCGCTGGGTATGTTCTGCCAGATCATGTACGAACGGCTGCTCCAGGGCACGGGGCGGTCTATCCTCAGCATGTACACCCAGGGTCTGGGCGCCATCATCAATATCATTCTGGACCCCATCTTCATCTTTACCCTGAACATGGGCGTTACCGGCGCTGCCGTGGCCACCATCATCGGCCAGTTCTGCGGCTGCGCCCTGGCCATATACTTCAACCACAAGAAGAATACCGACATCACCCTGTCCATCAAGGGCTTCCGCCCCGACTTCCGACTCATCGGCGAGATCTATGCCATCGGCCTGCCCAGCGTCATTATGATCGCCATCGGTTCGGTGATGACGTTCCTGATGAACAAGATACTCATCACCTACCATGCCGCCCACGAGACGGCGGCCACCGCCTTCGGCGCGTACTTCAAGCTGAACTCCTTTATCTTCATGCCCGTCTTCGGTATGAACAACGGCGTGGTGCCCATCGTGGCCTATAATTACGGTGCCCGGAACCGCAAGCGCATGGTGGAGACCATCAAGCGCGGCGCGCTGTACGCCTCCATCATCATGGCCTTCGGCACCGTCCTCTTCTGGGTCATCCCCGGCCCTCTGCTGAAGATATTTGACGCCACCGACACCATGCTCTCCGTGGGTATCCCCGCCCTGCGGATCATCTCCATCAGCTTCTGCATGGCCGGCGCGTGCATCGCCCTGGGCGCCTCCTTCCAGGCGCTGGGCAGATCCCTGTACTCCATGATCACCTCCATCGTCCGCCAGCTGGTGTTCCTGATCCCCATCGCCTACGTGCTGGCCCGGTACGGCGCCTCCGTGGGCAACAGCGACCTGGTGTGGTGGAGCTACCCCATCGCGGAGGTATTCTCCCTGACGCTGACGCTGTTCTTCTTCCGCCATCTGTACAAGACCGTCATCGCCCAGCTGCCCGAGGGCCGCGAATAAGAAAAGCGGAACTAAACCCCGCCGCGCTCCGTCTTAGTGGATAGAGGGCGGGCCCATCGCCCTCCCCGCCCCCGGGCGGTGTATATACACAAACAAATAGAGACAGAAAAGGAGGCACGACCCCCATGAAGAAGTTTTTAGCATTTATCCTGGCCCTGGCCTGCGCCCTGTCGCTGATGGCCTGCGGCAAAAAGAACAACGACGACAAGCCCGACCCCGATCCCGCGCCGGATCCCCAGCCCACCGTCACCACCGCCGAATTTACCCACGGCTATGTAGACATGAAGCTGGACCTGCCTGAGGGCTGGAGCTGGGAGCAGGTGTCCGACAACGGCAGCGACAAGACCGAGGGCATCCGCTTCTACAAGACCGATGACCCCACTGTCAGCTACACGCTGCTGTGCTGGACGGGAGGCTACGGCATCTGCGGCACCGGCGTCACCAGTGAGGAGATCACCCTTGCCAACGGCATGAAGGTCTGGCAGCACACGGAGGAGAACACGGAAAAGGGCACCATGGGCATGGCGGACATCTTTTTTGAGGACGTACCGGGCAGCTATGTGGCTTCCCCCTCCGAGACCATGACCACCGAGGTGTGGAACGCCAACCGCGATGCGCTGCTGTCCATTCTGGGCACCGCCCAGATCGGCCGCAAGAGCGTCAGCCAGCAGGCCGCCATCGACGCGGCCAAGGCCCAGTACACCGGCGCGTACGATCAGGTGTACGCCACCTATGACGTCACCGCCGGCGCGTGGACGGTGAGCTTCAGCAAGAGCGCCGCCGGCGCAAAGACCGACCGTCTGGTGGTGGACGCCGCCGGAAAGGTCATGGCCGCCGGAAAGTAACCGAAAACAGCCGAAAACCGCCGCAGCTGCGGCGGTTTTTGCTTTGCGTGCTTGACAACCACCCCGAAACGTGCTATTCTTTTCCTGATACAGGCGATGACGGGCGTGGCGGCCCTGAGCCGCGGGAGGAAATGCCCGCCGGAAGCCCCGTTACCGGCAGAAGAGTGTGGAAGTATCCAAATTCAGGTGGAACCACGGACTATGTTTAGTTCGCCCTGAGCCTTACCGGCTCAGGGCGTTTTTTTGTTGCCAAAACACTTCATATAGGAGGAACCTCACCATGAAAAACACCGAAAAAACGATGGACAAGATCGTCGCCCTCTGCAAAAACCGCGGCATCATCTTTGCCGGCAGCGAGATCTACGGCGGCCTGGCCAACACCTGGGACTACGGCCCCCTGGGCGTGGAGCTGAAGAACAACATCAAGAAGGCCTGGTGGAAGAAATTTGTCCAGGAGAACCCCTACAATGTGGGGCAGGATGCCGCCATCCTCATGAACCCCCAGACCTGGGTAGCCAGCGGCCATCTGGCCGGCTTCTCCGATCCCCTGATGGACTGCAAGGAGTGCAAGGAGCGCTTCCGCGCCGATAAGCTCATCGAGGACTGGTGCCACGAGAACGGCTTTGAGCTCAGCAAGCCCATCGACGCCTTCTCCCAGCAGGAGATGAAGGACTTTGTGGAGGAGCACAACCTCCCCTGCCCCAGCTGCGGCAAGCACAACTTCACCGATATCCGCCAGTTCAACCTGATGTTCAAGACGTTCCAGGGCGTCACCGAGGACGCCAAGAACACCGTCTATCTCCGTCCCGAGACGGCCCAGGGCATCTTCACCAACTTTGTGAACACCCAGCGCACCACCCGCCGCAAGCTGCCCTTCGGCGTCTGCCAGATCGGCAAGTCCTTCCGCAACGAGATCACCCCGGGCAACTTCATCTTCCGCGTCCGCGAGTTCGAGCAGATGGAGCTGGAGTTCTTCTGCAAGCCCGGCACCGACCTGGAGTGGTTCAACTACTGGCGCACCTTCTGCCACAACTGGCTGCTGGGCATCGGATTGAAGGACGAGAACCTCCGCCTGCGTGACCACGACCCCGAGGAGCTGTGCTTCTACTCCAAGGCCACCACGGACTTCGAGTTCCTGTTCCCCTTCGGCTGGGGCGAGCTGTGGGGCGTGGCCGACCGCACCGACTACGACCTGACCCAGCACCAGACCGTCTCCGGCAAGGACCTGACCTACTTCGACCCGGAGACCAACGAGCGCTACATCCCCTATGTGGTGGAGCCGTCCCTGGGCGTGGAGCGCAGCGTGCTGGCCGTGCTGGTGGACGCCTACGACGAGGAGGTCGTGGACGCGGAGAAGAACGACGTCCGCGTGGTGCTGCACCTGCACCCGGCGCTGGCTCCCTACAAGGCCGCCATCCTGCCCCTGAGCAAGAAGCTCTCCGAGCCCGCCCGCAAGATCTACGAGGACCTGTCCAAGGAGTGGATGCTGGACTTCGACGAGACCGGCTCCATCGGCAAGCGCTACCGCCGCGAGGACGAGGTGGGCACTCCCTTCTGCATCACCGTGGACTTCGACACCGTGGGCGATGCCGAGCACGCCGGCGACAACTGCGTCACCGTCCGCGAACGCGACACCATGGAGCAGGTGCGTATCCCCATCAGTGAGCTGAAGGCCTATCTGGCCGAGAAGCTGGCCTATTAAGCGTAAAAAAAGAAAGCCCCGCGGGGCTTTCTTTTTTTGCTCACATATCCACGATCTGCAATTCGCTCTCGTCTACCTTCTGCATGTCCTTCTTGTTCATCATGTCGTACATACAGGGCACCACGAACAGCGTCATCAGCGTGGCGTACAGCAGTCCGCCGATACAGACCACGGCGATGGGCTGCATCAGCGCCGTGCCGGCGTTTTTCGCCGTGGCGGTGACGATCAGGCCCAAAATCGTGGTCAGACTGGTCATCAGGATCGGCCGCAGGCGGGTCACGCCCGCGTCGATGATCGCCTCCCGGCGCTCCATGCCGGACAGCCGCTGCTGGTTGATGTAATCCACCAGCACGATACCGTTGTTGACGATGATGCCCACCAGCATCACAAAGCCGATCAGGCTGATGACAGATACCTCGATCCCCGCGATCAGCAGGGCCAGGAAGCCGCCGGTAAAGGCCAGCGGGATGGTAAACATGACGATGAACGGGGATTTCAGCGACTGGAACTGTGCCACCATGATGAAGTACACCAGCACCACGCCCAGCAGCAGCATCAGCAGCAGCTGGCTCATGGCCTCCATGATCTGCTCGTTCTCTCCGTTGAATTCCGCGGTGACGCCCTCCGGCAGCGTCAGACCGCTGACGGCCTGCTGCGCCGCGGAGGTCACGTGGGTGACGTTGTAGCCATCGGCGATGGCGGCGGTCACGGTAACGCACCGGCGCTGCTGGTCACGGGAGATGGTGTTCATGGACACCGTCTCCGTCACGGTGGCCACATCGCCCAGCTTGAAGGTCTTGTCCTCCTCACTGTCCCCGGTCAGCTGCCCCGCGGCGCTGCTGCCGGTCATGCCTGAGGTGCTGCCAGTCATGGCGGAGGACGCGCTGCTCTCCGCCGACAACTCCAGCTCCAGCAGGTTCTCCCGCTTGAGGACGCTGCCCTCCGCCGCGTCCACGGTCAGGTCCATGTCCTCGCTGTCCAGCGTCACATCAGAGACGCTGGCGCTGCTCTGCAGCGCCGCGGCGATCTGCATATACACCTGGGCCACGGTCAGCCCCTTCTCCGCCGCCGCCTTCCGGTCGATGGTCACCTGCAGCGCCGGGGCCGAGGCGTCCAGCCCGTCGCTGACCTCACCGACGCCCTCCACCTGCTCCAGCCGCCGGGCGATGGTCCGGGCGCTGCTCTGCAGATCCGTCATATCGCTGCCGAACACCTGCAGCGACACGCCGCTGCCGGTCATATAGCTCATCATACCGCTCATCACGCCGCTGGCCGTCACCTCACAGGGCAGGTCGGCACACAGCGTCTCGATCTCCTTCCCCGCCACAGAGCCGAAGGTCCCCTCCGGCATGGTGATGTAGCCCTCCACGTCATAGCTGCCGCCGGAGGTGCCGCCCATGGCACCGCCCATGTTCAGGCCGCCCATGGTGCCGCCGCCCATCATAAAGCCGGCGTCCTGCACGTCGTCCACAGTCATCACCCGCTCCAGCACCTCGTCGGCCAGCCGTACCGCCTCCTCGCGAGAGGTGTCCTCCGGCATGGTGATGGTCAGGGACAGGTTGTTCATATCCATCTCCGGCATAAAGGTAAAGCCGCGGCGCAGGCACGCGCCGGCACTGGTCACCAGCAGCACCAGCGACAGCAGCAGCACGCCGGCCTTGTGGTCCAGCGAAAAAGCGATGGCCTTCCGATAGGCGGGATAGACCTTGTCCAGCAGGCCCGGCTTCTGCACCATGGGCCGGCGCAGCATACCGCTGGCCATCGCCGGCACCAGTGTCAGCGCCACCAGCAGGCTGGCCAGCAGCGAGTAGGTGATGGTCAGCGCCAGGTCGGTGAACAGCTGGCGGGTCAGGCCCTCTACGAACACGATGGGCGCGAACACGCACACGGTGGTCAGGGTAGAGGCCGTCACCGCGCCCAGCACCTGGCCCGCGCCGGACACCGCCGCCTGAATGATGGTGGCGCCCTTGGCCCGCAGGCGGTAGATATTCTCAATGACCACCACGGAGTTATCCACCAGCATACCCACCGCCACGGCCAGACCGCTCAGGGAGATCATGTTGATGGTCACGCCGGTGAAGTACATAAGTACGATGGCAAAGATCACGCTGACGGGGATAGATACCAGCGTGATGACCGTTGGCCGCCAATCCCGCAGGAACAGGTACAGAATGACCACGGAGAACAGCGCGCCCCACAGCAGCGACGAGGTGATGGTCTCCACGATCAGGTAGATATAGTCGCCCTGGTCCATCAGCGGCGCGAAGGACAATCCCTCGTACTGGCCCTCCAGCTCCTCGAACCGTGCGCTGATGTTATTGGACACCTCCGCCGTGGCGTAGTTGGACTGCTTGGTAAAGGTGATGAGAATGCCGTTGTCGCCGTTGACCTTGGTGTACAGCTCCCCGGCGTTGTCCGTGACCACCACGGTGGCGATGTCGCCCAGTGTCACCGGCTCGATGCCGTCCATGCCCAGGTCCAGCAGCACCATATCCTCCAGCTCCTGGCGGGAGGACACGTTCTCGCCCACGGATACCATGTATTTCACGCCGCTGTCGTCCTCAATGTACCCGGCAGGCATGGCGAAATTCTGTGCCGTCAGCAGCTGGCTGACGGCGGAGATGGACAGCATACCGCCCACGTCCGTCTGGTCGGCGATGGACTTGTACGCCTCGTTGATCTGGTCCATGCCGGCCTCGATCTGGGTCATGGCCTCATCCAGCTGTATCTGCGCCTCCGTCAGCTGGGTAATGCCGTCGATCAGGGAGAGCGTCAGGTCATAGACCTCACTGGTGACCTCCCGCTTCAGCTCGCCGCTTTCCAGATCCTGCATCAGCTTATCCAGCGTCGCGTTCAGCCGTTCCAGCGTCTTTTTCAGCTGCTCCAGCTCCTCCTTCCCGGGCACGGTGATGGGCGGCTCACCGGGATCCGGACCCGGGTCTGGCCCCGGGATCTGGCCCCGGGCCTCCTTCAGATATTCGTACAGCTTATCCACCGCCGCGCCCGCCTTGGCCGCCGCGCCGGCGGCAATGGCCTCCTTGGCCTCATCCAGCTGTGCCTGTCCCTTTTCCACCTGGTCCTTGGCCTTCTGCAGATCCAGCTTCCTCTTGTTCAGTTCGGTACGCACCGCATCCGCCAGCTTCTCCGACAGGGCGTCCAGCTTGGCCTCGTCCAGGATCACATGGGCCTCCCGGGTCACGGCGCCGCTGACCGAAATGCTGGCCACGCCGGACACGCCCTCCAGCTTGGGGGACAGCTCTCCGGTGACGAAATCGCTGAGCGCGTACACGTCCATGTCCTCCCGGGTCACGGCGGCCACCATCACCGGCAGCATGGAGGGATTGATCTTCAGCACATAGGGGGCGGAGACGGTGTCGTCCCAACTGCCCTGCAATACGGAGATCTTCTGCTGGATGTCCACACTGATGGTGTCCATATTGGCGCCGTCCTCAAACTCCAGCGTGACCATGGATACGCTGTCCTGGCTGGTGGAGGTGACGGTCTTGATCTTATCCAGCGTAGCCATGGACTGCTCCACCGGCCTGGTGATGGACTGCTCGATGGACTCCGGGCTGGCGCCGGGATCAGAAGTGACGATGATGACATAGGGAAAGTCCATGTTGGGCAGCAGATCCGGTGTCATTTTCAGATACGCCACCACGCCCAGCACGATAATGCCCAGCACCGTCACAAAGATCGTCAGCGGTTTTTTCACGCTGAAGCCGGCCATATCCGTCCCTCCTTTTTCCGCCTGCAGCGCCCACGCACCCAGGGTAAAACTGTAATAATGTGTAAGTGTACCATCCCCGCCGCCGACTTGCAAGCGGAACGGCGCAGAATTCACGAAAGCGTTACAAATACAGGATTTTTTCAGGAAAATAGTTCGGAGTTCGTAGTATTTTTTGCGCCGTCTTTACGCGTCCGGACGATGAAAAACGCGGACGCACCTGCGTCCGCGTTTTTCGCAAATAAGAAAGAGAAAAGGGAAGAAAACAGCAAAATCAGCCGGTGCCCCGTTACAGCAGCGTGCACAGCAGGCGCAGCTCGGCGGCCAGCCACACCGGCATCAGCATGGCGGTGACACGGCACACGGGGTTGATGTTCCCCGTCAGCAGGCACACCAGCGTGAACGCCAGAATGACCGCGATCACAACAGCGGCGATCGCCTTTGCCGGGGAAGTCTTGGTTTTCGTGTTTGTCATAGGGAACAACTCCTTTCTGTATTGTGGCCAAATCATACCACAAAGGTTGGTGCTTGTAAAATTGATTATTCTACGGTATAATATAGACATAAACTATAATTTGGAGAGCCGCCTATGACCAACCAGGATATCGAGACCTTTTTCGCCGTGCTGGACCACGGCACCATGACCGCCGCTGCCGAGGCGCTGTACATCACCCAGCCGTCCCTGTCCGCCCGGCTGAAGTCGCTGGAGGACCAGGTGGGCGCGCCTCTGTTCCACCGGGGCAAGGGCCAGCGCCGCATCACCCTGACGGATGCGGGCCAGCACTTCCTGCCTCTGGCCCGCCGGTGGCAGAACCTGCTTTCGGAGACGCAGACCTTCGCCGCCGCGGAAAAGCGTGAGTTTCTCCACGTCATCGCCGCCTACACCGCCAACCAGTACATTCTGCCCCCGGTGTACCAGCGGTTTCTGGAGCGTGAGCTGCCGGTGAACCTGTGGGTGGAGTCCATGCGGACGGACCAGGCGGTGTCCGCCGTAGCCCGGGGCGACGCGGACATGGCCATCGTGGACGGCGCATTGCACTACGATCTGCAGATCGAAGCCAAACCCCTGTTCCGCGAGGGCTTCTTCCTGGTGGTGCCCAAAACGGTGGCACTGACGGAACCGGTAGAGGCCACCACCCTGCACGTGCAGGACGAGATACTCATCTATGGCCAGCCGGAGATACTGCAATGGCACGACTACTGGTACGGCGTGGATGCCCGCCCCCTGCTGTACACCGACACGCCCCAGCTGGCCGAGACCCTGCCCGCCTGCGGCAAGCGCTGGAGCATCATCCCCGCCGGCGCGACCGAGCCCTATCTGCGGATGTTCAGCAACGTGCAGGTGCTGCGCCTGGCCCACCCGCCGGCGGAGCGCACCTTCTACCTGGTCACGCCCAAGGGCCGCGCCCTCTCCGCCGCCGCGGAGACACTGCTGAAGGACCTGCGGGTGCAGATACAGGATCTGGAGGGCATCACCTGGTATTGAGCAGCGAAAGAGACACACCCTTCGGTGTGTCTCTTTCTGTCGTTTTGTGTCGCATTCTGTCCTTGCACGTCGTATGGCGGCCATTCACGTCGATTTTCGTCTTTTGATGTCGCACGATGACCTTTTGCGTCGTTTCCCGTCGTTCCCCGTCGCACACAGACGTATCCCGTCGCTTCCCGTCGACCCATGTCGAACACGGACACATTTCGTCGCTTCCTGTCGCAATGTGTCGAATACCGTCCTATCCCCGCCGCAGCTGGCCCCGGATCAGCCGCGTCACCGCGTCTGCCAGCCACCCGATGGCCGGCAGGCGCTCCATGGCCTGTCCGTAGATACGCCGGGCGTCCGGCACCTCCCGGTCGCTTCCGGTGAATAGACACACCGGCAGCACGCCCCGCAGCCGCAGGGCCGCGGCCTCCGCCGCCGTGTCGTCCACGCCGCGCTTCCCGGTGTAGGCCCATCCGCCCAGGCCGTTGGGTATCCGCTGGTCGTCGTTGGGGCTGGCGTCCGAGAGCACCAGCAGCAGCGACTGCTCGCTGCGCCGCTGCCGCAGCAGCCAGCCCATGGCCCGCAGGGCCAGCCCGTCCCGGTTCCACCCCGCGGCCACATAGTCGAATACCCCCTCGTTCTGCTCCGGATGGTCATAGTCCCGCAGCACCCGCAGCACCGTGCAGCCGCTGACGGAGCAGAACGCCGTCACCCGCACGGGGATGCGGCACCGGCTCAGGCTCTCCGCGATGAGATACGCCTGTGTGGCCAGCTTCTCCTGCTGCCGGTTCTGCGAGGCCGAGCCGTCCAGCAGCAGGTCCACGGACAGCTCTCCCGGCTCCTGCGGCGACCGGCGGGAAAACACCCGCTCGTCCCCCAGCGCCCCGGCGCGCCAGGCCAGCTCCGGCCGCAGCCTACCGGCGCGGCCCGTACCGCCCTCGTCCTCCGCCCGCAGCAGCAGCGTGTTCTGCAGCTTCTGCGTCAGCTGTGCGATGGCCAGCTTGTTTTCCACCAGATGCTCCTGATAATACGCCCGGTTCTTCTCCCGCTGCTGCCGGAAGTGGGCCGCGTCCCAGGCCGCCTCCGGCGCGGGCGCGCGGCCCACCGGTTCGCCGCGGGTAAAGTGCAGCCGGCAGTTCTTGTGCACGCCGGTGCACAGGGTGTGCTCCGCCTCACTGAGCTGCCCCGGCGTCAGCATGGACGCGCCGAAGCAGTCCTCCACATACCGCCGCAGGATCGGCTCCGGCGTCCGGCCCTGCAAAAAGCTGAACAGCGTCTGCTTCTGCAGACCGCCGCTGCCGCCGGGCGCGTCATGTGACAGCGCCCGCAGGGCGTTGGGCCGCACAAAGTGCACGCCGCCGCTTTTGTCCCGCTTTCGGCCTACCCACGCCGCCCACTGGCGGTCGTCGGCGGCCCGGCGTGCGCGGCGGAACCAGGTGTACAGCACGCGCTCCGTCCGCTGGATCAGCTGCGCCTCCGTGCTGTCCCCCGGCGCGGCCAGCTCGTCCAGCAACGGCGACAGGGCCGGGTCCTCCGGCTGTTCCAGCACGCGGCAGGCCCAGGCCCGGCGCACGGCGTCCCCGTTCATGCCCTCGGCCACCGGCGTCTGCGCCAGCAGCCGGCGGGCATAGTCCCGCCGCAGCGCCGGCAGCAGCGGCCGTTCCGCCGCGCCGCGGGCGAACACCGCCCCCTCCAGCACCAGGAAGAATATGTCAGTGTACAGTGCCTCCTGCGCCGACCGGTGAAACTCGTTCAGCAGCGGCCGGAACCGGTCAAAGTCGTAATACCGGCAGGCCAGGCCCAGCACCGTATTGCCGTACAGCTCGGCATCCCCCGCCCGGTCGAAGGTCAGCAGCTCCGGCTTGCGGGCATAGTCCCCCCAGCCGTTCCACACCTGATTTTCCGCCCGGCGCGTCTCTCTGTCCTGTCTGTCCATATCAGTCGAACAGCTTGTCCCGGGTGGCGTCCCTGGGCAGGCGCGCCCACACCGCGTCCGCCACCAGCTGGCGCTCAAAGGGCTCAAAGGCCTTGTTGATGATGCCCAGGTCCAGCGCCTGCCCGGAGGGTATCCCCTTCTCGATCAGGTGCAGGGCCGCCAGCAGTCCCCGCAGGTCCAGCGCCTTGGTGGATATCTCACCGCTGTCGCACTTGGTCCGCAGGTCCCGGAACAGCGCCGTCAGCTGCTCGGCCCACTCCCGCTTCAGGGTGGGGAAGCTGCGCCGCAGCAGCTTCTGTAGATTCTCGTCGGAGATCACCGGCATATCCACCACCACGAACCGGCTCACCAGCGCCTCGTTCAGCTCACGGGTACCGGCGTAGCCGTAGTTCATGGTGCCGATGAACCGCGCCGCGTCGTCCAGCTGTATGCGCTCATACCCCGGCACGTCGATGACGCGCCGGTGGTCCAGCGTGGCGTGCAGCACGGCCAGCGCCTCGTTCTTTGCCATGTTCACCTCGTCCAGCACGCCGAAGCCACCCAGCCGCGCACAGGCGCACACCGGTCCCTCCCGGAACACCACCTGCCCGTCCTTCAGCGTGTCCGCGCCGATCAGGGCCGCCGCGTCCACGTTCACATACATGGACACGTCCCACACCGGCCGTCCGAACAGCGCCGCCAGGTCCTCCGCCAGCACGTTCTTTCCGGTGGCCTTCGGCCCCGCCAGCAGCAGGTGCTCGCCGCACAGCAGCGCCGCCGCCGCGCTCTCCCATACCTCCCTGCCGTAGTAGAGATACTTCGGCACAGGCACGCGCTCCTGCGCCTCCGGCGTCAGGGGGTGGGCCTCCCGGAAGCGGCGTACCTCGTCCAGCAGGCCGCTGTCCACGCCCTCGTCCCGCAATTCCTTCCAGATATCCATAGACTCGCCTCATTTCATCTCCGGATGATGCCAAATTATACTCCCGCCGCCCGCTAAGTGTCCGTTAAGGATGTGCGGTCCGTTCCCTTTGTCATATCCGCCCGCGTTCCGCCATATAGATAGAGCACAACGGCATGGGAGTGTTGCGTTATGCGAGACGATCTGGAGCAGCGGGCCAAAGAGCTGGCCCTGTACATGATAGAGAACCGGACCACCGTCCGCGCCGCCGCCAAGAAATTCGGCGTCAGCAAATCCACCGTACACAAGGACCTGTCCGAGCGTCTGGCCCTGTGCGACCGGGCGCTGTACACACAGGTAAAGGCCATACTGGACGAAAACCGTTCCCAGCGGCACATCCGCGGCGGAATGGCCACGCGCCGCAAGTATAAGGGGATATGAAAAAAGGGACGGCGCCGCCGTCCCTTTTCCCGTGCAAACCAAAACGGACACCCTTGCGGATGTCCGTTGCGTTTGGTCATTAGCCAATGTTGTTCAGCTTCAGCGTCAGCGCGCTCTTCTTGTGGGCCGCGTTGTTCTTGTGCAGCAGACCCTTTGCAGCAGCCTTGTCGATCGCCTTGACCGCCACCTTGTAAGTGCCCTCGGCCTCGGTGCGATTGCCTTCAACGGCAGCAGCCTCGAACTTCTTGATAGCAGTCTTCAGTGCGGACTTATTGGCTTTGTTGCGAGCATTTCTCGTCTCTGCCACCAGAACACGCTTCTTAGCAGACTTGATATTCGGCAAACCAAACACCTCCCCGACTTGAATTTTTTGTGCAGCGAAAATATACACTTCCACGCAGGATGATATTTTAGCATCTTTGCCTGAAAAATGCAAGACTTTTTTGCAATTTCCGCGGCAGTTTTTGTATAAAAGCGATTTCACCGGCCATGCTACCCAAAAGCCACAATATTTTGTGTTCAGAAGGGAGCGTTGACCACTACTATGAACCTCTCGCGTACCGATCTGGCCGTGGAAACAGCGGAGGCGCTGCCCACCGGCCGGGATATGTTTGCCCCCGGCACCGGCGTCACCAAGTCCGAATGCCTGCTGTGCGGCTGTCCCGTCACCCGCATCCATGTCCATACCCCGGCGGGCGCCCGGGCCATCGGCAAGCCCGAGGGCCGCTATATCACCATCGACCTGCGCCCCGCCCTGTCCCGTCAGGAGGCGCTGACCGGCCGGGCCGCCCTCTGCCTGTGCCGCGAGCTTCGCGCCCTGCTGCCGCCGCCATCGGACGGTCCCGCCCTGGTGGTGGGCCTGGGCAACGACGCCATGACCCCCGACGCCGTGGGGGCGGCGGCGCTGGAGCACCTGCTGGTCACGCGGCACATGGTCCGTTCCATGCCCCGGCAGTTCGGCGCGCTGACGCCGGTGGCGGCCCTGGCCACCGGCGTGCTGGCCCGCACGGGGGTGGAGACGCTGGAGCTGATCCGCGGCGCGGCGGACCGCCTGCACCCCTCGGTGGTCATCGCCATCGACGCGCTGGCCGCCCGCAGCCGTCACCGGCTGTGTGCCACCGTGCAGCTGGGGGACACGGGCCTGATCCCCGGCAGCGGCGTAGGCAATCACCGCAAGGCGGTCAACGCCCGGACGCTTGGCGTGCCGGTCATCGCCCTGGGCGTCCCCACGGTCATCGATGGCGCGGCCCTCTGCGGCGACGAGGACGCCCCTCCCTCCGGGCTGTTCGTCACGCCCCAGGACATCGACCGCCGCGTCCGTGAGCTGGGCCGGCTCATCGGCTATGGCGTCACCCTGGCGCTCCAGCCCGGCCTGACGCCGGAGGATGCAGCGGCCCTGCTGGGATAGCCCTTGCAAAATCCTCCCCGACGCGGTACAATAGGACATCAAAACTTCGGAACGGGAGGTATCGCACATGGAATTCAACCCCCAGATACATCTGGCCGGCCTGCTGGAGTGGATGGCCGAGCAGATGAATGCCTGCCGCGGCAAGACCGCCGTCATCGGCATCTCCGGCGGCAAGGACAGCTCCACCGTGGCCGCCCTGGCTGTGGCCGCCTATGGCCGCGAAAACGTCCTCGGCGTCCTCATGCCCGACGGCGTCCAGCCGGACATCGACTACTCCCAGGCACTGGTGGAGCACCTGGACCTGCCCCACACCACCATCAACATCCATGACGCTGTTCAGGGCGTGCTGAACGAGATGGAGAAGGCGGGCCTGACCCCCAGCCGCCAGACGAAGGTCAATCTGCCCAGCCGCGTCCGCATGGCCACCCTGTACGCCGTAGCCCAGTCCGTAGAGGGCGGCATCGTCATCAACACCAGCAACCTCAGCGAGGACTGGGTGGGCTACTGTACCATCTACGGCGACAGCGCCGGCGCCTTCTCCCCCCTCGGGATGTACACCACCGAGGAGGTCATCGCCCTGGGCCGTCAGCTTGGCCTGCCGGAGAAGTTCCTCATCAAGCCGCCGTCCGACGGCCTCACCGGCCTGACCGACGAGGACAATCTGGGCTTCCCCTACCGCGCGGTGAACGAGTACGTCCGCCGCGGCGTGGTGGACCCGGCCATCAAGGAGCGCATCGACGCCCTGCATCGTGCCAGCCGCTTCAAATTCCAGACCCTGCCGGTCTACCACAACGGCCTGCCCATGGCGCTGACCGACGAGACCGATTATTATAACTGAGCCCCGTTTCCTTTTGTGCGTCTTTTTTCTCTCCGCCTTTTGAGAATACAGGGCTCCGGAGCCTTCGGGAACACAAAGGCACACCATGACTGACTCAAACGTATACAAAAGAGCGCATAAGCAGCACACGCAAGGGACGATCAGGTAAACGCTGCGTAAACCAAAAAGCAAGCAAACAGACATTACCGAAAGCAAAAAAAGCAGAAACACCCCGGCCGAATGGCCGGGGTGTTTCCGTGTGTTTGTGTTAGGAGAGAGAGAAAATCACATCAGGAAGTGTTGTTCCTTTGGATGATGCTATAATACCCTCTAATTTTGGCCGAATCTTGAAGCGACCATGAACAATTTGTGAATTCTGCCTTTTACGCCGCGTTTTTTCCACAGCAGACAGCGCATTTCACTGAAACTTTCTGCTCTCGGCCACAGCCATCTGGTCGCAGCGGTTGTTTTTTTCGTTCTCCGCGTGGCCCTTCACCCAGTGGCAGCGCACCTCGTGAATATCGGTCAGCGCCAGCAGCTGCTCCCACAGGTCCGGGTTCAGCGCCGGCTTTTTGTCACTTTTCACCCAGCCCCGCCGCTGCCAGCTTCTGGCCCAGCCCTTTTCCAGCGCGTCGATGACGTACTTGCTGTCGCTGTACAGCTCCACCACGCACGGCTCCTTCAAAAGCCGCAGCGCCTCGATGACGGCGGTCAGCTCCATGCGGTTGTTGGTGGTCTGGGCCGCGCCGCCGGAGAGTTCCTTCTCCGTTCCCTTGTAGCTGAGGATGGCCCCCCAGCCGCCCGGGCCGGGATTGCCGGAGCAAGCTCCGTCGGTGTAGATCGTAACGGTTCTCATATATCCTTCCTTCACTCCACCCCAACGACGCGCACGGTCCCGTCCTGCACGGTAAAACGCACGTTCTTTCCTGCGTAAGCCATGCCGTACACGCGGTCGGGGTCGTCCTGATACCGGGGCCGCGGGTCGGCGGCCAGGGCGCTCAGCAGCCCATGGCGCTGTCCGCTGTCAAACTGCGCCAGCAGCTCCGGGGGAAAGTCCACCGTCAGCACCGCGCCGGCATCGCCGCCGGTAAAGCCGCCGGCGGCGTCGGGATAGCTGTCCGCGTAGGCCAGATAGGGTTTGATGTCTACGATGGGCGTTCCGCTGACCATATCCGCGCCGCGAACATACAGCACCGGACCCTCCGGCTCGTCCAAGGCCACACGCTCCAGCTCCACAGCGGAGAGCCCCAGGCCGTTGGGCCGGAAGGGCGAACGTGTGGCGAACACGCCCACGCGCTCGTTGCCGCCCAGCCGGGGCGGGCGCACGGTGGGCGACCAGCCCTGCCGCAGCGCCCGGTCAAACTGCCAGATCAGCCAGATGTGGCTGAAGCCCTCCAGACCCCGCACCGCGTCCGCGTCCCGGAAGGGCTTTTCGAACACGATGCGTCCGGGGCAGTCGGCGATGCCGCTCTGCCGCGGCACGCCGAATTTCTGGTCAAAGGGCGTCTCTATCCGGGCGATGATGTCCCACGCCGGGGCGCTCACAGGGAGGCCTCCTCCGGCTCGGGCTGCTTTTCCTCCGGATCGGCCAGCGCCAGGGAGATGACCCGGTCGCCCTCCTCCTTGAAGCGCATGACGATAACGCCCTGCGTGGCGCGTCCCGCCACGCGGATATTCTCCACGGGGGTGCGGATCAGGATGCCCGCTGCCGTCACCAGCAGCAGATCCTCGGTACCGTCCACCACCTTCATGCCCACCACCGGGCCGGTCTTGTCCGTGACCATGTAGTTCTTCACGCCCAGACCGCCACGTCCCGTGACGCGGTACTCCTCAATAGGCGTCCGCTTGCCGTAGCCGTTCTCGGTGATGGACAGCACGGTCTTGTCCGCGTCGGCGCGGGCGGCGCCAATGACATAGTCGCCCTCCCGCAGGCGGATGCCCCGGACGCCCACGGCAGTACGTCCCATGGCGCGCACATCCGTCTCGTCGAAGCACACCGCCTGCCCGTCGTGGGTGGCGATAAGCATACGGTCATGCCCCCGCGTCTCCGTCACGGAGATCAGCTCATCGCCCTCGTCCAGCGTCAGGGCGCGGATGCCGTTGTTCCGCAGGTTCTTCAGGGCGCTGACCTCCAGACGCTTCACCGTGCCGTTCCGGGTGGTCATGAACAGGTACAGCTCCTCGTCGCCCGTCTCCCGGAAGTGGAGCATAGCCTGCACACGCTCGCCCGTCTCCACCTGCAGGATGTTGACGATATTCACACCCTTGGCGGCCTTGCCGCTTTCCGGGATCTGATAGCCCTTCTTGCGGTAGACCTTGCCGGTGTCGGTAAAGAACAGAATATAGTCGTGGGTAGACGCGGTGAACACGTCCACCACCGTGTCCTCCTCACGGGTGGTGATGCCCTTCTTGCCCATGCCGCCCTTACTCTGAGCGGCGTATTCGCTGACCGGCGTGCGCTTGATGTAGCCGTTCTCCGTCAGGGTGAAGACGCACTGCTCCTCCTCGATCAGGTCCTCGATGTCCAGCTCGTCCTCCACGTCCTGGATCTCGGTCTTGCGGTCGTCGCCGAACTTGTCGGCAATGGCGGTCAGCTCCTCCTTGAGGATGGACTTCACCAGTCCCTCGTCGCTGAGGATACGCAGGAAGTAGGCGATCTTCTCCTCCAGCTCCTTGTACTCGGTCTGGAGCTTCTCCCGGTCAAGACCCTGCAGCGCCTTCAGGCGCATATCCAGAATGGCCTGGGCCTGCACGTCGTCCAGCCCGAAGCGCTGCATCAGATTCTCCTTGGCGTTGTCGTAGCTGCTGCGGATGATCTTGATGACCTCGTCGATGTTGTCCTGGGCGATGAGCAGGCCCTCCAGCAGGTGGGCGCGCTCCTGGGCCTTTTTCAGGTCGAAGCGGGTCCGGCGGATGATGATCTCCTCCTGGAATTTCAGGTACTCGTCGATGATGTGCCGCAAGGACAGTATTTTCGGCTGCCGCTGGTTTTCCACAAGCGCCAGCATATTGATGGCAAACGTGGTTTGCAGCTGGGTCTGGGCAAACAGACGGTTCAGCACCACTTGGGGATTGGCATCGCGCTTCAGCTCGATGACCATTCGCATACCGTTGCGGTCGGACTCGTCCCGGATGTCGGAGATACCCTCCAGCCGCTTGTCCTCTACCTGGTCGGCAATGACCTTGATGAGCATCCGCTTGTTCACCTGATAGGGCAGCTCCGTGATGATGATACGGGTGCGGCCGTTGTTGAACTCCTCAAACTCATGCCGGGCACGGACTATGAGCCTGCCCCGGCCCGTGGCGTAGGCGGCGCGGATGCCGCTGCGTCCCATGATGATACCCTTCGTGGGGAAGTCGGGGCCCTTGACGTGCTCCATCAGGTCGCCGAGGGTGGCGTCCGGGTCGTCCAGCACGCAGATGCAGGCGCCGATGACCTCCCGCAGGTTGTGGGGTGGGATATTGGTGGCCATGCCCACGGCGATACCGCTGGAGCCGTTGACCAGCAAATTGGGGAACCGGCAGGGCAGCACACGGGGCTCCTTGCGGCTCTCATCGAAGTTGGGGTCCCAGTCCACCGTGTCCTTTTCGATGTCGCGGAGCATCTCGTTGGAGATCTTGCTGAGACGGGCTTCGGTGTAACGGTAGGCGGCCGGGGGGTCGCCATCCACGGAGCCGAAGTTGCCGTGGCCGTCCACCAGCATATAGCGCATGGAGAAATCCTGCGCCAGACGCACCAGCGCGTCGTACACGGAGGCGTCGCCGTGAGGGTGATACCGGCCCAGCACATCGCCCACGCAGGTGGCGGATTTCTTGAAGGGCTTGTCGCTGGTCAGGTTATCCTCGTACATGGCGTACAGGATACGCCGGTGCACGGGCTTCAGGCCATCCCGCACGTCAGGCAGCGCACGGCCCACGATGACGGACATGGCGTACTCGATATAGGAGTTCTCCATCTCCGGCACCAGCGGGGACTCTACGATATGCTGGTTGGGAAAACGTATTTCTTCCGGGTCGTATTGGGGCTTTTTGCTCATACTGACACGACCTCCTTAATAATCCAGATTTACCGCGTACTTGGCGCGCTGCTCGATAAACTCCTTGCGCGGCTCCACCTTCTCGCCCATCAGGACGGTAAACGTGGCGTCCGCCTTCACCGCGTCGTCCAGCGTAATGCGCCGCAGCGTCCGGGTGTTGGGATCCATAGTGGTCTCCCACAGCTCGTGGGCGTCCATCTCGCCCAGACCCTTAAACCGGCTGATGCCGATTTTCACGTTGGGGTCGCCGTTCCGCATCTCGTTGGACACCCGGTCACGCTCCTCGTCGGAGTACGCCACCCGCTGCTGCTTGCCGCGGGTCAGCTTGTAAAGCGGCGGCACGGCGGAATAGACGTAGCCCTCCTCGATGAGGGGCCGCATATACCGGAAGAAGAAGGTCAGCAGCAGGGTGCGGATATGGGCGCCGTCCACATCGGCATCGGCCATGATGATGATCTTGTGATAGCGCAGCTTGTTCTCGTCGAACTCCTCGCCGATACCGGCGCCCAGCGCGATGATGACGGGCTGGAGCTTGTCGTTGCCGTAGACCTTGTCCACCCGGGCCTTCTCCACGTTGAGCATCTTGCCCCACAGCGGCAGGATGGCCTGGAACCGGCTGTCCCGTCCCGCCGTGGCGGAGCCGCCTGCGGAGTCGCCCTCCACGATGTACAGCTCTGTCAGCTCGGGGTTGTTCTCGTTGCAGTCCCGCAGCTTGTCCGGCATGGCCGCGCCGCCCAGCACCGTCTTGCGGCGGATGGACTCACGCGCCTTGCGGGCCGCCTCCCGGGCGCGGTTGGCGGTCATGGCCTTATCCAGAATGGTGCGGGCCACCACGGGATGCTCCTCCAGATACACCGCCAGCTGGTCGTTGACGATGCTGTCCACCAGCGTGCGGATATGGGCGTTGCCCAGCTTGGCCTTGGTCTGGCCCTCGAACTGAGCCTCCGTCAGCTTCACGGAGATGACGGCGGTGATGCCCTCGCGCACGTCCTCGCCGGAGACCTTGTCGCCCTCCTTGATCATGCCGTACTTCAGGCCGTAGGCGTTGAGTACGCGGGTCAGGGCCGCCTTGAAGCCCGTCTCGTGCATGCCGCCTTCCGGCGTATGGATATCGTTGGCGAAGGACACCAGCGTCTCGTTGTAGCCGTCGTTATACTGGATGGCGATCTCCGCCGTGCTGTCGCCCTTGGCGCCGGAGAGATAGATGACCTCCTCGTGGAGCGGGGTCTTGTTCCGGTTGATGTAGGTAACGAACTCCCGGATGCCGCCCTCGTAGCGCATGGTCTCCGACTGCTCTCTGCCGGACCGGGCATCGGTGATGGTGATCCGCAGTCCCGCGTTCAGAAACGCCTGCTCCCGCATACGGGTGTGCAGCGTCTCATAGTCGTACTCCAGTGTGTCGAACATCTCGCCGTCGGGCTTGAACGTCACCGTTGTGCCGGTGTGGTCCGTCTCGCCCACGACCTTCAGCTCCTGGGTGATATTGCCCCGGGAGAATTTCATCTCATAGATTTTGCCGTCCTTGTGTACCTGCACCGTCAGCCACTCGCTCAGAGCGTTCACCACGCTGGCGCCCACGCCGTGGAGGCCGCCGGAGACCTTATAGCCTCCGCCGCCGAACTTGCCGCCGGCGTGCAGCACGGTGAACACCACCTCCAGGGCGGGCCGGCCCGTCTGGGCCTGGATATCCACGGGAATACCGCGGCCGTTGTCGGTAACGGTGATGGTGTCACCCTCGTTGATGGTCACGGTAATGTCCGTGCAGTAGCCGGCCAGCGCCTCGTCGATGGCGTTGTCCACGATCTCATATACCAGGTGGTGCAGACCGCTGGCGCTGGTGGAGCCGATATACATACCCGGCCGCTTCCGCACAGCCTCCAGCCCCTCCAGTACCTGTATTTCTGATGCGTTGTATTCCGTATCCACCACGGTCTTTTCCAGTTCTGCCATGTACTACTCTCCTTTTCCTTGGACCCGCTTGCCCAGCGTCCGGGAATTGATCTGCGACAGATACACGATCTGCCGGTGATAGGGATGGTCACACACCACGAAGGACCGCGGTATGTCCTCGCAGGCACTCTGTACCACGCCCTCCTGCTCGGCTCCCTGTAAAAACTCTCTCGTTTTTTTTGAGGTAGAGGTGTTATCCAGGTCAAAGATACCGATGACCCGCCGGTCCTCTACCATCACGTTCATACCGATGTGCAGATACGCCATCACAGTACCTCCCCGCCCCGCACATGGAACACCCTGCCGCTGAGCAGCGTGTCCAGCCGGTCGTTTTCGCAGCAGGTGATAAACACCTGTCCGCCGCTGATGCGATTCAGTACGTATTCCTGCCGCCGGGGATCCAACTCGCTGAGCACATCGTCCAGCAGCATTACCGGATACTCCCCCATGGCGTTTTTGTGTATCTCGCGCTCCGCCAGCTTCAGGCTCAGTGCCGCCGTCCGTACCTGCCCCTGCGAGCAGAACTGCCGCGCGCTGCGCCCGTTGACCAGCACCTCGATATCGTCCTTGTGGGCGCCGGAGAGACACAGCTTCGACGCGCGCTCCGCCGCCTGATGGCTCTCCATATGTGCCGCCAGCGCCGCGTAAATATCTGCCTGACTGCCCAGCGGGTCGGCGACGGTCCTGACGGTCTGGTACGTCAGGGTCAGCTCCTCCCTCTCGCCGCTGCACTCATAGTGTGCCTGCCGGGCATATTCCGCCAGCGCCGCACAGAACCGCGCCCGATAGCCTACCAGCACCGCGCCGCTGCGGCACAGGCCTTCGTTGAATTCCGGCAGCAGGTCCAAAAGCTCCGGCTTGTCCTCGCTGTCCCGCAGGATGCGGGTCTTGTGCTCATACAGCCGGCTGTACTGGCTCAGCGCCTCGGCGTACCGCGGCCGCAGCTGGCACAGCGACAGGTCCATGAACCGCCGCCGTTCCGCCGCACCGGCCCGGATCAAAAACAGATCCTCCGGCGCAAAAAATACGGTATGCAGCACGTCGGACAGGGCGGCGCTGTTTTTGGCCGGCACACCGTTAACGGTCATTTTCCGCCGCTTTCCGCGGAAGAGGCGTATGTCCGTCACAAACTCCCGCTGCCGGGAAAAGATGTCTCCCAACAGTGCGGCCTCCTGCATATCAAAGCCGATCAGCTCCTTGTCTCCGTGGGCGCGGGGACTTTTTCCACAGCTAAGATATACGATGGCCTCCAGCAGATTTGTTTTTCCTTGGGCGTTCTCTCCGTAAATAACGTTGCAGCTGGGGTCGAACGTCAGCGCCTGCGTGCCGTAGTTCCGCCAGCCCTGCAGGTGCAGGGCGTCAACTCTCATACGTCACCGTCAGCGTCTGCCCGTTGAAGGCCACCACGTCGCCGGGTCGGATCTTCTTGCCCCGCATGGTGCACACCTCGCCGTTGACCGTCACGTCACCCTCCTGGATGACGAGTTTGGCCTCGCCGCCGGTCTCTACCGCCGCGGCAAACTTCAGCAGATCCTGCAATTTGATATATTCCGTTGTGATGGTGATAGTCTCCATAATAATGAACCTCGTTCATAGATATAATATGCCGTTTTTTTCTTCAATAAAAAGCGCGCACAGTTCGATAAAGGTGCAGCTCCTGCGTTCTGCCGATGGCAAACCAACGACGGCGTACCGGGTGTATGTCGAGGAGGTGTAACGATGGCAGGGCACAAGAGATGTGCCTTTATTGCGCCTTCAGGCGCACCGGCAGCACCATATAAAGAAAGTTGTCACTGTCATCTACGGGCGTGATAATACAGGGCGAAATACCGGTGTTCAGCTGCATTTTCACCGTGTCCGCCGGGGCATAGCGCAGGGCGTCCATGAGATAGCGGTTGTTGAAGCCGATCTCCAGCTCCTGTCCGTCGCCGCGGACGGGGCAGATATCCCGGGCTTCGCCGTTTCCAGTCCGGGCGGACATATACACCCGGTCCTGGCTGAACAGGCAGCGTACCGGACTTTTCAGCTTCTCGCTGATGACCACGCTGACGCGGTCCAGGCTTTCGATCATCGTCTTGTTGTCCACCTCGATGCAGATGGGGTTGGTGGTAGGTATGGCATTCTTGTAGTCCAGGAATTCACCCTCCAACCGGCGGCATATCAGCTGGGTAGCCCCGGCCTCGAACATCAGATGGCGCTTACCCTGGGTCACCGTCACCATGTCGTCGGTGTCGGCGCATATTTTCTCCACCTCATTCAGGGCGGCGCCGGGGGCCACGAACTTGAAGGCCCCTCCGTCGATGTGCTCCAGCGGCTCGCGGCGCAGCGCCAGACGGAAGCCGTCCACCGCCACCATGGTCAGTCCCTTGTCGCTGATCTCAAACAGGGCGCCGGTGTGGATGGGACGGGCCTCATTGACGGAAACAGCAAAGCTGGTCTGGTTGATCATGGCCTTCAGCGTCCGCTGCTCCAGTGTGACGGAGAACTGGTCGTCCACCTCCGGCAGCTCCGGATAGTCGTCGGCGCTGAGGCCGGGAAGCTCGAAGCTGGCATCTCCGCAGTTCAGCTTCACGTTGAACTTGTCGTCTGCCTCAAAGGTCACCATATCATCCGGCAGGCGGCGGATCATCTCGCCGAACAGTCTGGCGTTCAGCACGATGTGCCCCGCCTCGGACACTGCGGCCTCTACCGTGGTGCGTATGCCGGTCTGCATATTATAGCCGGACAGCCGCAGTCCCTCGCCGCACTCCAGCAGGATACCCTCCAGCGCCGGGATGGAGCTTTTAGCCGCCACCGCCCGAGACACCGCGGCCACCGCCTGTTGTACCAGTGCCTTTTCACAGGAAAATCTCACCATATCCGTCGTTCCTCGCTTTCCGAAAGTCATTGCCGCCTGCGCTGTCTGAAAGATCAGCCCTACGCAAAAAAGCGGTTCTATTTTTCTAAATCAAATCATAAACTAATCTTTTATTTCAGTAGTCTTATTAGTAGGGAAATTTTATGTGGACATCCTTGTTTATCCCGCGCTGTTATCGGCTTTTTTATAGACATACCGTTATGGAAAACACGCCGGGTTTCCCACAGTTGTATGTGTGATGCGGATGTTACACAGTTTTTCCACGTGGATTACACAGGAAATGGGGAAAACCCTCCCCTTTCGCTCTGTCTCGCCAGCACCTGCGATTTCTCACTTTTTGCTGTTGATGTTGGTGGTGATCTCCTTCACCTTTTCGGCAAAGGCGGGGTCGGAGCGCATTGTGCTCTCCACCTTGTCCAGAGAGTGCAGAATAGTGGAGTGGTCCCTGTCGCCGAACTCCTTGCCGATGTCGTTCAGGCTCATGGAGGTCATACGGCGGATGAGGTACATGGCGATCTGCCGCGCGGCCACCACATCTCGGCTGCGGCTTTGTCCCCGCAGCGTTTCCTCGTCCACATGGAAGTAGCTGCATATGTATCCCACGATAATGGCAGGGGTGGGGGCAAAGTCGTTGCTCTTCTTCAGCATATCACGGATGGCCCGGCTGACGGTCTCCTCGTTGACCTGGTCGTCCAGCAGATCCCGATAGGCCAGTATCTTATTCAGCGTGCCCTCGATCTGCCGCACGTTGGAGGTGATGTTCTCCGCGATGTAGTCCGTCACCTCGTTGGGCAGCTTCACGCCCAGCATGGCAGCCTTATTCTGCACGATGGCGAACCGTGTTTCAAAGTCCGGCGGCGCCACATCCACCATCAGGCCCCACTCGAACCGGGTCCGCAGCCGGTCCTCCAGCTGGGTGATCTCCTTTGGCGGCCGGTCTGACGTCAGCACGATCTGCCGGCCGGACTCATACAGGGTGTTGAAGGTATGGAAGAACTCCTCCTGGGTCTGTATCTTGCCGGCGATGAATTGGATATCGTCCATCAGCAGGATATCCGTCTGCCGGTACTTTTCCCGGAACTCCGCATTGCGGTTCTCCCGGATGGAGGCGATCAGCTCATTGGTGAAGTCATCGCCCTTCACATAGACGATCCGTGCCTCTGGCCGCTTTTTACGCAGGGCGTTGGCGATAGCGTACAGCAGGTGCGTCTTGCCCAAACCGGAGTCGCCGTAGATAAACAGCGGATTGTAGTTCTCTCCGGGCTTCTCGGTCACCGCCTTGGCGGCGGCAAAGGCCAGCTTGTTCTGGGGTCCCACCACATACGTCTCGAAGGTGAAGGCCTCCGACTCTGACAGATCGCCCGGCCTGTCCGGCGCCACACCGTGGTAAGCCGCCAGCTGCTGATCGTCCAGAATTTTTACCTCCAGGTCCGTGGAGAACAAGTCCCGCAGCGCCGCCTTGATGTGTGGCAGGAACCGGGCCTCGATGGTGCTCTTTTTAAAGGTATTGCTGCAATGGAGCACGAAGGCCGAGTCCTCCATCGTTACCACCGTTACCTCGTCGAACCAGGTGTTGATGGTGGTTTCGGACAGCTCATGGCTCAGCCGCTTGAGCACGCTGTCCCACAGGTCTTTCATGGAATTCAAGCAAAAGCTCCCCTTTCGGCGGAGGCTGTCTGTTTTCCTCCGCGGTAAAATGGCGGGGGGTGTACCGCCGCAAAATATCCCACTACATTATAGCAGAAAACACGCCGGAAGTCTACACCTATTCTAAATATAAACTGCCGGCTTTTTCCCTGTTTTTCCCGCAAAAACGGGCGCTTGTGGGTAAATTTTTGTTGACAGTGCCCCCCTGTATCTGTATAATATACTCTGCGTGGTTGCACGCAGATGTGCAACAGGCGTGGAAATGTTTACTGCGGCGGTGAATATCTCACCGCTGTCGAGTAAGCGCGGGGCCTTGTTGTCCCGCCGGATAATCTTAAAAATGGAGGTGTCATGCAATGTTCCGTACCTATCAGCCCAAGAAGCGTCAGCGCTCCAAGGAGCACGGCTTCCGCAAGAGAATGGCCACCCGCAACGGCCGCAAAGTTCTGGCCCGTCGTCGTGCCAAGGGTCGTGCCCGTCTGACCCATTGAGGTCACGGAAGGTGCATCGCACATACAGATAAGCCCTGAGGGACGGAGGATCGAGATCCCCGTCCCTATCGGTGTATCTGGCGAGGCAAAACCAGTATAGCGAGGGAACACATGGACGCAAGAGTAACGGTGAAGCAAAACAGCGACTTCCGCCGCATTTACCGCAGGGGCCGGTCTGCCGTCTCCGGCGGCGTGGTGGTCTACTGCCTGAAGAACAGACAGGGCATGAGCCGCCTGGGCGTCACCGTCTCCACCAAGCTGGGCCACGCCGTGGTCCGCAACCGTGTCCGCCGCCGGTTTCGTGAGCTCTATCGCCTGCACAGGGCCGATATGCTCCCCGGCTGGGATATTATCATGGTGGGCCGTGTCCGTGCCGCCGAGCTGCCCTATCATAAGCTGGAAAAGCAATACCTCCGCTGCCTTGCAGAGCTGGGATTGCTGCGGGAGGACGTATGAAAAGACTTCTTCTCTCCGCTATCCGCTTTTATCGCCGGGCCGTCTCGCCCCTGTTCCCGCCCCGCTGCCGCTATATCCCCACCTGCTCGCAGTACGCCCTTGAGGCGGTCGAGAAATACGGTGCGGCCAAGGGCGGCTGGCTGGCCTTCAAGCGTCTTATGCGGTGCCATCCCTTCCACCATCACAAGGGCGGCTGGTATGATCCGGTGCCCTGAACCAACCCCCTCAAAAAACTACGGAGGAATAAAAGCCTATGTTCGCACAACTCGGCTACTACATCTGTGTGCCGTTCGCGTGGCTCACCCGCCTGTTCTATACCTGGACGGGCTCTTACGGCGTCGCTCTGATCCTCTTCACCCTGATCGTCAAGCTGGTGCTGCTTCCCTTCCAGCTCAAGAGCAAGAAGAGTATGCTCCGCATGGGCCGCATGAACAGCAAGGTGCAGGAGATCCAGAAGAAATACGCCAACAACAAGGAGAGGCAGCAGCAGGAGATCGCGGACCTCTATGCCCGCGAGGGCGTCAACCCCATGTCCGGGTGCCTGTGGTCCTTCCTGCCCTTCCCCATCCTGATCGCCCTGTACTACATCATCCGCACACCTCTGCGCTACTTCATGTCCCTGTCCAACGAGGTCATCGCCAAGATCACCGAGCTGGCGGTGTCCCTGGGGTATGTGTCCGGCGCCAGTGGTCAGGCCTCTGCTTATGACCAGATCTATCTGGCCAAGTTCATCCACGATAACTGGTCCAGCTTCGAGGGCAAATTCGATGGTCTTATCGACCTGAACTACACCTTCCTCAGCATGGACCTGTCCGCCGTGCCCAAGGATCTGTTCAGCCAGTTCCCCTCCGGCGGCTGGCCCGTCATCGGCATCATGCTCATGCCGCTGATCTCCGCCGCGCTGCAGTTCCTGATGACCCGCATCTCCATGAAGACCAACGGCAACAGCAACATGAACGGCTCCTCCAAGGCGATGCTCTACATGATGCCCCTGATGACGGTGTGGATGGGCTACATCCTCCCCGCCGCCCTGTGCGTCTACTGGATCGCCAACGCCGCCTTCTCCTGCATCCAGGAGCAGGTGCTGAACAAGCACTTCTCTAAGGTGCTGGACCGCGAGGAGACCGACAAGGAGCGCCAGAAGCGCGAGGCCCGCTACGCTAAAATGCAGGCTGCCCGCGAGAATTACAACCGTCAGCTGGAGCAGCAGGCCCAGTCCAAGGGAGGCAAGAAGCCCCAGCCCCAACCCAAAAAGAAAAAGACCGGCGAGAGCACCACGGAAGCCGGTAAGGTGGGCAACCGTCCCTACGCACGGGGCCGCGCCTACCGCGAGGAACACTACGACGAATAAGGAGTTTTGTCTATGAGTTATATCGACGTAACGGGCAAGACTGAGGACGAGGCGCTGCGTAAAGGCCTTGAGCAGCTGGGCATGGACCGCGATGACGTGTCTGTCTCCATTCTGGAGCGTGCCAAGACCGGCTTCCTGGGCATCGGCGCCACCCCCGCCCGTATCCGTATCACCTATGGTCTGTCTCTTATACACATCTGACGCTGCC
>ERZ1026957.135-NODE-135-length-42010-cov-11.430509_pt1 | contig 42010 bp, 29 predicted proteins | sample MGYA00519300_ERZ1026957 | MGnify/ENA primary metagenome ERZ1026957 (study PRJEB26926, sample SAMN06164520) | human gut metagenome | biome: ENVO:00009003; feature: ENVO:2100002; material: ENVO:00002003 | host: Homo sapiens | place: USA | collected 2012 ...
CCGAGCTTGCCCGTGTAGATGACGATGCCGTCGCGGATGACGCGGATCGGCGTCGTGCGCGTGAGGCGTCCTTCGCGGACGATGCAGCCGGCTACGGTGCCGACCTTCGAGATCTTGAAGATCTCCATCACCTCGACCGACGCGACGATCTCCTCCTTCATCACCGGCTCGAGCATGCCCTCGATGGCATCCTTGATGTCGTTGATCGCATCGTAGATGATCGAGTAGAGGCGGATTTCGATCTCTTCCTTCTCGGCGAGCTTGCGCGCGGCGGCCGACGGACGCACCTGGAAGCCCACGATGATGGCGTTCGAGGCGGCGGCCAGCAGCACGTCGGACTCCGAAATCTGACCCACGGCGGCGTGGATGACGTTGACCTGCACGCTCTCCTTCGAGAGCTTGATGAGCGAGCCCGACATGGCCTCGATCGAGCCGTCGACGTCGCCCTTGACGATGATGTTCAGCTCCTTGAACGAGCCGATGGCGATGCGGCGTCCGATCTCGTCGAGCGTCACGTGCTTCTGCGTCATGATGCCCTGCATGCGCTGCAGCTGCTCGCGCTTGTTGGCGATCTCGCGCGCCGAGCGGTCGTCGTCCATGACGTTGAACGTATCGCCGGCCTGCGGCGCGCCGTTCAGACCCAGCACCTGCACGGGGGTCGAGGGACCCGCCTCGGTGACCTTCTTGCCGTTCTCGTTGAACATCGCCTTCACACGGCCCGTGTAGGTGCCCGAGAGCACCACGTCGCCGATGTGCAGCGTGCCGTTCTGCACGAGGACCGTCGCCACGTAGCCGCGGCCCTTGTCGAGCGTCGACTCGATGACCGTACCCACGGCCTTCTTGTTCGGATTGGCCTTCAGGTCGAGCAGTTCGGCCTCGAGCAGCACCTTCTCGAGCAGCTTGTCGAGGTTGATGCCCTTCTTGGCCGAGATCTCCTGATCCTGGTACTTGCCGCCCCACGACTCGACCAGGTAGTTCATCTGTGCGAGCTGCTCCTTGATGTGGTCGGGGTTGGCATTGGGTTTGTCGATCTTGTTGATCGCGAAGACCATCGGCACGCCGGCGGCCTGGGCGTGGTTGATCGCCTCGATGGTCTGCGGCATGACGTTGTCGTCGGCCGCGACGATGATGATCGCCACGTCCGTGATCTTCGCTCCGCGCGCACGCATGGCCGTGAAGGCTTCGTGGCCCGGCGTATCGAGGAAGGTGATCTTCTGCCCGTTGAGCTCCACGCTGTAGGCACCGATGTGCTGCGTGATGCCGCCGGCCTCGCCCTCGATGACGTTCGTCTTGCGGATGTTGTCCAGCAGTGACGTCTTGCCGTGGTCGACGTGTCCCATGACCGTGACGATCGGCGGACGCGGCACGAGGTCCTCCTCCTTGTCGCCCTCGTCGGCGATCGCCTCCTGAATCTCGACGGAGACGAACTCGACCTTGAAGCCGAACTCCTCGGCCACGACCACGAGCGCCTCGGCATCGAGTCGCTGGTTGATCGAAACCATCAGTCCGAGGTTCATGCAGGCCATGATGACCTCCGTTGCCGGGACATTCATCATCGTGGCCAGCTCGCTCACGGTCACGAACTCCGTGACCTTGAGTACCGAACGCTCCTGTTCCTCGCGTTCGATCTCCTCGTGCATCCGCTCGTGCACGGCTTCGCGCTTCTCCTTGCGGTATTTCGACGCCTTGGTCTTGGCGCCCTTGGCCGTCAGGCGGGCCAGCGTATCCTTGATCTGCTTCGATACCTCCTCGTCGCTCACTTCGGGGCGCACGACGGGTTTCGGCGCGTTGTTCTTGTTCTTGTTGCGGCGTCCCTCGCCCGGCTTGGGCTGGTTGTTCTGTCCGGGGCGGTTCTGTCCGCCCTGGCCGGGCCGGTTCTGACCGCCCTGGCCGCCCTGCTTGCCGCCGCCCTGCGAACCGCTCTTCTGGGCCTTGCTGACGTCGACCTTCTCCTTCTGCAGGCGCTTGCGCTTGTGCTTGCCGCCCGGTACGAAGCCCGAAACGTCCATCGTGCCGAGGACCTGCGGGCCGGTGAGCGTGGCCACCGTCGGACGGAAAATGTTGTCCTTCGGCGCTTCGGGCTGCGGCTCGGCGGGTTTTTCGGCTGCGGGTGCGGCTGCCGGCTGCTCCGCGGCGGGGCGGGGCGTCTCGGCGGCGGGTGCTGCGGGCTTTTGGGCTGCGGGTGCAGCAGGTGCGGCGGATGCGGCGGCCGGTTCGCGGACCGGTGCCGCCTCCGCCCTGGGTGCCGGAGCGGCTGCCTCGGCCGCCGGCTTCGGCTCTTCGCGGTATTCCGCGGCGGGTGCGGCTGCCTGACTTGCGGGTGCCGCCGGGGTGGCGGGACGGGCGGGTGCCTGCGCCGGAGCCTCCGCCCGTTGCGGTGCGGCGGCCGGAGCGGGTGCCGGGGCGGGTTTGGCCTTGGGTTTGGGCGAGAGGTCGATCTTGCCGAGGAACTTCGGCTGCGGAATCTCGTCCTTGACGCTGATGACGTTGCTCTTGATGACGACCTCCCGTTCCTCCTCGCGCTCGTGCTTTTCAGCCTCTTCGAGGGTGATGGTCGTCTGCTTCTGGGAGATGCGCTCGCGCACCGAGTTGCGGGCGCTCGCGGAACTGCGGTTCGATCCGAACTCCTTTTCCAGCACGGCATACGTCGCGTCGTCGACCAGCGTGTTGGGCGACCCGTCACTCTTGATGCCCTTCTTGTGCAGGAAGTCCGTGATGGTGTTCAGTCCCACGTTGAACTCCTTGGCAACCTGAATGAGCCTTAATTTTCTTTCGTTACCCATATTGTGTGTTCTCCTTTCTTTTCTGTACGGTTACTCTTCGAATTCGGCCTTCAGGATCTCGACCACCTTCTGGGCCTGCTCCAGCTCCAGATCGGCACGTGCGGCGATCTCCTCGACGGGCAGCTCCAGCACGCTCTTGGCCGTGTCGCAGCCGGCGGCCTTCAGGGCGTCGATGATCCAGCCGTCGATCTCGTCGGCAAATTCGGTGAGTGCCACGTCCTCCTCCTCGACCTCGCGGTAGACGTCGATGTCGTAGCCCGTGAGCATCTTCGAGAGCCGGATGTTCAAACCGCCCTTGCCGATGGCCAGCGATACCTGGTCGGGCTTGAGGTAGACCGAAGCGGTCTTCTTCTCCTCGTCGATGGTGATCGACGAGATCTTCGCGGGGTTGAGCGCGCGCTGAATCATCAGCTGCGGGTTGGTCGTGTAGTTCACCACGTCGATGTTCTCGTTGCGCAGCTCCTTGACGATCGAGTAGATGCGCGAGCCCTTCATGCCGACGCAGGCGCCCACCGGGTCGATGCGCTCGTCGTAGGACTCGACGGCCACCTTCGCGCGCTCGCCCGGGATGCGCACGATCTTCTTGATGGTGATCAGGCCGTCGAAGATCTCCGGCACCTCCTGCTCGAAGAGCCGCTCGAGGAACTGGTTGGCCGTGCGCGAAAGGATGATGCGGGGCTGGTTGTTGTTCATCTCCACGGACTTGACGATCGCCTTGATCGTGTCGCCCTTGCGGTAGAAGTCGTTGGGTATCTGCTCGGCCTTCGGGAGGATCAGTTCGTTCTCCTCGTCGTCGAGGATCAGCACCTCCTTCTTCCACACCTGGTAGACCTCGCCGGTGACGATCTCGCCGACCTTCTGCGAATACTTCTCGTAGAGGTTGGCCTTCTCCAGATCGAGGATGCGCGAGGCGAGGTTCTGCCGCAGCGACAGCACGGTGCGGCGTCCGAACGACGCGAGCTTGATCTCATCGGCATATTCGTCGCCGATTTCGTAGGTCGGGTCGATGGCCTTGACCTCCGACACGGCAATCTGCATGTTGGGGTTCTCGACGGCGCCGTCCTCGACGACGGTGCGGTTGCGCCAGATTTCGAGGTCGCCCTTCTCGGGGTTGATGATGACGTCGAAATTCTCGTCGGTTTCGTACTGCTTCTGCAGCGCGTGGCGGAAGACATCCTCCAGCACGCCGATCATCGTCGATTTGTCGATGTTCTTCAGCTCCTTGAACTCGGCAAAGTTGCTGATGAGATTGAGATTTTCCATTGCTTGTCGTTTATCTTTTTTCGGTTTTACGCATTATTTGAAGTCGAGGTACTCCTTCGTGTAGCGGACCTCGTCGTAGGGATAGCGGCGCGTGACCTTCACCAGCTGCTTGCGCTTTTTGCCCTCGACGGCCTGTTTCTCCTCGTAGGAGAGGGTGATGCCCTCCCCGTCTGCCGCCTCGAGCAGGGCCAGGATCTTTATGCCGCTGGTGAGCAGCACCTCGACCGGGCGGCCCACCGTCTTGAGGTATTGGCGCAGGCACCGCAGCTCGGAGCCGATGCCCGCCGAGGTGACCGTCAGCGAGAAGTCCTCCACGTCGCGGTCGAACTGCTCCTCGACGGCGCGGCTCAACGCCGCGCAGGCGTCGATGTCGACCGACGTGTCGCTGTCGATCGTCAGCTCGATGTCGTTGCCGGGCGTTGCGGTGCATCCCACCACGAACATGTCCGTGCCTTCGAGATGCCGCCGGGCCGCTTCGATGATCTTTTCAGTCTCTATCATGGTTTGTGTTTCAGTCGTGTATCAGTACGAAATAAGGGGACATTGCGTCCCCTTATCTCGTTGCGTCCGTCTTTCGACACGGCAAAGATAGAAAAAAAATCCGACATGCCAAATCCGGACGTGAAATTTATTCCTCTTTCGTGCGGGATTCGTAGGGTTTGATGATGCCCCGCTTCGATTCGCGGATGAATAGCAGCAGGTTGTCGCGCTCGGGGCTCTGCGGCACCTTTTGCTCGACCTCGTTGCAGCCGTTCAGGTAGTTCAGTCCGCTCTGGAAGAGGATGCGGCACGCCTCGTGGATCTCGGCGATGCGCTCCGGCGTGAAACCGCGGCGCGACAGCCCCACACGGTTGATGCCGGCGAAGCGCAGCGTGTCGTTGCGCACGATGACGTAGGGCGGGAGGTCCTGCGAGAGCAGCGCCCCGCCCTGGACCATCGAGTGGTCGCCGATGTGCGTCCACTGGTGCACGGCGGCGTGCCCGCCGATGACCACCCAGTCGCCGACATGCACCTCGCCCGCGAGCGATACGCGGTTGGCGATGACGCAGTGGCTGCCGATCACGCAGTCGTGGCCCACGTGCACGTAGGCCATCAGCAGGTTGTGCGAGCCGATGCGCGTCGTGCCCGTCGACTTGGTGCCGCGGCTGATGGTGACGTATTCGCGGATGTCGTTGTAGTCGCCGATCTCGCAGGTGGTCTGCTCGCCCGCGAACTTCAGGTCCTGGGGCAGGCACGATACCGAGGCGGCGGTGTGGATGCGGCACCCCTTGCCGATGCGTGCGCCGTCGTGGATCACGGCGCCGGGGCCGACCCAGCAGTCGTCACCCAGCACGACGTCGCCGGCGATGCAGGCGAAGGGTTCGACCGTCACGTTGTTCCCGAGCTTGGCGTCGGGGTGGACATAGGCCAGTTTGCTTATCATGGGCAATCTATTTTTTGTTCTTGACGATCTGGGCCATCAGCTCGGCCTCGCAGGCGAGCGTCTCGCCGACGAAGGCCTTGGCCTCGACCAAGGCGACGCCGCGGCGGATGGGTTCCAGCAGGCGGATTTCAAATTGGAGCGTATCGCCCGGCACGACCTTGTGCTTGAATTTCGCGTTGTCGATCTTCATGAAGTAGGTCGAGTAGTTCTCCGGATCGGGGACGCTGCGCAGGACCATGATGCCGCTGCACTGGGCCATGGCCTCGACGATCAGCACGCCCGGCATGACGGGCTCCTCGGGGAAGTGTCCCACGAAGAAGGGCTCGTTCATCGTGACGTTCTTGATGCCGGCCACCGAGGTCTCGTCGCAGTGGAAGATGCGGTCGACGAGCAGGAACGGCGGACGGTGGGGCAGCATGCGCCGGATGGCGTTGATGTCGTAGAGCGCCGGCTTGCGGCAGTCGTAGGTGAAGCGGGGCTTCTCGCCGGCCTTGCGGATGGCGTGCTTGAGCTGCTTCATGAACTCCGTGTTGGCGAAGTGCCCCGGGCGGGTGGCCCACACGCGGCCCTTGATGCGCACGCCCAGCAGGGCGAAGTCGCCGAGCAGGTCGAGCAGCTTGTGGCGGGCCAGCTCGTTGTTGCAGCGCAGCTCGAGGTTGTTCAGGTAGCCCGCCTTGATCTCGATGTCGGGCTTGTGGAAGATCTGCTTGAGGTGGTCGAGCTGCTCTTCGGGAATGGGGTTCTCCACGACGACGATGGCGTTGTCCAGGTCGCCGCCCTTGATGAGGTTCATCTTGATGAGCGGTTCGAGCTCGTGCAGGAAGACGAACGTGCGGCAGGGGGCGATCTTTTCGGCGTAGTTGTCGCCGGGGTTGAACGTGGCATACTGGTTGCCGATGACCTTCGAGTTGTAGTCGACGTGTACCGAGACGGAGAACTCGTCGTCGGGGTAGAGGATGATCGCCACGCCCTTCTCGGGGATCGTGTAGACCATCTTTTCGGTGACGTGGTAGTAGTTGCGTTCGGCCTCCTGCTCGACGGTGCCGACGCGGGCGATGGCCTCGGCGTATTCGCGGGCCGAGCCGTCCATGATGGGGGTCTCCTGTGCGTCGATGTCGATCAGCGCGTTGTCCACGCCCGAGGTCCAGAGTGCCGACATGATGTGCTCGATGGTGCAGACACGGTGGCCGCCGGCCTCGATGGTCGTGCCGCGCGAGGTGTCCACCACGTTGTCGCAGCTGGCGGGAATTATGGGTTGTCCCTCGAGGTCGGTGCGGCGGAATGCGATGCCGTACCCGGCTTCGGCGGGATTGACGGTCATGGTAACCTTAACCCCCGTGTGAAGGCCTTTGCCCGAAAACGAGATGGGGGCCTTCAGCGTTTGTTGTTTGGTTGACATAAGCAGGTTGAGTATTTTATTTGCGCGCAAAGATAGCAATAATTCGGCAAAAAACGCTACTTTTGCCCAAAATTCAGACGCACCGCAATGACACAGCCCTCCCCGCAGGAACGGCGGACTCCCGCCCGGCGTCCGCGCCTCAACCTGCCGTTCGACAACCGGCGGCAGGATGCCGGCACGTGGGCCTACGAGCACCGTGTGGGGCTGTGCGTGACGCTGATCGCGTACCTCGTGCTGATGATCGTCTTCGTCTCGTCGAAGATCGTCGTCGGACGCCGCGCCTCGACGCAGGGGATGTACATCGACGTGGAGACGCTCACCGAGCTCGAGCAGGAGCGCGACCGCCTCGAGGAGGAGGTGCGCCGGCGGCAGGAGCAGCAGCAGAGCGTCGACTGGCGGAGCATCCGCAACCGCGTCTCGAACGAGAACGCCCTGCTCGACGAGCAGCTGCGCGACGACCGCGGGACGAACGTCGCGGAGATCAACGAGGCGGCGGCCGAGGCGGCCGAACGCATGCAGGCCAACCGCGAGGCCTACGAGCTGGGGCTGGCCGAGGAGCAGGCCATCCTGGCCCGCCGGGGCCGCAAGGAGGGGGACCAGGTGCAGGACACGAAGGCCAAGGGGCGCGTGACGGTCTCGTTCTCGCTGGTCAATCCCGTGCGCACGTCGCGGCGGCTCGACATGCCGGTCTACCTGTGCGAGGGGGGCGGCGAGGTGACCGTGTCGATCACGGTGGACCGCGGAGGCCGGGTCACCGGGGCGAAAGTCGTCGAGGGGGGCGACGACTGCATGCGCGAAACGGCGCTGCGGGCCGCCCGCAACTCGCTCTTCAACATCGATCAGACGGCCCCTGCCCGTCAGCAGGGCACCATCACCTACATTTTCATCCCGCAGTAGTCGGGACCTTTCCCGTCGGCGTCCGGTCCTGTTCCGTGTCGATCCCGGACCGGGGTGCGGTCTGCGGATGTCGGTTTTCCGGATGATTTCATCCGGATGTAGCGCGGATTTTGCAGGATTTTTTTTAACTTTGCATCCAATCGTGCCGTCCTGCAGAGGACGACGCGGGGCGCATGGCAACGGGCGCGTCCGCAGGCCCGCGCATCCGGCCGCCGGGCCGCCGTGACGAATCGTCGCGGGATGCGTGCGGCGACGGGGCGGCAGGAGCCACGGCGGGGGCGGCCTGCCGGCGGTCCGGAAACGGCCCGCGCCCGCTCCGGAAGCAGCCGGCGGAAAGTGCCTCTGAAACGGGCTGAAGCTCTCCGGAAGGGGAGTCGGGGCCGCCGCGGAGGCGGATTTTGTAAAACAACGGAAAACGGGAAGATGATCGATATCAGTGGTGAAAATTTCGTTCTGGTAGGGGCTCTGCTGCTCTTTGTGGCCGTGCTGGCCGGCAAGGTGGCCTATCGCTTCGGCGCACCGGCCCTGCTGCTGTTCCTCGGCGTCGGCATGCTCTTCGGCTGGGACTTCATCTCCTACCGGTCGGCCGACATGACGCAGTTCCTGGGCATGATCGCCCTGTGCATCATCCTCTTCACGGGCGGCATGGACACCAGTTTCGAGGAGATCAGGCCCGTCATCGGGCCGGGCATCGTGCTGGCGACCGCCGGTGTGATCGTGACGGCCTTCATCCTGGCCGGCTTCGTGTGGCTCATTGCGCCGTGGATCGGCGTGGAGATGCCCTTTGCGCTGGCGCTGCTGCTCGCCTCGACCATGTCGTCGACCGACTCGGCGTCGGTCTTCTCGATCCTGCGCAGCAAGAAGACGGGACTCAAGCAGCATCTGCGGCCCCTGCTGGAGCTCGAGAGCGGTTCGAACGACCCGATGGCCTACATGCTCACCGTGCTGCTCATCGGGGCGCTTTCGAGCGGGTCGAGCCATGCGGGTTTCGGGGCGAGTGTTCTCTTTTTCCTCGTGCAGATGGTCGTCGGCGCCTTGTCGGGCTACCTGATCGGCCGCCTCGCGGTGTGGACGATCAACCGCATCGGGCTGGTCAACCATTCGCTCTATTCGGTGCTGCTGCTGGCCTTCATCTTCTTCTCGTTCGCCTTCACGGACCTGATCCGCGGCAACGGCTACTTGGCCGTCTACCTCTCGGGACTGGTCGTCGGCAACCACAAGATCGCCCAGAAACGCACGCTGACGGTCTTCTTCGACGGCTTCACGTGGCTCATGCAGATCATCATGTTCCTCACGCTGGGGCTTTTCGTCAACAGCAACGAGCTGCTCCAGCCCGAAGTGCTGCTCCTCGGCGGCGCCGTCGGGGTGTTCATGATCTTCGTGGCGCGGCCCGTGGCGGTCTTCGCCTGTCTGGCACCCTTCCGCCGCTTCACGACCCGGGCGCGCCTCTACATCTCGTGGGTCGGGCTGCGCGGCGCCGTGCCGATTCTCTTTGCCATCTATCCGCTCATGGATCATATCGAACACGCCGAGCTGCTCTTCAACGTGGTTTTCCTCTCGACGATCATCTCGCTCGTGGTGCAGGGCACGACCGTCAGCGGCATGGCCAACCTGCTCGGGCTGGCCTACGAGGAGAAGGAGTCGGCCTTCGACGTGAACATGCACGAGGACATGAAGTCCGCACTGACGGAGGTCGAGGTCAACGAGACGATGCTCGAAGGCGGCCATACGCTCAAGGATATCACCCTGCCGGAGAACACCCTCGTGATGATGGTCTGCCGCAACGGCGAGTATTTCGTGCCGCAGGGCAAGACGGAGCTCCGGGTCGGCGACAAGCTGCTGGTCATCACCGACCGCAGCGAGGAGCTCGAATCGACCTACAAGGACCTGGGCATTCGGGACGTGATGAAACTCGGATAGCGGCTCCGCGGCCGCAGCCGCATGCGGAGCACAGGATTGGGACCCAAGCAAGATGAAACCGATAACAACGAAGAATCCATACCGCCGCGCAGTCCGCCGGATTGCGCCGGTGCTTACGCTCGTCCTTGCGCTGGCGTTCGGCCTTGTGTTGCTCTGCTGCGCCGGGTCGGAGGCGGATGCCGGAACGGCGACCGACGACTTTTGCCGCCGGCTCGACTCGCTCTCGGCCGAAGGACGCCATTCGGAACTGGTTGCCGAGGCCGTGCCCGCCTATGCCGCCGTGCGGGAGTCGGGCGACGCCGCCGCGCGCCTGCGCATCGGCTGCCGCATCGGCCGGGCCTATTACTGTCTGTTCGATCCGGACTCGATGTACCGCTACTTCGACGACGCGACCGCCGGGGCGGACTCCTCGGGCATGAGCCACGAGCGCATCATGATGCTCAACACGATGGGGGTCTTCAACATGGTGAACGCCATCAACTACAGCTAGGCGCTCGACTACTTCTACCAGGCGATGAAACTCGCCTCCGAGAGCGGCGACCGGGGCGACTACTACCGTTCGCTGACCAACGTCACCATCATCCACTACTACCGCCGCGATCCCGAAGGGCTGGAGACGGCCCGCGCCATCTACGACTACGGACGCGAGAACGGCGATGCCGCGCGCGAGTACACCGGGGCGCTGATGCTGGCCTACATGTACCACACGCTCGGCAATGACCTCGAGGCGCTCAAATACGTCGATATTGCCCTGGAGCATCCCGAATATGCGACCGGTACGGGGAGTCCCGAGCCGCTGCATGCCTGCGTGGTGGCGTCGCTCGGCCGCGACGGCGAGGCCGAGGAGATTTTCCGCCGCTGCATCGGCGACCCCGCGACCGAGAACACGATCCTGCTGGAGGCCCTCTCCGAATACGGGCGCTTCCTGGCGGCCCGCGGCCGGCTGCAGGATGCTGTGCGCTGCTTCCTGCGCGGACTGGATATCACGGAGGAGTATCACCTCTATTTCTACGGCCATGCGATCTACCGCGATCTGGCCGACGTCTACTCCCGTCTGGGCCGTTACGATCGGGCCGTGAACTACCTGAACGAATACCAGCGGATTACCGACGACGTGTTCAACGTCGAGCGCGAGCGTTCGTTCAACGCCCTGCTGCGCAACTTCGACAGGCAGACCGCCCGGGTGAAGCTCCAGCAGAAGGACATGCAGATCATGCGGCAGAAGCAGGGCATCGGCCTGATTGCCGGGGCGCTGCTCGTCGTGCTGGTGCTCGCCGCGGCCATCTATACGAACTACCGGCTGCGCGACAGGATGTACCGCCGGCTGGTCATCAAGTACAACGACATGCTGCGCCGCGAACAGGCGCTGCAGGAGGCCGGACGCAAGGAGGCCGACGCCGAGGACGGGAAGCTGCGGGAACTGTTCGGCGAGCTGGACCGGATGATGACCCAGGAGCGGCTCTACGAGCGCAAGAACCTCACCATCGAGGAGGCGGCGCGGCTGCTCGGCACCAACCGGGGCTACCTCTCGCGGGCGGTCAACTCGTTCGCCGGGGTCTCGTTCAACGCCTACGTGAACTCGTTCCGCATCAAGGCGGCCGTCAGCGCCCTCTCCGACCGCGCCGACACGACGCCGATCAAGGTGCTGGCCGACAGGCTGGGCTACAACAACCTCACGTCGTTCTACAACAATTTCTTCAAGGAGACCGGCGTGCCGCCCTCGAAATTCCGGCAGGAGATCCGCCGGCTCGGCCCCGATGCGGCGGACCTGGCCTGAATGTGCGCGCCCGAGGTTTCAAAATCGGGAAAATGTACGGATTTTATAAAAAAAGAAGCCCCCGGAACAGCCTCCGGGGGCTTTTAATTCGTAATTTTGTTCTGAAGCAATGCGAATGCTGAAACCCCTTAAATTATCAAAACATGAAAAATTCTACTATCTGGCTGTGTTCTCCTTGCTCGCGTTGGCGCTTGCCTCGTGTAAGGATGACAAGGATGAAACTCCGGCGGCGAAGATCACCGTCAACGAGCAGGTACTTGCCTTCGACTGCGAGGAGTCCGCGCAGAACTTCACCTTCGAGTCGACCCTGAAGTGGACGATCGAGTGCGGCGCCGCCGACTGGCTGACCGTCTCCCCGCTCGAGGGCAAAGGCGGTACGGTCACCGTATCGGTGGCTGTTGCGGCGAATCCCTCCGCCACGCCGCGTTCGGCCTCCTTTTTTATCCGGAGCATGGCCGAGCAGGTCGAGATCACGGTGAACCAGGCGGATGACGAAGGGGCACACCTGCTCACCTTCGCCGAGGATTTCAAGGCATATCTCGTGGAGAATTTCGATACCGACGGCGACGGTGAGATCAGCCGCGACGAAGCGGAGCTCATCACGGCGATCGAGTGCGAGGACCTGGGCCTCACCTCGCTCGAAGGCGTGCGCAACCTGACGAACCTGCAGACGCTTCATTGCAGCTACAACGCCATCGAGACGCTCGACGTGAGCGGCATGACCTCGCTGACGGAGCTGCTCTGCGACCACAACCTCATCACGGACCTCAACGTCTCGGGCTGCACCTCGCTCAGCAGCATCGAGTGCAACTCCAATGCGATCGGCGAGCTGAACCTGGCCGACTGCCGCAATACGCTGACCACGATCACGTGCAACGAGAACAAGCTCGCGCGGCTCGATCTGACGAACTTCGACAAGCTCTTCCACCTGAACTGCGACGACAACCAGCTTACGGAGCTGCTCGTCGACGGCTGCACGGCCCTCACGTCGGTTGACTGCGCCAGCAACCAGCTCACGACGCTCGACTTCCGTCAGACTCCCCTGATCGGCGAGGTCTATTGCAGCAACAACAAGCTCACGTCGGTGCTCTTTCCCGAGAACTCCATGATGGGCACCTTCGAGTGCGGCGGCAACCAGCTCACCACCATCGACCTGCGCAACTGCCCGCACCTGGCTTCGCTGACGCTGGCCATGAACAAGCTCACCTCGTTGAGTGTCAACTACCTCAAGGACCTGACGTTCATCGACTGCACCTACAATTCGCTGCGGAGTCTGGACCTGACCAACCTGCCGAGCATGAACTTTGTCCACTGCGACAACACCGGCATGGAGGAGCTCTACCTGCGTGACGACATCAACTACGGCGAGGTGTCCGTGGATGAGGAGACGAAGATAGAGTATCGCTCCGCAGGCCGCGATTTCGAGGATGTGGAATCGGGCTGGAGCGATACCGAGCTTGACCCGTGGAACAACTGATGCGGCGGGCAGAGCGTGTGAAATCATGAAAAAAGTCGAATTAAAAAGAATCCATTGAAAATGAAACGTGCAATAAATCATCTGCTGGCCCTGGCTCCGGCGCTGCTTCTGATGGCCTCGTGCGAAACGGAGACCGACCGTGTCGGCGGCGGGCGGCAGGAGCGGGTGCTCCTGGTATCATCCGAGAATGTGGATACCCGGACGACGATCGACTACGAACTTTCGGACTATTCGCATCTGGTGTGGAATGCCGGCGATCAGGTGGCCTACGTCACCGACGTGGACTACGACGTGGCTTCCGTCGCCGAGGTCAAGGAGGGAAGTTTCGAGGCGAAGGTGCCGGCAGAATACGGCGAGCGGAACAAACTCTTCATACTCTATCCGTCGGACGGCCTCGAGGGGCTCAACGTGGACAAGATGAAGATGGAGCTTCCGGCGGAGCAGCATCAGGACACGCTCGGTTCGACCCGCGGCGTGGTGGTGCCGATGTATGCGGTTGCGGATATTCCGGGAGAGGGGGTGAACACAATGAAGGTGCGTTATGAATTCCCGGCCGCAACGCTCCGCTTCCGCATCGAGTCGCAGGAGCACAAGCTCGAAAAGGTGCTCTCGGTGACGATGACGGCCCAGGACCCGATCGGCGGTTCGATGATCTTCTCGCGTCCGTCGAACGTCATCAAGCTCATCAAGCCGGTAAACGAGGTGAAGGTGGTCGTCGACAAGCCCGCCACGATCGAGAAGGGCGGCTACCTCTACATGAAGGTGATGCGCGGCACGTACAGCAACGTCACGGTTGCGGTCACGACGGACCAGAACACCTATCTGTTCGAGAACGGTACGTTCGATCTGACCAATCCCGATGCGTCGCTCTTCAAGGTGAACCTGTCGCTCGACGCCGGCAAGGTTGAGCCCAAGACGCTCTACTACAAGGAGATTTCCGAAGGCGAGGTCTTTACGGCGGATGCCAAGTACCTGATTGCCCGCAAGCGCTCCGATACGGAGTATCACGTGGCCGCAACCTTTTCGACCTATTATCTTGATGCCGTGGCGTTCGAGGCGGACGAAAACGGTATCGAGGCGACGAGCGACGTGTCGCAGTATGCCTTTACGATCGCACCCGTCGAGGGTACGGAGTACGTGACGCTCTACAGCGAGGCGGTGAGCAATTCGGCCCCCTCGGCCATGCACGGCAAGGGCTATGTGGGCTCTCCGGCTTCGTCCTACATCGATCCGGGCCACTTCGTCCGGGGCTCGGAAGAGGATTTCGACAATCCCGCAGCGCCGCAGCGCTACTACTGGAAGATCACCTTCGAGGACGGCCTTCCCGTTATCGGCAGCGTGCAGGTCGACGACTATCGAATCGTTTACGAATTGTGGGGCATGCAGTTTGCACTCTGCAGGAGCAGCAATACCGATACGGAACCGATCGTGATCCTGAAACTCGAGGAGTAACGTATCTTTCCGAATCGTTTGGGGGCGGGCGTCATCCGGTATGCGGATGGCGCCTGCCCCCGTTTTGTCCGTCGGGCTTTTCGCTCCCGGCCGGCTCTTCGTCGCCCGTTCTCCTGTTGCGCTCCCGTCTGTCCCCGCCCCGCGATGCGGTCGGTTCCTCCATCTCCGCCCTGCGGTCGGTCCCTGTCCGTCCTCGCTCTGCGATGCGGTGTGCCCCAGCCGCCTTCCTGCGGCGTGCCCCTGCTGTTCCGATGCCGCGGTGCGCTCCCGGCCGGCTCCCTTTTCTGGTCTCTTCCTGCGGTGTCTTTCCGGGCGGGCGGCCCGAAAACCGCACTTTTTATTTGCCGCGCCACGCGCCTTTTCGTATCTTTGCCTTGTGAACGAAGACTTGAGACATACGGCGCAGGACTACACCGCCTCGCTCCCCGCGGCCGAATACATCGCCGTCTACCGCGATGCGCGGCGCTTCGGCGCCTGCTGTCGCGCCTGCCCCAACTATGGCCGCAGCTGGGCCTGTCCGCCCTTCGATTTCGACGTGGATGACTACCTATCGGGCTACCGCACGGCCCTGATTATCGCCACGAAGATCACCCCGGTGAGCCGCGACCTGCCCCTTTCGGAGGCCGAGCGGCTGCTGCGGCCCGAACGGCAGTGGCACGAGCGGCTGCTGCTCGACCTCGAAGCCCGCTACGGCGGCCGGGCCTTCGCCTACACCGGCACCTGCCTCTACTGCCCGAAGGGGAGCTGTACGCGTCCCGAGGGACTGCCGTGCCGCCATCCCGAGCGGGTGCGGCCCTCGCTCGAGGCGTGCGGCTTCGATCTGTGCCGCACGACCGAGTCCCTGATGGGCATTCCACTGCGGTGGAGCACCGACGGGCGGCTGCCCGAGTACCTGACCCTCGTGGGCGGATTTTTCCACAACGCCGACGCCATCGACCTGAAGGCCGTCTGGCAAGCGCTCAAGCCATGAAACTGCTGCTGCGATTGATTCTCGCCGTTGCGGCGCTCGCGGCCGCCGGATGCACGCCCCGCGCGGAGGAGACCCTGACGGTCGACGGCTTCCTCGCCACGGAGCACCCCGACAGTGCGCTGCGGCTGCTGCGAAGGATGGACCCCGCGCGGATGAGCCGCGCCCGGCGGGCCGGCTGGTCGCTGTTGACGGGGCTTTCCGAGGTCGCCACGGGCGACACGCTCGCGGGCAAGGCGCGGCTCGACCGCGCGATACGCTACTATGACCGGCATGGTACGGAGGGCGAGCGGGCCGAAGCGTGGTACACGTATGCCAAGGCGTACATCGAGCTTGGCGACCTGGAGGAGGGCATCCGGGGCTATACCGAGGCGGCGATTCTGGCTGAAAAGACCCTTGCCGAAGCCCGTTCCGGAGAGGAGACCCCGCAGCGGAAGCAGACCGAGACGCTGCTCGTGGCCATCTACCACACGCTCGGACTGCTCTATTTCGAGCAGGGATACGACGCCGTGAAGCCCTTTGCGAAGGCCGTCGAGGCGGCCCGTGCGAACGGCAATGCCGAGCAGGAGGGCTACAGCCGCTTCATGCTCGCCTCGGCCTACTGCGCCGCCGGGGAGTACCGGCAGGCGGTCGAGACGCTGGCGCCGCTCGTCGAGGCGGCCGATACGATCCCGTTCCGCTACTTTGCCCAGCAGATCCGCCTGCAGAATCTCGTATTCCACGCCTACCTCGGGGACTGGACCCCCGCGCAGCTGCTCGCGGCACGCGAGGGCATCGACCTCGACGTGATCCGTACAGCGCCGCTCTCCTACGGGAAAGCTGCCTCGGAGGATACCGGACGGTCGTTCTACGACGTGGCCTCGGCGATCATCTTCCAGCAGGACGGCCAGCTCGACTCGGCTCGCCATTACATCGAGATGGCGCTCGACTGCCGGGAGACGTTCCACCAGGGAGATGTCGGGTTGTTCAACCTCGCGGCGGAGATCTACCACGATCGGGGCGACGACGCCCGGGCCTACGACTACATGCAGCAATTTGTCGCGGCCAAGGACTCGCTCTTCGAGGCGCAGCGCGGGGCGCAGGTCGCCGAGCTCGAACGCCGCTACCGCACGGCCAACGACGTGGCGCTGCGCGAGGCGTCGCTGCGCTACCGCGTATGGATCGCCGCACTGGCGGCCCTGCTGGTGGTCATGGCGGCGGGGTGGGCCGTGGTCGGCTACCGCCGCAAGCTGCGCCGCCGCGACAGTCAGTTGAGCGAGACGCTCGCGCTGCTGGACTCCTACCGCGAGTCGCACGACAGCCTGGCGTCACGGCTCGATGCGTCGGACGCCCGCGAGGCGGCCGTGAAGCGGCTGCTGGAGGGGCGCGTGGCCGCCGTGCGCGACATCGCCGCGACGTACTACATCTACGGCGAGGGCGAACGGCTGACGGCCAAGATGCGCGAGCTGGCCCTGAGCCCCGCGATGCTGGCCGACGTGGTCGACATGGCCGACCTGTACAGCGACCGGGCCGTCGCCCTCCTCCGAAAGCGGTTTCCCGACTGGACGGCACGCAACTACGACTTCGCGGCGCTGGTCATCGCGGGATTCACGCCGCAGGAGATCTGCGTCATGCTCGGCATGTCGCTCAACGGCGTCTACACGCTCAAGTCGAAACTCAAGCGGCGCATCGCCGAATCGGCAGCCCCGGAGCGCGACCGGCTGCTCGGCTTCTTCGCCTGACTGTCCGGGCAGGGCCGCCACCCCGCCCGCCGGCAAGGTTTTTCGGGCCGCGGGCAAGATTTTTACCGATATATGCGTTGTGAATCATTGTGTTGCGATTTCGCGCGCAAGATGAAAAGCACACCGGCAAGGCCCCGCGGAGCCTATCTTTGCAGTAGGAAAATCCCTTTCGCAAACTGCAAAAACGATGAAACCGCACACCCTAATTTTTCTGTTGATTCCGGTCGCGATCCTGTGGACGGTCGCTGCCGTGCAAGCTCAAACAACACCCCAAACAACACTCCGTACAATGCCCCAGGCAACATCCCAGGCAACACCTCCGCCGGCCGCTGCCGACGCAATCCGGGGACGGATCGTCGATGCGGCGGATGCTCCCGTCGCCGGGGCGGCCGTCATCCTTTTCGACCGCGATTCGGTCTACCTCGGGGCCGCCGCCTCGGGGGCGGACGGACGCTTCGAGCTCCGTTCGGCGGTGCGTCCCTACCGGTTGCAGATCCAGCACCTGGCCTATGAGCTCCGCACCGTCGAGTCTGACCTTTCCGATTTGGGCGACATCCGCCTTACGGAGGCCGCGACGGCGGTCGATGCCGTCGTGGTCGAGGGCGAACGGCCCGTGGTGAAGGTCGAGCAGGGGCGGCTGAACTACGACCTCGGGCGACTGACCGAGGGGCAGGCCGTGAACAACGCCTACGAGGCCCTGACGCGCCTGCCGGGCGTTTCGGAGCAGGAGGGGGCGCTGACGCTGGCCGGCGCCTCGTCCGTCACGGTGATTCTGAACGGACGCCCCTCGACGATGACCCCCGAGCAGCTGGCCGCGCTGCTGCGTTCGACTCCGGTCGATCGCGTGGAGAGGGCCGAGGTGATGTTCAGCGCCCCGCCGCAGTACCACGTCCGCGGGGCGGCGATCAACGTCGTGCTGCGCCGCAGCCATGAGACGGCCTTCTCGGGCGAGGTGCACGCCAACTACACGAACCGCTGGTACGACACCTACGATGCCGGCGGCAGCTTCGCACTCTCGTCGCCCAGCTGGTCGGCCGACGTCACCTATTCGGCAGCCCGGAGCAAGGAGCTGTCGAGTTTCGACCTGCACTCGCGGCACACCTTCGCCGGGCAGCCCTACGATATCCGGCAGGATGAGTGGATGACCTACGAGGGGTGGAGCCACCGGTTGCGCGCCGCCGTGGAGTACTCTCCGAAGCAGCGGGGGAGGGTGAGCGCCGCCTACACCGGCTCCTTCTCGCCGAATACGGACGGCTTTTCGCGCTCGACGGGAACCTACGTTCATTCGCTCTCGAACAAGCAAAGCGACCAGACGCTGCATAACCTCGCGCTGCGCTACGTCGCAGCCTGCGGTCTCGATCTGGGCATCGACTACACCCATTACGACAATCCCGAGCGGACGCGGCTCGAAAACGACTATGCCGCCGCCGCGGCCACGGCCTTCGACGTCACGTCGGGCCAGCGCATCGACCGGCTGAACGTGACGGCCGACGAGCGCCACACCTTCGCGTCGGGCTGGGAACTGACGGCCGGCGGCGCCTTCGGCTTCGCACGTTCGCGCGACTGGCAACACTACACCGTGCTCGAAGGCTCGCCCGCGACGACCGACACCGACGCCCGGCTCGACGAATACACCGCCAACCTCTATGCCGGCTTCGGACGGCAGTTCGGGAAGGCGGGCTTCACGGCATCGCTCGCCGGGGAGTACTACCGGCTGGGCGACTACGAGAACTGGTCGTTGTATCCGCAGGCGTCGCTGACCTGGACGCCCTCCGAGCGGCACATCGTGCAGTTGAACTTCTCCTCGGACAAGGAGTATCCCTCCTATTGGGAGATGCAGGGCGCCGTCTCCTACATCGACGGCTATTCGGAGATCCATGGCACGCCGGGGCTCCGCCCCTCGCGCAGCTACGAGGCGCAGGCCGTCTACATCTACCGCCAGAAGTACATCTTCGTTCTCTTCTGGAACGAGCGGCCCGACTACTTCGTGCAGACCGCCTGGCAGGCATCCGACCGGCTGGCGCTCATCTACCAGTCGCTCAACTGGAACTTCAACCGGCAGTGGGGCGCCAATGCCGTCCTGCCGTTCCGCATCGGGCGGTGGCTCGACTCGCGGCTGACACTTACGGGCATGCGCATGCGGCAGCGGTGCGACCCGTTCCACGACATGGCATTCGACCGCTCGAAGTGGGTCGGCATCGCCCGTCTCGTGAACACCTTTCATGTGAGCCGCAAACCCGCCATCGACCTCGAGGTAAACGGATTCTTCCAGTCCGCGGCCATTCAGGGCACTTTCGATATCGAACCGTTGGGATCGGCCGACGCTGCCGTGAAGTGGACCTTCGACCGGGGGCGCGCCACCCTCTCGGTGCGCTGCAGCGACCTTTTCGACAGCGGCATGCCCCGGACCAAAATCCGCTACCGCGGACAGTGGCTCGACATGGGGGCGCAGCGCTACACGCGCACCGCAACCGTCCATTTCTCCTACCGCTTCGGCGGCTACAAGGAGCGCAGGCACAAGGAGGTCGACACCTCGCGATTCGGACACTGACATTCTTATTCCATCATCTGCAAATCTGGACAACCATGAAACTTTCGACGATTCGGAGGGCGCTGCTCCTCCTTGCGATGCTCGCATGCGGGCTCCACGCCCCGGCCCAGACACGGGCTGATCAGCGGCTGGGTGAACTGCTCAACGGCGGGGATCTCTTCCGCCTTCGGGAGGAGTATCCGCGGCTGAAGGATTCACTCTCCATCGACATGCTCGACCTGCTTGTCCGCAGCCAGCTCGGCGTCGGGTTCAACCGACCCGAGGAGGCTGCCCCGGCACTCGATTCGCTTCTGCTGCTCCATCAGGACGTACTCGGCGCGGAGAGCACCCTCTCGATGGCGGCGCTGCGGGCCATGAATCTGCTGAATCTGGGAATGTATGCCCAGGCCGGGGCCGCCGGAGGCGATCTGGTGCGGGTGCTCGAAGGCTCCCTCCCGTTTGAATCCTATTTCGGGCTGGTCTACATCGAGCGGATCGGCAAGGCTTTGGCCGACGTGCCGGCACCGAGTCTCGAGCGCCCCGACCGCACCGTGACCGTGCCGCTGAAATACGAAGCGGTCGGACGCGGCCACCATTACTACATGCCCGTTGAGGTGAACGGCCACATGCACGACTTTATCTTCGACACGGGCTGTCCGTTCGGCTGCTTCGTCTCGGAGAGCTATGCCGAGAAGGTCGGATTGACGATCGTGGCCGACTCCATCCCGGTTTCGGGTATGACGGTAGGCTTTGTCAGGCTGGCCACGGCCGACTCGCTGCGGGTCGGCGAGATGGTCTACCGCCATCCGTACTTTCTGGTCGCACCGCCCGACCCGGAGGTCGATGCCGAATTTGCGTTCGACGGCGTCATCGGCTGCGACCTGCTCCGGGCCGTCGGTGAGGTCGTCGTCGACAACGAGACGGGCGTATTCCGCTTCCCGGCGAAGCCCTCCGACGGGGAACCCGACTTGTACCTTTCGGGTAACATTCCGCGCGTAAGGATCGAATACGACGGGGAGCCCTTCGAGCTGGTTTTCGACACGGGCAACGTGAAGAGCAGCCTTGACAGCGGTTTTGCGCAGCGGTTTCCCGATGCCGTGGCAGGGCTTGCCCGGCATAAGACCCGTCACGGCGGTTTCGGAGGCATCGAGGAGTTCGAGGCGGTGACACTTCCCGAATTCCGCATCCGCGCGGCAGGGCGCGACATCACGCTGCACGACACGGAGGTGATCTGCAACGAGGCGGCGGGCGGTACGCTGCTCACCGTCGGGTCGCTGGGTGCCGACTTCATCCGTTCGTTCCGGCGGCTGACGATCAACTACGAGCGGATGTTCCTCCGCGGCGAATAAGGCGGAGCATATCGCAAGCACTGCGTCGGCTGCCCGGGAATCGGTCCCTGCACGAAGCGGCGGCCCTTCCCGGGTGCGGCCGGGGTGCAAATTCTGTAATTGAGGTTAGAATCGGAGGTGAAAACCGTAATCCGTCTATGGCGGGCTATCGAAAAAATGCCCAACTTTGCACTGTCCAAACACCCGGGACGGGGGCGGACGACGGACCGGGACTCCAGGCGGCCGCGGTCACCGAAAAGCGGCGCTTCACGCCGGAAAGACCGTCGCACGTTGCCGCCGGATGAATCGGGCTGCCCGCCTGTCGGTGTGCGGACGCATTGTGTGACTGTTAAATAACGAAAAGATGCTGGGAAATTTCACCTACTGCAATCCGACGAAGCTCTATTTCGGAGACGATGTTCGGAAAAACCTGAACGACGAGCTGACCCACTACGGGCCGAAGGTCCTGTTGACCTACGGCGGAGGCTCCATCAAGCGAAACGGAATCTATGAAGAGGTGATCGCCTCGCTGCGGGAGGCCGGGAAGGAGGTCGTCGAGCTCTCCGGTGTCATGCCCAACCCCACGACGACCAAACTCGTCGAAGGGGCGAAGCTGGCGCGTGAACACGACGTGGACCTGATTCTGGCCGTGGGCGGCGGCTCGACGATCGACTACGCCAAGGCGGTGAGCGTGGCCGCGTGGTGCGAAGAGGACCCGTGGGAAAAGTTTTACATCCGGCAGGAGGAGCCCAACCCCGACCAGCGCATCATTCCCGTGGGGTGTGTGCTCACCATGGTCGGGACGGGTTCGGAGATGAACGGCGGATCGGTCATTACGAACCACGAGGCGAAGCTCAAGATCGGAAAGGTCTTCGGGGAGCGTGTGATGCCCCGCTTCTCGCTGCTCAATCCGCGGTATACCTTCTCGGTCCCGCGGCGTCAGATGGTGGCCGGGTTCTTCGACATCATGAGCCACATCCTGGAGCAGTACTTCTCGGGCGAGGATGACAACACGTCGGATTATCTGGCCGAAGGGCTGATGCGGTCGCTGATCCACAGCAGCAGGCTGGCCGTCGTCAATCCCGAGGACTACGAGGCGCGTTCCAATATCATGTGGACCGCGACATGGGCCCTGAATACGCTGATCGGCATGGGCAAGCGGCAGGACTGGATGGTACACATGATCGGTCAGGCGATCGGCGCCTACACGGATGCGACGCACGGAATGACCCTGTCCGGCGTTTCGATGGCCTATTACCGTCACATCCTGCCCTGCGGGCTGAAGAAGTTTGCCCGCTTCGCCACGGCGGTGTGGGACATTCCGGCAGCCGGTAAAACGGACGAAGAGCTGGCGAACGAGGGTCTGGAGGCCCTGCTGGCGTGGATGAAGGAGATCGGCGTGGCCACCGAGATCCGTTCGCTCGGCGTGACGGAGGCGATGCTGGAGGGCATAGCGGACGCCACGCTGCTGCTCGACGGCGGCTACAAACGGATGACGCGCGACGAGGTGTTGGCCATCCTGCGTGAAAGCATGTAACCCGTTTTGCCGCGCCGGGCGGGGTGCCGCGGCCGGTCGGACAACCTCCATTCGGACGAATGGAGGTTTTGTCGGATGCGCCGCTTCTCGCCGTAGCGGGGAGTCGGCCGGGACCGGAGGCGGATGCCCGTGCGGAGGTGCGGGCCGGCGGACAACCAACGAATCGGAATGAAACGTACAGGCATGACGGCATGGATCATGATCGGTGCGGCGGCCGCACTGGCCGTCGCCGCCCTGGTGTGGAGCATACGGCCCGGTTTCGGCCGCCTGCCCCGGGGCGAGCGGCTGGAACGCATCAGACAGTCGCCCAATTTCAGGGACGGCAAGTTCAGAAACCGGCATTTCACCGCCCTGATGACCTCGGACCGGGGGCGGTTGCGTGCGATGTGGGATTTTCTCTTTGCCGACCGGACGGGCCGGGTTCCCGAGAGTCCCGTTCCGGCGCTGAAGACCGATCTGAAGCAGCTCTCCCCGACGTTCGACGGGCTGGTGTGGTTCGGTCACTCCTCCTACCTGCTTCAGTTGGACGGAAAGCGTATCCTCGTCGATCCGGTCTTCTGCCAGGCGGCGCCCGTGTCGTTCCTCAACCGGGCTTTCCCCGGAACGGAGCTCTACAAACCCGAAGAGATGCCCGCGATCGACTACCTGATTATCACGCACGACCATTGGGATCACCTGGATTACCGGACCGTCGTGGCTCTGAAGGAGCGGGTGCATGCGGTGATTTGTCCGCTGGGGGTCGGTGAGCACTTCGAGTACTGGGGCTATGACCCGCACGTCATCCGGGAGATGGATTGGCAGGAGACGGCTCCGCTCGATGCCGATTCAGCCTTTGTGGTGCACTGCCTGCCGGCGCGTCATTTTTCGGGACGCGGGTTGAGGCAGGACAGGACGCTGTGGGCCTCCTTCCTGCTGCAGACGCCCTCGCTTACGGTCTACATCGGAGGCGACGGCGGGTACGACACCCATTTTGCGGAGATCGGCAGGGCCTTTCCCCGCATTGATCTTGCCCTGGTGGAGAACGGGCAGTACGACGAGCAGTGGAGGTACATCCACCTGATGCCCCGATACCTTGGCCGTGCATGCCGGGAGCTGAAGGCCCGGTATGTGGTCACCGTGCACCACTCCAAGTATGCGCTGGCCCGACACCGCTGGGACGAACCGCTCGAAAACGAGGCGGAAGCGGCCCGCAGGGATTCGCTGCGGCTGATCGTCGCCCGCATCGGGCAGCCGGTCGATCTGCAGCCGATAGTCGCCTCCCGGGAGGCGCCGCAGCCTGCGGTCAAAAATTGAACCCGGAGCCCGGCACGGGGAGTCCGTGCCCGGACCGCCCCGCGGCAGGAGACCGCAGCGTCGGTTGGCCCGATGGAAAAACCGGAAAAACGAACAACAAAACAGACATGCCCATGGCATTCGCATCCGTAGAGAACCGGGTGGCCGGTCCCGTCGGGCCGTCCGAACGCTCCGTCGTTCTGGACGTGCTGCGCGGGCTGGCCCTGCTGGGAATCGCCCTGGCAAACTTCCCGGAGTTCTCCCTGTATTCCTTTCTCCCGCCCGAAGCGGCTGAAGCCCTGCCCACGGCTGGTTTCGACCGCGTGGTGCGCTACCTGCAGTACCTCTTCGTCGACGGGAAATTCTACACGATCTTTTCGCTGCTCTTCGGCGTCGGCTTCTCCATTATCCTCGCCAATGCGGCACGGCGCGGTGTCGACGGATTCCGGATCTTCTACCGGCGCATGGCGGTCCTGCTGCTGATCGGCCTCCTGCACCTGATGTTCCTCTGGAGCGGCGACATTCTCGTGCTCTACGCGCTGCTCGGCATGCTGCTGCCCCTTTTCCGCAACGTGTCGAACCGCGGATTGCTGATCTGGGCCTTCGGGCTGCTGTCGCTGCCCGTCGCCGTGGATTTCTTCGTGGAGTACTCCGGCTTTTCGCCTTCGGCCCCCTTCGTGGAGTTGCAATGGCGCTGCTGCGACCGGTACGGAATCACGGAGAGCAACTTCGCCTACTGGCTGCGCGATGCCACGCACTACGGGCAGACGTTCGAGTTCCTGATTCAGGGCGCCTGGGTGCGCGTGCAGGAGTTCATCGACGGGAACCGCTATTTCCGCGTCATGGGCCTGTTTCTCCTGGGCTTTTACATCGGACGAAACCGGTTGTATGCCGATCTTGCGGGCCGCAGGCGCGAGCTGGAACGTCTGGCCCGTCTGGGGTTCGTGTTCGGTCTGCCCCTGTCGTGCCTCTATGCGTGGAGCGCCCTGCACGGCCGGCCGTGGGGGACGGGCCTGCACTCCGTACTCTATCTGGTCAGCGTCTTCCCGCTGGGCTTCGCCTATGTGGCCGGAGCAAGTCTTTGCTGCATGCGGCATCCGCAATGGAAAATTTTTCGTTCCTTTGCAGCGCCCGGGCGTATGGCGCTTACCAACTACATCGGGCAATCCGTATTCGGCATGGGACTTTTTTACGGCATAGGACTCGGCTTCGGAGCCGAAGTGGGACTGGTCTGGGTGGTACTGATCGCCGCGGGCGTATGGATCGTGCAGTCCCTCTTCAGCAGGCTCTGGCTTGCCTGTTGCCGCTTCGGTCCGCTGGAGTGGCTCTGGCGGATGCTGACCTACGGAAAGGTATTAGGACTGCTTAAAAACGGAGCGGATGGAGCGACCGACCGATAAGACCACCCGGCTGCTTGCCCTGATCCGCAATGGCCGGCCGATGACGCTGGCCCAACAGTTGAGCCTGACGGTGCGGCTCAGCCTCCCGGCCGTCATTGCGCAGCTCTCGGCCATCGTCATGCAGTATATCGACGCCGCGATGGTGGGACACCTCGGGGCCGAGGCCTCGGCGGCGATCGGCCTGGTGTCGACCACCACGTGGCTCTTCTGGGGGCTGTGCGCCGCCGCGGCATCGGGCTTCTCCGTGCAGGTGGCCCACCGGATCGGAGCGGACGACATGCGGGATGCACGGGCCGTGCTGCGCGAATCGCTCTTCTCGACGCTTCTCTTCAGCCTGCTGCTGGCGCTGATCGGCATGGCCATCAGCGGCGCGCTGCCCGGCTGGCTGGGCGGCGGTGAGTCGATCCGGCGCAATGCGTCGCTCTATTTCTTCCTGTTTGCCCTCTTTCTGCCCGCCCTCCAGCTGAACTTCCTGGCCGGGGGCATGCTGCGGTGCAGCGGCAACATGCGCATCCCGAGCCTGATGGGCGTGGCCATGTGCGTGCTCGATGTCGTATTCAACTTCTTCCTGATCTTCCCGTCGCGCGAATGGGTCGTGGCGGGGATCACCCTCCCCATACCAGGGGCCGGGCTGGGCGTGGGCGGGGCCGCACTGGGTACGGCGGCCGCCGAAGCCGTCGTTGCCGCCATCCTGCTGCGGTATCTCTGGACCTCGTCGGCCGAGCTGCAGCTGCGCGGCGAGCGGGGCCGCTTCCGTCCGCGGCGGGCCACCCTGCGCCGGGCCTTCCGCATCGGGTTCCCGATGGGGATCGAGCACCTCGTGATCTGCGGGGCGCAGATCATGACGACGGTCATCGTGGCGCCGCTGGGTGTTTTTGCCATTGCGGCCAACTCCTTCGCCATCACGGCCGAAAGCCTGTGTTACATGCCCGGTTACGGCATCGCCGACGCCGCCACGACGCTCGTCGGCCAGAGCATGGGCGCCGGACGCCGGAGGCTCACGCGCAGCTTCGCCCGGATCACCGTGACGATGGGCATGTGCGTCATGGGCGTGATGGGGGTGCTCATGTATCTCTTCGCCCCCGGGATTATCGGACTGATGACCCCGGTCGAGGAGATCCGGCAGCTGGGCGTGATGGCCCTTCGCATCGAGGCGTTCGCCGAACCGATGTTTGCGGCCTCGATCGTCGCCTACGGCGTCTTCGTCGGGGCGGCGGATACGGTGGTGCCGTGCGTGATGAACTTCTTCAGCATCTGGGCCGTCCGGCTGTCGCTGGCGGCCTGGCTCGCCCCGACGCTGGGTCTGAAGGGCGTTTGGATCGCCATGTGCGTCGAGCTCTCGTTCCGCGGGGTGATCTTCCTTGTCCGCCTGAAGCGGGAGCGATGGATGAAACGGCTGTGAGCGGACTCCCGTAATCGGGGTTATATAATCCGTAATTCATATAGGTGACTCATCGCAATCCGCCGTATATTTGCAACGGCATGAGCGTCCGAAGCGGCAGGAACCCCCGCCTGCGGAGGCTGCCGCCGGGATGCGTCCCCGGCCGCCGTGGCGGCGAAGGCGCGGCATGCGGAGAGAACATGAAGCGAATCATAACAAAACCTTAAGACGAAAATATGGAACTGATTAAAGACAGAGAATTTGGCGGCGAACGACCGTTGTTCGAGTCCCATGACCTGCGTCTGGAGCATGTCATCATCCGGGCCGGAGAGTCGGCGATCAAGGAGTGCAGCAACATCGAGGCGGTCAACTGCCGTTTCGAGGGCAACTATCCCTTCTGGCATGTGCACGGATTCCTGATCGACCGCTGTTATTTCGATGTCGGCGGCCGGTCGGCGCTGTGGTATTCCGACCACCTGAAGATGACCGACACGGTGATCGATGCACCGAAGATGTTCCGGGAGATGAGCGAGATCGAGATCGAAAACGTGACGATGAACGATGCCGACGAGGTGTTCTGGCGCTGCAACGGAATCCGGGTCCGGAACCTTGTCCTGCACGGCGGCACCTATCCCTTCATGTTCAGCCGGGACATCCGCGTCGACGGGCTCGAGAGCGACAGCAAGTATGTCTTCCAGTACGTGCGCAACGTGGAGATTCACAACGCCCGGATCACCACCAAGGATGCGTTCTGGGAGGTGGACAACGTCACGATCTACGACTCCGAGCTCAACGGCGAGTACCTGGGCTGGCATTCGAGGAACCTGCGTCTGGTGAACTGCCACATTACGGGGGAGCAGCCGCTCTGCTATGCCCGCGACCTGGTGCTGGAGAACTGCACCTTCGGACCCGATTGCGACCGGGCCTTCGAGTACAGCACCCTCCGGGCCGACATCCGCGGCGCCATCACCAACATCAAGAATCCGATGTCGGGCAGCATCGTGGCCGACGAGATCGGATCGGTGACCATCGACCGCAATATCAAGGCCCCGGCGGATTGTGAAATCAGGCTCCGCGACGGCCGGGCCTGCGTCTACGACAAACCCGACGAGCGATGAAGTACGATTTCGACACGCCGGTTCCGCGCCGCGGGACCGACTCCTGCAAGTGGGACAGTGCGGCCGCGGAGGGGGTTTTGCCCATGTGGGTGGCCGACATGGATTTCCGGACGGCGCCGGCGATCACGGAGGCCCTCCGCCGTCGGGTCGAGCATGGCATCTTCGGCTATACGCATGTTCCGGAGAGCTATTATGAGGCCGTCGCGGGGTGGTTTGCCCGCCGCCACGGCTGGCGGATCGAGCGTGACTGGGTGATTTGCCTGCCGGGGGTGGTGCCGGCCCTGTCGGCCATCATCAAGGCGTTGACCGTTCCCGGGGACAAGGTGCTCATCCAGACGCCGGTCTACAACTGCTTCTTCTCGTCGATCCGCAACAACGGATGCGAAATCGTGACCTCTCCGCTGGTGCCGGTCGGCAATACCTATGTGATCGATTACGACGACCTGGAGGCGAAGGCCTCCGATCCGGGGGTGAAGCTGATGCTGCTGTGCAATCCCCACAACCCCGTCGGTCGGGTCTGGGCGCGCGCCGAACTGCTCCGGATCGGCGAGATCTGCCTCCGCCACGACGTCGTGGTCGTAGCCGACGAGATCCATTGCGAACTGGTCTTCCCGGGGCACAGCTACACGCCGTTTGCCTCGCTTTCGGAGGATTTTCTGCATCACAGCGTGACCTGCATCTCCCCCAGCAAGGCGTTCAATATCGCCGGGCTGCAAATCGCAAACATCGTCTCGGCCGATGCCGGACGCCGGGCGCGGATCGACCGCGCCGTCAACGACAACGAGGTCTGCGACGTCAATCCGTTCGGCGTGCTTGCCACCCGGGCCGCCTACAACGAGGGGGCCGAGTGGCTGGATGAGCTCATCGGCTACCTGCATGCCAATTATCGCTGCATGCGGGATTTCTGCCGGGAGCATCTGCCCGATTTCCCGATCACCGAGCTCGAAGGGACCTACCTGGTCTGGATGGACTGCCGCCGGCTCGGCATCCCCTCGCATGAGATGGAGCAGCGCCTGATCGCCGAAGCCCGTCTGTGGCTGAATGCCGGCACGATGTACGGTGCCGAGGGCGAGGGGTTCATGCGCTGGAACATTGCCTGTCCGCGGGTGCTGCTGATGGACGGCCTGAACCGCTTTCTGGGCTTCGTGAAGACCGTGCGTGCCGGGGCGTCCGCTCCGCAATCGCCCGCCGGTGCGGAGCGGAACGGCGGACGGTAATCCCGGGCAGGCCCCGCGCTGCCGCCGGATTATCATGCGGCGGAGTTTCCGCCTTGACGTGCTGTCGGGCCGCAAATTCCTTTTCGGATTTGCGGCCCGACAGCGTATATGTGTATGTGCCCGGCCATCCGGCGTGCGGCCTAATGCCTGATGCTGATAAGCAGCGCAAGAACGGTCAGATAATCCTTCAGGGAGAGACGCAGGGAGCTGATGGCCCGCTGCAACTCGTAGTCCACCTTTCGGGTGGTGATGCCGTATCGGTCGGCGATCTCCCGGTAACTCTTCCCCTCGAACTTGTTTGCCGTGAAGATCTGCCGCCGCAGTTCGGGCATTTGGGCGATCTGACGCCGGCAGATCTCCAAAATCTCCGTGCTGAACATCTCCTCGGGGTTGCAGCTTTCGATGGTGCGCGTGTAGTAATCCATGACGCAGCGCTCCTTCATCAGAATCTTTTCGTAGACGGCCTTCTTGAGATTCCGGTCCCGGCGATATTTCAGGCTTTCGTTCCGGACGGCCTGGTAGAGATAGGATTCCATGTTCCTGATCTCGATGCTCTCCCGGCGCCCCCAGATGGCCGCAAAGCACTCGTTGACAATATCCTGCGCGGTATCCTTGTCGCGCACGTAGGAGTATGCAATCCGTTCCAGCTTTTGTCCGTATCGGTGGAAAAGCTGTTCAAACCACTCGCGGGTCAATTCTCTTGTTTCGGATACCTGCATGTCGTTGCTTTCGACTCAAAGATAACAAAAAATAATCTAAAAAATCAACAGGCACCGGCCGTCTCCTCGGTCTTGCAGTTGTGAAAATAAGAAAATTGCGAAATTTAATAAGAATATTTATTTGCATGCGGGATCGGGAATTTGTCCCGCTCGTGGATCATTTATTATAGAGGGGCAGACAAGAGGGCCCCGATGTATGACACGAAATCAAACTACCCGTATGATGCAAAACGAAATATCGGACACGTTGCTCTTCAAGTTCTTTCTGGGGGAGACCACGAACGAGGAGACCGACCGGATAGCCGCCTGGCTGGACGAGAATCCCGAGGAGCACCAGCAGCGCATGAAAAAAGCCCATGAGCTCTTTGTCAACAGCATTATGGGCGAGCCGGACCTGGTCCCGGAGGCCGATCGCCGGATCGGCTACCGCCTGCTGCACTCCCGGCCGGTGCGTCGGGTCGTGGGCCTGGCGGCGGCCCTGCTTGTCGCCGTCGGCGCCAGCTATCTCTTCTTCGATGCGCGCATGGAGCGGATGGCCGGGGCTCCGACCAGCATCGAGGCGCCGGCCGGACAGCATGTCCGCATGGCGTTGAGCGACGGTACGATCGTCGAACTCAACTCGAAGAGCCGCATCGTCTATCCGGCTCTCTTCACCGGCCGGGAGCGCCGGGTGCGGCTCGAAGGGGAGGCCATGTTCGACGTGCGGCACAACGAGGAGCATCCCTTTGTCGTGGAGACCTATGCCTGTGATGTCGAGGTGCGCGGCACGCACTTCAACGTCATGGCCGACGAAGAGACGCAGGCGTTCTCCACGGCCCTCTTTGAAGGGAGCGTCGCCGTGCGCAACAAGCTGAACGACGAACACATCCTCATGGAGCCCAATACGGTTGTCAATCTGCGAAACGGGCACTTGTGGCTCGACGAACTGACCGACCGGGACGACTACCTCTGGACCGAGGGCATCATCTCGTTCGGAGGCGACTCGTTCGGACAGATCATGGACAAGTTGAGGCGTTACTTCGACGTCGAGATCGAAATCCGGAGAGCGCGGCTGCCCGAGGTGAAGTACAAGCGGCTGAAGGTCCGCACGTCGGAAGGGGTGGACCATATCCTGCGCGTATTGCAGCGCGGCTCGGACTTCACGTATGAATACGACGACCTCGAGAACAGGATCGTCATCCGATAGAATCGACCGATTCCATCCGTTTATGTCCAACCTCAAATCAAACTGCCTATGGATCAAATGCTGAAAAACTGACCCCCGACGACTTTTTGGTTGAGACGAAAAGGCCTGCAAGTGAGGCAACACCCGCAGGCCGCAGTTCAATCAAAATACTAACCGATTTTTATTTGAACCTTAACTCACAAATGTATGAATAAAAAGATTATTCAGCAAATCCGTCTGTCTATTCTTTTGTTCGTTCCAGCCTTGCTATTCCCTCTATCCGCTGTTCATGCACAGAATGCGCGGGTGACAATTCGGGGAAACAAGGTGAAGATGGAACAGGTGATCAGCGCCATCGAACGACAGACTCGTTATCTTTTCGGCATTGACGATGATGTGAATACCGGCCTTCTGGTTACGGTGCATGTCGAAAACGAACCCCTGAAAAAAGCCCTCGACGAGATGGTCCGCGGTACGGATATCTCCTATACGGTCGAAGGAACCAATATCCTGCTGTTCCGGCGTGCGAACACTTCGCAGGAGCGTTCTGTGAAGGTTTCGGGCCGTGTGGTCGATGCCTCCGGAGTGCCGATCATCGGAGCCTCGGTGATTGTTCGGGGCACGACGCTGGGTGTTTCGACGGATGCCGAAGGCCGCTTCATGCTGGAGGTTCCGGCCCCGGCGGCCTCTCAGACGCTCGAGGTGAGCTACCTGGGCTACGAGACTGCTTCGATACCGGTCGGTTCGCGGACGACGTTCACGGTTACGCTGCAGGAGTCGACATCGGAGATCGAGCAGGTCGTGGTGACGGCCCTGGGCATCAAGCGCCAGGAGAAGGCGCTTTCGTACAATGTCCAGCAGGTCGCAGCTTCGGACATCACGCTGGTCAAGGATGCGAACTTCATGAATTCGCTCTCGGGCAAGGTTGCGGGTGTTACGATCAACGCCTCGTCGTCGGGCGTAGGCGGTGCCACGAAGGTTGTGCTGCGCGGTAACAAGTCGATTTCTCAGTCGTCGAATGCGCTGTATGTGATCGACGGCATCCCGATGTACAACTTCGGGGGTGGCGGCGGCACGGAGTTCGACTCGCGCGGTGCTACGGAGTCGATCGCTGACATCAACCCGGAGGACATCGAGTCGATCTCGGTGCTGACGGGCGCTGCTGCCGCGGCCCTCTACGGATCGGAGGCGGCGAACGGCGCGGTGATGATCACGACGAAGAAGGGCGAAGCCGGTGCCCTGAAGGTAACGCTTACGAGCAACACGGAGTTTCTGAATCCGTTTGTGCTACCGGAGTTCCAGAACCGCTACGGAACTGGGTTGAACGGCGTGCGTAGCGGGTCGAACATCTACAGCTGGGGAGAGCGCCTTGCCCCATCGGCCCGCTACGGCTACACGCCCAATGACTTTTTCGAGACGGGTCACGTCTATACGAACGCCTTTACGCTCTCGGGCGGTACGGACCGCAACCAGACCTACTTTTCTGCCGCTGCGGTCAATTCGGACGGCATCATTCCGAACAACGAGTACGACCGCTACAACTTCACCTTCCGCAACACCAGCTTTTTTCTGAAGGACAAGCTGCGGATCGACGCCTCGGCGAGCTACATCTACCAGCAGGACCAGAACATGACGAACCAGGGCGTCTACTCGAACCCGCTTGTTTCTGCCTACCTGTTCCCACGGGGTGAGAACTTCGATCTCTACCGCCGTTTCGAGCGTTACAACGAGGGCACGAAGCTCATGGAGCAGTTCTGGTCTGCGGACATGGAGGGCGGAGACCTTCGGATGCAGAACCCCTACTGGATCGCCTACCGCAACCTGCGCAACACGGACAAGAAGCGCTACATGCTCTCGCTCTCGGCCTCGTATGATATCCTGCCGTGGCTGAATGTCACGGGGCGCGTAAGGATCGACAACATGAACTCGCTCTACACGCAGAAGCTCTACGCCTCGACGAATACGACGATCACGGACGGCGGCAAGAACGGCCACTACACGGAGGCCCGCGGCTACGACACGCAGACGTACGGCGACGTGCTGGTCAACATCGACAAGACGTTCGGCGACGACTGGTCGCTGCAGGCCAACCTCGGCGCCTCGATCAACAACGTGAAGAGCGATGAGCTCTCGTACCGCGGTCCGATCCAGGAGAACGGTCTTCCGAACGTTTTCAACGTCTTCGACCTGGACGACACGAAGAAGCGTGCGGAGAAGACGGGATGGCACGACCAGACGCAGTCCCTGTTCGCCTCGGTGGAGGTGGGGTGGAAGCAGATGCTCTATTTGACCGTCACGGGGCGCAACGACTGGGCCTCGCAGATCGCCGGCTCCTCCTCCTCGTCGTTCTTCTATCCGTCGGTGGGCCTGTCGTGGGTGCCCACTTCGCTCTGGGACCTGGGCGGAGCGTTGAGCTACCTGAAGCTCCGCGGCTCGATCGCCTCGGTGGGTATGCCCTTCCCGCGCTACCTGACCGTCCCGACCTACGAGTACGACGCCACGAACCGCGTCTGGAAGGACAAGACGCACTATCCGATCGGGGATCTGAAGCCCGAGCGCACGACCACCTACGAAGTGGGTATCGACGCCCGGCTGTGGCGCCACCTGAGCCTCTCGGCATCGTGGTACCAGGCCGACACGAAGAACCAGACGTTCGACCCCTCGCTGCCTCCCTCGTCCTCCTATACGACGATCTACCTGCAGACGGGCCACGTCCGCAATACGGGCGTCGAGCTCTCAGTGGGCTATGACAATACGTGGCGGGATTTCCGCTGGGCGACGAACTTCACCTACTCGTGGAACCGCAACGAGATCATCGAACTGGCGGCCAATGCGGTGAATCCGGTTACGGGGCAGCCCCTTAACCTCACCAAGCTCGACATCAAGGGCCTGGGCAAGGCGAAGTACATCCTCAAGGAGGGCGGCACGCTGGGCGACCTCTACACGACGTCGGACCTGCGCTTCAACGACAACGGCTACGTCGAGGTGGACAAGAGCGGCAACCTGCTGCTGACGGACGAGGGAGACGACATCTACCTCGGTTCGGTATTCCCGGACCACAACCTCGCGTGGCGCAACGACTTCTCGTGGAAGGGCGTGAATCTCGGCCTGCTCTTCACGGCCCGCATCGGCGGTATCTGCTACTCGGCCACACAGGCCAACCTCGACCTGTACGGCGTTTCGGAGGCTTCGGCCGCGGCGCGCGACGCCGGGGGCGTTCTGATCAACGGCCGCGAGATGGTCGACGCGCAGAAGTGGTACCAGGCGATCGGCTCGCAGTCGGGTCTGCCGCAGTACTACACCTATTCGGCGACGAACTTCCGCCTGCAGGAGCTCTCGCTGGGCTACACGCTCCCCGCGAAGTGGTTCCGCGACCGGATGCGGATGACCGTCTCGTTCGTCGGGCGCAACCTCTGGATGATCTACTGCAAGGCGCCGTTCGACCCCGAGGCCGTGGCCTCGACGGGGCTGAACTACCAGGGCATCGACTACTTCATGATGCCGTCGCTCAGGAGCCTCGGCTTCAGTGTCAAATTCCAATTCTAAACGACTACGGGCATGAAAAAGATAACGACAAAGACGGGCCGACGGCTCATGGCGGCCGCCCTGCTGGTCCTGACGGCCTGTACGGGTGATTTCGAGGATATCAACCGCAACCCGAACCAGGTGACCGAGGAGCAGATGGAGGCCCTGAACTACAAGACGGGTACGAAGGTCCGCACGCTGCAAAGCCTCGTGATCCCCGTCCAGGAGCACATGTACCAGTTCAACGAGTCGCTTACGGGCGGGCCGTTCGCGGGCTATATCGGCGCCACGGTCGACACGTGGCAGACGAAGTTCGAGACCTACAACCCCTCGGCCGACTGGCGCAAGTGGCCCTTCGCCAATGTCATCACCGAAACCTACACCCCCTACAAGGGGATCGTCGGCGGTACGGACGACGAGGTGGCCGTCGCCTTTGCGCGGCTGCTGCGCGTGGCGATCATGCAGCGCGTGACGGACTCCTACGGGCCGATTCCCTACTCGGAGCTTGAAAACAACGAGTCGGTCTACGTCGCCTACGATTCACAGGAGGCGGTCTACACGAAGATGTTCGAGGAGCTGGACGAGGCGATCGCGACGCTGGGCCGCAACACGACCCTCTCGTCCGATGCGTGGAGCCGTTACGACGGGGTCTACTACGGCAACATCGCGCAATGGTTGAAATATGCCAACTCGCTCAAGCTGCGCATGGCCATGCGCCTGACGGAGGTGAAACCCGACCTGGCGCGGACGAAGGCCTCGGAGGCGATTGCCGGGGGCGTCATCACGGCCAATGCCGACAACGCGGCGATGCACGCCGCGGAGAACCGCACGACGCTCATCTACAACGACTGGGGCGACCACCGCGTCGGCGCCGACATCCTCTGCTACATGACCGGCTACAACGATCCGCGCGTCGAGAAGATGTTCCTGCCGAACGACGTGGGCAACTACGTCGGCATCCGCATCGGTATCGACGTGGCGGGCAAGGCGACGGCCATGACCAAGTATTCCAACCTGATCGTCGAGTCGACGACCCCCTACCTGTGGTTCAACGCCGCGGAGGCGACGTTCCTGCGTGCCGAATACGAGCTGCGCTGGGGGTCGGAGGAGACGGCCCGCGAGCTCTACGAGGAGGCCATCCGCCTTTCGTTCGAGGAGCGGGGCGCGAGCGGTGCCGACGCCTATGTGGCCGATGCCGCGAGCCGTCCGGCCGCCTATACCGATCCGCTGGGCATGTACAGCGCCGCGGCGCAGAGCACGATCACAATCGCGTGGGCGCCTGGCGCTGGCAACTTCGAGGAGAACCTCGAGCGGATCATCACCCAGAAGTGGATCGCCATCTTCCCGCTGGGCGTGGAGGCGTGGTCCGAACACCGCCGCACGGGCTACCCGCGGCTGCTGCCTGTGGTGGCCGACAAGTCGGGCGGTGGGGTCGATGTGGCGCAGGGAGCGCGACGGCTTCCCTACCCGGTGGAGGAGTACCAGCAGAACAACACGAACCTGCAGGCTGCGATCCAGCAGCTCAATGCCGAGCAGACGAACGGCAACCGCACGGGCGACCAGATGGGTACGCGCGTATGGTGGGACTGCAAACCCTATAACAACTGACCGATATGAAACAGAAGAGAATATACCGAATGATCCTCCCGTTTGCTGCGCTGCTGCTTGCCGCGGTTTCGTGCAGCGACTGGACGGAGATGGAGACGGTCGATAATACCGTAAGCAAACCCTGGGAACAGGACCCGGCGCTGTGGGCCGATTATACTGCGGCGCTGCGGGCCTACAAGCAGTCGGAGCACTACCTGTCGTATGCGCGGCTTTACAATTCGCCCGCGCAGGCCACGAGCGAGCAGGACTTCATGCGCTGCCTTCCGGACTCGCTGGACATCGTGACGCTGACGAATGCCGACAACTTCTCGGCCTACGACGCCGAGGACATGGCGGTGATGCGCGAGAAGGGGACGCGGGTCCTCTACCAGGTGGACTATGCTGGGCGCAAGGCAGAGTTCGCCGACGCCGCGGCGCTCAAAACCTACCTCGACGGTGTGATTGCCGCCGTCGCGGCGCACGGCCTGGACGGCTACTCGTTCACCGCCGACCCGCTGGACGCCGCCGCTACGGCTACGATCGTTGCGACGCTCTCGGCGGCCCGGAGCGACGGCCAGCTCCTTGTTTTCGAGGGCAACCCGTTGTCGGTGGCTGCCGCCGACCGTGATAAGCTCGACTACGTGGTTCTCGATACCGAAAAGACTGAAAACACCACCGACGTACGGCTGCAGGTCCTCAATGCCACGGGCTATGCGGGCATCGCCGCGGATCGGCTGCTGCTGGCCGCCGAGATCGACGCGCCGCTGCAGGACGCCGACCGCACGGAGTACGCCGCCGTGGAGCTGATGGCGCGCTGCGTCGTGGAGTTCGGCCCGCTGGCGGGCTTCGCGGCCTACAACATCGCCGGGGACTACTACCATGCGGACCGGAACTACAGCACGATCCGCGAGGCGATCCAGACGTTGAACCCCTCAAAATAGAGAGCCATGAAACGATACCTCATAACCTTTTTCGTGCTGCTCGGGGCGCTGACGGCCTGCGAGCGGTACGATGCCGACGACCACAAGTTCGGCAACGTGGTCTATCTGAACGTCTCGCAGACGAGCCCCGTGCAGCTGGCCACCTTCAGCAACAACCGCGAGACCTACGACTGTACGCTGCAGGCGGCGCTGACCTATCCCGCGGGGCAGGACGTGACGGTCTCGCTTGAGGTCGACCCGTCGCTCGTGGCGGCCTACAACGCCCGCTACGGCACCGCATGGCCGATGCTCGACGAGAAATACTACACCCTCTCCGCCCCGGAGACGACGATTGCCGCCGGACGCACCGTCTCGGATCCTGTGACGCTGCAGCTCCGGGAGCTGATGGGCGAGGGCGAGGAGCAGACGGGTGCCCTGCCGCTTGATGAGACCTATCTGGTGCCAATCCGTATCAGCGGCGCGTCGATTGACGTATTGGGCGGTTCGGATGTGGCCTACTACGTCGTCAAGCGTTCCTCGGCCATCACCGTGGCGGCGCAGCTCGGCGAGGGCAACTGGATCAACTTCCCGACCCTGGACAAGTACGGCGCAAACAGCAGCGCCTGGAACGGCCTGACGGCCATGACCTACGAGGCGCTGATCTACATCGACCAGTTCGCCACGACGGATGCCGAGGGGCTGCCGGTGAACATCTCCTCGGTGCTGGGCGTGGAGCAGTACCTGCTGCTGCGCATCGGCGACACGAACTTCGAGCGGCAGCAGTTGCAGTTCGACGGCTCGGGCAGCGGCTCGCAGTTCGGCAAGTTCCCGGGCAAGGATGCCACGAAGAACCTCGAGGCCGGGCGCTGGTACCACGTGGCCTGCACCTACGACCAGGCGACGCAGACCGTGCGCATCTATGTCGACGGCAAGATTCAGAGCGAGCAGACCGGCGTGGGCATCGCTACGCAGAGCGAGGACAACCGCATCAACCTGGCCATGCGTGCGCTTTACGACTACTATCTGAACAACCCGACGCCGGACAACGAGAAGAAATACGGCGGCTTCGTCGACGCCTACCAGTTCTTCATCGGCAAGTCCTACGACGAGAAGCGCCCGCTGAACGGCAAGATCGCCGAGGCGCGCGTGTGGTCCGTGGCGCGGACTCCCGAGCAGATCTGGGAGAACATGTACAACGTCGAGAATCCGGCCGACGACCCGACCCTGCTGGGCTACTGGAAATTCAACGAGGGTGCCGGGAATACCGTTAAGGACTACTCGATGTACGGTAACGACGGCGTGGCCGAGACCGACATCGTTTGGCCCGACGGTATTGAAATTCCGAAAATCAACGAAACCGAGGAATAACTATGAAACGGAACTATGATATGAAACAGGGAATCTTTGTATTCCTGATGGCCATGGGGGCGCTCTTATTGGCCTCCTGTGAGGCGGATCCGGTAGATACGACACGTGGAGAACTCCCCGACAAGGAGCCGCTGGAGAATACCTATGTGTCGGTTCGCAGCCAGTTTTCTCCCGTAGAACGGTCGGTTGTCTATTTGATGGAAGGCACGGGGACGACATCCGACCCGATGTATTGTCGTTTGAACCGCCCGGCCGAGAAAAATCTGAATCTTCAGACAGCTCCGGATGAATCGCTGGTCGAAATCTATAACACCAAATACGGAACTGATTTTCTGACCATGCCGGCCGCCAACATTCAGATTGCCGATAACGGACAAATCTCGATAGCCGCCGGGGAACGAATCTCCGAGAAAATAAAAGTGACCTTCAAGGCCGACGGGCTTGAAGCAGGGAAATACCTGGCCCCGATTGTGGTGTCGTCGGACGATGTGGCTATGTCAGATGAGGGTGGCATCCTCTACTATGTTGTCAAGGTCCGCAAACCGGAGGTCGGCGATTACGAACTGGACCCCGTAAATACGACGGTATTTTATGTAAATACCTCTGAATATTCTCCGCTGTTGGCTGATGTGTGGGTTGTCTCGAAAGACAATACTAGAAACCCGTCTGCTCCGAATGTATGGATGCGAACATATGGCAATATTGTCAATTTACGTGTAGTTCAGATTGGCTATGATAAAGTTTCGGGGCGAGCCATGTTGGTGCTTAACTCGGATATCCGTTACGTTTTGGAGCATGCCGACCTGCATATCCGACCCTTGCAGGACAAGGGCCGCAAGGTCTGCCTTTCGATTGAAGGCTGCGGTACCGGGTTGGGCTTCTGCAACTTGACCGATGCACAGATTACGGATTTCGTGGCACAGGTCAAGGCATGTCTCGAAACCTACAATCTTGATGGCGTCAATCTTTTCGACCGCAACGCCGGCTATGGTGAAGTGGAGGGTATGCCCGCCATGAATACCACTTCCTATCCGAAACTCATCAAGGCCCTCCGCGAAGCCATGCCCGACAAACTGTTGACCCTGTCCGATTATGAGGAGCCGACCGAATATTTTTGGGATACAGAGGCGACTGGAGGCATCGAGGTCGGGAAATACCTCGATTATGCTTGGTCGGGATATATGAGTGAAGGCGAGGATGTACAGATTCTCGATCCGTGGGGGATGATTGACCAAAGCGAGGGAGAAATGAACGGCATGATGTTCCCGGTGAACAACCATCCCCGCAAGCCGATTGCAGGTCTGGAACAATCTCAGTATGGAGCCTTTGCTGTGCCTTTTTACTCAGCAACCAGTTCGTTCAGCATTAATATGATAGGGTTAATGAATCTTTGGGTGTGGCGAATGTTGGGTTGGAACTCAAATAATATCCTTATGTTTGGAGATCTCATTACAAACCTTCAAGGAGATTACGAAGGGCAATGGAATAATATTGTTAGTACAACTTTGATGGTGTATGAATTAGATGGAATGACCGGTTCATACTCGTATCGTGTATATATTTCTCATAATCCCAATGGGAATGTATTTAATCCAAATACAGTTGGTTTATATTATGGAGACTATGCTAAAGATTGGTAAATACTCGATAGGACTTATGTCCAGTTTCAACAAAATTATTCTAACCTAAATTCACAGAAATTATGAAAAAACATCTTTTAACCTTGGCAACGGTCTTGTTTGCTGCAGGTGCTCTGTTTACTTCGTGTGCAAACGATCCGGAGGAACCGCAAGGTCATAAGATGTAAGTCTGTATATCGAGTACCCAGATCGTATTGTCGGGCCCGCGCATCTCATGGATATGCGGGCCCTTTTTATCCAACAGTCCCGGCATCCAACAGTCCCGGCAGTCGGGATAAAACGCCCCCGGCGGCCCTTCAGCTCCGCCCCCCCCCATGCCCAAAAACAAAAAACCTGTAAACTTGCGGTTTACAGGTTCCCGGCCTCTTCGCGGCCTTGTCTTGGTGGAGAATACGAGATTCGAACTCGTGACCTCTTGCATGCCATGCAAGCGCTCTAGCCAGCTGAGCTAATCCCCCGTTGCGGATGCAAATATAAGTCATCTTTTTGATTCCTGCAAGCGTCTGCCGAAAATTAGCCGTTTTTTTCTCCCGAACCCTGCCCGCGGGAAAAATCGCCAACCTTTCCGGCCGTTTGTCCATTTCACGGCGTGAGAAAAAGCGCGATCTTTGCATCATGAAAAACAAAACCATTCACAGTGTAAAAACGGTATTCGCAACGGCGATGGCCCTGCTGGTCGGTATGACGGCGTCGGCACAGGACCGTTCCGAATCGAAAAACGAAACGACCATGAAAGCAATCGAATTGAACGCGGCGGAGTTCCGCAAGCAGATTTACGACTACGAGAAGAATCCCACGGCCTGGAAATACGAGGGCGACCTGCCCGCAGTGATCGACTTCTATGCCACGTGGTGCGGCCCCTGCAAGATGATGGCGCCCGTCATGGAGACGCTGGCGGGCGAGTACGAGGGGCGCGTGCGCATCTACAAGATCGACGTCGACAAGGAGCAGCGGCTCGCGGCCCTGTTCGGCGTGCGGAGCATCCCGACCTTCCTCTTCATCCCGCAATCGGGCGATCCGCAGCATGCGATGGGGGCGATGGACATCACGCAGATGCGCCGCATCATCGACGAGGTGCTCCTCAAGAAGTAGTCGCATCCCGGCTGCCCCGGCCGCAACGGCCGTACTGGCTGCATTGGCCGTCCCGGCAGGCTGGGCAGAACGACATCCCGGCGCCCCGGCTGCATTGGTTGCCCGCCGCCTCGGCGCCCCGGCCGAAACGGTGAAAAACGACGAAACGGACCTTTTTCGGGTCCGTTTCGTCGTTTGCGGTGTCTGGATTTTCCGGGTTCGGGAGCCCCTCTCTTCGTGAGTGTGGAACTGCCCCCTCCGCTCGTGCGGCGGCGCGGAATTACTCGACCTCCCAGGTCTCGCCCGAGTGGAGCAGCTCGTCCACCGAGTGGATCTTGCTGGCGGCCTTCACCTCCTCGACCTGCCGTTCGACGGCCAGGTCGTAGACGGCGTCGTCCTCGACGGCGCGGATCACGCCGAGCGCCACCGGATAGTCGGGGTACTTCATCGCGGCGAGCATCACGTGCAGCGTCGTGTCGCGCTCGTGGGCGTCGTGCGTCAGGATGTCGTCGAGCGTGTAGCCGTCCTGACCGACGGTCACGACCTTGAGCTTCATGTTCTCGAAGACGAGGCCCTTCTCCCGGTTGGCGCCGAAGAGCATCTTCTCGCCGTGGCGCAGCGTGATCGTGTGCTCGGCGCGCGTGGCCTTGTCACCGGCGTAGGCCGCATGGGTCTTGTCGTTGAAGATCACGCAGTTCTGAAGCACCTCGACCACCGACATGCCCTTGTGCATCGCGGCGGCCACGAAGCACTCCTTCGAGAGGTTGACCTCCATGTCGACCGAGCGGGCGAAGAACGTGCCCTTGGCGCCGATGACCAGCTCGCCCGGGTTGAAGGGCTTCTCGACCGTGCCGTAGGGCGAGGTCTTGGTGATCTTGCCCAGCTTCGAGGTGGGGGAGTACTGCCCCTTGGTCAGGCCGTAGATCTCGTTGTTGAAGAGGACGACGTTCAGGTCGACGTTGCGGCGGATGGCGTGGATGAAGTGGTTGCCGCCGATGGCCAGCGAGTCGCCGTCACCGGTCGTCACCCAGACCGCGAGGCGCGGGTTGGCCACCTTGACGCCCGTTGCCACGGCGTTGGCGCGGCCGTGGATCGAGTGGAAGCCGAAGGTCTTCATGTAGTAGATGAAGCGCGACGAGCAGCCGATGCCCGA
>ERZ1026957.147-NODE-147-length-40233-cov-11.310269_pt1 | contig 40233 bp, 56 predicted proteins | sample MGYA00519300_ERZ1026957 | MGnify/ENA primary metagenome ERZ1026957 (study PRJEB26926, sample SAMN06164520) | human gut metagenome | biome: ENVO:00009003; feature: ENVO:2100002; material: ENVO:00002003 | host: Homo sapiens | place: USA | collected 2012 ...
TCTACACAAGGCTATTCGTCGGCAGCGTCAGATGTGTATAAGAGACAGGATTAATATACATTCTAATACCTCTCTTTTGTTTTCTTGCTATGTAAACTGTTTTTGATTGTTATCCATTAGTATTTTTGTCACTTTACTTCCAGCTATGTTAAATAGAATTATAATCAAAAATCTTATTAAGTCAGTAGGGGACAAATCGACTACATAATACTTGCTAAAAGCCAATGTGAAATATACTGTATCTGCTACTGCGTGATCGAAACCACATAGCACAAATATGGGAATTGCAAAAAGCAACCCAATTATACTTGAATGTTTTTTATAATAGTCAACTCCTATGTAGATTAACACACCACAGAAAAAAGATGAAAATATTAAAGAGTCTACATCTAAACTGCTTTTTATAGCCCATATTTCTTTTGCTTTTAAGCAAGCGTTTTCGTTGAAAGACAGCAAAGCTGAGAAAAACATTGAATAAAACAAATTCGTGATTATCGTAATCAAGTAATTAGGAATTTGCTTTATAGTTATATATCCGGCTTGTCCTGTGAACAGATTTAAATTGTATTTGCATATTACTATTAACCCAAAAGAGAACATAAAAGCCCCTATATAACGATTTTCACAAAGTAAATTGCAATAAGCAACAATAGTAATTAGCAAAGAAGCTACAATGCTCTTGTAGTAATTGTTGGCTATATTATGTAATTTATTCATTTTTTAACCCTTTGTTGTACTTCCAAACCCACCATTTCTTATACCGTCTGTCCTATCATCATCGGTAATAAAAAACTGAGTTATAATACCCTGTGCAATACCATCGCCTTTATTGATTGTGACAGTTTTACTGTCTCTTGTATCATTTGTAATCTTGATGAATATATGCCCTTCATTGTCTGAATTGCTATAGTCGCTGTCTATAATTCCCACAGTATTGTCAAGTTGAACCCTGTACTTGAAACCAAGTCCTGAACGTGGGTATATAGCTAAAAACTTATCTTTGTCGAGTAACACTCTAATACCAGTAGGAAGCTTAATGGTTTCTCCTGGTTCAAGTGTAAACGTAAAAGGTGCGAAAAAATCATAACCTGCCGATCCTATTGTGGCTCTTTTAGGAATTTTGATGTCATTATACTCATCAAACAAATCAATATCGCCACCAATTGCCTTTACATATTCTATATAACTTACTTTTTCAAATTTATTCATTGCTGTTATCCTTTCTTTTTTTCAGTCTTTGCTTGTGAACGTAATCGGTATAATCATTTCGGGCAAGAAATTCATCTCATAATGATATTTGTCAACGTATGCGCCACTTACATCTTCTATTGTGTACATTGTCCAGTCGTTAAGATAAACATAATCAACCTTGTACACATTCGGAGCTACCTCTATCGTTACAACCAGCTCGTTTTCCTCGTTGTTTGAAATGGAAAAATTACCGATAAGCTCAAGCACAGGCTTGTCGCTTCTTGCGTTTATAACTGACAGCCGCCTTGTGACATTGAAATTATCAGCTTCTTTCTGCACATTGTATGTTACTCTTTCGGCTTCCGTACAACTACACAAAAGAACCGCCGATAGTACAACTCCGATTGTTGCAATAATGACTTTCTTAACTTTGTTCATATTAAAAATCCTCACTTTCTTCCTTGCCTATTACTTTGAATTTAACTTTGTTTATAGGATGATTTTCGTAACAATAAGCACTTAATGTGCCATTGGGAATGTGATACTTGATTTTTGTCCAGTCGGGTAAATTATCACTTGTGCAATTTTCAAACACAATTTCAACCCAATTATCAAAATTCCCAAATTCAGTTAGAAAAATATCCCCATACTCTATTTCAGAGGATGATTTAATTATAGGTGTATCAAATTTTATTATCTTCATTTGTCTCCGTTTCTGCTATCTTACATATTTCATTGTAAATTTCTCGCCAATCGTTGCAACGTATTATTCCGTATCTCTCATCGTTTATTCCATTGTTCCAAGGATAGTTCAACAAAATTTTAGAATAGTTACCGTCAATCAAGTTATTTTCATAATCATCTACAAGAACATCTAATTCGCTTAAAAGTTGTTTCGTGTGTATCATTACTAAATTTCTTTTAATGTCTATAAACGGGAAATTTCTTGATAGCCAACTAAATTTCTTTGCGATATTTGAAGGGTCTGTAGCTGTAACGAATATTATTCTATGTCCATCTTCAACAAGTTTCTGAATGAAATTTCTGCAATTGTCGATAAGAGAAATCTGTTTCCAGACTCTCTTATCAGAAAATAACGCAGTTATTTTATCAGAATATTTACTATCAACCCAACGCTCTATGTAATACGATTTTATATCAGACAGTTTCACGTTCTGCCCGGTATCTTCGTTAAAAACCTTAAGCAACATTTCGGCAAGATTGTTAATGACATTATCAATATCTATGCCAACATTTAAGTGTTTCATATTCCTCCTTAATATAATTCGTATTCAATATCCATAGTTTCGGAATTGATAATTGTAACTTCTCGCCAACCTCTTGATTTTAACTTCTCTGCTTTTGAAACAGCTTTATTGAAATCTCTTTTAGATGTTATAAATTCTTCATCTGATTCTTTGTTCCGCTTACCTAATATATTGTACATTTTGCTTTAATCACTCCTTAGTCGCAGTGTAATACCACAGAATTTGTTTGTAATGACTTCTGAACATCAATTACTCTTTGATTTTTGCTGCCTCTCCATTTTAATGTGATGTCTCGTTGCTCGTCTATATATCTACCATCTACAAGAACATCACAATATTTGAGGATTTCTTTACGGGCAACGCTTGCATCGTCCTCAATCGTTGGATTAATTATTTCGTCCCAAGTGTAACCTGTGTATATCCATACTGTTTTTTGTGGAAATAAAACAGTGATTTTATTTAGAAAATTTAGCACTTCTATTACGTTATTTTCATTGAGAGGATCACCACCTGTTAATGTTATTCCAGAAATATAGTCAAACTTTAAACCTACCAATAATTCTTCAACTGCATTCTCGTCAAATTTTATGCCACTATTTTTGTCCCAAGTTTGTGGGTTTTGACAACCTTTACAATGATGGTTACAGCCTGAGAGCCAAAGAACGACTCTCAGACCATCCCCATTATTTTGATCGGGACAAGTGATGTTATGATAATTTATAATACCACTTCACCTTTCCTTTTTTACATAGATACTCTGTCTTTGATTTCAGCATTTTTTGCTTTATTATATCTTGTTTCCCCATGAACTCTAGTGAAACCTAAATCCTTAATACCCTTACTTTCGTAATATTTAAATAGGGAGTAGACTATACAATCATATTTGGGATAGACTTGTATTTTTTACTCTTGTTCCATAATCTTGTAAAATTTCTTGTTTATAATATCTGTGTCTTTGGGGATAAAACTGATTGCCATTTCATACAATTTGGCATTATTTTTTGATGGAATGTATATATCATTTCTCTTGATGCCGATGACGTGCGTATTATTTATTCCGTATTCATCAAACTTTGAACATACATCTTCAAGATCTTCTACTGTAAGATTTCCTCCTGAGATGCAAAAATTACCTGCCTTAGAATGATTAGAAAACCAACCGTCATCTAACATAAACATAATCAATCCTCTGTAGTCTAATTTTGAGATTGTGTTGGGAATGCTTAAATTGTTATATGTAATAAATGTTGGACTTGTTTTTGTGGAAAAGCCGTAAGGCTGTTGCTGATTATACCCACTCATTTTTATTTTATATAGTCCTCTTTTTGCAACGATGTTTTTTCCAAGCACATTCATTTTCCATTCTAAGTATTGCTTTTCATCTTCAGCATGATTTTCTCGGTAATAATAATTTTTTAATCCATTTTTCTTGAAATTACCATCGCCTAATTTTCCACTTAAAAGGATTTGTTCTTGTAAATCGTTAAGAATGAAAACTGGGTTTTGTTTATCTGTCAATTTATATCTTTTTCTAACTTCGTATACTTGATTAAGAGTTACTCCTACAATTTTTGAAATCTCTACGCAGTTATGTTTGTTAAATAGTGAAATTACATTTTCTGTTTGCTCTTTTGTAATGCGTTTTGTGTTACTAATAGAATTTCCTTTCTGCTATCCCAAATATGTTGTTATTATAGTCGTTGAACGTTCTCCATCAGCGTCACCTGTTAAGGAGCTTCGATGCGTTTGAGTGACTTGCACACTCGGTTATCCCTATCCTAATTACTTTTTATGGTTTCTATCAATTAAGACTATAAGTTACAAACTTGCACCGCTTTCAAGTATGCCGTTTCCAGCTTCTTTGTAGCGAATTAGGGTTATGGGGACTTTCCCGCAATTTAAACAATTTTACATGGACTATTTAGTTGTTTAATCCATTCATTCTATCTATTTTAGTAATCATAGAGCTTCCGCATTTAGGACAAATATCCATTTCAACCTGCTGATAACCGCAGTCTTCGCAATAACACATTGCAAGATTAACACCTTCATAGAAGCCTTTGTCCATTGCTCTAAGGATTAATGTTTTAATAGCTTCTTTGTTGTAACCGAGATTGTAACGGCAATACTGAATTTTGCCTCCGTTAAAGTAATTCCAGAATCGTTCTTCTTTATCTTGCTTTTCGATTGGAGACATATTTTCAGAAACATGGCAATGAAAACTGTTGCTTACATATTCTCTATCAGATACATTTTCAACAATTCCATAAATCTTTCTGAACTGTTCAATCTGCAAACCGCATAAACTTTCAGCAGGTGTACCGTAAATGGCATATAAAATGCGATCTTCTTCCTTTATTCTTTCAATATAGGACTGTATGTATTTCATCGTTTCTAAAGCAAATTCGCCATCTTCTCTTATTGACTTTCCGTTATACAATCTTTGAAGCTCATTTAGAGCTGTTATTCCATAACTCATTGTCATAGGGGGCAAAATAGACTTGATTTTATCATTCGGCTTCAAATTACCACCATATAAACCGCCCTCACAAAAGGCAACCGGGTTCACGCTTGCTCTTAACTGTCCTATGTAATCATAAGTACGCTTATGAAGATTTCTGATTATTTCAAGGTAATAGTCAAGAACGGCATAAAAATCCTTGCCTTCACGCCTTGCCTTTGCAAGGATCATAGGCAAATGTAAAGAAACCACACCTAAATTACAACGACCTTCAAATACAGGCTTATCTTCTTCATCTGCTGGGTGCATACCGCCTTTTTCATACCACGGAGACAAGAATGCTCGGCAGCCCATTGGGCTTACCACCCTTCCATATTTTTTATACATTTCAGGAACATATCCTTTTCCTGTGAGCGAGAGCCAGTCGGGATACATCGTTTTACTGCTACAATCTATTCCAGCATTAAAAACGTCTGCATTTGGATATTCTGGACTTCCATCACCATGTAAATTCTTGTCATATAAAAAGATTATCTTCGGAAACAGAACAGGTCTCTTAAAGCCTTTCTTGCCTTGCCCTTCAGAGTGAACTTTTAAGAGAGAAATCGAAGCCATTTTTCCAAACTTTGAAGTTGCTAATCCTAAAGACATTGAAACAAAAGGATAATCACCCCTAGAGCTACCAACGGAATTTAGCTTCATTTCAATGCCTTGCCATCCCTGTTCAAAATCTCTCTGTAGTTTGTCTAAAGCGTATTTCTTAATTTTGGGTTTGTATTGATTTATCTCTGACGGAGATACTGTTTCTAATAGTATGTTTGTGTACTCTTTTTTGTATTTTTTATAAGACTTCCGTGCATACGGAACAAGCATTTTATCAACCTCTGGAACTGTAAAACCACCATACTGTTGGGCTGCTGTTGAAAGAATAATATCACCCATTACATCAAAAGCTGTATCAAGATAATTAGGTTCGTTATACCAAAGGTTGCCCATTTCAAAGCCACCTTTCATTACTTTCCCAACACGAAATAAATCACAATTGAAACTGTCTAATCTTGAATTTAAATCATGTATGTAGATATAACCATCTTTTGAAGCCTGCTTTTCATCATAAGTTAAAAAGAACTTTTTATATAATTCTTTACTTAATTCGTTATAGATTAAACTTCTTTTTGTTGCTACTAAAGACGAGTCTGTATTTGCATTGCTTTTATCCCCTATGTATCTAATAGACTGACTTCTTTCGTATACTTTATCCATCATGTGTATAAAGTCTTTTTTGTAATTTCTGTACTCCTTATACATCTTAGCTACTTTTGGGAACTTGTCCTCTAACACAGATTCAACGATGTTGTGCATATCGTATATTTCTGTATCTTCTAAGTCGTTTTCAACTAACTTGTCCCATACTGCATTACAAATAACTTGATAATCTTCATTTGTTAATGTTATCATAGCCCTTCGTGCAGCTTTGTTACAAGCGTTGATTATCTTTTGCTCGTCATAGTCCTCCAAAGTTCCATCTTTCTTAATTACTTTCAAATCATCACTCCTTTACTTTTCTATTAGTGACAGATAAAATGTCCTTACACTATCTCTAAAATCATCTAACGTACCATTATTCTCAACATAATAGTCATAATTGTAATTTTCAACATTCGCATCTGAAGAATTACTCGTTACGGGCATAATGTTATCGTTCTTGATAAATACAGTTATAGCATTGAACTCTTTAACAGCCCGTTCAATTTCGTCAGGTTCTCTTATGTCAAATATAAGGATTTCGCTTTTGGGATAATAAAGTTCATTTATAAAATCATCATAAATACACTTTAAATCTCTGAAAGGAACGTCATTATAATCTGTCAGCAACTTTTTTAAATCAGATAAAAACTTACGATCCTTATCTGATTTACCACCACTATACCATCCTGCTTCGCTTGCTCCGTTTCTGACACAATCTATAGACGAATATTTTGAAACCCCTATGTAGTCATTAAGAATTTTCGCAAATTCATCTTTACCGGAACGAGCATAACCGTTAGTTATTATTACTCTTTTCAACTTTTCCTTGCGTTTCCTCCAAACTTAATATAGAATTACCCATTTGTAGAACCGTCATACTTTTCTGTAATCAACTCAGAACAGGGGAGAGATTCTACCCACTCACAAAACGTATGCCATTCGTCTAATTTGTGATTTTTTCTTGCGTGATACATATTCCTTAAAACAGCATAGTTGAGTTGCACTGTTGACCTCTGATTGTAGCTTGACGGAAGTAACTGTATCATCTGCCACCAAATATCCTTTTTATCAAGGTCAACGCCGTTACTATCGACATATCGTCTTTTGCTGTCATAATTTATATATAAATCACGATATTCATTGAGCCATGATATTATAGTTTCAAGCTTTTCTGGTACTAATAACCTATCATGTGAAAAGTCATCAAGCGTGAATTCCTTATCTGCAATCTTGTGCATCGTTGAGCAAGAATTGCGTACCGTTCCGACCTTGTAAGTGTCAAATTCTTTGTAAAAATACAATGGGGCAGTTATATCGCAAGTTACCGTTATCATTCTCATAAACTTGCTGTGATCTGTCCCGGCTTCGACAAGATTTTTCATCAGTTTTAAATCGTTATCCCCGATAGCTCCACTACACCAAAGTCCACAATCTCCTATGCACATATCACTGTCCTTGCAATTGTGAAAACTATCACTTTTATTCCAACTGTTCATCGGATTTCTCATTCCTCGTATGGCTGCTTCAAAACCATAAACCTCTGTGTTTTCAATTTTAATCAACTTTTTTCACCTCATACTGTCCATTCGCTAAATTTGCTTGTAAACTTATCGTCTGATATTTCAAGTGTTACAGGCTTGCTTAAATCAAGACTAAATATACCCATAAGCGATTTGGCATCCACAACGTAACAGTCACTTCGTAGTATAGTCTTACAATTAACAGAATTACAAGTTGCATTGAACAATGCTACATCCGAAACTGTTACCAACTTTATCTGTAGTAAAGCCGACATTTTATCATCTCCCATCTTTTTTACTTGAATCTTTCATACCCATAATCAGCAGGATTCAAGCCGTTTTTAACCATTTCTTCTGCTAATTCTTTTCTATAGAAATCATAAATTGATAGGTGAAGTCCATCTGTGCTTGCTTTCTTCCCATTGATTTTAACTCTATTAGCTAATTCGGTAGCTACCGTATCTCGATCTTTATCACTAATTGCAAACACTTTTTTAACAGCACCGTCAACAGAAAAATCAATTTTCTTTCGCTTACAAGAGTTATAATATCTGAGGATTTGTTTTAGGACAAAATCAAGGGATTCCTGTTCTCTAAGGTCAATATAAGATTTAGACGTTAAATGAACTGTAGCTTTTCTATCAACATTATCATAAGCACCCAAGCTAATAAGATAAGGATAATAAGGAATTAGATCCGTCATCTTTTCTATCTTTAATGGCTTATCGTTCTTGCCGATAAATATCTTAACGTTGTTCTGTATTTCTTCAAGCGTATAGTACGAAGCTACACGGTCATAAAAATCATGTTTCCCTGAAAACCGACTCATTATATCTCTCCATTCTCGTACGTCTCATTAAGAATTTCAGCTAATTCGTCTACAAGTTCAGATGTAAATTCACCTATCATATTTATTACCTCTCTTCTAATTCGTCAGCATACCGACTTATCCAACCTCTATGATTCGTTGTTAAATTGCAAATTGCCACTCTATCGTGTCCTCTAAAATGGTTTATGTAGGCAGTAAATCCACTTGTGTTTGGGTTATCTAAATCACACTGTAATTCGTGTCCTATCACAATAACCTTTGCTTTTTTGCCCACTCTTGTTAATATCTTTTTTAACTGTGCTGTAGTACAGTTCTGTGCCTCGTCAATTATCACAACAGCGTTGTCAAGATTTGAACCACGAAGGAATGTGTCAGTTATACAAGTTATATAGCCTGTCCCATTCTTTTGATTAACCATTGTATCATCGTTAATTGCTATGAAAGAATTTATCCCACAGTTATTGAGAGCTTGATAAAAGGCTTCAAAATAAACGGAACTCTTTTCAGTAATGCTTCCGGGAAGCCATCCCTGCTTTCTTTCTCCATAAGGGGACATGATATAAACAATACTATCAAATACCCCATGCTTAACAAGAATGTCAGATGCGCCCGTTGCTATTGTTGTCTTACCTGTACCAGCTTTAGAATTTACAAAAATAATATCTATGTTTGGATTGATTATTGCATTTGCAAATTCAAGCTGTTCTGAATCAAGTTCTATATCGTAAAACGGTCTGTCATTAAAATTCTTTGGCATTTCACCATAGTATTCTTCAGAAGTATTTTTCTTCTTTGCCATAAACGGACTCCTTAATTTTAAATAATATCATCAAGTCTACAATCTTCCCCAATTATGTAATCGACAAAGCCGTTCTTCTTTGCTTCGTCCGCATACATATACCATTCAACACGGTACTTCTTTGAATATTCCTTTTCGGTTATCTTACTATTGGCTAAAACATAATCCTTGATTCTCTTTTCAACAACATTCTGAAATGCCATCTGATCCTTAATCTTAGCAGACGAACTATATAAGAAGTTTGAGCCATCGTGCATTAAAAACTTTGCGTTCTTTGTAGCAAAACGCTTATGCCCCGCAAGATTGATGAGAAACGCCATACTGTACTGATAACCGAGATTAATTGTATAGACAGGGGTTTCGCTGTTTTTGATTATATCAATGAGTTCAAACCCATCATCTACATTACCCCCATTAGATGTGATATAGAGGAGTATTGGAGTTCTATCTTCCTTTTTGATTCCTTTATCTTCCTTGTTAAACTGCATTATATGCTTAACAATTTCTCCGATGGTCTCCTGACATATATCATCGTCAATAAATAATTTTCTCTGCTTTAAATCTTTCAGATAAAAGCAGTCATCAATGCAACAGCTCTTGTCTATGAGCTTGTCTACGTCAATGTTGTAATAGTTTGTTGAATGATTCATGCAAACCTCCTTATTTGTTTTTAAATTTTTTGGTTGAAATCAAATATTGATAAATTAACCAGCCAAATCATTTATATTTTTAGAACCGATAGGGAACATTTCAACCTGCTCTAACGATGCATTTTCGGTGTCGCAAGACACTATAAAACACTTTTTCTATTCACAATTATCGGATACCAAATATAGATAACTATATCCACCAGTGTTTCCTAACGGTTGGGCAGTTAGACACATTGCAATAGCTGTTGAATCATATACACGATTACCTTGTCTATACTGCTTTCCAAAATTTATATTACCTATCCCCCCAACAAGAGTGGGTTTATCCCCACAACCAACTGTCACTTTAGTTGTGGGTTTATAAAATTTTCATCTGTGCAAACGTATGTGCCATCGTATTGTGCTTTATATAAATGTTCTGCCAACAGTTCGCAGCAGTTTGTTACAATACCATTTCCGGCTTGCTTGTAAAGCTGACTGTCTGAACCCCCTATAGCAACGGCTTTTGCACAATCATCTTCTGTTAAGCCCATCAGTTTCCAACACTCGTTAGGTGTTAGCTTTCGTATACGGTAATTGCAAACAACTCCTGTATCGTTCGATTCGGCTTTAAGACACTTTGAATATCCCTTCATCGGTGGTCTATAACCGAAAGATTTGCTCTGATTGGTAACACATCCACTTACTTTCCCTTCAGAATCCTCAATAAATCTATCGTACATCTGTCTTTTCCATTCAGAATGGGTTATCTGAGGTTCTGAAATTTTTGGTTCAGTATTTCCACCATTACAGGTGTGTATCGTGGGAGAACAACCGTTGACAGAGTAATATCTTCTTGCTGATTCGTACATCTTATTCCACTTTTCCCCCGACAGATTGCCTTCCTGAACACATTCGTTTGGGATTTGTTCAAAAACTTGTTTGGGCTGTTTGTAATCTGTGGCGACCAACGTTCCCATTATTGACTCTTTTGAATATACTAAATCCCGTTGCCCTATGGATCTACTAATAGGCTTTGTTGTACCTATTACGTTTTTTGAGAAGTCTTGTGATGTAAATTTAAATCTACTTTGCACATCTTCGCTAAGATAATATTTCTCCTCCACATTTTCATCAAGAATATCTTTAAGCCTTATTCCTGTATCAAAAGGTTTGGGGAACACAAATGCTCCGTTATCAATGTCTTTGCGGATGCTGATTACAAATACTCTTTCTCTGTTCTGAGGGACACCACAATTTTTAGCATTGAGAACTTTCCAATAGGAATTAAATCCTAATTCGTCCAGAACAGAAAGCAAATTGTTGAAATCGTTTATGAATTTCTTGCCAACAAGATTTTTAACATTCTCAAACATTATGTATTTGGGAAGAGTTCCGTCATCTTTAGCCGTTTTTAACAGCCTAATATTTTCCCATAAAAGAGAACTTCGAGTAGAATCGCTGGGTGACAAGCCTTTCATTTTTCCCGCAAGACTGATGTCGGTACAATTATGAGCTATTGCCCCATTTGCTGTAAAACTATGACAATTTTTTACTGTTATATCATACACTGGTTTGATTTCATTCGTACAACATATATTTTTTATTGGAAACCAAATGTACCCGTCTTCGTAAAAAGCTTTATCTTGTTTTGAATTTTTCTTATTAAAGGTTATTGAATAAGAGTTTTTTTGATTGACCGTTCTTCCTTCTATAATGCAAGTAGGCTTTCTTTTTGTGAAATATATAGAAAAAGGACGATGATAAGATTTTGCTATTAACTGTCCTAAGCCATATACAAGTTTTTTACTTACCGTTGTAGCTTTATAAATATTATTAGTGTAACAGCCGTCACTCCAATATCCTTCTATAAAAGCTTTACATAAATTAACTGGCATATCAAAAACAAATGATGGTATGAATTTTCCGTAAGCCTTGCCCCCAAAAGCACAAACAAATTTATATAACTCATTTGAACAGATGTGATAATTAATACAAGATTTATGATCGTCTGTACAATAATTCAAACCGCACTTTTCGAGATGTTCTTCAATTAAACCTAGTTGAACTTTTTTGTTCCCACAACAAATAACAATTTTATTTCCTGTCTTTTGCTCTTGCTTGAAACCGTCAGCTATGTATCTTCCTATTATCCACCAAAAATCTTCATTATCCATCAATTTGGCTATCTTAATCTTAGAATTTATTGCGTCTTCCCATATAGGAATTATTGAATTATTATTAATTGAATAGCCTAGATAATCATTTTTAGAAAGTTCTTTGCACTCTTTCCACACTGGATTATCAAAATAACGATAGTTTAATGGCTTTCCTTTGATATGAGTGTTTATCCTATGTCTTGTTCTAACTAAAAATCTATGATTTTCAGTACATTCAACTTTATCAAAACACATAGCATTAATGCTGTAAATAAGCTTTTCTCCTGTCTTTCCTGAATTGGCAACTTGTTCGTATGTGTTTTTATGTGTAAGTACAGACATCGAAGTTGTTACATCCTTTATTGGAACGTACCCATATTCTTTTGTTAAAACAAAGGTATCTGCTGTGAAACATGGAAAACTGCAAGTCCATAAATCTGCATACGGTAGCTTTTCTATTTTGCTTATATCCCCTAAATTATTAGATAATTTACAGGCAAGCCAATACTTTTCTATATCGTTAGATTTTCTTCTTGCAAGTTTATCCCAATCGTATGGCTTATTCTTTTCAGGCTCATAACCAAGATTTATGACTTTTAAATAAGCTGCCATTTCTTCTCTTGAAGGATAGTCAGAATAGTTCTCGATCATCCCCTTAGTTAATCCACAATGGACTGCTGCATAAGAAACTACTGCATCTTTGTTTATATCTGAAGTATTTAACACTTCTAAATCAAACAGCCTTGAATTTTCAAATCCTCTTTCTTGACAACCAATGCCTGAAAACAGGATATTTGCTGTCAGTTTAACTCTGTTTAGAGTATCAGTTTTATTTATTCTTTCCAATCTTTGTATTTCTACAGAATATGTACATATATCTTAACCGGTATTACTGTTAAATCCTTTCTGTATGTGTATCTCAGCGTTTGCAACCGCTTTGTTGTTAGTTATTTTAACGCAATGTTTTAAGTCGATAAAACTGATATTTAATCTGTCTTATCTGCTTAATTTTCTAAATGTAGTATTCATATCTTGTGTTCAGATTCTAAAGCACTATATATAGTATCTATTCTTTCCGTTAGCCACAACATATAGATATATTTTGCCGATAGAATTTAAGTTTTATCGGCAACTTTTAATAATTGCCATCGGCTCTTTATTCAAGACAAAAATCTAAATTTCATTAACCAAATTTCGTTGTTAGCAGTTAATATTCGCACTGAATTTTATATCAAAGGAGAAACACCAAAAAACATACATGCAAAGGAAGGTTATTTATCAGTGTTACAATAACTGCTTTATAGTTTGCCAAAAGGCAAGGATGTCTAAGAACTCTGGGATATAAAATGTAATAGTGTTTGATGTTGTTTTATGTTTAATGCCCAGATTATAGATGACGAATTTCGGGAAATAGTGTAATGGTGAATTTTGAGTTAATGCTTAGAGTGAATGATTAGTTGTATAACTGAAATTTCTATACAAAAGTATTTCATAAACTTATTATGTAGTAAATTTGATAGGTTAGTGAACCTAATTGGTTGATTAACTTTCATTCAAACTTTTGCCCTGAATAAAGAGCCGAAGCCCTTGTGTTTTACTTGTCTACATCATCAACTTCGGAAAGTTCGTTCTTGTGTCTAATGATGAAATCAACTACAATATCATCAAAACCATCGTTGACATCATATGTTGCTGAATAATTGACTTCTGTATTTATCATCATCCTTTCAATAACCTTGGATCTTTCTTCACAGTTAGCAATGGCATTCTTCATAATTACCTTTGCTTTATTACCATCAAAAGTTCTCTCTTCATCAATTTCGACATCATAGTAATAAGGTATCTGAGTACCGTTAATGTCGAATTTGTAGTCTTTAGCTTTTTCTGTGTAGCTAAAGGGTATTATACTTAAAGCTGTCTTTATTGCCTTACACATATTCTGATTGATTTTATTTGATTCAATCAAAGAGTCTATGTCAAAATCACAAGAGTTTTTTGCAATGTTAATCTGGCAAGTCAAACACTCTTTTTCAATAGCCAGTTCTTTCATAAAAGCAATTAAATCGTCAACAGTAAAAGGATTTTCATTGTCTATTATTTCAACATAATCATCTGCATCTGGCTTAACTGATGAACGCTTATGAGCTTTTGTTTTCCTTAAACAATTTTCCCTATTTGTAATAGAGCAAATAGCATCTTCGGACAACTTATTTAAAAACTTCTGATAGCGAAATGCCTCTTTTAAATTCATTTTTTCGTCCTTTCTGAATTTTATAAATCTTAGAATTGGTTTCTTTAACACCTGTATTATACCACTTCGTAACGATTTGTCAAACAAAAAACATTGTATGTTTTAATAGTTTGTGATAAGTACTTCACAGTCTTTGCTACGATCTATTTTGTGATAATTACAATTACTATAATTTCTTTGTAAATAGTGAACCTTGTACTTCTGTAGCCATTCCTTTAAAATAGTGTTATCATATTTGAGGTTATTAGAAAGAGCAAAACGAATGCCCCTTTTATCTGCGACATCTAATAGTGTCAGCAAATTCTTTTCGTCCACCTCAGTCCAACCATTCTGTTCGTTGTAGGAAGCTACAGAAGAAAAATACGGGGGGTCTGCATAGATAAAATCTGTTTGGGATAACTTATCTAATCGTAAATCTGTAAATGAATGGTTGCTGAATTTTATATTTAATGTCGATAGTCTGTTACAAAAGGTGATAAATTTTTCACGCAACACAGGGTTGAAACTGCTTCTATCTTTACCAAACGGCATATTAAAATCGCCATTCTTGTTAAATCTAATCTGATTGTTAAAAGCATAACAAATCATAGTATAAAACACTAACGGATGCTTATTCTCTCTATTATAATAGTTTCTAAGTTGTAAATATCCTTTCTGATTTTCTTTTGACAACTGATATTCTGATACAAGTGTGTCTATGTACTGTAAAGAATACTCAATGGAATTTTCCTTTAGGAATTGCAGAAGTTCCACAACCGGTTCACAAATGTCATTGTAGACCACTCTTTCAGAGCAGACATTAACACTCAAATTACCCCCACCACCAAATAAATCAACAAATGTGTTTATACTTGTAGGGAATAAAGGGATAATTTCAGGTAATAATTTAAACTTGCCACCAACATAATTTAGTGGACTTTTTATATATGGATTTTTCATATTCTACTAAGAGTAAAGCCAGCTTTATCGTGTACACAAACTCTTCACTCCTTTCGTTATTTAATTATCAGCAGATTTTATAATCGGTAATCCACCATTCCTTTTCTTCGGAATCAACCCATTTATCATTGACTTTTTTCTTTTTTGATTGTCTATCATGGTTCAATACCTTTATAATATCTCCTCTCTTTAGAGGCTTGTCCTTAAATATCTTCTTGCTAATTTTCACAGGAATAGTGTTGCCGTTAGCAAGAGCATAAAGGCTTAATTTTGGTGAGTAATCAACATTCAAGTCTGTAACAAAACAGTACCCAGAATACTTTTTGTCTATTACATCCATATAGTCAAGAACTTCAAACCGTCTCTGTAATCTCTCTTTTAAAGTAGATTTGCTTGTTATAAGAGAAGATAGATCCTCTATAATCGCTTTTGAATCTATACCCATAAAAGTCTTTACGGTTTCTTTTTCACAATACTTGCGGATAATATCAAAATCAATGTTTAGCGAAAAAGCCTTATCTTTTTTTATCTGCTTCGCAAATCCATCTTTTTTGTTCTTATAGAAAATTAAGAATATCTCAAGATATTTAGATAACAGTTTCATATCACCATAATCGCAGAAATAATCAATCTTTATCAAATCTTGGATACGGCTTTCGGATATACCATTCTCTTTTAATGCTACAAGCAAACTACAAAAATTAGGGTAGTTATTAAGACCTAATTGATAAAGAGACTCTGCAACAGATAAAGAAAAATTTTTGATTGATGATAAAGACGGGTTGATACATCGGGTTTTCTTGTCGATGCTAAATTTTCTGTTATCTAACCCGAATTTGTATGTACCCACCTTAATTCCTGAATATTCGAGCATCTCCTTTTTAAAGGCTGATACTTTATCCTTGTTGCCTTTATCTGAATAATGTTGCATCATAACCGAGTAAAATTCATAAGGATAATGAGCCTTAGTGTAAGCCCCATAAACCGAATCATAAGCATAGCTTAAAGCATGTGAAGCGTTAAAGGAATACTTTGATGCAGCTTCGATAATATCCCAAGTCTTTTCAAAACCATCGGGTTTTCCTACGTTCTTTATCCATCCTTGTAACAACCTTTGCTTCAATTCGGCAAGTTCTTTTTCTTTAAACTTTTTCTTGCTTATCTTTTTGATAATTGCGTAAGTTTCTGTTTGTTCAATGCCAAGCCAACCTAAATATGTCATTATCGACTCTTGATACATCAGATAGTGAAAAGAGTCTTTTAACAGATTGTCAAGTTCTTTTACTCCTGTAGTATAAGGCTTTCTCTGAAGGAAATTTTCTAACTGGGTTTTAAAGCCCGGTCGTAAAGCAGCAACCAAAGAAGTGAGTTCCATCATATTTTTAGGGCTATATTTTTTACAGCACTGAACTCCAAAATCTGATTCACACTGATTTATACCCAATGTGTAACCACTTGAATACACTTTCCAAGTTTCTTCATCATTATCTATCAATTTATCCATTTCTGGAACGGTAGGGGTTATTGTATTCGCTTCTTTGAAAATGTTGTTAATCGTAAGCCATATATCAACTTTGAGAAGATCATTCTTAACAAACTTATAGTTTTCTGCCACAATGCCATCAATAACGGTAGTTATAACCTCTTTTTTTGTTGCTTCTGATTTACAACGAATAAGTCCAATTTCACGCTTAATGTCCCCATCGTAAATAAGATACCCACACGGAGCTTGTGATTTTGAGTTAGTAATGCCTCTGAATTTTTTACTTTTATCAATATACTCTTTGTACTTTTTATCTACAAAATCGTATAAATCAATGCTATCTTTGGCATCATCTTCTGCGTGTTTCAATGCTTTTTCGTAATCTTTGATCTGCTGAGTAATCTCATTAGAAACATCAAAATCAAGTCCTTGTGATTTAGCATAAAGTTTAAAAGCTGACGATACTTGCAAAGGCTTATATGAAATCATAGGGTAAGAATGCCCTTCTCCCATAACTTCTTTTTGTGCTTCGGCAAAAATTTCAACCGTTCCGAGATTAAGGTCAAGGTCAGGCAAACTAACGGTTTTTAGGATTCTTGTCTTTGACATAAACCTATCTGGGTATAATTTTACAGGTGCTATAAACCTATCAATGTTACTAAAACCTAACAGGGAGTTCACATAATAACTTACACCACTGCCTCTACCCGTTTTTGTGATTACACCGCCATTTTCTAAGCCTATTCTAACGATTTCATAGTCAATCAAAAAATAATCTGTCATTTTTGTGCCGATAATGGCATCGAGTTCATAGGCTATTCCCTTTTCGTATTCTTCATACATTGATGAGTCAACATTTTTCTTTTGTTCTTTCCATTTGGCATAAACAAGATTTTTAAGAGTTTCGTCTCTCCATTCTTGAGATTTGTTACCTATCCACTCACCGTTAAAACGGTAGTTTTTCGGCAACTTGACTTTTTTGTCAAGAATAATATCTTCAAAATCAAGAAGAATATCTGTATTTTTTATACATTCATCAATCTCAGATTCAGATAACACCCCTTGTTCAAAAAGTCTTTTTCTTACTTCTTGCTCATCGGGGTAATCCATATACCAACCCTTTTCGTCATCGTCATAGATAATACCTCTGCCATCGAGGTAATTATCACGTTCTACATACTGATTAGGATAAATGTAATGACTATCATATCCGAAGATCAACCTAATTCCCATCTGCTTTGAGAGTTTCAATATTCTTTGATTTATCTGCTTTTGTAATGAAGTATTATGATACTGAATTTCAAGGAAAAAGTTATCTCCAAAATGATTATGAAGTTTCTCTGTGATTTCTTCTATATTCTCGTATACCCAATATTTCAAGCAAGCAGTTGTTACAACAACATTCTCAGGTTTAATTCTTAAAAGTAAATCAATATCTATTCTCGGCTGTCCGTAAAAGCCATCTATACTGGCAATTGAAAGAATTTCGTTAATATCTCTTCTTCCTTCTTCGTTTTTTGCGAGTAAGATTATATGGCAATTTGTTCTATCCTTAACGGTTTCGCCGGGCATTTCTTTGCCTGTCTTTTTATCAATCTTGGGATTTTCTAATAAACGGTCTTTTACCCAATAGGCTTCAGCTCCGAAAATAAATTTGAGTTTCTTTTTTTTGTATTCTTCCTCAGTAATTTCCCCTTGTTCTAATTTCTTGTAAAGTGAATCGTTGTGCTTTTGCACCAGTTCATAAGGTATGTAATAGTTACCTTGATAGCCGTGTTCAACGCTCGAAATAACATTCTGTCCTAACTCAATTGCCCTATTGACATATTCTTCATAAGAAGCTGTGCAATCGGTTACAAGAACGTTACTAAAAGATGTGTGTTTGTGATAATTTTGCATTTCTCACCTCATCAAACATAAGAGTCAGTTTCGGGATCATATACTTTTTCTTCTGCCAATTCTTTGGTTATAGGCTGTGGCTTATATTCACAAGCGTGATTACGCTGACCGCATAAATAATTGCAATAATAAAAATCGGGATTTGGACACCAATGTTCTTCATTTTCAATCATTTTTAAAGTAGTTTCAGCCCAATCAATTGATTCATTGTATTCTTTCTCATCGAATGGAATAGTTAGCCAATCTCTTTCTTTAAATAAATTCCAACTTAGTTTAGATACTGACCCATACTCCTTTATAATAGGGATAGAATAAAGATAAAGCTGTCTTTTAAATGATAAAAAGTGTTCTTGATCCTTTCTACTTACTTGCCCATTTTTTAATACTTTCATACTTGCAGATTTGTGGTCTATTATAATAATTTCGCCAGTAGCCTTATCCTTTACTAAAAGATCAATATAGCCAACAAATTTCTTATTGGCTATAGTAAATTCAACCTTCTTTTCGACACCTAAAATCTCATATTTATCGACATCCAAATCTATGTTATCAAGATAATCAAGCCCATTGTCATAATAAGACTGTTTCATATCAACATACTTATTAGGAGGAGCATCATGAGGAATATTCTCATTAAAATGTTCCTCATAATAGCTACTCAATTCAAAAATTGATAGTTCCTCTTTGAGATATTTTTCAAGGATTTTATGTAAAAAAGAACCGTATTCCCCAAAGAAACCATTTTCCGCATCATTGCAATCAATATATCTTAATTTCCACTCATAAGGGCAATTATAGAAAGAATTAAGCCTTGAAAAGCTCCAAGTCATTGTGCTTAATATAAATTCATATTCGTTATTCATCAGGGAACACTTCCTTTCTATTCTTTTCTACATATGGCAAAAGCGTTGTATAAACGGTTTTATCCCAACCGTAAACACGATCATATTCTTCGTAATTTGAGTAAAACCGTCTGTCTATAGTGTCGTAGAATACAGGGATTTCTTTTGTTGAACCAAATATACGGTCTTTTATGATAGTAATAATTACATCAAATCCATAATATTTGTTTGATACATTTTCTTTGTCAGATTCTTTTACTCGTTTTAAACCAATTGTTCTCGTAGCAAGGTTTACAATATTCTGACTACCGGCAACATCAAACAGCCCTATATCTGCCCCACCTTGTATCTTTCTTGGATGGGCTATACATACAACCGCAACATCATATGCCATTGAAAACTTAATAAGCCTATTCATAAAATCGGTTTGTGCTTTATTTGTATCAGCAGTATCGGCGTGAAGTTGGACGGTCATTAGGTTGTCTATTATAAAAAGTCTTAATCCTTTTTTAGTAGCACATAACTCCATACTCTCAAATAGCTTGTCCTCACTGTTTTCTTCCTCATCTTTGTAGATAAAGAATGAATCGTCATAATGCTGAGTTATATTCTTTTTTGCATCGTCATTCACTATGTAAAAATCGTTGCCATTAGCAAGCCTAATCGAGTGCATATTTCTTCTTCCTGCTGCTACTTGCGTAAACCACCCTTTACTCATGCCATTTAGAAGTTCTCTCGAAAACAAGAATGTCTTGTAACCGTTATCCATTGCCATTAAAACAATCTGATTAAGGAATGTTGTTTTACCAGCACTCGGAAGTCCTGTTAGGAGTGTTACTCCTCCTGTAAAAATTTTCATCAGTTCTTTATCAAGTTCTCTTATACCTGATTCAAAACCATCCATTTCTGTAGGATTAAGTTCTTTGATTTCGGAGAGTTTTGCAACCGAAGTAATTGGAATATCTTTAGCAGTATTTATAAGTTCAAGCAAATATTCTTTACCTTTACATTGGAGTATCTCATTCGCATCTTTTACGGGATAAATCTTACCGGTATTTTTATACTCTAACTCAGATGGGACTTCAACATATTTGCACTTCATGGCACCTAAACGGTTGATAAGTTCACTTCTCATTTTAAGACCAGCTCTGTCGCCATCGCTAAAAACTATAATTGAGTCAAACTGTTTTAGCCAATCCCATAGATTCTCTATCCACCCCATACCCTGAGAACCTTTTAAAACAGAAACGCAGTTTAAATACCCTGCTTCAATTACACTTGCACAATCAATCTGCCCTTCAGTAATAACCAACGGCTTTGTTGTATTTACTCTGTTCATATTAAAAAGAATATCAGCGGTGTCAGCATCTTTCTGAAACCAACACTTATTTTCTTTTGCTTTAAACGGTTTTCGATAGTTGACAACCGTTAGAGTGTCAAACTGATCATATGAATGAAAAGCAATATTGCCGTTACTATCAGAACGAATATCAAGGTAATCTATTGTTGCTTTACTAATTCCACGTTTGCCAAGATAGTCATAAACTTTACTCATATCGTTATCACGAGATTCTTCGTGTGGGTATTTGTAACCATGTAAGGTCTTGACGTGTTGTTCTGGACAAGAAAACTCTATATTTGCCTTATCGCAGAGTATCTTTACAGCATCAACAAAAGTTTTACCTTTTTCTACAAGGACATCTATAAGATCTACAGTACGATTGCAACCGAAACAATGGTATGAATACTTTTTGGGATTATAGATAAAGCTCGGTGTATCTTCATTATGATAAGGACAACAAGATTTCAAATTCTTTTCATCGAAGCTATCTAACTCAAGTAATTCTGCCATTAAAAGGGCATTTTCATCACCAAGTTTCGCTTTTGCTTTCTCAATAATTTCTTTTAGCAATAAATCACCTACTTTTTATTAAACTCAAATTCCCAAAATAGTCTCCTTAACCCATACAAAGCCTGTACCGGTCTGCCATCGTAATAGCTTAAACAGTTTTCTAACTTTGATTCTACAAAATCAATTGGAACTCTGTGCTTAAATACCAATGTATTTATAACCTTGCACACCATTGGAAATTTAGTTTTATCTTCACAAATTGTCATATATAAATCAACGCATTTTAAGATTTCTTGTTTCATTCCTGCACAATCCCAATGATAACGCCTTTTGTTTAAAATCACGGCTTCGGAGTCTTTGACTCTTTCACCGTGATGTAAACAATATTTATAAGCACAAACGTAATCTTTTTCTTCTTTAATCTTGTCCATTAAGCAAACGGAAAGTCATCGTCATCGTCTGCACTTACTACAGAACTTTCTGAATGTGCAACCGATCCCTTATCTGCCGAAGTTACTGATGAACTGTTACTATCTGAAGTTTTCTTGCTTTCTGCAAACTCCACATTTTCAACAGCAACATCTGTTGTATAAACCGTATCACCATTGTTGTTTGTATAACTACCTGTCTGAATATATCCTTCAACAACAAACTTCGTACCCTTTAATCCATACTTACCGATAAATTCAGCAGTCTTACCAAAGGCAACACAGCTAATAAAATCTGCCGTCTGCTTTGCATTTTCTTTTGCAAATCTTCTGTCAACAGCAAGAGTAAACCTCACCACCGTTGTGCTGCCAGCTTCTCTTATTTCAGCATCCTTTGTAAGCCTACCCATTAAAATACACTTGTTCATTTTTATCCTCCTTAGTTGGTTTCAATATTCTTAATAGCTTCTAAACACTTCTTAGCCTTTTCAATATCCTTTATTGCATTGGGATTGCCATTGGCAACGAAAGACTTCAATGTTGTCATAAGCGTTTCGTTCTTCTGCCCACCAAGCTGTGTGCATACCGAAACAATTTCCTTCTTGATAGACTTTAATTCGTCTTCAGATGAATATGTAGCTGATTCGTACTTAGGAGATTCTATTTTTGCGACTGGGGCTTCCCCCTGATTAGCCCAATTGTATAAATTTACTCCGTCTTTTTCTGTGAGAACCTCAAATCTACCATCGAATAAATGAGTGTTGTCCTTATCTGCCGAAGCTATGTGGCTATCCTGTTCAATCATAAGTGAAACGGTGTATTCATAAGAAATATCTTTATCCTGCTGCTGTCCCATACCAACCTTTTTCGGTATTTGCTTACCGTTCTTTTCTTCGAGAACCCAATCATCTTTACCTCTTGCCGTTGCAATAATATGAATAGGACTTGTCAGAACCTTGTCCATAAACTTATGATGACGGGGTTTCAGACGCCCCCAATTAGTAAAACTGTTACCCGGCATCTTATCGTGAACATCATTTAACCACTTCCATTCGTGAGACATAGAATCAATAATTAACACCTTGTACCCAGCATCGACCGCAGATTCAATAGCCTGCATATATTTTTCGCACTCGAATGGTTCTTCTAATTCAAGCAAATCGTAGTCAAACTCGTTTGCGTAATACTTATTTCTTGAACCTTCAGTACCTATATATGCAATCGCACTATTACACTTCTTTGCAATTCCTGTTGCTAACTTTAAAGCACTGTAGCTCTTACCACTACCAGAAGCCCCACTGAGAAGAACCTTGAGCCATACCTGCTCTCTTTTCGCCTTCTGAAATAAATTTGCCATTTAATCATCCTTTCAATAAAACAAATATTTTATCTATATAAACAGCCTTTTCAGACTGGAATAAAGAATTTGAATCTATATAAAAGTGGCTTTTCCTATTACAAGTACACACCACCGATGTACTTATAAATCTTAGAATTGGTTTCTTTGCACAACATATAATAACACGCTTTTAGAAAAAGTCAAATAAAAAACTTTGATTCTTATGAATTTTTATCGTCAATAAAAATATTGACAGAAATCCAATCTTTATCTTTTGCTACATTAGCAAAACTTCTTTTATTGTCAATAAATCCGTCTATCTGAATTTCAGATTTTGTGCAAGAATCTTCGATTCCTATGGAGATGTTGCCATCCCCACAATTGCTATTAATATCATAGTGCAAAAATAAAAGTTTCCCGATCATTGTAGAGATTTTATTGAACCCATTTCCATCTTTTGATTTTGTAAAAAAAAGAAATATTAGCATTCATTATTCTTCCCCCATCCAAACGTAATTATATTCACTTCCTGATGGCAACGTGGACACACCTTACTTGATAGATACACGTCATATCCTTGATATTCGCCAGCATATGTTTTCTTTTCTTCTAAGTCGCACCAGTAGCCTGTCCAGTCACATTTTGGATTTACACATTTATACATATTTTCAAACTCCTCTCTAAGCCACTTTTCTATGTCGGTCGCTGTGTCAAACGATTCTGCTCCGCCGTGTGTTATGTATGGACAAATCATTACCTTTGTTCTTTTGTCAAAATCGTTTGTTGATATGAGCATATTGTACCTTCGCCCTCTAACCGTGTCATTGTTTTCTAAAATAATACAGTCTATTGTACTACCTCCGTTGATAAATTCGCAAGTGAATCCACTTTCGCTTTTACGAAATCTCGTAAGTTGATGTTTATTATCTGTCTTTTTAAAGCAAGCAGAAAACACTGCTTTCCCCACTGTGTTTTCTACCGAATACTTCTCTTCTTTACTGGATACTATAATCCCAACCCTGTATCCCGGACTCGTTATACATCTCTCTACAGCATCTTCTATTGGATTCGCTATTAAAACGTTCATTCTTATACACCCCCTTCTTCTTTATTCATCTTTTTACAAAATTCTCTATACTTTCTTGTATATTCGTAGCTATCCTTGAAAATTGTTGTGACCGCCTTATATAATTTCGGCTCATACTTTTCAATGACTTCAAGTTCTTGCTCAAAATCTCTTCCAAATGGGCATCCTGCACATCCTGTGCGTTTTAGTCCGTATTCAGAGTAGCATTTGCTGTGAGAAATGTCATAAAAGTTTTCGTAATCAACCTTATCAGAATTTTTATACCAGAACAATGGTCTGTAATTTGCATAACCAACATTATTGCCATCGTCGAAACAACTTTTGTAAGCTGTCGCTCTCGTTCCTCCTTCTGCTTTTCTCACACCAACAATATTTAATTGATAATTCCCATTATTAATAAGTTTATGAGCCACTGATTTCTTAGCATAGTGGCAACACTTATCTGATATTTTGAATATAGGTGGATTTATTACCATAAACTCTTTTAACCACTTGTTTTGACTAATGTTAAATCTACTATCGCTACCTTTCTGACTGCACCACCATTTAAGAGCCGCTTTACAATTAGGATATTTTTTTAACAGTTTATCATAGGTGTCATCTTCCCATTGAAAATCATGATTCTGTAGCCTATGTATATAGTTGCTAACTTGCTTAGATAAAAATGGTTGTCCATACGTTTTACAACTTATTGGGATTGGCTTTTCTGCCTTGTATTTTATGATTTTTATATCATATTTACATTCCAAAAAATCAAGGTGATCTTTTGTTGCTTGGTATTCTAACCCTGTGTCAAACCACACATAGTCTATTTTCTTATCAATATCGCACTTGGTACAAATATCTACCATCACATCGCTATCAGCACCGCCTGATACAGAACAACATATTCTTTCATAAATCGGATTGTTTATTATGTGCCAAGCTCTTATTAGATTGTCTGTTATTATTATGTTGTTTGGAGTGTTTTGGAGTAGGTCTGTTATTTCAGAATACACCAATAAATCGTTCTTTTTATTTGTATCTGCCATTTTTCGTATTCACAAGGTATGTACATACTGATTAAACCGGTTTTCTTGTTTTTGTTCCTTTCTTATATGTTAATTTTTTGTCTTTCTATCGGCATTTGCAACTGCTGATTAAAATAACGTTTGGTTGTATTTAGCTAAAATTAGTTGTTGCTAATAGTTATGGTTTCTGTAGTTATGTTGAGATTGAGAAACTCATCGTACTTGTACTTTCCGATAACCCAGCTTATAACCTCCTTGCCACCCATAATCATATCAATAGCATTCTCACTAAGCATCTCGCTATCGGTTTCTGCTATGGCAATCATCTCACTATCATTCTTATTTCTTATCCGTACCACATCTCCCTTGCGAATTTTCTCATTACAAGGTACGTTAAATGTATATCTCTTCTTAGCCTGATCTTGTAAAAATCTTACCTGTACTATATTACTCATTTCTTTTTCCTTTCCGTTTCTAAACACCTTTTTGAACATCTCAATACGTTCTGCCATTTCTTCTATGGTTAGTTTACTTATTGCATTCCTGTCACCATTCAATTACGCACTTACCGTTCGATTCTCTATAATGTGTCATTAGCCATTTCGCAAATCTATACAGATTATGTTCAGTAACGTCTACCCACGAATTACCTCGACACATTCTATTAGAGAATATTTGCCAAGCAATCTTGATTTCGTACTCACAATCGGTGTTGAACTCATCTTCGTCTTCTGCATTAGTCATTAGATATTTAATAATGGTGGATACATCACCGTCATAGATATTTGGTTTGCACATCCACTGAATCGAGATTTCTTTACCCATTTTTAAACTCCTTGTTTTTAATCTCAATAACCTCATCAAGCCCCAATTCTTTCTTTAAAAGTTTGAGCAACAATTCTCTGTCCTTTTCGGAAAGCTCAAACCCTTCCATTTCCGCTGACACTATAGCATTGTTTAACGCTCTCTCTATGTCCATTTCTGGAGCAGCCTTTATTCTGTCTATAATTTTTTCAGCACCTCTTATCTCTTTGAAGTCCCCTGTCTTACAAGTAAATCTAACGGAATGGTGTATATCATCTAAAAGTTCTTTCCGTGATATAAGTCCACCAGCTCTTTTTATATAAGCCATTTATACCTCCTATGCACTATGCCTTTTGTTCCATTCATCAATAGCTTCCTGTTCTTCCGCAGAGACCGCATAATTGAATTTACGCCTTGCTTGTACAATTTCATTATGTTGCACCTCAAGAGTAACAAGACTCTTGTCGATAGAGTCTTTATTTCTTAAAAATAAAATATGGCATTTCCCATCGAGAACTCTGTCAATATACGAAGCTACACAGTTATTCTGCTGAACTGCCTCATCTTTTATATCATCAACACAACGAGGATATATAAACATATAATTCTTATAAGACATCTCCAAGGATTCGTCAATTCTGTTTTTAAACAATTCTTCGGGAAACTTTTTCTTTAAACGATTATAGTTTCTAGTTGCAATTTTAAATGTTGTTAAAAAATGTTTTGGATATTTGTCAAATTTATTGCTAATTGCATTCATCATTTTTGCATAATCCAGCAATTCTCTCATAATAAACTCAACATCATCAATCGCCTCAAATGTTACTAACTGATCTATGTACTGAAGTAATGGTTTTGCAGAATATCCCATTTGCTTGGTTAAAATATTAAAATTTGATTTTTCTTCGCTATCATATCTATAATAAGGGTAAAACAAGATACTATACAGCTTTCGATTGTCCAAACTCATATAAGATAAATTTGAAACTAAAAACATAGCATCTGGGTTTTGTATATAGGATTCAACCACAAAATTAGAAATTTTAAAATCTTTGTTAATACAAAGCTTGCGTAAAGCGCAAGGTATATCCCCTATTCTGTATTTAAACCGTGAGTCTACATCTTTTATTCCTGCCGAGAATATTTGCTCAAATCTTGAATATTTTGAAACTCGATTTAAGATAGTACCTATGTTATATATATAATACGTTTCTTTCCTTTTTACGAACTCAAGAAAATTTGCGTAATTTTCATCTGTACAAGACTCTTTAATTTGACTAAAACTAATATTTCTTAGCTGATTCTGAAGTCCATTAACTTCCTTCCCGGAAAAACCATACGACTTTTTTGTAGCAAAATCGTATTTAACAGTTTTTCCATCTTCAAAATCAAATATCAAAAAACTATTTTCTTTATAAACTTTCATTCTTTCACCTCAACTCTGATGTAGTTGTCACTAAAAATATATAAAAGTTGTAATACACAATCAAAAATCGCCCCCTATAAAACTAACATTTTATCGCTTGTCAACTACTTCCTCTAAAATGCCACCTATCTCGGCTATTATTATGCCGAGAGCTAAAGGCAAGACATTACCTACAACAAGTGCCACACAGCCACCAACTATCCGTATTACAGACTTTGATAAACTAATTATAAAATGTCCCTTACTGTTCATTTTACCTCCTTAATGACGTCATCGACAATTTTGTTACACGTTTCTTCGCTTGAAATTACAATATCATAACCGATATGATATTCATTCAATTTGTCGAGAATTTCCTGTTTTATAAGAGATGCCTCTTGCTCGTTGTGTAGTCGCCCTTCATTTTCGTATGGGTGATTTCTTACTAAAAAGAAATTCTTGTTATTATAAGAGTTAAAAATATCCAACACCGTGGCACGAAAATTTTCTCCAAGTTGTTTATCATACACCGCCGATAATATCAACGGAGAATCGACAACCATAACTTGCACTTTATCTTTTACTCTGCCCATCTTAAACGACTGCTTGCCAAATATGTATTCTTGATGTCTAAAAACTTCGCTATCGTTTTCCCACACCTTGTCTTTGGCAAACTCTGAAATATACTCAGCCGTTATTCCGTTCCTTTTCAGTTTAGCAGTAATATCCATTGCACAAGTGCTTTTTCCTGCTGAAGGTTCTCCGAATAAGTTAATTACTATTGTTTTCATTCTGTATCCCCTCTTTTCTGCGTACTTATCATTAATTTCAATTTAATAGATTTAAACGCATCACCCGCATTTGCCTTTAGAGAATATCTCTCGTATTTTTTGCAATTTGAGGGGTTGTCAAATTCTTTACCATCATAGGCAATATACTTTGTTGTCATATAACCGCCTCAATTCATTAAGTCGGACACGGCTTTATTTACCATATCCTTTATTGCTTTTGTTTTTATTAATCTCTCTGCTAGCTTGTCCGAAGTTTTCTCTATTATTTCGTCCTTATATTCTTTGATAAAAGTCTCAGAACACTCCTCTACCAGATTTTTTAATTTGTTTGTGTATTCCCATTCTGTTGGCTTTTTATTGCCGGTTAGCTGTTTCATAATATCGTTTCTTATACTGTTTACGATTTGCTGTGACGCTGTAGTTACAACAGTTTTCTTTATCATATCGTCATCAATATTGATGCCAAATTGTAAAATATGTTCCATTTTTAAATCTCCTTTAATTTCCTAATTTCAATATATTATTTTCGTGCCAATAGCAAGGGGGACGTTCGTTAAAACACGAATCACAAATTGACATAAGTGGACATCTATCACAGGTATATGACGAAAAGATAGCTTTATTTGACGCTATAACTTTTAGTGCTTTAATTAGATTTGGAACTTGCAAATTATCTAATTCATCTTCATATTTTCTGCATTTATCTTCGTCATAGAACTCTATTCCGTCACAAGCAACATACACTTTTTTTGTTGTCATAGTAAAATCACCTCATCAAAAATCAAAATATATTTTTCATATTTCTTCTTTGGAAAATCTCTCTGCCAGATTCATTTTCTTTCCGATAAAAGACTTGTTTTATTTTTTACACATCTATGTACAACAGAATAGCCTTTTTAAAATAACTGCTTGCAATTCTCTGCAAGCACAAATTTACTGAATCGTCATCTTTATACATTGCATATAATTCATTTCCATTTTGCCGTAAAAAATCCTCTTTGAACATATCCACATCAGTATAAATTTGTCCATTCCACTTTGCATATTTTCCTATGTCCACCGAATCAAACCTACCATAAAACGAACTATAATCATCACAGCCGTTTTCAATATGTACTACAGGAACTATAGGCAATTCTGGATTTTCTTGAACAAGTCGTATTAATTCTTCATTCACACTCATTAGATTACCGCCCTCCGTCTTCATAAACAGGCATTTCTTTTATATCCTTCTCAACAATTTCAAGAGCTATATTAAACATCACATCTTCATTTTCTAATTCGATTTTTTTGTGAGAGTTTATCATTCTAAGAACTTTATCACGGTCTATGTACTTAATTAGTTTCATTCGTGTTATGATCGTCCTTCCAATATAATTTCGTAAATTACATCATCATGATAATTTCCTTGTTTATCTCGAAGTGCGTCCTTGAGTATGTGTTTGCTACCATTATATCTCTTACAAAATTTATCATAGTGCTTTTCAACGGGATTTCCGCTAATCATACGCCATTCGATTCTATGTATTTTATAACTACGAATCAGTTTTCTAATTTCACGGTAAACGTCAATTCCTACCGTTTTGTTCCCTCTATCAAATGAAAATAGCCCAAAATTGTTAGCACAAGAAACGTACCAATCGACATGATATGTAAAATATCCTATCACTTTTTCATCTTTTACAATTGCGTACTGATACAAAGTACCGTCATCGTTATTTTCAAAATTCGGAGTATAAAACCCCAGCGTTCCGGTATATAAAAGCATATCTTCGTTATAGATATAGTTTGAAATTTCACGTTGGATTTCTTCTTTGTATAATAAAGCTGGTTTTAACATTTTGTATCCTCGTCCATCTTTGCTCCGCAGTTAGGGCAGTATTTAGTGGATATATTGAAAGAAGTGTATCCACAAACAGAGCATTTCCAAAGCAATGTTTCCTCGTTTATCTCTGATGCTGATGGCAGACTGCATTCATATATCCAATGCCCGTGTATTATTGGTTCAACGTCAGCGGGTGTTGCACGGTCTATCACGTCTAAAAGTGTTGAACTATTGGTCAAAAAATGTTTCGCCCATAGTTTAAAAGCCTCTTTTTCAAGATACTCAGCCATTTGCTTCACCTCCTATCAACTCAGGATTATCGTAGACGTTGCCGATAACCTCTGTATCCAAACAACCAAAATATTTGTACCCCATTCCTGTCGTGTAAGTTTTATATCTCTCACAAAGAACGAGCCGAAATTCTGCGCTCTCATAAATAACAACCATATTTGCACTATCTAACCGAGCGGTGCAGTGTAATATATCCCCCTCAAATATCTTCTTGCCGTTCTTGTCCTTCCGTTCTATGTGCTGACCTACGGTTTCAGGAATGACGACGTATGCTTTAAGAGCGGAATCAAGAATATCGTGGCATATATAAAACGGTTGACCTTTCGGCACTATTACGTCACTTCCGAGTAAACAACCTTCGACCCACTCGCCATTATCCTTCCGTTTCCCATGAAATAAATTTTCTCTCATCGTTACCTCCTCTTTATTTAGTCAGCCGGTGGCTTTGGTAACGGCATCCAATGTGTTATTTTTATCTCACCATTCTCGGCGGTGCAAGGCAAGATTAAAGCATTTACAGTTTTCTCTTCACCCTCTTCGCTAAAAGGATTTAAATGCCATATCTTTTGACGACTATCATACAATGCGGTTGCTACTACACGATATTCATATTCACTGCATGGGTAAAGTATTGTTATCAAATATTCTTTCCATGTTCCAAAATTTTCGGGAAGTTTATCTTCCACACTTATCCAATCGCTCATATTCGCACTCCTTATTCAAAGTCAACAGCCTTAATTTTCGTGATAACTCTTCTATTCACACGGTCGTTTAACTCAACCGCAGGTCTGCCAACTAGCCCTTCCATCTTAGCCGTTCCTATTGTTGATACGGGTTTTGTCTTAACATAATCAACCGCCTGTTTTATAGTTCCTCTCATAATAATGGGAACAACATCAATATTGAAAGCCTGAGCAATATCTTCTACTGATTCTCTCTTTAGCCATATGTTGACCGCAGGAAGATAAACATCAAAAAGAATAAACGAAACATCTGGTCTATATGCCCCTCCTCCGTTTATCTTTACGCCATACCCTTCGCCAAACAAAATCACTGGCTGATCTCCAAACTTCTGTTCAAAAAGCTCCTCGTTAGAATTTCCACCAAACAATTCTACAAGTTTATTTGCAAGATGAGCTGGGATCTGTGCATTCTCAGTTCTGCCTTGATATGTAACTTTATGTCCATCCCAAACAATCCCTATGTTTGTACCGTCTATTTTTTCAGTAAAAATCCACTCGGAGTTTGCAAGATATTCAACGGTTTCGTTTCTAAATTTTCCCTCTATAAGTTTCTTTGAGCCGTCAGCGGCTCTTTCAAAAGGGGTTTCGATTTTTAAATACTTTGTCATATTTTCTCCTTTTTATTTTCTCGGATATTGTTTAACCTCTTGCGGTCTTACAATTATGTTTGGCACTTTTATTTAAGTTCAGAGTGCCAACTGAACGTTGAAAATAACAAACAATCAGTAACTTGTTTGTTAAACCATAACAACCGCAAAAAAAATCAGAGAGAACAATATCACACGGGACTATATTTGTTACTGCAAGTATAGGCAGCTATATGCGCCGTTCTCAATTAGAAAACACGGATTTTTGTTTTTGTTCCAGCCCGTACCGTTTAACTTCCTATGGTGGGGAGAGGTTTGCCTAAGCTCTGGCTGGCACGGAGAGATTTGAACTCTCGAATAGGCAGTGTCAAAGACTGCTATGTTACCACTTCATCACATGCCAATGTAAGTGTGTGATGTAGCAAATCACACACTATCCCTAATAACCGTAAAAACTAGGGCGGTGCATTACGAATTACTTAGGTGAATGTTGCTACTCAATCACTTAGATTTCGCACTCTCACTACCCACACAAAACGTGGCTTTTATGTTTTTGATATTACCCATACTATTTAACTTTCTAGGGAGAGAAGAGGTTTGTACGAGCATAGAGCCCTACTCAGATATTTCCGCATTTCTTATGACGAAACCGTTTTATTATCCTTTCGTTTGGAGCAGATAACGGGAATCGAACCCGCAACTTCGGCTTGGGAAGCCAACATTTTGCCATTAAACTATATCTGCGTTGGTGTCGCTAATCGGACTTGAACCGATACGATATTGCTATCAGCAGATTTTGAGTCTGCCGTGTCTGCCATTCCACCATAGCGACAATTTAATTCAGCAGCAGGATCTACTCCCTCTGGATGTCTAGACTCTCCAGTGTGCGTCTTTTATTTGATGTATGTAGCTTGTTGCTCACTATAGAGTCAAGCTAATACTTTATAGTATCCGTACACCAAGCCGATACAGGCTGATCTACTACTGAACCCCAACCAACAACTCATGAATCACTGGTCAGTCCTCGTTCTGTTGCTTTTAAAGATACTGAGACTACGAGTATTAGCAAGTATCTCCTTCTTTATTTATAAGGTCTCGAGGTTAAGACCTTTAGGGATGGTGGGATTCGAACCCACGGCACAAATTCCTCTAACCGCTGAGTTACACCCCTATGAAAACCATCATCGTAGTTTGTCCCTGCCCTTTCGGGCTGGTGAAGATGAAGGGATTTGAACCCTTAACTCGCAGATTAAAAGCCTGCTGCTCTACCGACTGAGCTACATCTCCATGTTAATAGTATCAGATAAGCATAGGGGAGAGAATGATTGAGTGTACTAAATATGTGTGTTGTTCAAGAATTAATTATTGACATTTTTTATTTTCTTTACACAATCGCACATATCACCTGATACTATTTCGTATAACCCACCTTGTTGCCGCAACACCAAGGCTGTCATATTCCCACAGGAGATATAACTATTTAAGGGATTGGAGCAGATATTTTCAACCTTGCAATCACAGAATAACCGGTTCGTCTACTTCTCATGCAAGTTATCGCTTGTAGAAAGCGGAATGTAAATATCCGCTGGTGCAAAGAGTGAGATTTGAACTCACACTGACTGGATTTTAAGTCCATTGCCTCTGCCGTTGGGCTACCTTTGCATGTTGTATGTTTTTCTGTTGTTTTTTTTAAAACTCTATACGGAAAACATACAAACCCAGAGTTACCTTCATTTAAAGGCTTAAAGATAAGACTTGCTAATCAACAGGTGTGGATTTGCACCACACATAACAATCTCGTTCCCATCATTTTTTGATGCCTATTTATATAGGTTTGAATTGTCTCGCTCTGTATTCTCATGCCGTTTCTGCAAGTAAACTTATTGCTGTCATTACAACAGCCATACTAGCGTCTACCTATTCCGCCACTGTTGATTATTATTCATTCTCCAACTCTATTAACTGAATTATAACGTCTCTTATTTCTGTCTGTATCTCATTTACCGTCCACCTCTTGTCTCCCAAGTCTCCCAATTCAAGCGAATTTAATCCACATTGGTCTCCATAATGAGCGTAATCCCAACCGATGTAACACCCTTCGTTCTTTTCGGCAACTTTTAACTGGGGCAAACCTTTTGAAGAAGTGTAGGTAATTCCACCATGGCAAGAAACAGGGACTTCTTCGCCTAAAGGAATTAACTTGCTGTTATTAGGCAGTTTTACATAAGCACATGGATGTGTACCGTAAGAAACAATAACCCACTCGTAACCAAGATATTCCCCTTCAAGAAGTACCTCTGTAATACGTCTGTTGCTGTATACCATTTCTGACATTTTTATCTCTCCTTAATTAAAATATCAAAGCCGTCTTTTATTAACAAATCACTTTTTTATTCATTTTTCTACCTCACTTTCAAGCCATTGCTTAATATACTTTGTGCATACATAGCCGTTACCTTCACATAAAAACATATCATTTGGACAATTACAACAATCAAATATTTCGTTAAAATAGTCTGCCATTTCATCAATGCTCATTGACTTTATACGTTCATAGTTTGTCATTTCGATACCTCCGTTAAAACCATACATCTCTTTCTCCTTTTATGTTCCCCATAACTACAAAAACCATAAAACCCTGTTCACTGACCATATATGTCACCACCTAATTACACTTACTTCCTTGACACATTCTTCACATACATCTCTTTCGATGCAGTAATTTTCTTTGCCACCTCTAATTTCAGCGCGACTGCTTTCAATAAAAATTCCGTGTTCGTTCACTGTAACTTTCGGGAATATGATTTTCCCACATCCTTTACACATAAAGGTTTCGTCCTCAAACGTTTTGAGAAACAATTTGCAAGCATCTGCAACTGCCTCGTCCAACTGTTTGTCGCCAGAGAAAAAGGGAGCTAACGCGTCTGCCACATTAATTTTGGTTGCTTTATTTCTGTTCATAATCTCTTATCAACCTTTCTTAAAATTAAAAAATCTGTGTCTGTATTCATGAGTTCTTTTATATTCTTCAAGTTTATTAACATTTAAAAGTTTGTCCTCTAACTTCCATCTATCTTGGTCTGAAGAAAAATCCTCTTTAATTTCATCTTCGAGATAGACTATTAGTCTCCAATTCGTATCACGCATTATTTTTGAGATTTTATAATAAGTACCACCCTCTATGTCGTCTGCATCATTATTTATAAAAATCATTCCACCCTCTATTATTCCCATACTTTCAATTGAGCTGATACAACATTCACATTCTGTTATTTTCTTATCAGATCTAAGGACGTAGCGTTTCTCATCAGCAACAATAGTTGCTGTAGTATGGTTTACCCCAACATCCCAGTCTTTTTGTATCTTCCATCTTTTTGAGAATGTACGTTGTCTAAATATAACTATCATAAATAAATTCCCCCATAAAACTTAACTTTCATACAGTTATCTTTCCATACTGGTTTTGCTTTTCTCTTTACGCTCTTTAAGAGCGTCATTAGCCGCTTCGCTTACCCATTCGTTGTTGTCTTTTGAAAGAAATACAAGTGTTTCGACACTTGTATTTCTATTTTCAGCAACCGCATAACGAACGTCAATATCTACATCTTTTGCAAGCTCGGCAAGCACATCAGCAGGTGCATTTTTGTTACCCGCAACTCCCAAACGAACCCACCATTCTTTATCACTGGCAAGCATAACAAGTGTTTCAACACTTGTGTTTTTATTTCCTGCAACTTCCCAACGAACATAAATATCTTCATCTTGTGCAAGTACAGAGAGAATTTCAACAGGTGAGTTCTCGTTTTCTGCAACCGCCCAATGAACTTCACAATTTTCATTTTCAGCCAAATTGTTAAGTATCTCAACATCAGAAGTGCTACAAGCTAAGTTTATAAGCTCTTCTTCTGACATTTTACTTATCTTTGATAAAATGTTTTCTTTATTCATATTGTTTTGCCCTTTCTACAACGCATTTGTATTTACAATTGATTTATAATTCATAAAGCCACATTACAACTTAACTTTTATTCTCATCAAACTCACCTGCAAAGAAAAGATACATCACATCAACATCATATCTGTTTTTCGCCATTTCTGTTGAAACTAATTTATATCCAGCTTTTGCGTGGCAGTCTAAATCTTTTGTGATTCACTTGTTGCATAATTCGAGCATACATATACTTGGGTTTTAATAATCATGCAATACTTTACTCCTTCTCAATCAATAAAACTAATCTTTTATCATTATAAGTTCCTTTGTATTTTCCAACCAAACGCCATCATTATTAAATGAAGGGCGATATATGTTCATTTCTTTTTCCAAATTATAAAACACTTCTGGATTCCTCTTGAAATATTCAATTGCAGTCTCCTCGTTTGGAAAACCCATAGGATATTCGTAAAAGAAAAATCTTTGATTAGTGGCAAACCAACTATCCGTATCAGGACAAAACCCTAAAATGTATGTTGGAAATTCTGTAGAAAACTCATATCCATCTGGTATGCTTTCATATGTTATCATTTACGCTGCACCTTTCGCCTTCCGTTACTTATCTTCACATTCATTATACCACCCTTACAATCTGCTCGTAGAGCATAATGAACTTATCTAAAATTTGCTTGTTATTATGGTAGTGACCGAAAAACCATTTGGAAAACTCGGTGGTTCTCGCAACAGTATTAAAATAATCTGTAAGTTTATCCGGCTTGTAAAAACCATGTGAAAAGAGCGAAGCAACATCTTGCGGGCAACAGTGGCTTACGATATAATCCACTTTATTTCCATTATTTCTGAGTGTTTCAAGCCCGAATTTCATTTCATCTTCCGACGGCATTTCCTGTTTCCACCACGAAATATGATTGATTCTCAGCATTTCTCCACGCTGCGTCCGCTTATTATAATCATTTGTCAGTTCTTTAGTCGATTTATAATCGCTTGGCTCAAGAATTCCGTCCTGAATGTCGTGGCTGCTTGCGCCGCCAAACGCAAAGAATTTCTTACCGCACAGCTCAAAAACATATCCTCGCATAAGATGGTAAACATTTTCACAAATTCTGTGCGCTTTACCTCCGTGGAAATCCACGATTTCAAGTTCGTCGCTATAAAGTCTGTCGAAGTTCTCGTGATTGCCGTCAACAAACAGCAACGTAAAGTTCTTTTCCGAAAGCCATCTGAACCACCATTTTTCGGTATTATCCGAGTGCCATACGCCAAAATCCCCACACACGATTACATAATCGTCCCGTGTCATTTCTTTTTGCTCCGGGAAACTGTCTGTTGAAAACTTCGACCAGTCAGCATGGCAATCCCCTGTAATAAAAATCACCGCTTATCCACATCCTTTCTTGAAGCATCATCACACCTTGGAAAATGGGCAATTGTCGCAATCATCATTGCAATGAGGTTTCCGACCGTTCGTGCTGCACACCCCATATATAAAAACCGCGCCCATGATAATTGTTAAAACAAAAAGGACGACGTTTGCAATTGTCTCCATACAAAACTAATTTTTATTTCTCTTTTGACACACCCTGACATTTTATTCCTCCTCATTATATCCAACAGCATATCTTTCTCGTCTATGTGCTTTTAAATCTTCGGCAATATCTTGTAGGACGGATATATTTTCGTTTATCGCATCGAGTGAATTTACAGCGAAAGCTATCGCTGTCTCGTCTGTTATCAAATCACCGTTATCTTCAAGAAACAATTTCCCATTCGGTGCGATACACCAGTCTGCTGCGGATGTTATGTTATCTCCTGTTTCTAATGAATACACTTCGTATTTAATCATTTTTCAACCATCCTTCCTAATTTCTCACTATTTAATTCACAACGGTTTTGTTTCCTTTGTTACCGAAATGAATAATGGTATTATGCCAAAAAGGAGTAACTTTCTGAACGTTATAATTTCTTTGCTAAAGTAGTTTGTTTTTGTTTCTGTGGTTTTTCTGAAAACTATCATAAGATACCTGCTAATTCTTTCATCTGTCCCAAATTCAAGGCAATCATATTAATCTTGGCTATGTCTCTCAAGTCCTTTGTATTACAATCCTTTAAAGAAGGAACACCTACTAAATAGTTGTCATCTTTCATAAGACGAGTGACAGAAACACCGTAAAGGTTTGATAATTCATGTACCACACTGGCGAACAAAGGAGATTTACCGTTTTCTATATTTACAACATCTTCTTCTTCAATTCCAAGATATTCTGCAATATCGAAAGTTGTGAGTTCGCTCTTAATTCGTAAACGAATAAGCCTCTCCTTTAATTCAAAACCACTAAAAAGCATTTTTATTCTCCTTAATAATTAATAGTATGTATCCCAATCGGCAGAATCATCTCTGCCGAGATAAACCATCTTTATTACACTACCTTTAAAAACATCGTAGTAATCAAGTGACCCATATCCGTACATCTCACTTGAAACTGAATATTTATCCATTATAAATTCAAGCAAATTCCCAGCATATTCTCCATTGTAGTCAATCGTTGGTGTGTACATATTGTTTTCATCACAATCAATATCCCACTTGCCATCAGCCATCATAACCGTAAAAGTCTTACCAGTATCTAATGTAACTTCAAACCTATCGCCTATATCAGTTGAATAGTAGCTACCCAAAGCAACAAGATAATCATTGTTGTATCTTCTCATTCCATATTCATCAGTCCACGCAACTTGTTGAAGTCTGTAATGAGGGGTGTACCATAAATCATAAGATCTATAGTCTGTACAAAACTTAACATGAGTCGGGACATTGGGAATCTCACATTCTTCTCCTATTTCAAATTTAGATGTGGGGTCTTTTATAATAGTAGTTTCTTGATTTCCCTCACTAGATGCAATTTCTTTATGTTCCCATTTAGAATCGCTTTCGGTATTAGGCTTAACAACTGTCAATCTAAAAGGATTGCCACAATCATAGTAATTCGTATTTATCTGATATTCACTATCTTCACTGCTCAAGTTACTTTCACTCTCGTTTTTGTTTCCTATATAGATTGATGTTATAATTGCAAAACATAAACCAAGAAAGCTGAGAGTTATTAAGTCTTGTCTTTTGTATTTGTTCATTTTATCACCACTTTTATAAATCTTAGAATTGGTTTCTTTGACATCTCTTATTATATCCTAATTTCGATTTTTGTCAACCAAAAAAGATTGTATGTTTAGAAAAAAAGCAACAAAAAAATCACCCTGCTGCTAACAGAGTGATTCGATCTATTTTTTTAGCAATTATAAAGCAAATTTTTGACACGAGCTATTTCTTCTTCTGAGTGGACTGTACCCCCACTATTCATATCAATGTACCACTGTAGCATCTCTTTTCGTGTTTGTAGGCAATTGACATTGAATTTTATAGAAATAGAGTAAAGCACATTGGAATCTTCAAATTCGTTACAATATGTACCGAATATCGGGATTTCATTTTTAAGAAATCTTCTCATTGCTGTAAGACGCTGAAGACCATCTACACAGTACATTCCTTGTATATCACAAAGTTCCGATTTATGTGCAGAAAAATCAGGACAATTGAAGTATATGACGTTTGCGCTTCTTCCCCCTCTAAAGAAAAATTCCAACCATTTAATTTGCTGTTCTTCAGACCAAACGTTACCTCGTTGGAAGTCGGGATTTAGATGAAGCCCATAAGTTTTATCGTATGAATCTAAATTGCGTTCCAAAAAAGCCAATGGTATATCTACTTGATATGAGCCGTCTGGTGTAAATTTTGGTATATCTTGAAATCTCATAATTATTACTACATTCCATCCTTTTATAATTTTTATTTAAATCCGCTATTTTAGCATTTTTTGTTCATATCTCGTACAAACAGCCTAAAACGAAGAATCGTATCTTGCTTTAAGCCACGGGGCAATTTTAATATCCAATCTTCATAATAAGCACTGTTATCTATACGCTTTGGTAAATTTCCGTTTCTAAAAACATTCTCTTGTTTCATTTTTTCATACATCCTTACGAAACTGCCATTCTCACGGATTAAGCTAATAGTCAATCCCGGTAATATATGTGACACTTGTCTTTGGATATAATTTTTTAATACAGGAGTATTATTATGGTTTTCTAATTCGATTTTATTTGAATCTATCTCATGGCTATAAGACTGCCCTACTTGCTGTCTACGGAGTACATAACAAGACGATTCATATCTCCCATATTCTCCATTTTTATCTATATAATTGTTTGCATATATAGTTCTCTTTAAAATCTCCTGAATAGTGTCAGAAAATGAAACTTCTCTATCAGATAAACGTATTGTTGCATTGTTAAAATCAACATCGGAAATTTTTAGGTTGCAAATCTCATCGCTGGACAAACCGCACCATGCAAGTAATGCGGAGCATAAACCAACGTTATATCTATCGAAAATCAATCGGCTCTTTTCCCTAATCAATGTTTGAGAAAAATTCTTTTTTAGAACATCGTTATACATATTTGTATACAAATCCTCAAAAAAATCTGGGAATGATTTATAATCTGTCTCTTATACACATCTCCGAGCCCACGAGACACTGAGCGATCTC
>ERZ1026957.176-NODE-176-length-36573-cov-12.219481_pt1 | contig 36573 bp, 37 predicted proteins | sample MGYA00519300_ERZ1026957 | MGnify/ENA primary metagenome ERZ1026957 (study PRJEB26926, sample SAMN06164520) | human gut metagenome | biome: ENVO:00009003; feature: ENVO:2100002; material: ENVO:00002003 | host: Homo sapiens | place: USA | collected 2012 ...
CGGAGAAAAATCAAGCGTAAAGTGTGAAATTTGCACCAAGCTCGACAGCGATCCGACGCGCGATCTTTTTGATCTCAGTCTCAGAAAATCCGACCGTTCGGAGCGCTTTCAGGAGCTGACAGATTCCTAAAAAATCAATGTTTGGATTCATAAGATTCTCCTTCAGCCACGGGGCGGCTCTGATTGCGCAGAGCCGCCCCTGCTTTTGAAATTTTGATGCTCGCTCCTGTTCGACGCTTCTTCCCGGAGCCAAGGCAGCTACTGAACGGCAGCTGGCGCTGCTCACGGGTCTGCACCCCTCCGAGGATCTCTCCGAGCTGCCCCCATTACGTTCCGTTGTGGCTGGGCAGGAGTACCATTGTCCGCGGACAAGATCATTGCGAGGCAGCTTGCCAAAGCTGCTTTTGGATGGATGGGTACCGCTCGTCACCTTCTTGGGCCGTCTTTATACAGGAAATCTGTACAGGTGGTCTTCGCGCATCCTCCGCATCGCTGTTCCATTTCTGGCTCGTCCGCTTGATGTCATTTCAGTCGCTGGATATGTACTTTTCAAGCTGCACGAGGCGGACTGAAAATGTCCCCTCAATGCATAGGCCACGGGAACGGCTTTTTTATAAGGTCGTTTGAAAAATTTTTTTAATTTTTTTCATACGGATAGCAACTGCTGCCTGGGTACACCCCCATCTTCGCGCAAGCTCTTCTTGACCATGTCCCTCAAGTGTGACATAGGTAAGCAATTCCAAGTCCTTTTTGTTTAATTTCATAATGGCGCGAAGTAATCGCGCATCCTCCAATGTGTCAATCCATGCATAACGGCCTGGAAATGCACTTTCATCAAAAGAAGCTGAAAGCGCCTCGTTTTTCCGAAACAGCGCAGACCGGCGTTCATCGTCTGGACTGTCAATTTCCAGTGGCGGCATTTGTGTCGCCCTGCGCTCATAAGCGCGGTTACGACAGAAGCAGTACCAGTCGTATTCATAAATCTTCTGTATTGCCGCTTCACTCATACCGGCATCTGTATATTCTTTTCGAAGGCGCAGCCATTCACGGTCAAATTTTGCTTTTTCCTGTGCGCAGTTGAATCCCATTACGGATTCCTCCAATCTTTTGAAATTTTGAGAAAGCCAAAATTTCAAAAGCGGAGGCGCGCGGGGATGGATACAAAAAACAGCTATCGGTGTACATCTGCCTTTTCCAGCAGATATGCACTGATAGCCGTTAGTTTTTACATCTGATAGTGTATGCCGTACATATATGGGGTTCTTGTCACATCCTGCAGCAGTTTTTTGGGTCAAAAGCCATGCTACAGTATGCTGGTTAGCTGATCACCGCAAGAAGCGGCGTTGCCGCTTCCATATCTCCACAGAACGCATAAAACACTCCATTCCCAGCGGAAATGGAGTGCCTAGGGTCATACAGGTAGACTCCCAACTCCGCCGTTTTTTTATATGGCGGAAACGGGAGTATCCTTTATATACTCTATTGGTGGCCATATTTCGCCACCTATAGAACATTTTCTAGTTGGGTTATTTCATGTAGAATATCGTCGACGGAGGTGATCTATCGGTGGTAGAATTACATGAGCCGGTTTCCGAGCGAATCGGCAAAATCCTGCGGGAAAACCGCGAGGCGCAGGGACTGACCCGGCAGCAGCTTTCTGAAAAAAGTACAGTTAGTGACCGACAGATCTCCGCGATCGAGTTGGGCGAAAAGGGACCGAGCATGAACTCGTTGGAACTGCTTCTGCGCAGTCTCGGCCTTTCTGCCGATCAGATATTTTACCCGGAGCTGACCGAAAAAGATCCGATGCTGACGCAGATCACGCATCTGGCCGCATCCTGCACGGAGCAGCAAAAGCGAATGGTCGTTAGATTCATTCGTATGCTTCAGGATGAAGAATACGGGGACTAAAAATAGCGGTGTTCGCTGGAACACCGCTATTTCTCTGCTTCTCTGATATATCGTTTTACAACTTGTAACAATTCTTGTGCAAGAAGCTGTTCGGAAGTGGCGTTCAGCAAGGTTTGCACCATTTCATATTCCACAACGCCCTCCAGTAGCGTATCTACCGATACATGGAACGCATTTGCTAATCTAAGGCAAAGCGTCAAGTTCGGGCGTGCCTCGCCGCGCTCAATCTTGGATACTCGTTTTTGATCGGCCCCAATACGTGCTGCCAATTCATCCTGCGTAAGGTGGCACCGCTTTCGTAGCTTCCGGACATTCTCTCCAAGCTGAACATATAACAAATGATCTGAGTGTACGTATTCTTCTTTGTATTTCGTCATCTGTTACCATTAGTTTGTCATATTTCTCCCTTTTTGTAAACATCAGCAGTGACGTATTTTTACGTCAAAATCGCCGTATTTTACTTCATAATATTGAGTTTGCAGTGACATTTCTTCCAAGGACATTTGCAATGGTATAATCGCATACTCTGACACAGTCAAATTTTCGATTGGGTTCTCAATGCCTAAATGCTGCATTGCTGCCCTTCTTGCGGCATTTTGGCTGCCGCAGCTTCGTCGCAGATGAGGGTCACGTCGGAATGGAACTGCAGAATGGAGCCCGGAACCTCCGGCGTGACAGGGCCGAAGAAGACCTTGTAGAGGATGTCCGCCTTGTCCGCGCCCGTGATGACCATGACGATCTTCCGGGCTGCCATGACGGTACCGATGCCCATCGTGATCGCGGCAGTCGGGACCTCGTCGATGGAGGAGAAGAAGCGCTTGTTCGCCTCGCGCGTCATTTCGGTCAGCTGCACCTCGTGCGTTATGACCGGGAAATGGTCGCAGGGCTCGTTGAAGCCGATGTGGCCGTCATGGCCGATGCCAAGCAGCTGGATGTCCACGCCGCCCCAGTCCTCGATCTGGCGCTCGTAGGCTTCGCACATGGCGGGGATGTCGGCGGCCAGACCATCGGGGACGATGGTATTTTCGGGCTTGATGGAAATGTGGTCAAACAGGTTTTCCTGCATGAAGCGGCGGTAGCTCTGCGGGTGGTCGGGCGCAAGACCCTTGTACTCGTCGAGGTTTGCGGAGCGAACGCGCGAAAAGTCGAGCTTGCCAGCCTGTTCCCGCGCGATCAGCTCGCGGTAGAGCGGCAGCGGCGTCGAGCCGGTGGCAAGTCCCATCACACAGGCGGGCTTGCGGCAGATGACCGCCTCAAATTCGTCGGCAGCCGCCTTTCCCATTTCTTCGGGTGTTTTGACTTTGATGATATTCAGGTGCAGCATTTTGATCGCTCCTTATTGCTCATATCCGTTTGGATTTTGTTTCTGCCAGTTCCACGTGTCGCAGCACATATCGACGAGATTTTTTTCCGCCTTCCAGCCGAGCACTTCCAAACTCTTTGCGGGATCTGCATAGCAGGTAGCCAGGTTGCCCGGGCGGCGCGCGGTGATCTCATACGGCACCTTGACGCCGTTTGCCTCCTCAAAGGCGTGAACCATGTCAAGCACGCTGTAGCCGTGACCGGTGCCGAGGTTGAACACGCCCTCGCCGGTGTGGGTCATCAAATACTGGATCGCGGCAACATGACCCTTTGCCAGATCAACAACATGAATGTAGTCGCGCACGCCTGTTCCCTCGGGTGTGGGATAGTCGTTGCCGAACACGTTCAGATGGTCGCGCTTGCCGATGGCGGTCTGCGAAATATACGGCATAAGATTATTGGGAATGCCGTTCGGATGCTCGCCGATCTTTCCGCTTTCGTGCGCCCCCACAGGGTTAAAATAGCGCAGGTTCACGACCGACCATTCGGGATCCGCTTTTGCGATGTCGCGCAGGATCTGTTCCCCCATGTACTTTGTCCAGCCATAGGGATTGGTGCAGTTTCCGGTTTTGGAGGTCTCGCGCAGCGGCATCTCGTTGTCGCCGGAGTAGACCGTGGCAGATGACGAGAAAATAATCCGCTTGACATTGTGCTTTGCCATGACCTTGCAGAGCATCAAGGTGGCATCGAGATTGTTCTGATAATACTCCGTCGGCTTGGCAACGGATTCGCCGACGGCCTTGAGGCCCGCGAAGTGGATGGCGCAGGAAATCTCATGCTCTGCAAAGATTTTTTCCAGCAGCGCCTCGTCGCGCACATCGCCCTCGATAAACTCCACTGTCTTGCCAGTAATTTCGGCTACGCGGTGCAGGCTTTCAGGGTTGGAATTGCTGAGATTGTCAATTACAATCGGCGTATGGCCCGCCTCGATCAGCTCCACACAGGTGTGGCTGCCGATGTAGCCCGCGCCGCCGGTCACAAGAACATTCATTTTGCTTCCTCCTCCACGATCTTCCGCATTTCGTCCCATTTTTTCTCCATGTCCGCCACGAGCTTGAACTGGGTGCGGGCGCGGTCGAGGTTCTGCCCGTCGCGGTGGACAGCGAAATAGTGGTCGCCATCCAGATAATCCGTCAGGAACCGGACGCCGCACTCCATCGTCATGGTCTTAGCTCCCATTGGCAGCAGCTCCAGCTCCTTTGCCGTCAGGCCGGGGCAGGCGCGGACATAGCCGCGCGTAAAGACGCGGAAGCGGTCGAGACTCATCTCCATTTTGGAAATGTCTTTTTCATCCTCTGCGGCAGTTGCCGCGCCGAAGCGGATGGAATCTCCGAAGTCATACAGGCTTGATCCAGGCATGACCGTGTCGAGGTCGATAACGCACAGGGCTTTGCGCGTTTTCGCATCCAGCAGGACGTTATTCAGCTTGGTATCATTGTGTGTTACGCGCAGCGGAAGCTTTCCTGACGCAAGCGCGTTCTGAATGGCCGACATTTCTGCCTGTCGTGCCAGCGCAAATTCAATTTCGGGCTGAACCTGCACAGCCCGGTGCATGGGGTCGCGCTCCAATGTCTCCAGAAGCGCGCGGTAACGGTCCGGTGTATTGTGGAAATTCGGGATGGTCTCGTGCAGCTTCGCCGCCGGGAAATCCGTCAGAAGCTGCTGGAACGTGCCGAAGCCCACGGCGCTCTGATAAAAGTCCTCGTCCGTCTCGGGAAGCTGGAGGCAAATCGAATCTTCCACAAAGTCATACACGCGCCAATAGGCATCCTGCGCATGCAGATAGCTTGCGCCGTCATGCGTTTTTACAAGCGTCAGAACTCCGCGCGGGTCGTCTGTTTTTGTCCGCAGGAACTCCGTGACGGCAGTGATATTTTCCATCAGCCCCGCCACGTCGCGGAACGTGTTGTTGTTGATTTTTTGCAGGATATAGCGCCGGCCGCTTTCCGTCACGGCAAGATAGGTCACATTGATGTGCCCACAGCCATACGGCTCACAGGAAACAGGCTTTGCGTCCAGCCGGAAGGCGCGCAGTACTTCAAACAGGTTTTCGTTCATTTCCAAAGCTCCTCCGTATAAATGCCCGCCGCCTTCATCTTGGCCACGGCTTCCTTGACAGATGCCAGATCTTCGCGGTAGGTCACGCCGTACCATGTTTCCTCGCACGGCAGCACCTGCACGCTTGCGGACTTGTCTGCAAGCTGCTCATTTACCACAAACGGCAGGAAGTATTCACACTTGAGCGGATTTGTCTTCATTGCTTCTGTCAGGAACGCGCCCATGCGCGCCCAGAGCTCATCCAGCACACGCGCCGAGAAGCCCCAGAGATTCATCGACACGATGGTGTCGCCCGCCAGCGGGAAGAAATGCTCGCCGTCCTCGGTGTATTCGGCGTCCGTGCCCTTTTTGAAGATCTTCGTGCGTTCCGTCACACCGGTCAGCATCCCGTCTTCGATCTCGCAGACGCCGCGCGCCACGGAGCCGAACTCCGTTACTGTATTTTTCAGGCGATAGCCGACCATGGCATACTTGCTCTCATCGGTCTGCGCAGCAAGGAAATCATAGATTTCCGAGAACGCCGTGCGGCCGTAGAAATCATCCGCGTTGATGACGGCAAACGGGCCGTTTACCACGCCCTTGCAGCAGGCCAGCGCATGGCCGGTACCCCACGGCTTTGTGCGTCCCTCCGGAGCCTCTATGCCCTCCGGCAGGCGGTCAAGATCCTGATAGACATAGGACACATGGAAATACTGCTCCATGCGGTCGCCGATGCACTCGCGGAATTCTTCTTCCATCTCGCGCTTGATGATGAATACCACATCGCGGAAGCCTGCGCGCCATGCGTCAAACAGGGAAAAGTCGATGATGATATGTCCTTCCGGATCAATCGGCTCGATCTGTTTGAGCCCCCCGAAGCGGCTGCCCATTCCGGCAGCCATGATGACTAGCGTTATTTTTCTCATGCTGACCTCTCTTTACAAAATGTACGCGCCGGATTTTGTAATCCGGCGCGTGTGTGTTTGACTTTATCACTCCAACGCAGCGCAAATTTGACTGTACCGGCCCTCTGTGTAACCGATTCCCCACGACGCATCGGATTTTTTCTTTCCGCCGTACCAGACGCGCAGTAGGTCGGCTTTGTGATCCAGAAGAAATGCCGTGCGGTACAGGCAGAAATCATCCCAGCTGCCGTCCTTGCCCTGCTCCATCAGAGGCTTTTGGAACGTTTTCCATGGCTGACCCGCCTGCTTGACTGCATAAAACAGCTTGCAGTAGTCGCAGTTTGTGCCGTTCGGGTACGCAGGATAGATCGCGTGCAGCGCGTCGGTTTCGGGGTCGTGCCAGACGGTCAGGTGCCAGATCTGGTAGCCGGGCTGCGACAGGTCTTCACAGGTTTCCTCTGCGCTCCAGTGAAGGCCATCTTCCGATGTGCGGGTGCGAACCTTGTTGCTTTGATTCTGATACCCTGTATTTCCAGTATCGACGTACCACATCCGCCACGTTCCATCCTGCATTCTTTGCACGCAGGGCGACAGAATGCTGTATTTCTGCACCGGGTCATGGAGCACGATCTCCGGCTTCGTCCAGTGAACGCCGTCGGCTGAGCGCATCAGCTTGACCCACGACTGCACAATATCGTCCGCCTCCACATAATACAGCCACAGCTCATCACGCTCTTTGTTGTAAACAAGCTCCACGTCGCAGTTATGACCGGGCTTCGGCGCGGGTGTCAGCGGATTGGTCAGGCCGTCCGGAACGACCCATGTTTTTGTGTCATTGGAGGCCAGAACAGAGGGATCCTCCAACCCGTCATAGTTAAACGGATACGGGGTCATTGCCATCCAGAACCGATAGCCGTTCCACGGCGTGTCAAACTGCAGTACGGACGGATGCGTCGACTGGTTTGACCCATCATAGGTCGGAATCAATTCCGGCTGCGGCGCGTTTTTCAAAATACTCATACCGTTGTCCTCCATTCCTTCATATGGATCGCTGTCCCGTTTTGCAGACGGCTTTCTTCCGCTGCCAGCGCGATCAGGTGGCTTTCTACGGACGCATCCGCGCTTGTTTTGCTGCCGCGTCCGGAACGCAGCGTCTGCAAAAATTCGCGCATCATGGCCGCGTCGCTGCCACTGTGTCCGCCGGATGGCGTGTGGACATGCAGCGTTGTATGGTTTCCGGTCGCAAAATCACTGATTTCCAGCGTGGACGATTCCATATTCCCACGAATTTGTCCGCGGCTGCCCATCACATTGATGATCCGCTCGCAATGCTCTGTAAAGGCGCACATCGTCATGCTGACGCTGACGCCGTTCTCATAGAGCAGGTTCACGACCTGATTGTCCACGACATCATTATCGCACTGATAAACACACCGACCATACGGGCCGCGCTGCAGCGCATGCAAAACCGCTTCATGGGAAGGATCGAGACTCACTACGGAAACAAATCCATCGGAAATGGCTTTCGGATGCTCCAGATAGAAACGCGGCGCGTAATAGGGACAGGTGTCCCTGTGCATACAGCCATCCAGACAGTATTGCGGTGCGCCGTCCGGCTTGTGCGCGGAATTAAAGTGCACAAGCGAGCCGAAGCTGCTGACTTCCCTGCACGGGCTTCCGACCAGCCATGTCAGAATGTCCGTATCGTGGCAGCATTTTGCCAGGATCATTGGGCAGCTATCCTCGCTGCGACTCCAGTTTCCGCGCACAAAGCTGTGCGCCATATGCCAGTAGCCGACGCTCTCAATATGCTGAATCGAGACAAGCTGCCCGATCGTGCCGCTGTCGATCAGCTCCTTGAGCTTCACAAAGAACGGAGAATAGCGCAGCACATGGCAGATGGAAAGCACGTGCCCGGTCTGCCGGGCTTTTTCGCCCATTGCGATCAGCTCCGCGCGGTCATAGCTCATCGGCTTTTCGCAGAGCACATCGTAGCCCTTTTCCAATGCCTGTGTGACCGGTGCAAAGTGCATCCGATCCTGCGTGCAGACAAAGACGCAGTCGGCAAACTGATCTTGTGCCAGCGCAGCTTCCCAGCTTGCAAAGCATTTGTCGGCTGCGATGTGATGCGCTTTCGCAAACGCTGCACGCCGATCCTCCCGCGGCTCTGCCACGCCGACGATTTTCAATTCATTCGGGAAATTCAGCGCGTAGCCGCCGTAGACATTCGCGCCGCGCTGACCGGCGCCCAGAATGATCGCGGTTATGGGTTTCATTGCGGATCCTCCTTGTATTCGATTGCAAGCACGGTATCGGTCGTGTCCGGCAGCAGATAGGTAAAATGCGGGATCGTACCGAGGGTCACAAACGCGAGATTTTCATAGGCATTCGTGATCCAGCTTTCGCCGCGCAGCACCTCGCTGCCGTCCGCCAGCCGACGCACCGCGCCGACGCGCTTTGCGTCAAGTCCTGTCAGCGCCAGCGGGCCGATTGGATTTTCCAGGATATGCGCGTAGATGCGCCCTGATTTTTTCGTGTACCAGCCCCAGTCCGGTTTCGGCACATCGGCGCTGCCGCAGCCATAGATGCTCTCGCTGTTGACCGACATCCACGCGCCGATCTCGTCCAGCAAGCGGCAGCTTTCAGCATTGAACCGGCCGTTCGCATCCGGACCAACATTCAGGATCATGTTGCCGCCCTTGCTGACGCATTCGACCAGCTTGCGGATCAGCATGGACGCAGGCTTGTAGTCTGTATCATAGGGGTTGTAGCCCCAGTTGTTGTTCATCGTCGTACACAGCTCCCACGGTACGCGCTCGCCGCGCACATTGCGGATGCCCTCCGGCGGCAGGATCTGTTCGGGGCTGACAAAGTCGCCGCTATAATATGCGGGCTGCTCGGTGACAAGACTGCCGAAGCCCTCGCCGCTGGTCTCCAGACGATTATCGATGATAACGTCCGGCTGATGGCGGCGCACCATCCGGATCAGCTCTGTTGCCTTCCACGCCTCGCCGCGCAGCTCGTCATAGGCATAATCGAACCAGAGAATGTCGATCCTGCCGTAATTCGTGACCAGCTCCTCGATCTGTCCGTGCATATAGGCAAGGTAGCGGTCAAAGTCGATCTTCTCATCTTGATAGGCGGGATCGCCGCGCATGGGATGATTGCAGTCGTTGTATTTTGGGAAATCCGGGTGATGCCAGTCGATCAGGGAGTAGTACAGACCCACGCGCAGCCCTTCGGCTCGCACTGCGTCCACGAATTCCCGCACAAGATCGCGCCCGCAGGGGGCATTTGTACTCTTATAATCCGTCAGCTTGGAATCAAACAGGCAGAAACCGTCATGGTGCTTGGCGGTCAGCACAACATACTGCATGCCCGCCCGCTTCGCGCGCCGAGCCCAGTCGCGGGGATCATAAGCCTTCGCGGTGAACTCCTGCATATACTGCTCATATTGCTCTGCGGGGATCTTTGCCTCGCTCATGTACCATTCGCCGCGTCCGGGAATCGCATAGAGCCCCCAGTGCAGGAACATCCCAAAGCGCGCGTTCTGGAACCACTGTACCCGTTTTTCGCGTTCTGTCATATGGATTATCCTTTCACAGCGCCCGCAGTCAGCGATTTGACAAACGTTTCGGACAGCAGGCAGAAGATGATGATCGTCGGCAGCACAATCACAATGATTGCCGAGAACATGCCGTTCAGATTCTTGGAATACGCCGTCGTAAACTGACCGAGCAGCGCCGGGAGCGTCATATGCTCCTTGGATTTCAGCAGAATGGAAGCAAAGTAATATTCGTTCCAGTTGTTGAGGAAGGCCATGATCGCGGCTGTTGCAAGGCCCGGCTTCGCAATCGGCACGATGATCCTGAAATACGTGCCGGTATAGCCGCAGCCGTCCATCATCGCCGCCTCCTCCATTTCCTTTGGAATGGAGAGAAAATAGCTGCGAAGGATGAAGAACGTGACCGCGATGCCGAGACTGGCATAGACAAAGATCACACCGGTCAGCGTATCCTTGAGTCCGAGGTCGGAGAGCAGCCGGTAGATTGGGAAGCTGATGGAGATCGACGGGATGAACAGCGTTGATGCGAACATCAGCGTCACAAGATTTTTTCCTCTGAACTCGATCCGGGCGGATACATACGCTGCAAGCGAAACCACAAATACGCTGAAGACCGTGGAAATGACGGTCACGATCAGGCTGTTTGCGAAGTAGCGTCCGATGTTGAGCTTTGTGAAGATCGTAATATATCCGTCGAACACCCATTTTTCCGGGAAGCCCAGGCCGCCGGGCGTCTGCTTGAAGGAATTGATCAAAACCCATGCGATGGGGTACAGAGAGATGAGCAGCACGAACGCCATCAGAAGATACCGGAGCAGCTTTACCGGCAGTGAGGCCGCATTGTTCAGTTTCATGATCCATTCCTCCTTTAATCCGATGTATCCGAGCGGAATGCACGGTTGATCAGGCAGACGATCACGATCCCGAGAATGAACTGGATCACGCCTGCGGTGTTTCCGCGTGCAAAGTTCAGCTTCGTGCTTCCAAGCGAGGTTTTGTAGATATAGTAGCTCAGCGAATACGTGGCGTTATCCGGGCCGCCGGACGTGATGAGCGCAATTTCATTGTAAAGGAGCAGGCCGTAATTCGCCGCCATGACGGAGATCGTCCCGATCATCGGACGCAGCAGCGGCAGCGTAATGTACCAGTCGATCTGCCGGTCAGACGCGCCCGCAATGTGCGCCGCTTCATAGATGCCGGGATCGATGGAGAAGATCTGCGTTAAAAGCAGCAGACAGTTGGAACCGCCAAACAGAATGAAGGTAAATGTCACGCCCCAGAAGGCGTATTTGGAGTTCGACAGCACGCTGATATCGGAGCCGGGCCAGATCCGGTTGCAGAGCTCGGTCACAATGCCGCGCGCAGGACTGTAGAGGTTCAGAAAGATCAATCCGATCGCGGCCGTCGAAATGATATTGGGGATCAGGAACATATTGCGGGTAAATTTCCAGCCGCGCATTTTCTTGGACAGCGTCAGCGCGACCAGAATGGTAAACGGTACCTGGATCAGCAGCGTCAGCGCGACCCACTTGAGCGAGTTGACCAGCGCCATTTTGAAGTTTGCGTCATACCGGAACAGCTTGATATAATTGTCAAACAGGTTTGACCAGCCCAAAAACTCCGGTGCGGTGAAATTCTCGTAATTCCATTTACAGAACGAGGTCAGGAAAATCGTGACCAGCGGGTATGCGTAGACAATCAGAAACAGAATCGTGCAAGGGGCAAGGAAGGCCAGAAGAAACCCTCGTTTCCGGTACTTTCCCATTGCACGGGCAGCTTTTTTCTCAGCTGTTCCAGCCTTCATGATGCGTCATCCTTTCTTTGCGATATAGCGAAGGGGGCGTTCCGCCCCCTTCGCCAGTTTGCATGGAAATCAGTTTGCGGCGATCACTGCATCAAGTTCGCTGACAACATCGTCAACTGTCTTGCTGCCGTCCTTCAGACCGGCGTATTTAGCCTGAATTTCGCCCTCAAAGTCGCCGAATTCGTTGCCGAGGCCGAGCGCCTGATAGTCTGCCGCCATGCAGAGCTGGCAGGCGGAAACCAGAAGTTTTGCTTCGGGTGCGTCAACGCTGTCCATCAGCGTGGCGTAGTCCACGTTGGTGTTCGGCGCCATGCCGATGCCGAATGCGATGATCTTGTTGGCGATCTCCTCGCTCGTCATATACTTGATGAACTCGATGCAGGCTGCGGTCTGTGCGTCGGTCAGGCTGTTCGATACCACAAAGCCCGTGCCGCCGGACATCAGGGAAGCGCGCTTGCCGGATTCGTTCGTCGGGAAGTTGGCAGGCTTGATGTTCTCCGCGCCCGCCGCACAGTCTACGCTTCCGCCGGCATCCCAGACGCCGTTGAAGAGCATAGCGGTCTTGCCGTCAAAGAAGTCATTGCGGTACTGCTCGTCGTCGTCACCGCCAGGTCCAAAGTTCGCGGAGTCGATCTTCTGCAGAACCTTCTCCTGCATGAACGTCATGACCTCACGGAACGCGGGATCGTCAAACGATGCGACCTCTGCGCCCTGCGCATAGAATGCGCGGGTCGCTTCGTCCGCCTGGAAACGGCCAGCCGTCAGAATGTTGGTGGGCCAGCCTGCGTTCAGGCCGAACGGGGTAATACCTGCGTCAACAAGCTTGTCGACTGCTTCCTCAAAGTCCGCCCATGTGCTCCAGTCGGCGGGGACCTTCGCGCCAGCCTGCGCGAACAGCGCTTCGTTGTACCAGAAGCCAACAGCCTCGATCTGCTCACGAACAGAGTAGATCTTTCCATCCGCAGTCAGGTTCTGATCGTAGCAGACGCCTGCGCCTGCCTTGAAGCCTGCATCCTCATCCAGATACGGCTTCAGGTCAAGGATCAGACCGGCCGCGCTTGCGACGGGAACGATGTTCCAGCCGCCAAAGTCGGCGATGTCATAGAACTTGCCGCCGCTGATGTCGTTGAGCGCTGTGTTGTAGATGCCCTCCGCGCCAGACTCGTCGGCGACGGCGACGAAGTTGAATTCGTCCTTGTGCAGATCAGCGAAATCCTGATAGATCTGACGCATCTGCGCAGCTGCCGCCCATTCGGACTCATCATGGTAGTAACCGTGGACAAAGGTGATCGTGGGGAGCTCGGTGTTCTCCGGCTGCTCCGAAGGCTGCTCGGCAGGCTGCTCTGCCGGGGCCGGTTCGGTTGTCGTGGTCTGCTCCTGCTGGACAGGCGCAGTCTCCTGCTTGGCACATCCGGCAAACAGGCCGATGAGCAAAAGCGATGCCAGAAGAAGTGCAAGAATCTTTTTCATAGTACCCTCCATTTAGTTTTAAATTTGTCAGCCATGGCTTTTGCAGGCTGAATCGATATATTCAGTCTATCCGGACGGTGAAAAAAACACCATAAAGCATTTTGCCTGATCGTTGCGTTTTTTTGATCTCCGGTGAAAAAGAAAGCGCCTCTGAATTGTGTAATTTCAACAATTCAGAGGCGCAGTGCACTTCTTTTGATGTAATATTTTAATATGTTTGCGTTATTTTTACCTGTTTCCGCTCTATTGCTGCAAATCTGTTATGATGGAAACAACAGACTGCTGCACATCCTTTCCCCGCAGCAGCTCTTCCAGCTGCTGCTCCAGCTGGGCACTGGTTTTGGCGGGCAGGACGGAATAAAGCGTCAGGATCTGCAGGTCTGCCTGCTTGCAGGACTGCACGGCATCTGCCAGAACCGGCACCTGCTCGTGGATCCATGTATCCGAGATCTTGGGATTGCTCGGCGCCTGATGCGTTTTTGTGACGATCTGCTCCTGCACGTCTTTACTGAGCATATATTTCAGGAATCGAACGCAGGCGTCGATCTGCCTTTTTGAGCCGTCGTTGCTGATAACATAGCCGGTCGCAGGATTGGCGTATGCGATCGTTTCTCCCGAAAAACCGGGAAACGCGGCATAGCGGATCTCCTGCTTTGTCGTCGTCTCCGCAAGCTCTGTATTCGCCCAGACGCCGTCAATATAGATCGCGCTCTTGCCGTCAAAGAAATTCCGGCGGACGTCCGGCGCTGTGCCGCGCTGCGTGTCATAGGCCAGCGCACGCATAAGCTCGGACACCGCAAGCTCTGCATCCTCCCGGCGGCACACAGGCGTCTGCTTTTGCATAAAGGACAGCGCATCCCCGGATGCAGCTGCCAGTCTCGCGCCAAGGAAGAAGCCCATCTGGCTGACCTGAAGCTGAAGCGGCACGGCGCCGGTCTGCGGCGAGATCTCCGCCAGCGCATCGCAGGCCCCCCAGAACTCATCCCAGGTCTGCGGAAGCACGACCGTGCCCTCCGGCGTTCCGGTATCCGTGATCCCCGCCTGTTGGAACAAAGACGCATTATACCAGTAGCCGATATACTCCACCGCATCCGGGAGCGTATAGACCGCGCCGTCCGACTCCTGCAGCGCCTGCAGGATCTGCGGACTGACGTCCGAGGCGAACGTCGCGTCTTCCTGCAAATATGGCGTCAGATCCAGCGCCACGCCCTTCTTTGTGGCATTTGAAACATACTGCACATTTCCGTTTGTGCTGATGATATTCGGTGTTTTATCGACCGCAAGCATATCCGCGGCCTTTTCCATGACGATCCCAAGATCCGGCGAGGTATCATAGACAATGTGAATGTCCGGGTTTTCTGCCTCGAACTCGGCAAACAGCTCGCGCATACCGACATGGTCCGCCCCGCTTCCGCCCCAGCCGTGCATGAAGCTGATGGACACCGGCTCCGTTTCCGCTGCTGTAGAGCAGGCCGTCAGGAGAATGCACAGAAGCAGCGCACACAGAAGCAGTCTTTTTTTCATCATCACGATTCATCCCCTGTTCAGCTTTTTGTTCTTTTATGCTATCATAGCAGGAAGAACAGCAGAAAGGCAAGGATATTTTTATGCGGGAACGATGCAGAAACTGGATACGCACCCCATCGCTTCGCGGACAGCTGATCTGGCTGAGCGTCAGCTCGGTGCTGGTCACGCTGCTGATCAGCCTGCTGATCCTGGTGCTTCTGATCAGCAATGTCATGGGCCCGTTCGTCAACCGTGAGGCCGAATTTGCCATGCAGACCGTCAGCCAGAGCCTCTCCACAAAGACGCAGCTGCTGGAGGATATCCTGCTGCGCGTCTGTAAAAGCCCGCAGATGGCCGCCGAAGCATCCGATACCAGAAGCGAACAGTTCCGGAGCCTTGTCGATATTTATTCAGACAAGAACATCGTTGCGCCAGGTCTGCCGTTTGTGGAGATGGCATACTTTGTGGATATGCAGGAAGCATTCGATGTGGTCAGCTATCATGAAAATCTTTCAAACGAGCAGCTCCGGCTGGATGAAGACAATCTGGCACGCTATCAGGCATTTCGGGAAAGCGGCGCGGACGTACAGTGTACCGCGAGCGAACCATATCTGTACATTATCTTTACTGTTTACGACCGCTGGGCGGACCCGTTCGGCACGGTGATCTTCGTCGTCAACCAGTCCGCGGTCACGTCGATCATGGGCAAGCTCTCCGACTATCAGGATGCGTTCTGGTACCTGTTTGACAAGGACGGCGCGGTCGTCCTGTCGGAGAGCGCGCTGCGGCTGAGCGCGGAGGAGCAGCGCGAGCTGGCCGATGCCGATCACGACGCCTGCTATACGCGAAAGCTTGACGGAAGCCGGTATCTCCTGTTCAGCGAAGCCTCCGGCATGGGGCTGCACTGTGCTGTCGGTGTTCCGTCGGTGCAGATCCTGCGGCTGTTGTATCAGGTCGCCGCGCCGTATGTGATCGCCTGCGTTCTGCTTTTGCTTGCCGTCGCAGCGGTCATGTTCTTCGCTGTGATGCGGCGGCTGCGGCCGCTTCAGGAGATGACGCTCCAGCTCCAGCAGGTCGCGCAGCAGAATTTCAGCGTCAAGCTCCCGCAATACGATTGTCAGGAATTTTCCACCATGAGTCAAGCGTTCAACGCCATGACGGATACCATTGATCATCTAATCAACGATGTCTACGAGAAAAAGCTTGTCACCCAAGAAAGCGAGCTTCGCTTTTTACAGAGCCAAATCAACCCACATTTTATGTACAATGTTTTGTGTAGCATCGCACTTATGGCGCAGATGGACGGAAACGCCGATATTCAGAAGATGGCAAGCAATTTTGCTGGATTGACGCAGGCTCGGCTCTCTGGAGGCGGTGATGTCAAAATCCCTTTGGCGCAAGAACTGCAATATGCAAAGTTTTATATTGAGTTGCAGCAAATGCGGTTCGGCGAGAAAATATCCTATCAGGTATCCGTTTCGGACGAAGAACTTCTAACCTGCCTTGTTCCGAAGCTTATTATCGAAATGCTGGTAGAAAACGCGGTCGGACATGGCATCGAGCCTAAGGATGGTTCAGGAACTGTCCATGTGTCTGCTGGTTATGCTGAAAATGGGGCGATAGAGCTTGTGGTCGCGGATGATGGCGTTGGCTTCGAGGGACAAAATGGTGAGATTCCGCTACCGCTTGATCTGCCCGTGTCCGGGAACCGCCATAACCGGGTCGCACTGAATACTGTTTATAAAATAATGCAGCATTTATATGGTCCCGCATACGGGATACACATCATAAGTTACGAACAGATTGGAACTACCGTAACGATTCATCTGCCACGGGAGGAAAGCACATATGACCAAAGTCCTGATTGTCGATGACGAGATGCTAATGCGAAAGGGCCTATGCACACTCATAGATTGGGCCGCATTAGACTGTGAAGTAATTGGAACTGCTGAAAATGGCCTTCGTGCGAAGCAAGTAATAACATCCATACAGCCGAATATCGTGATTTCCGACATAAAGATGCCCGTTGTTGACGGACTTGCACTTGCAAAATGGGTGGATGAAACATATCCGGATATCCAGATGATCCTGTTAACTGCATTTGCTGATTTTTCGTATGCGCGGCAAGCAATTCAGTATGGTGTAACAGACTATGTCACGAAAAATGGGGATATGAGCGAAATCGTATCTGCGGTCAAACGCTGCAAAAAGCAGCTGAAGCAGCAGGCAATGTTCCAAGAAGGGCTCAAAGCGCAATCATTCTATCTTCTAAAGGCAATTTTGAATGGAACTTTCCATTCTGCACAGGATATTACAAAACAGAGCGGTTATGAAAATCTGCAGGCTAAAACATATCAAGTTGCGCTCGTAAATGCGGGGAAAGATCATAAGAATCAGCAACAAGCAGAGAATTTGTTACGCAGTTTTATGTCAGAAGACAATCTGTATTTGCTGCCGAATGGGCCACACAACTTTGTGCTCGTTTTTATGGATATTCCAGAGAAACAGGTGTTAAGCATATGCGCAAACAGCACGGCAATGTTTCAAAAACTGGGCTCGCAACCCCTCTATTGGGGAATCAGCAATGTCATTCACCAACTCTTTGATCTGCAAGAGGCGCTTGCGCAGGCCCAGCAAGCCATCTCAAATCGTTTTTACGATAAACGTGAAATTCATCTCTACCAGCCGAGCAAGCCTGCAAAAATACCAACTTATGCAGCACAATTTGCTGCCCTAAATCGTTGCCTTCGAAGCGGTGACCAAGCTGCTGGTTGTGAAATTCTTTCCGAGATTGCTTCATTACAAAAACAGAAAACGCAACCAGAGGCGCAGGTAAAGGAAACTGCGCGAATGATTCTGCATCTGTGTCGCAGTGCTTTAGAAAATTATGGAACAGATTTGGATGCACTGGATATTGACGAAGCACAGTGGACTCAAGAACTAGAGTGCGCGCAGTTTCACCATGAGTGTATGCAGCTTCAAACAGCGCTTTTCTGCTCCGCTTGTCAATATGTTTCTCAGGTTCTTTCGGAAGGAAACCATCTGCTTGCAAGCGTGCAAAAGTACATCGATCGTCATTTTTGTGAGGCGCTCACACTAAAGGATATTGCTGCGGCTGTTCATGTCAGTCCAGGCTATCTCAGCCGTTTTTTTAGGCAAAAGACCGGAAAAACAATCATGGACACGATTACTAGTAAAAAAATAGAATATGCGAAGCATCTGCTGGAGGAACAGAATCTTAAAATCTTCGAGGTTGCACAGCGTACCGGATTTGAAGATACTACCTACTTCAGCCATGTGTTTAAAAAGTATTCTGGGGTATCAGCGAAAGCATATCAAGAGCAGATACAGCGCAGGAGGAATGAGCGAAATTAGCTAAGACGATGCGGTAAAAGCACTTTTGCGAAAAGGACCTCATCAAAAAGTCAGAAATAGCGAAAGTCATAGGGAATTATACAGAGTCTTATGTAGATGGGATTTATACTCTAACCATTACTCATAATGGACGGGTTAAGGTGACTTTAACGTAACTCTTGCATAGTTTTGATTCCTTTTCTGTATTGGTTCTCAGCTAGAGTTGGCCCTTCAAGCCGCGCCGTGGTGTCATGGCGCTGGTGTCAGCAAAAGCGCGGACGTTCCCCCTGGTGGGGAGCGTCCGCGTTCACTATTTGACCTCATTTATGTAAGCGTCAAACCACCCCGCGCATGGACAGGCATGAGACAATAGTAACGGGACGTTGCGAAACGTTCCGTTATCTTCATTAGAATATAGAATCTACTGAAAGAACGTCTCATAACAAACTACGTTTTCCGTTTGATCTATCTGCGCTTCCGTGTCAGTTGCGTTTCCATTTGATGCAGCCACAGCAGGTGACAGTGCCGACAGCAGGAAAACTAAAAACAAAATATCGTTGCTTTGTTTTCATTTTTTCCTCCTGCGTTATGCGATGGAATTCTTATAGCTTATTCCCTCAATCCCTCCGGCTCCATTTGCGTTACGATCACGGCCTGTGTCGCAGCAATCGCTTCCTGCCACTGCTCGGTTCCGGGCGGGCAGGCCACATACAGAAGCGCCTCCTCCGGCTGCAGCGGCAGGTTGTGCCAGATGTTCGATATTGCAAACGGCAGCGGGGCCTTGACAGTGGCGCGGAGCTGATACAGCCCGCTGCCTTCTTCAAATCGGACGCCATACTTAGACGGACAGACGTAACCGTCCGCGCTCCAGCCGCGATCTATACACACGTCATCCAGCTTGACCCACGCATCGCTTCCCTCCGGCGCGATGGAGAACTCGTACCAGCCCACGTTGTCCGCGCCAAAGTAGAATTCCAGATCTCCGCAGACGCTTTCTCCAACAGGGGTGTCTGCGTTTGCGCCCAGGGCGGTGGTGCCGCATTTCTGACGGCGTCCCTCCGGCCAGTTTTTCGGGCATTCGCCGCAGCGGGCGAAGCTTTCCACCAGCAGCAGTTCTTCCCCCGCGCACCAGGCAGACTGCCACGCCGCTGATCCCGGCTGCCTGTACACCCGAAGCAGGGTGTGATCGTCCGTGATGCAAATGTCGTGCCATGTGGCCGTGACTTTGTTGGTTTCTTCCCGATGGAGCTGATAGCGCGTACCTTCCGCGTCTGCGTCAAGGGGAACGCGAAGCAGACGGTAGCCTTCGCCGTGGATTTTCTCGTTTTCACACAGGCCATCGCTTGCCTCCGCGCTCACGGCAATCCAATCCTCGCAGCCCTCCGGAGCAAGGAAATAGCTGGCCGCCTCCTCGTTCGGCAGGGCAACATAGCAGCAGTCGATGACCTCCGGCCCCGCTTCGGCGGGATCGCCCTCCTGGAAAAACCAGCTTTGCGGGCAGTCGGCGCAGCGCCGCATGGGCAGAAGCTCCGGCAGCTGCTTACCCGTCTTCGGGTCGCTTCCCACGACGAGCAGCGTTGTCTGATCCTTGATCTCAAGCGGCCATAGCTCCTGCACCTCAGCGGGCGTCACCCCGACCGTTGTAGTCCTGAGCTGATAGCGTCCGTCTGCTTCATCCGCGAAGCGGAATCCGAACTTTGAAATATGCGAGGGCTGCTGATGCACCCGGCTGTGCTCCTCTGACTGGCCGCAGGTTCCCAGCCAGTGCGCCTCGTCGAGCTTCTGCCAATCGTCGCTGCCCTCGGGGGCGATGGAAAATTCATAATCGCCGATGTCCGCTGTGGCAAAGAAGAATACCAGATCGTAGTCCCCGTCGCTTTCAGGAGAGAGAAATGACGGATCTTCTGCCTGTTCCGGTTTGGCTGGGCGCGCTTGCGGCGTAGGCTGTGCCTCAGTGGGCTGCTCCACCCCTGGCGGTTGCTGCACAGCAATATCTAGCTGCGCACTACGACTTTGTTGATGGCAACCGCTCAGCATCAACACCGCAATCACAAGCAGCAGGAGACACATCACACTTTTTCGCTGCAGAGTAACGACTCCTATCATAGAACATACCTCGCGATCATTCTGTCTCATGACCTGTGCTGGTCAATCCTGGCATATTTCCGTAATAGCCACAGACCAGACAAGTCCCCATACCACCGACTTGTGCGTAGTGACTTCCGTAAAGATAAGTCCCGCACGCTGTGCATGCTCCTCTGTGCTGCGTCGAGGAATATGGCTTCCAGACATTCACATTATGCGGACAAATAATAAAATCCAAGTAGGGGAACGTTTGTGCAAATCCACTCCATGTCACATGTGAAATTGCTACAGTGCCGTTATCAGGCCAGTTTGCATGGTAGATGATAACGCCAGTGCTGTCTCTGCCAACCAAAATCATTGTATGCTCATCTGATGTGCTGCCGCTGTAGCTAACTCTGAGCAGCGTTCCAAGAGCAAAAGACTGAAGTTTGTTCTTTATTTGCGTTTGAGTATAGTTTCCGATATACTCAAAACCCTGAGAGCATTTTGCACCACTGCTTCCAAATAAGTAGTCATAGATATAGAGCCCAAATCCGTGGCATTGTGAACCTGTACCAAAACTCGTGCTGGTCGATCCGCTATATGTGCCGCCTGCGGGATATTGCGCGTTAGGAATGCTTTTTCCGTTTATGGTGGTTGTATAGTTTGACTGATCTGTGAGGCCAACACTTGTTGCCGCAATGTAAAATGTGTTCGGGTCACGGATGGCTCGAACTGCGCCTGTGGTCAAATCAAAGTACTCATACGTGCCCTCCCATGACAGCTCATATTCATCCTTGCACAATGCGTTAGGGCACGCGACCATAGTCGGTTTTTCACTGCCAATCATGACGCCTTTGTTCTGATACGGTATAGCAAATTCAATCTGGTATTCTGGCACGTACTCTGCAACATATTCTTGTTGCGAGTCATCAACGCTGGCAATCTTATTCTGCGTAGAAATAAAGATAGCTCGGTTGCCGATAGCCTGAACATCATCGGCTTCGCTCAACGTTTCACCTGTTAAGTGAATCTTCGCGCTGTCTGTTTCTTCATGAGCATAGGCAAATGCCGATAAGAGCATCGCCACAACCAAAAGCAGGGCAAAAATACGGATTTTCTTTTTCATAGTTGTCCTTCCTTTCATGGCATTCATTTGGTTCCATATTTTCCATTAGATACTGATTGATTAGTCTGTTTCGGGACTACGTCTTCTTTGTTTTGCCTGAGGAACACTGCATTCTGTCAGTGCGTAATCCAAAAGGTTATTTTTTTAGGCCTTCGTCTTCGAGGACGCAACATCCATGTAAAAAATCAGGCCCGCAGGGCTGGTGCGTGATCTGTATGTCAATGATCCGGTCGGGCTGTTTGGGGAACGTGAGCGGCGTCAGTTCCTGCGTGTCCAGCGCATAGCGGTAAACGTTCCAGATTGTCTTGCCCTCCGCCTGGCCGACGAAATACAGGGTATTGCCGTCCAAGGAAGGATAGAACATATGAACCTGCTGAATTCCGGGAATTTCCACATTCTCCACCTCCTGCGAGGTGATGTCCAGACGTTTGAGTGTACGCTTTCCACTGACCATCTGTGGCTCTGTTGTCATCAGAATGGTATTTTCATTCAGCCGTCGGGTCAGACAGATTTCAAAATCCTCCGTAAAAAACAGAGGTGTGACATTCTCAAATGTTGCGTCGATCAAAGAAATTGTTTTAGGCCGGATATGTGTCTCCGCCGCAACGCGGTGTGTCCGCATTTCCGCATCCGAGCAAGTGAGGATCAAAAATTCGTCTGCGTAATCGTCATAGGAGAAGGAGTGATGCCACGTATCGTCGTCGGCCTCATTTCGATAGGTAAACGTCTGGCTGTCAAGGTCAAACCGGGCGGGCTGACAGGTTGTGCAGAACTCCCGAGCCACATTGGCATAGAGCGTGCCATCCACAAAGAGAAGATCATTAAACGCATTTTTTCCATCCGTCAGCCGCTGGACATTTCCTGTTTTCAAATCACACGAATATAGGTTGTCATATGTCTCGTCCGGGCGTGCAGACGCGTAGTAGACGATCTGGTGTTCAAAATCCACCGTATTGGCCGGATACACATATGGGCCGATTGGCGTCTTGAAGATTACCCGAAACGCCTGCGACTGTTCATCGTAAGCATAGATGACTAGCTCCACGCCGTCATCCGCATTTTCGCCGTTGATGTTGTCTACCACAGTGACAAGCAGCGTCTCCACTAGTTCTGCGTCCGGGGCTCCCTCGGGCGTCTCGATCTCTGGCAGCGTCGGCTTTTCCGCCCCGTCTTCCGGTTCAGCGGCAGAGGCGTCCATGTTGGACGTCTGTTCCGATGAACCTGCTTCGTCCGGAAGGTCAAGGTCGGTGTTTGCGCTACACGCCGTCAGTAGCAGCAGCATAAGAAGAATGGAAATCAATTGCTTTGCTTTCATATCTCTCCTCCTGTTTCAAAAAGGGCAGGACATCCGCCGCTGCCGGGAGCAGAGGCGGATATCCTCTCTAAGCGTTTTTATCTGGCAGGGGCTGTTTGATCAGAAAACCTCTCGTGGTAATATCTCACATTATTTGCGTTATCTGTCGGCGCTCCATCCGGGGTTCCTGCAAGCTCGCGGATGTTGTCCTCGCCCCAAATGTCGATAATTGCATCGGGCAATGCGCCAACATCGGCCTGATAGTAGGTAAAGACCTCGTCGGTGTCCAAATTCCGAATCTGAACATTTTTGTCGCCCACTTTAGAATAATCATAGGCCATTTTGGTTGCGCAATCATATGGCTGAAACCGATTATTTCGGTTACCATATGTACCAATAAAATAAGTGGCTCGCCCTGTTCCAAGGAAATGTCGTTATCCTGCTTCGATTACCCGATTATATTTTCTTTTGCTATCCACTTAATTATGTTAATATCGTAGCATATGGGGACAATTAATTGAAAACTCTAAAGAATATTTCTGGCGGAAATAAAAATGCACTCCTTTGGATTATTCCGGCTATCTCTTGCGGAAAATATAATTATTCCGCAAGGAGTGGTTGACATGGACAAGAGAATTGCTACAATAATCGGAATGAATCTGCGCGTTTGTGAACACAGTATGGATTAACCCAAGAACAGCTTGCTGAAAAGGTGGATATCAGTACATCATTTTATGCAAATCTCGAACGCGGAAATAAAGGCGTCAGTATTTCAGTACTATATGACCTAGCAAATTGCCTGGGCGTAAGTGTGGATTATCTGATATACCCAAACCAAGCTGATGCTCGCATCCGAAACATCGAGACACTCTTGAGGGATAAGCCCGAATCGTTTATAATCGCAGTAGAACGTTTGGTTCAACTTTGTATTGAAGAATTTTCAAAATCGGAATAAATAGTGTTGAGCAAGACTCTTGGCCAAGAAGGATATAACATGAGTTTAAATCAAGAAGAAGAGGAATATATCGAGCGACTTTACCGGGAGATGTACACCCGTCTGTGTATCTACGCGATGAGTGCACTGGGAAGCAAGGCACTTGCTGAAGAAGTTGTACAAGATACTTTTCGAATTGCGTGTATTAAGCCAGATGGATTGATGAGCAGTAAAAATCCACGTGGTTGGCTCGTCAATACACTTAAAAATGTGATTCGTAATAGACGGCGAACTGAGGCTAGACTTAGTAATGCACTACTTGCGGCGATGTCTGCGTATGAGCCGCAGGCAAGCACAACTGTGGAGACAACAGAATTCATTGTTGCCTACTCAGATGCTCTAGGAGAAGAAGATTTTCAGCTTCTTGTAAATATCGTTGTTCGTCGATATACTATGTTGGAAGCTGCGGAAGAATTGGGAATTACGGTTGAAGCCTGCAAAAAGCGTGTGCAACGTGCAAAAAAGAAGCTTCAAAAAATAATTGAGAAAGATTTTTAATGTATGTCCCCAACAAACCAATTGTGTACATATAAAAACAAAGGGAGTTCACAGAGATGTCGGAATCCAAAGAGCATTTTTATCGAGATTTTTCAAAGTTTGACGAGATGAGCACGGAGGAATTGAACGAAATTTTACGTCAGGACTCTCAGCTCCCAGACGGCGAAGACTCCGATACTGAGGCAATTTTATATATTATGGGGGTGATCGCAAAGCGCAATCAGGAGCTGCCGTCATCTGATTTCGGAGATGTCAATCACGCTTGGAGTTCTTTTAACAAAAATTATCGTTTTGCTTCAAGCGAAGGATGCTCGCTCTTTGATTTTGATGATGAGCCACAGCTGAATGGTACTTCCGACAAAACGCAAATCCTCCGGCCCGCACCGCGTTCAAATACGCGTCCACGCAAATGGGTTCTTCGCACAGCCCGCATCCTCGCGGCAGTCATTGCCGTTCTGCTGGCAACCTCTCTAACTGCTTATGCATTTGGGTTTGACTTATGGGGGGCAATCGCCAGCTGGACAAAGGAGACGTTTGGTTTCAGGTCAGCAGAATACACACAAACAGCTGTGCCTTCTTCCAAGAAAGAGATTCCCGCGCCGCTGACCTCTATTGCCAATGAGATGGAAATGCACGGCATACCTACGACGATTTTGCCAAGTTATATTCCTGATGGTTTTGTGGAAATGGATGTCCAGTACAATGCGGTAACTCAGCCTGTGTCTCTTTATTGTCTTTTAGGGAATGGTGATTCTTCGATTACACTATTGTATACGGTATTTTCCGAGAATCAGGATCATTTACTGTATGAAAAGGACGCCATTGATCCTAAGCAATATGAATACAATGGGACAGTGTACTATATCATGACAAACAAGGGAGTTTATTTTGCAGCATGGACTGCGGACAATATCGAGTGCAGCATCGCGGGCGTTGAAACTTATGATGAAATCATTAAAATCATACAATCGATAGGAAGCGCAAAGCGATCTGATCGAGGGGATTGGCCTTAATGAAAAAACACACATTTTTTACGATGCTCTGCGTTCTACTAGTATTGACGGGCTGTCAGAAACGGCAAGAGCAAACGGATATCCGTCTGCCGGAGTCGGATTCGGCAGTTACGGAAGAAACAATAACCGAGCCGACGGAAAAAGCGGAAGAAGCGCTGTCGGAAGAATCACACGCGGAACAAGAACCGCAGAGTACAGTTCCGGATCTCGGCGACTATGAAAATCTTTGTGCGGTTCTTCAAACACTTCAGACGCTGGATGACTGGAAAAGCAACCCGGAATACGAGATGATCACGGCGCAAAAGGAAAAAGTTCTCAGTCAACTGATTCGCAGCTTTTACCACGGGCAGGACAGCCTCAGTCTTCGGGATACCGCATGGGGCGACCGTGATCTGCCCGGTATGGCGTTTGAAGTATTCCGGAGTCTTCTTGGCTCGGAAGATTTGGAGCGGGAAGCCGAGACACCGCTCGAGTGGTTCCGGACGTGGTTTATCTGGGCGTTCGGACATATTCATGAAGCAGACGCAGAAGGACTGCAAGCACAGTATCCGGCTTCTTATGCCGCAATTTATTCGCTTATGGATCACCACGATACATGGGAAAATTCCGTTACAGCCAATTTGGACAGGGTCGGTCAGTACGACTTCGATCTCTACGCAGCGAGAGACCAGATTGTGTCCTACATCCGTAAAAATGAAGAGATCTGGCCGTTTTCGTATACGCTAATCCTGCGAGCAAGCAGCGCACCCTACGGTGCAGAGAGGCAGACACCCGGTGATCCGAATCTGTACGTCGACTTTATCTGGTGGCGCGTATGCGATGGTGGCTTGCGGGAGTATTTTGTCGTGCAGGAACTGACGCTCAACCCTGAGACAGGAGAATCGTCCGTATGGACTGTTCCGCGAAAGGATGGAGAAATGGAGCTTCATAATATTCCGGATTGGGTCGTGGATACATTGTTCGATGATTGAACAACGGGGGGATTATTCCAAAGAAAGGTAATACGTCAATAGGAAACATATGTAGTAAAAAAACAGGAGGTTACTTATGAAGAAAATCACGGCACTCATTCTAGCGATTATTCTTTGCTTCACGCTGGCTATTCCGGCGTTGGGAAGCGAAATGTCTGTCAATGGTCAGGCTTATAGTATTAATGGCATCGACGTGTACAAATATCCGCTGAAAGCGTCTCAGTATTTTTCTGTTGAAACGATTATCTACTTCGTTTCAGATGCTGCTTTCGCACAAGTTCCCGTAAATGATGACGTGGGCGTTTACCTTGTGACAACAATGGAGGAAGTCACTGCACTTGCAAGCGCAAATCCATATGCCGCAATTGTCATTGACGCAAACGCGGAAGGACTCTTTGACGAAGAGTTGCTTGTCGATTTAGCAAGGACGCAGCATATTATTCTCATTCGAGGATTTAACGCAGCTGCGGTTAGCAGCTATGAGGAATATGCATCGGCTCTGAAAATCGAGCGTACAAGCATACATTCGCAGGTATTTTTCTCTTGTATTGTTGATGCAGTAGACAGAAGCATTCATGCCTACAATTATTTGACGCAAGATAACATCAGCATGGATGATATTTTTGAGTTCGCTGAAGAAACAAAAAATGATGTCTTCTATATCTATGATGCGCTTGTTGTTCAGTACGACCCTGAACTCCTTTCTGAAATTGAAAATGCAGATATTCCTGCCGCTAATATGGTTCAGGAAACATTTTCGCTTGAACAGCAGAATGAGGTTGCAACACTTAATGATTGGGATACGTCCGCAAACAATCGTGTGAAAATTTTCAATTCTACCTTCGCTTATCCAAATCAAAAAACGCTGATTATCTATCAAAACGCAACAGCAAACAGTGACCGCCTAATGACCTGTTCTGCTGGCGAGGCATTGTTGTTTACAGGAACCAGTGTAACAGTTGGAGATTATGCTTGGGATGAAGTTCGAGGCTGGAAACAGTCTGGCTCGTCGGTGTCTCTGGTGAAAGGTTGGTATCTCAGAAGCAATACAGAAGATTGCCTCCCCATATATTCAACAGGGGTTCACATTGCGAATTATTGCGCGGATGCATCGTTTGATAGCACACATAAAAGAGTTGCGTTCACGTTACTTGCCTCTGCAAAGCTATATAACAGTTCCGGAACTGTAATTAAAACGCTGTCGAAGGGCGATGAAGTGTGCTTCACAATTGATGATGGATATGCTGGCGCAACAAGACCATATCTCATTTCAATTTGTGGGTACACAGTATTTACAAACAATTTGGGATACTACACTGCAGTAACTTCAACGACATTCGTTGATCTGAACTTTGATTGTGGATATACAAGCGGGTATAGAGTTGTTACAGAAATTGACTGGAGTTGATTCCGATGAAGCGTTTCTATTGCGTGATCCTTGCCATGCTTGCAGTTGTCCTATATGCAATTGTTATGTCAGGCTGCAGAGCAATTTCATCAAATGTCGAGGTGGCAACTCAGCCGGTGGTGGAGACACCACTGGCTGAGCATATCGGAAAGGTGCGGCAGGGGCCTTTTGTTAATGATGCCGAGGAGTTTGTTCGCAATATCTCAGTATTGCTTGAAGAAAAATCTCCCCATGATTATTCCGTAAGGAGAATCGAGGAAATATTACTAAACAATGGGTATTTGGAAGAATATTTCAAGGGCAATACTGAGCCATTGGCGTTGTATTGTTTTGAGTATATTATCAACCATGAATCCCTTTGTTATGTCAGCGATAATCAAAATGTGAGTTTTTCGGGAAACGATAAAGCAATTGCTCTAATTGCATGGGAGTTAATGCTTACATATGATGACACTGATTTAAATTACATAACATCGGCATCATCCTTGGAAAATTGGTTGTATTTTTTAAGAACTGGGGCACCTGTGAATTTTATCTTGGCGGAAAGTAATATAGATGACACCTACTATACTACGCACCCTATAGAGAAACAGTATATTGTAGCTATGCTTCGAGACCCAAAACGTATTTTTTTTCTAACAGTGAACTATCTTAGCGATCCAGAGTTAATACAAGAAACCAATTTGGCGTTTTACCGGCTTTTTTCGAGCGGGATTATGAATATGCAGATGACGATAATCCCGGAAAATACGACCATAGAAGACTTGCGCGCAAATTGCACAGAATTCTCCTATTGGGTCATTAACGAGAAAAATGACGATATTATCCTAGAAATTACTTCTGATACTGGCAACCTAATTCAAGTAATAATTGAAAACGCGTCTTAATCAAGAGAGTGAAACTATTTGCTTAAAAGAATGATTCGGCATTATAAGGAACTTTGATGCCGCCACAAGCTCAAAATACAGAAAAGACTATCGAGAGTTTTGCAACTGGGACACAATACAAGATGACGATGCGTGTATTCAAGCCCTCTGGAGCGTATACAACCACAACGAAATATAATTGTAGCAGAATTAGCATGGATAAATATGAATTCACCGAAACCGGCCTATACAGAATTGTTACTTACGCAAAACCGACATCCGAAAACGATGTTGCAAACAGCCATCAGTTCTATATTCGTGTATATTAATTTTTGGAGATCATTTAGATATGGCAAAAAAACATTTGGCAGCTGTTTCGCTTCTCATTGTGTTGATTTTTGGTTTAACATCTTGCGTATGTCGTTCCTCTGATACGGCAATATCAATGCCTGTGTACGATAAGCCGGCAAGCGCTACAGCCAATACCAGAACAATGCAGGACGAAACAGCGACGAAATCCTCATCTGAAAAATCCTCCGAAGCAACCACGGAATCCGCTCAGAGTGAAGATGCGTCCGCTCTGATATTCCCAAATCCTTGCTCTGAGCAATTTGATTTATCAGAACGGGACGCGGTGCTATTTGATGCCGCTGTTGCCGCACGGAATCGAACACCGAATGCGGACATTTGCATCCCGGAAATTGGGGTCTATGGCACATACGAAGAAGCCGAAAAAACCGTTATTGTGTGCCACGTGTGCTATCATTTTTATTATGGCTGCGATGGTACGGAACATTATACGGACAGCGGCGCTATGCAGGCACCAGCAAAAGCAGTGTTGGAAGTATCTGATGATATGCTGCATTGCGTATCCTTTGAACTGGTGCCGAATGGTGCTGGAACCAACGTGTGGGCAAAAGAGTTCTGTGGGCCTTTGACAGATTTGGCAAGCTACTTCCTTTCACCTGAACAGGATGAAGAATGGCCGCTGGAAAATACAATGCCATCTTCAGAACAGCTGTTCCGTGAATACATAGAAACATATAAGAAATACACATAGTACAATTGCTATATGCTTACGCCGATGCATAACGGCAGCAGTCTTCTCTTGGTCGCTGGCCAACATATCAATAACGGCCAAACAGTTAAGTGTAGTTTTTGTGTCTTATAGAGTCTTGCTTTGACGAGTCCCATTATGCTCCTGCGGGAAACCCATTGTGCAATCAAGAAAGTGTCCGAATTCGTGCAGAATCGCGCTGGCCTCGGAAACGTAAATCCGCTTCTCTGTGTATGCCGCCGCGCCGATGCAATTCACGCCGAGCTTGCGGCTGAGATCTGCAAGGTACTCCGTGCCGATCACGAACGTCCAGCCGTTTTCATTGAAAGCATCAAGGATCGGCTGTGGAACCTTGCGGAGTTCCAGCAGGAATGCGTTCACATTCCACTGTATCAGATTTTCCACTGTGACCGGTGTATCGGGCGGCGTGACGGTCAGGTTCTGCGTCAGGACGGCATGAAGAAGCTGTGCGGCTTCAGCGCGTGTGACGAGTTCCGCTGCAGTCTTGTTCTCAGCACAAAGCCCAATCTTCTTGCCGACGCGCAGGGCGTTTTCACCGGGAGAAAGCCAGTCAAGACTGTAGAGCGTCGCGTCATAGAGCGGGATTCCGGCTGCCGCGAATACAGTCCGATAGAGTTCGCCGCGGCAGATAAAGCCGTTTTTATCCCAAACCGCAGTCGGGTCTAACCAACCGCTGCGGACGGCGATCTGGACAGCATTCGTGCCAGTTTCTTGCCATGAAGTGCCTTCCGGCTCGGTATCAAACGCGCGGCAGAGCATCGTTGCCCACTGGCTGATGGTGATCTTCTCGTTCGGTGAGAATCTGCCGGATGCCGTTCCTCTCAGGATGCCAGCGTCGGCAAGATATGAAACGGCTTCCGCGTAAGTTGCTTTCTCCGACACGTCCGTAAAGCCTGTGGAAAAAGCAAAAACCGGTACCGTCAGCAGCATCGACAGCACCAGCAAAATAGATATGAACTTGATTTTTCTCATAAAAGCCTTCCCTTCTTGATTTCAGATTCTTCTTTTCTGTATTGGATCTCAGCTAGAGTTGGCCCTTCAAGGCGCGCCGTGGTGTCACGGCGCTGGTGACAGCAAAAGTGCGGACGTTCCCCTTGGCGGGGAGCGTCCGCTTTGCTATTTGTCATCGGTTATTACATACAAATTCGACGTGCGGCTGCCGTTTTCGCGGTAACGGTTTTCGCGCCGGATGTATCCGGCGTGCTCCAGATCATTGAGCGCCCTTTGCACCGTGCGCGGCGAGAGGTGCAGGTCGCGGGCTATTGTTTTGATGCCCGGCCAGCAGCTTCCGCCGCCTGCACGGTCACGGAGATACATGTAGACGGTCCGCGCCCGGTGCGGCAGGTCGGGATCGGCGTAGATGGAGCCGAAGAAACTCATTTCTCGGCATAGCTGCTCATATAGTCATCCGGCTTTGATGCCGTGACCGACTGCGGCTGGGAGTACAAACTTTTCTTGATGTTCATCAGCAATTCCTCCTTTCCTGCATAGTAGACCTCACGCTGGGCGCGTTCCGGCACCTGATACGGTTCTTCAAATGAAATGCCCCACTTGAAATATAATTGCAGCTTCGTGCGCATCGGGTGCGAGCCAGTTTTCATTACGATGAAGTTTCCCTTGGGCAAATTTTTCAGTTCATCCGGAGAGAGCAATGCACGTTCCGCCATCTGTAAGCTCTGACTCGTATTGTCTTTGCCCTTGCTGACGGAACCAGTCAAAACCGTCCGGCTGCCGAGGGCTTTAGACAGCGTTTCTGCCGTCTGGCTGTTCGGCGCGAAGCCGCCGAAGATCGTATCCTGGCAGTTGTCACCGATAATTTCCGCACCTTCTTTGCCGTAATTCTTCTCTAACTGCGCGAGGCTTTGGATGATTGGCACGAGCGTCAGCTTACGACTTCGACCGGCAGAAAACAGCGGCAGGATGTCAAAGGGCGGCATTGTGCCAAGCTCGTCGCAGTAGAAGACAACGCGGTTTTGCAGCTTGCCGCCGTGTTCATCTGCAACGGAAAACAGCTCCCGCGAGAGGTTTTGGATCATCAGACCCGCCATAAAGTTTTTGGTTGAATCTTCCTCCGGCAGCACAAGAAAGATTGCGGATTTCTCAGCGGCGAAGTGTTCCGCGTCGATGGCGCTGTCGAAGCAAAGCACCTGCTCCAGCTCAGAATCGAGGAATGCGTTCAGTCTGGACAGCACCGTGGACATGACGGACGCCATGCCCTGTTCGGAGGTGTTAAGCGCCGCGCCCGCGAACCATCTGGCTTTATGCGTCGAAGGAAGATTGTCCATTAAAACCTGAAAGCCGGTTTTCTTGTTCTGACCGCTGGGTGCGAGAAGCTCCTGCACCAGCTTGAACACGGACACGATGTGACGTTTTTCATGTCCTGCGCTGTCGAGTGGAACGTACTCGGCAAGCAGAAGAATGACCGCCGTGAGAAGTCCTTCGGCTGCATCATAGAAGAACGCATTCTGTCCGCGGTCCTGCTCATCGCCGCCCGGATTGACGATGGTTTTGGCGAGGATCTTCGCGTATTTTTCCGCCTTCGCCCGCGCCGCAAGGTTGTCCGGATGCTCCCGCGCGATGTCCATGTATCGGTTGATGAGCGTCAGCAGATTGCTCCCGTCTGAGCGTGTCGGGTTGCGAAGATCGATCACAGAAACGTTGTAGCCATAGTACTTTTTCGCAATCGTACAGTAATTTCTTGCCAAATCCCCCTTCGTATCAAGCGCCAGATAGCTCATGCCGCTGGCGCAGGCAAATTCCAAATTGGGATACAGAAAAAAGGCAGTTTTACCGACACCGGACGCACCGATCATCAGGCAATGCACATCGTCGCGGTCGACAAGCGCATCGAGCTGCTTGCCGCGCTGCGTGCTGCCGAGAATCAGTCCCTGCACCTCCGGCAAATTCTTTCCTGCGCGCCATGAAGCAACATCAAACGGCACGTTTGCAAATGTCTTTTTGACCTCCTGTGTGGTCGCCCATCGCGCAGTTCCGTGCTGACCGTCGCCCACGGTTTTGGACTTGATGCCGTTGAGCGAGCAATTGTTCGTGAGAGCGGACAGCAGGACGATGAACAGAACGATCACCACACCGACCGCGATCAACGGCGTTACAGACTCAGGCATGGCGCAAGTTCCTCCTTCTGAGCGTGGAGCAGATCGTCGTTCCAGTCTTTCAGTTCCGGTACAAGTCGTTCCGTCATAACGTCGCGTTCGCGCAGAAGCTCTGCCATCCGTTCACTTGCAGCATGACCAGCTTTGTCATTGTCGAGACACAGATAGACAATCTGCGTATCTGGTTTCAGCATCTGCATCACCGGGATTGGGGACGTGCCGCAGCAGGCAACATAGCTATGCTCCTGCCACTGATGCGGGTTCATGGAGATGTACGAAAGCATATCAATGGGCGCTTCAAAAACATAAAGGCTCCCGTCCGTGCCGGTATGATGAAAGCTGTAACGCGGGTCGCTGGACTCGACGTTCAGGCGAAATGCTTTGCCGAAGCTGTTCGTGCTGCGCAGATGTGCGTGGCGCGGGCAGCCGCTTTCATCCGTGCCGATGAACACAGCGTTGTGATGCGCCGCGTCCTCATAGAGCAGTTTTCTGCGGGCGAAATACGAAACTACGTCGGCATCCAGCCCGCGCGTTTTGAGCAGATACGCAAACACACGGTGCATATTCGCGTTCGGAACGGGCGGCGCAAAGGGCTTTTGATCGGCCTGTTCCTGTTTTTCCGCCTGCGGATAAACCGGCTCCATACTCTCGCCCAGCAGCATGGACATCGCTTCAACGTAGCTTTTGCCGTAATATTTTTGTATAAAGCTGACAGCGCGGCCGCCCTCATTCGAGGCATGGTCGAACCACTCGCAGCCGCGAACCGTGATGCTGTGGTCGCTTGCCAGCCGCTTTTCCCGTCCGGACTTGATGAGCTTTTCGCCTTGCCGGAGAAGAAATTCTTCGAGGTCGACGGTTGCGGCGCGTTCCTTTTGTTCTGGCGTAAATTCTATATATTGTGCCAAAATGCACCTCCTGTTATTGTAATGTCTGACCGTAATTTTGTTCGTGGTCATCCTGCTTATGCCCCATTGCCAGCCGCTTTTGCATGAGCTTTTTGCGGCGCTTCGAGTCAACACGAATACCCATTGGGTTGCTCGGCGGCGCGGCATTCTCGCGGAAGATTTGTCCCATCTGGTGAAACAGGCGGATGGTTGAATTCAGAAGATATTCGGACGGAAGCCGCACAGAATAAGAAGTTGCGGACGAAGCACTCTCGCTTGCAAGCGTCGGATTTGCAGAAGCGCCGGTAGAAGTTTCTTCCGAAGACGGTTCTTCAGCTTGCGAAGGTTCCTGCTCCATCTGCTGCCGCAGGCGTTCCGCTTCCTGAATGATCGCGTTCTTGATGGCTCGGAATTCTTTCTGCTGGGAAAGCGGATTGTGCTGCCGGGGTCGGTTTTTATAGTAGCCCTCCAGCGTGTCGCGCAGACCATTCCAGACGGAATAATACGCCGCCACCTCCGGCAGCTTTTCGAGTTCATCCACGATTTCATCAACCTTGTCCTTGAGCGACTTTTTGAGATAGCCATACTGCTTTTTGCCACTGACCGTGCGCAGCTCCAGTGCCAGCTCCAACAACTTTTGTTGGATGGACGCGGGCTGGGCGGAGACGGATTCCATACGGTCAACGAGTTCACGCATGACTTCTCGCGCCGCTTCGCTCACGTCCTTATAGGCTGCGTCCTTCCGAATATAGAGATTTTCTAATTCTGCCTGAAAGATGCTGGTTGTCATCACAGAGCGCAATTTCACGACAGCATCCCGCTTCAAAACCGTCTTCTGGTCTGTCCAGATCATCATGTGAATATGCGGGTGCGTATCCGCATCGTGGTAAGCTGCGTACCAGTGCAGTGCCGACGCTGGAATATGAAACGCTTCTGCAAACTTGCTCTGCTGGCGCACGAGCAGCTTTTGCCATGCGGCGGCATTGTTATATCCCAAACGCTCCGCGTCCTCACGATGCAGGGAATAGATGATCGTCCAGACGTTGCCGTCGTGCGCAGTCAAGTCGTGCATCGCCGCAGTCAGGTCCGTATTTTCTTCTCGTCCAAACAGACCGTGTGCGCCATGCTTTTCCGCGCCGGGGCGCGTAGCAATGTACTTGAGATAGCCGTTTTCGGATTGAAGATTCTGCATATGTGAATCCAATGCCGCAGAAATGAGCGCCGACGCAGTGTGCAGCGTCGGCGCTTGCTTGTAGTCCTCATACTCGAAGGAATCCCGCATATCCGGGAAGTCCTTGAGCAGCTTTGCGACCATCTCTTTCTGCTTTTCGGTTGCTGGTCCCTTGCCGGTCAAGACTTCGACGCCCTCGCGCGTGGCGATATACTTCATGTATCCACCTGCGCTTTTACGGCTGATGAAGCCGGTTTTTTGAATCAGCCGCGCCATCTGTTACAGTCGACTTTGCTGCCGAAGCACCTCTGGGAACGAGATCTGGCCGTTCGTCCGCAGCACCTCCTGATAACTTTTGCCGCGCATCTGCTGGTACGTCTGCGCGTCGATATCTGTGTCCGAAGCAAGGATATGATTGCAGACATTCTGCTCGACGGCTTGCTTCAGAAGCAGCTTGCCAATGCGGTCCCCGAACATACTGAGGATGGCTTCGAGCGTTTCTCCAAGGATCTTCGGCAGGAAGTCTCCGGCATACTCGCTTTGCAGATAGCCACAGTAGAACTGAATTGCTTTGTCAATGAAGTCATTTTGCGTCGTGCAGCCATCCAGCTTGTAGTGGTACTGCACCTTGCTCCACGTCGCGTCATCCAGCCAGACGGAATGACGGCGTTTTTCCTCTGCTTTTATGGCGTTCACCCCCTCCAAAAATGAAAAGCGCCAAAATAGTGCCTGCAACAGCGGCACAATCTTGGCTTTTTCCGAAAATCAGCGCCAATCCACTTTTCACCCTCGCAGAAAAGCGCCGTTTTTACCGCCCGAAACTGCCCGCACTGCGGGCAGAAGTGGACGGGCTGGCGCAGAAAAGCGCCAAGCCTTTTCTCCTGCCTCGCCGCTTGCGGCTTCTTCCTCCGCCGAAAACCGGCCGCAGGCGGTTTCCTTCTGTGCCTGCTGTCCCCTTAAAGCTCCCGCACATCGGCGCAACGTCCGATTTTCTGGTGCTGGGCGGGTACGCGCTCGGCTGGGCTGCGAAAGCCGCACAAACCGCCGACACGGGCGCGACGGCGTGGGAAGGGCTGGCGGTCACATCTGCATCTCCTGTATGGGCACATCCTGCTCCTGCAAAAGTTCCCGACAGAGCTGCTCCAGCGGCTTATGTTCCCGCTGCATACAGTAGGCGTCCATTTTTTCGCGCAGCACTTCTTTCTCTGCAGCATTCAGGTGATAGGTAAGAGATTGATCATCGATTCCGCTGCCATAGAGCGTGATCTCCAGCTCATCGCAGACCTGCTGGCGCTGCATATCGTAGTTGGCATAGATATTCAGCGCATGGTCGTTTTCACCGGTCTCCACGAATGTGCCAAACACTTCATCGACGTTGAAACACGGAACGACATAAAAATTCAGTGTCCGGTCATCCATCGCCTCGATGCTATCCTCGAAATAAAAATTCCGCGCGGTGAGCTTGCTCGGTGTGGTCAGTTCCTGACCCTCCAACCAATCGAGAAAGATGCGCCAGCGGTCATTCTCGGAAATCTCAGCCTCCTGAAATGCCTGCGCTGTCGCATCCGCCATGTTCTGCATCGCGTAGACCTTCCAGCCGTCCATGATATTGAGCGCAGAAAGCGTCCGCGCGTCGAAGTCCAGCTCAAACACTCCGCTGACCTCGCCGGTGTTCTCCATGCGGCGCTTCGTCAGCGCATCGAATGTCTCGCGGCTGATTTCTTTGCAGCCGTCCGTTGCTTCAAAGAAGCTCCGCGCAAGCGAGCGCTGTTCCTGCCGGAGATAATCATGGAACTGTTTGGCGAGCTGCAAAAACTCTATGCTGGATTCGTTTTGCAGATAGACTTCCGCGCAGTCCTCCGTGATGTGAAAGCCCGCCGTGCTCATACCTGCGCCTCCGATTTCTTTTGCGGTTTGCGCACCGGATCGTCCTGCGTACAGTCGCTGATGTACTCCTGCACAGCGGCAGGAACGACCTTTTCGTAGAGTCGCTGCGCCGCCTTTTGCAGCTCCGCTTCCAGCGTGGAATCGCGCTTGGCGATGTAGCGCCGGAGGGCGCGGAGCTTTTCTTCTTCGAATGTGATTTGAATTGTTGCCTGCTTCATAGATTTCTCCATTCTGCAAAAAGCAGGCACACGGTTTTTACCATGTGCCTGCTGTGCGTATTTGTTTTATA
>ERZ1026957.198-NODE-198-length-34299-cov-10.499212_pt1 | contig 34299 bp, 30 predicted proteins | sample MGYA00519300_ERZ1026957 | MGnify/ENA primary metagenome ERZ1026957 (study PRJEB26926, sample SAMN06164520) | human gut metagenome | biome: ENVO:00009003; feature: ENVO:2100002; material: ENVO:00002003 | host: Homo sapiens | place: USA | collected 2012 ...
ACCAGAAACTTTCGGGTGCAGGTTTCATAAATACAGTTTTCTAATTCCGATCTGGTTTCATTACCATAATCAGATATATCCTTCAATTTACCTGCGTCTTTCGCATCTCGATAATATAGAGAACGCGTGCAAACCCGGTCGGCTTCATCAATCCGAATATTCTCCCCGAATTTCTTGTCGAAGTAAATTCCTGCAGTATAAACAACATTTATCGTATCACAAATACAGTCTGCTTCGATCTCGATGGGAGTAAGCTTCTGATTCTCTAAAAGCGGTATCAAAAGAGGAGTTACCTCCTGTCCAGACACCTGCAACGTCCATCCCAATATGGACCCTAATAGCAAAATTCGTTTCATATGCTTTTATTTATTTTTTTTACCCGTCCAAAAGTCGAATAATATCGAGTGAGTCGGGCTTATCTTTATCAGAGGATATGTACTATATGTCCCGCTTTGATTCACTTGTGCCCCTGCTTTAAAATTACAAACAGCATCAACCATTGCTGCTTTCGAATAGCCATTATTAACCAAATCAGTAAAAGATGTCTGCCAGGCAACTGCCGCAGCAGAACCATCAATGCCCATATCAGTCATCGAACCGAAACCTTCTCCTCTGCTTGATGCATAGTTCGAAGCAACCCCATATCCAAAAACATAAGCCTCGACCTCATTGAAAATTGTTTGGCCGCCTTGTCCATATTCATACTGCACACAATGCATCAATTCATGGGCCGTACCCTCAACAGTCCTAACGTCATGTGTAGCACCAAGCATTTGGGCAGATATTTCCTTCCCTCCATTTTCATGCGACCTAATTGTAGCTCCCGCACCTTCTATTGTTGGGGGCTGATCCACCATAGCGTATGCATTGTTTGATGCGATCAACACATCCAGCAGTTTGTCACCTCCATTAGAATATACCGCATTCAGATTATCAACCATATGGGATACAAAAGAGTTGCTTCCCTTATATGACATTCCTCCCGTATACAATAGTTTCTCTTCTGTGCCATTATTATTATAATGGATCCAGACCTCCTCGCCATTCGGATCCACAAACTTGATAGGATTCCCCATGCAGTAGGCATATGGCGAAACCGGATAATACCCGTACGCCAAATTTACTGAAAATAAGGCAATCATGCAAGTTGCCGCAATCAAAAATTTCGGTTTCATAATAGTATGTTTTTAAAGGTTTGGTATTGTCTGTGGGGTTGCGGCCTTCTCCTGCCGGAGCCGCCCCTGCTCATTACCCGCTTCGAGCTTCTTCTGCAGCTGCTCGTCCATATCCTGCCAGCCAAGAGCCTTCAGGCGCTCGAAAAGGGCCTTCGAGCGGGCCATTATCTGTCGCACGTAGTCATCCTCCCGATATCCGTTGTCCTGCAGATGTTTCAGAAGAGCGGCTTCGAGGGATTTGCCCAACAAAACACACGCTTTGGGATTTGGGGGGTAGTGCTCCAGCGACTTCTCGGCACAGATGCGGATAAAGTCGTCGTAAACCCCGTATTTGTTCAAATAGCCGAGTGCAAGATCGGCAAGCTGAGCCGCTACGGTCTCCCGATCCGTCAGCGGAGACAGATAGACCTTACTTTCTATAGCGGCGTCACTGATCTCGAAATACTCCCGGTACCAGGATTCCGGAACGATCTGATGGGTCGTAAGCTCTACGTTCACCCACTCTTCCGGATACAGATGATCCTCATTCCGATACCGGATAAAGACATGGGCCGGGGCATAGGCGATACTGGCCTCGGCTCCGAAGGTCTCTGCAAGCACCTTGTAGTACATCGGCAAGGAACGGCACTGCCCCGTATGCGTCCGCATGACCTTGGATACGAATTGCTTGGTAAAATCGGTCTCTCCTCCCGTATCCTGAAAGTCGTAGGTAAATGGCCGATATCCGTTTCCCGAATAGGGCCGGAAGAAATATTCAGTAAGAGCCAGGTTCTTTCCGGTTTTGTAGCGCCCCAGTTCATTTACAGACAGAAATCGATATAAATAGGCTACTGCGGTGTCTATTCCTCGACAGAAATCCCCAAAATCGAGGTTGCCATCCAGATAGGCCCACTCCGCAAGAAACACGGCACGGCGGATACTTACGGGGGACTTCCCGTCAAGCATGCCGGAGATCTCCTGACAGGCCTGCTCATAGTAACGGCTGCGGGATTCCACGACCTGCCAAGCAGTCGCCGGATTGCCTGACTGGCCAAGAGCCGTTAAAGTCAAGAATCCGTAGCCGACAAGAAGCAGGGAGATTGCGGTTGTTCCAAGAATAATCCTTCTCATGAATTCTGCTACTGGTTGCTTCACTCAAAGATAGCGTATTCATTTCAATTTTCCGAGGTAAAAGCGCCTTACATTTTGCAATGTTTAACATTGTATATCAACGTTTTATGAAAAATAATTCTTACATGGGCATTACACGGAAGAAAAAGAGCGAATAAACCGATCAAAATTCAGAAGAGGCAGGCATAAAGAGCCCCAGCTCTTCGCAGAGTTTGTCATCATCGACGTCAACACCACATGGATGGTTACAGACCCACATTCCATGTGATAGATTCTCATATACCACACAATTAAGGCATCCTATAGCAGATTATTTGGGTTTGTAATCAACCCTTGAGCAACACTTGAGGGGAAGGGCTTAATCACCATCATTAGCAATCTAACCGGTACCGGAGACAGGGTCGAACCAACACAGCTTTGCTGCCATTGGTATTTGAGGCCAACATGTTAACAGATTCCGGCCTCCGATCGACCTACCCGCCCGCCTGTTATGCGGACGTTGAGACGGCATGCGTGAACGGCACGCTACTCATCCGCTCGACCGGAGTCCCCTGGCGCGTGCTCCACGCCATCAACGAACGGCCTGCCTCCGAACGCATGAAGCGGGACGGTTACCTGTGCCGCAGGGAGGCCTCCGCACCCGGAAAAGGCCCCGTGTTCAAAGGCCCGTGCGCACCGACAGAGCCGATTCGCTTCCGGCGTACCCCGGCACCTCAATCCGCCGCAATCTGCTGCAATCCGCCTCGATCCGTCGCAGCAATGTCACACGGCTGTCGCAGCAATGAAAGGCATCGGGCATTTCTTTGCGGTGTCAAACAGAGACAAATGACACCAACCCGACATTTCAAGACCATCGTCATGTCCGACATCCACCTCGGATCGAAGTGGTCGAAGGCCAAGGAGGCCAACCGTTTCCTGAGAAGCCATACCTGCGACACGCTGATTCTCTGCGGCGACGTCATCGACGGCTGGGAGCTCGTCCGCGGGCGCCGCGAGAAGTGGAAACGCCGCCACACGAACTTCATCAGCCGCCTGCTCGACATCCAGCACGACACACACATCATCTACCTGCGCGGCAACCACGACGACTTTCTGGACCGCATCCTGCCCCTGCAGTTCGCCAACGTCAGCGTCCTGAAGGAGTACGTCTACACGAGCGGCGACAAACGCTACTACGTGCTGCACGGCGACGTCTTCGACCACGTCACCTCGTCGATGAGGTGGCTCGCCAAGGTGGGCGACGTGGGCTACTCGGCGCTCATGTGGTTCAACCGCCTCTACAACCGGCGAAGGCTCCGCCGCGGGCTGCCCTACTACTCGATCTCGCAGCGGATCAAGCAGAAGGTCAAGGCCTCGGTCTCCTACATCAGCGACTTCGAGCAGCACCTGGTACAGGTCGCCGCGCAGAAGGGCTGCTCGGGGGTCATCTGCGGGCACATCCATCAGGCCGACAAGCGCATGATCGGCGACATCCTCTACCTGAACTCGGGCGACTGGGTCGAATCGCTGACGGCTCTCGCCGAGGACTACGACGGCAACTGGGAGATTCTCCGCTACGAGGCGGAAAAAACGAACGGGTGATGCGGTTTCTCTTCATCGTGCAGGGCGAGGGGCGCGGCCACCTCACGCAGGCCCTGTCGCTGGCGGCAATGCTGCGGCGCCACGGCCACGAGATCACGGGCGTGCTGGTGGGCCGCAGTCCGCAGCGCGTGCTTCCCGACTTCTTCCGGGCGCGAATCGGCGCCCCGGTCGTCGAATTCGAGGCTCCGCGCTTCGCCTTCGACCGCAGCAACCGGAGCGTCAGCATGCTGCGGACCCTGCTGGGTAACCTCAGCCCGGGGAGCCTCGCCCGCTTCCGGCGCAGCGCGCGGATCATCCGCGAGCAGATCGCCGCGCAGCATCCCGACCGGATCGTCAACTTCTACGAGCTGCTCTCCAGCCTGACCGTCCGGCTGTACGGCATCCGCATCCCGATGACGGGCATCGCCCACCAGTTCCTGCTCGGGCACCGCGCCTACCCCTACGCCCGCAACACGGGCGTGGAGGGATTTCTGCTGCGGCTCCACGCCCGGATGACGGCCTGCGGATGCGCGCAGCTGCTCGGGCTCTCGTTCCGGCCGATGGACGACGACACGCACCGGCACATCCGCGTCGTTCCGCCCCTGCTGCGGCGCGACGCCCTGAGCGGCAGCGTCTCCGACGAGGGCTTCGTCCTCGGATACATGGTCAACAACGGATTCGCCGCCGAGTTGCGGCAATGGTGCGCCGGGCATCCGCAATGGAGCGTCCACCTCTTCTGGGACCGGTTCGGTGCCCCGCAGACACTCCCGGCCGAGGGCGGGCTGGTGTTCCACCGGCTCGACGACGCGGAGTTCCTCGACCGCATGCACCGCTGCCGCGGGTACGTGACGACGGCCGGATTTGAATCCGTCTGCGAGGCGATGTACCTCGGCAAACCCATGATGCTCATCCCCGCCCACATCGAACAGCGCATCAACGCCGCCGACGCGGCTGCGGCCGGAGCCGGTATCGTGGCCGGACGCTTCGATCTGGGGCGCTTCACCGACTACCTCGGCCACAGGCATCCCCCCGTCGCGGGGTTCCGCGAGTGGGTCGACTCGGCCGAGGAGCGCTTCATCCGGCTGCTCGTCCCGGCCCCGAAGGCCGGACCGCAACCGATCCCGAAAGCCGGACCGCAACCGGCGGCGAGAACCGGATCGTGACCGGCAGCTGAAACAGAAACAAGATCGTCCGCGAAACCCGAATCGGAATCGCCAACGGGAACCGGATCTGGCCGGCAGCAGGAATCGGATCGGCATTGGCGCCGCGCTCACCAACTGCCATATACGCAATGATTCCGGACAGCCTCTGGCTGTCCGGAATTATTTTCAGTACCCGGAGCCGCATTTGAATATAGTAAATTCCATTAAATCGGAATAATTAGATATATGTGCAAATTTCACCATATTTCACTTGTTTTCAGTATTATATATTCACTCGTTTGTTTAATCACTAAAAGGGCATTGAAGATTTTTCAGCATGTGTGGGGAAAATGTGGGGAAATATTTCTATCTTTGTCACAAGTCCCTAGATCTTGCTGAACCATGAAAGTAACCCTCATTCTCAAAAAGAGCGTCACCCGTTACGACACGGAGTCCCAAGCGACCATCTACGCGCGTCTGCGCGACGGCCGGCAACTCGATCTGGTTGCTCCGACCCGTCTTACGATCAATCCGAATCTTTGGGATGACAAGGCCGAGCAGGTCAAGAGCAAAGTCGTCTGCGACGAGGCCATGCGCACCCGCTACAACAACGAAGCCCGCAGGCTCAAGACCTACATCGAGAGAGCCTATCAGAACCGCCCCGATGAGACGGTATCGAAAGGTTGGCTGAAAGAGGCGCTGGACCAATATTACAATCCGCAGAAGTACAACCTGGAGCAAGTATCCGCCATCAAACCGACCTTGACCGCGCTGTTCGACGAGTTTCTCGAGAAGCACCGGCTTTCGGAGGTTCGCAAAAAGAACTATCGCGTCATCAAGCGGGCTTTGCAGCGTTATGAACTCTACATCCGGGCTACCCAGATGGGAAAGGAGGACTTCACGCTGGATGTGGACCGGGTAACGGCCGACACCCTGCGGGACATCTGGAGCTTTCTGGAGAACGAATACCGCTACTGCGCCATCTATCCCGAGATATACGAGGCCATTCCCGAAGCCCGCACGCCGCAACCCAGAGGAAAGAATACGTTATTGGATTGCTTCTCGCGTATCCGGACCTTCTTCTATTGGTGCAACACCCATAAGAAGAGCCGGAACCGGCCGTTCGACGATTTCCCGCTGGAGGAGTGCACCTACGGGACGCCGTATTATATCACCATCGAAGAGCTGCATCGGATCTACGCCACCAATCTGAAGCGCCATCCCCAGTTGGCCATCCAGCGGGATATCTTTGTCTTTCAATGTCTGATCGGCTGCCGGGTGGGCGACCTGCTGAAGATGACGAAATCGAATCTCATCGGCGGCGCCATCGAATACATTCCGCGTAAAACCAAGGAGGGACGTCCGCTGACGGTGCGGGTGCCGCTCAACGCCATGGCCACGGAGATTCTGGCCCGGTATGAAGCCTGCAACGGCGACAAGCTGCTGCCGTTCATCTCCGAACAAAAATACAACCTTGCCATCAAGCGGATCTTCAAGGCGGCCGGGTTGAAGCGGTTGGTTACGGTCATCAATCCAACGACCCGCGAGGAGGAGAAGCGGGTGTTGTATGAGATCGCCTCATCGCACCTGGCGCGTCGGACCTTTGTCGGCAATCTCTACCGGAAAGTCAAGGATCCTAATCTGGTCGGTGCACTGAGCGGACACAAAGAAGGTAGCAAGGCCTTTGCCCGCTACCGCACCATCGATGATGAAATGAAAAAAGAATTAGTAAATTTGTTGTCATAAGTAGCTCGCACAACGAGCCAATTACCAACTTCAAACAACTGCACCATAGGCCAAGCGGAATACGAAGCCTTCAAGGCAAAGCTACGGGAGTGGATGGAGGCCCATCCCGAGGAATATGCCGCATTCGAAGAGTCGATGAACACCCGGGATATGGCCGGGTGTCAGGCCGTATTGCTTCAGGCCATCGCCCTTATTCCGCAATATCGGAAGCTCGCGGCAGCCAAGGCCAACGAGGGGCTGTTCGACCATGTCGACGAGATCGAACAAGCCGCCCAAGACAACGACCTCGCCCGCAAACTGATCGGAGAGTGTGAGCAGCCGGTCGCCGGGTCGCCGGTTCCGGCAATGCTCTGCTGGCTCTACTTCGGAAAGAGCTTCGAACGCATGGTGGAGCATTGTGAAGAGTTACGCCAATCTCCTGACCTGGGCTACTTCCAGAAGATCACCATGAGCGCCACGATCCGATTGCTGATTGCCCGTTCCATCAAACTGGGGCTTCGGACCCGGGAGGAGTGGAAAACCCACCGCGAAGCCATGCGTCTGGCCGAAAGCGATCAGGTGCTGGATTGGGCCATGGAGGAGTCGTCGGATGACAGGAACGATTCAAAACGCAAGCCGGGGCGTCCGGGAACCACCCGCTCTTTGACGGAGATGTTCGCCCCGACGGTATCCCGTCCCGAGGAGTTGCGGCGTAAGATCGGAACGTATCTCCTCACCCGGCATACACAAACCGATATTGCCCGACTGAAGATCGCCCTCGAAGAGTTGCGTTATCTGACGCTCCCGATTCCGATCAAGCCGTTCCGTGACGCACTGCAGGAGGAATACGGCCGAGAAATTCGCATCGTCCACGAACGCGGCATACAGGAGGCATACAGCCGGCTGACCGAACCGCTGCTTGCCGGGAAAGCGGTCCGGGATCGAGGCTCGGAAGCCGTCGCCATTCGCGAAATCAAGGATTTTCTATCCGAAACGAACTCGTTTAATTCGTCCGAACCCGTCGCGAATTAAACGCTTAAAGATCGTTCAATCACGTTGTTATATTTGCGCCGTCACTCGGATATCCGGGCGACGGCGTCGCTTTTTATTCTGCCGGAAAGCGCCGTCCCACCCGTGCTGAAACAGCAACTTATGAAAGACTTATTATCCATCCTCCGCGAAGCGCCCGGAAGCATTCGTCTGGAGGTAAGCGGCGAGGATCTGCTGGCCTTCTCCAGCAATCTGATCAATCGCGCCAAAGAGGAGTTGGCCTCCCAGGTCGCCGAAGCTCGCAAGGTGCGCTTCCTGACCAAGGAGCAGGTCAAGGAGCTGTGCGGCGTATGCGATGCGACGCTCTGGCATTGGAACCGGAAAGGGTATCTGAAGGCCGTCAAGATCGGCAACAAGATCCGATATCGCACATCGGATATTCAACGGATTCTCGGTGAGCGGGAGAGCAAATAGTCGATTGAGAATGCCGGGGAGATCCCCGAGCATTCGAATAGCAGAGGTAACAGAGGCAAGTTTGTGTTTTTGTCAGCCAAAAACCGGCCGCAAGGCCCTATCCCGATGGTCTCAACTCAAAAATTCCAATCCATGAATACACCGAAGAAAGGGGGCCGTCCGCCTTTGGGACGTGCCCGAAAACAGGAGTACCGCATTACCCTGCGGTGCAATACGGCCTGCAACTTCAAGCTCCGCGCCCTGGCCCGTGCGGCAGGTATTCCGCGCACCGAGGTGCTGCGGCAACTGATTCTCCACGGCTCGGTCCGCGAGCGGCTGCGGAGTGAGCATCTCGAATGGCTTGCCCAACTCAAGGGGCTTGCCCGCAATCTGAATCAGCTGACCCGGCTGGCCCACACCCAGGGATTCGCCGCCGTCGCCGCGCGCCATGCGACGCTTCAGGCCGAGCTGGTGCGGATGATCGAAGCCCTACGGCGTGATCGGTAAGGTCATTTCAGCAGGATCGTTCGGCGGCACGGTCGGCTATGTGATGAAGGAGCAGTCGCGCGTGCTGGAGGCACGAGGTGTCGAGCCACCCGGTGTGCGGGAGATGGTCGAGGACTTCGAGGATCAGGCGCGCCTCAATCCCCGCTTGAAGCAGAACGTCGGACATATCTCCCTGTCGTTCTCACCGGAGGATGCCCCGAAGCTCACCGATGAGCGGATGACACAAATTGCAAAGGAATACATGCAGAAGATGGGCATCTCCGATACGCAATACCTTTTGGTGCGGCACCTCGACCAGCCCCATCCCCATTGTCATCTGGTCTACAACCGGGTCGGCAATCACGGACAGACCATCTCCGACCGCAACATCAAGCTCCGCAATGCGAAAGTATGCCGCGAGCTGACCGAACGTTTCGGGCTGCATCTGGCTCCGGGCAAGGAGGCCGTCCGGCGGGAGCGGCTTCGTGAGCCCGACCGAACCCGGTACGAAATCTATGATACGATTCGGCAGGAGCTTCCCCGTTGTCGTAACTGGAACGAATTGCGGGACCGGTTGAAGCGGCATGGCATCGAGACGATCTTCAAGCGAAAAGGGGCGCAGGGTACCATTGAAGGAGTAAAGTTCGCCCGTAATGGCTTTGTGTTTTCCGGCTCGAAAGTCGACCGGGCCTCCAGTTTCTCGAAGCTGGATCGCCACTTCGGGCAGGTGCAGCAGCGGCAAACAGCCCTGATGTCTGAACTCAAGGCAGCAGTTGGGAGCTTCCGGGCTGCTTTTGCAGGTCTGTTCGGAGGCGGGCGCTCCTTCTCCGCAGCGGGAGGCGGTGGAGGAGGCGGAAGCCATGGCGCAGGATTGGTGTCGCTCGGCAGTGCCGGGTCGATTCCACTGCCGCCGTTCGACTCGCCATTTGCCCTTTCGCCCGAGATGATGCAGCGGCGTGAGGGTGAGAGCCCCGAGGAGCATATAGCCCGCATCACGGCGCTGATCAACAAGGCGGCCGAGGCGATGGCCGTAGCCCTCATGGAGCGTAAGCGCCGCATGGAGGCACGCTCCCGCAAAATCGGATAACAAATCTAAAATACGAAAAGATGAAAGAGAACACTCTGGAGCTCTCCTTCGAGATGTACGAAGAGTTGAAGGAGACCCTTATCAAGACGCTCCGCACGGAGTTGGCCGAGGCCCGGTCACAATCGGCAGCGCCCGTTGATACGGACGCGATCAAGCGGTTGCAGATTCGGATTCTGCAACTGGAGCAGGCACAGACAAGGGTAAGCGAGGCACAGCAGGAACGAGGCCTTCGGATCGAACAACGGCTGCAAGCGATCTCCGAGCGGCAGGAGCAGATTAGCGAGGACCTCGGAGCGCAGATTTCGGGGATCGACGAGAAAGTGGCCGAATTGGAGATTCCCGAGGAGTTGCCGCCGCGGATGGTTCAGCACCGCTTCTCGTTCTCTCTGGACGCAACCCGCAACTTTTGGCTCTTCATGTCGATGTTTGTCGTGATTGCGGTGCAGTCTGTCGGACTCTACCAGGAGTGGCGCCCCGACCGCGGCCGGTATGACAACGATCTGAAGTATCGCTATGTGCTGATGAAAGGCGAGGCTTCGCCGAAACGGTTATCGGAATTGGAGGAGCTGTTCGAAATCGAGCGAGATCAACGGCGCATCGACTCGATGCGAAGGGATGTCGAGAAGTACGAGCGGCTGGTACGCAGAAGGGCGGCTCTCGACGAGCAGGCGCGGCTGAAAGCCCAGGAAGCCGAGCAACTCAAACGTGACGCAGCTAAGTTAAAAAACAAGTAGCCCTTCCCTTTTTGACGCAAAGAGATACCGCCGGACGGACAGCGCAAGGTCAGAACAAGTTGCCACAGGCAAACCTTGCGCAAAGTTCCTCCGGCGGCTTTGGCTTGTCGCTACCAAACGGGAAGGGCGAAATAAAAGGCAAAACCGAACAATCAGCGCTCTCCAGAATCGGCGGAAATTGCAACGCACTGTCAATAAAGAGGGTAACGGCACAAGAATTTGGTACATTCTGAACGCTGTTACATACATTCCGGAGCACCGATCTTCCTTTTCTAAAATAATAGACGTATTTTTGTCCTGCAAAACAAGGAGATGAAGCAACAATTGGTCATATCGACTTCGATAGATCTGGTGAGAATCGCACCGGATCACGTTGTCTACTTTGCGTCGGACGGAAACTATTCAACCATCATACAGACCGACGGTGAAGTGCGCATGGTATCCTACCAATTGAGGCAAATCGAAAAGCTGATCAGTTCCCAGCTCGGCAGCGAAGGTGCCGTCTTCATCCGCATCGGGAAAAGTCTGATCATCAATCGGTCATACATTTACTACATCAATATCCCGAAGCAAAAGCTGATCCTCTCGGACGTAAACACATTCAACCATACGGTGACGGCATCCAAGGAGGCTCTGAAACAGCTGAAGGAACTTTTGGAGAAGGAGGCCAGGTAAGTATGAAAGAATACAAGGACATCAAGGACGATCAGATCCGCATTATCGGCGAGGACGACAGGAAAAAGTCTCCTTTCCGACATCCACGGATGATCATTTTGGCGATATGTATATTGTTACTGATTGGCGGAGGAATCCTTTTTATAAGGTCGAATCGCGAAAAAGCATCGAAAACAGAACCCGAACCGTCCTATTTCGAACCGGAGGCGACACCCGAACCGATCGGAAGAGAATGGCTCGGTTCCCGGGTGGATTCCCTCGCAAAAGGATTCACCGAAATCAGGGACACGCTCATCAATGACATTCCCCTGCGAATTTATATTCCTCACAATGCCGAAATGTCCCTGCACATCGGGCGGATGGATCAACAGGATACGTCGATGATATATACGGCCCAGGCCGCCGATGTACGCGCTGACAACGGAGGCATCGTCGGAGCCTTCGTACTGAAGGGACCCCCCGTGCGTGGGGCTTGTCCAAAAAAGGATTTTGTGCATCCATTGATGGAGTGGTGACCGTGGGGGTTGCAGAAAACTCCCCCTTGTTTGAAGAGGCGACGGAGAAGGAGGGTTATTTTTTCCGTCAGTATCCGCTGGTCGACAACAGACAACTCGTTGAAAACGCACTCAAAGGAAAAGCCATCCGCCGGGGGATTTGCGACCGTATGGGTGAGATCTTCATGGTAGAGACCGGGACTCCAGAATCATTACACGACTTTGCGCAGGCATTGGTCGATCTGGGAGTCGATCATGCAGTCTATCTGGTCGGTTCGTCCGCCTACGGTTGGGCCATCGACCAGGAGGGCATCCGTCATGAGTTTGGCGATAACAACTATTATACCGGCCGCCGACGCATGCCCAAAAATACGAGCTACATCGTCTGGAGAAGGAAATAGGGCATAGACAGGCAAGACCAAATCGCTCGCATCGTCACACTTCGTACACCAATATATCGGTTTCGTACAGTTCGGGGCAAATGTCCGGACTGTACGATTTCTTTTTGTCAATTTTGTATGTGCGGGAATAAGAACAAACCATCAAAAGTTGTTCCTTTGTCAACACCATAAGTCTACTCCTTTTTTAGTTTTTGTTGGTTCGTACATTCAAATCTAAAAAATCTGTAGACTTTTTTATTTATTCCTCCCTAGACACACTATTTGGAACAGTATCCAAAAATCCGGCACTTCCCCTTTCCATCCGGAGCGAAAGATATGTTTTTGCAGGAATAAAGAAGAATCAGGCCATCTCGCCAAGTGAGATGGCCTGAAATGATAAACGCCATATTTGCTCATCTGAGCAAACTGAGGAATCGCCCAAATACACGCTGATTCCAAGCGCATCGACAACCCTCTAAAGAGGATCGCAAGACATCAAAGGTGGCTGGACTTCATTTTCTCCGGAAGCGGGTTGATTGCACCTCTTCGAGTACAGGTATATGCCGAGATCGCTACGGCCTGGCGGTGCGCATCTGCAACAGTCTCTCCACCAAGAAGTTTAACAACAAAGGCTGCCGTAAAAGAGTCCCCGGCTCCTACGGTATCGGCAACTTCGACTTTCGGGGTGGCAATCGATGAAACAATCCCTCCGGAAGCATATATACCACTGCATAATGCCCCTTGCGTGAAGATGACATATCTGAGCGAAAAACGGTCAACAAGGGCCGCTATGGCTTCACCATAATCAGACGGAAGGGAAAAAAGCCCGATCAATAACGGTAATTCATCTTCGTTCAGTTTGAGAATATTGGCTCGCTGCAGCGATTCCACGATCAAGTCCTTCGAATAAAAATGTTGCCGGATGTTGATATCGAAGACCTTCAAAGTGCTATCCGCGGCTGCATCTACAATCTTCAGGATCGAACTCCGGGATGCGGCACTTCGCAGAGCCAAAGAACCCCAACATACCGCATCCGCCTCTCCCGCAAGTTGTAGGGCTGCGTCTCGGCTCTCCATGGCATCCCAGGCTACATGTTCGACAATATCGTATTGCGGGACCCCGGCGGCATTTAACGTTACAAGCACCTTGCCTGTCGGCAACATGTTGCGGGAAACATAACTTAAGTCCAATCCGGTCTTTTCAAGTTCGGCAAATGTTTCATCGCCGAGTTCGTCCGAACCGATGGCCGTAATGGGGTAGGACTCAGCACCCAACTCCTTGGCAAAAAAGCAAAAATTAACGGGTGCACCACCTAATCTCTTGCCTTCCGGGAAACAATCCCAGACGACCTCTCCAATCCCTATTATTTTCATGTCCTTACATATTGATAATTACCTTCATGGACGTCGCATTATGTTCCTCGATGTACTTGTAGGCCTCATCATACTCCTCGAACCGGAAATGATTCGAAATGAGCGGACTGAGACTGACGGCTCCCGTTTTCACCAACTCGATGGCCGTTAGGTAATCCTCGTGGCGATACATCAACGTCCCGATCATCTTCAGTTCGTGTTCTCCCAGATAAAACATACTGAGTGCCGGGTCTTTGCCAAATACCGCTACGACAACAACGGTACCCCCTTTCTCGATACTCTCCATGAGCGACCGGATACTCGACTCGGCACCGGCAACCTCGAATGCCGCCTGAAAATTAGCCTCACCGAAGAGTTCGCTAACCCCTTCCCGAAGTGGCGTCTTGGTCACATTGAGCGTATCCGTTATCCCGCATTTTCGGGCGATTTCCAGTCTGAAATCACTTACATCGGTAATAAGGACCCGTTTGGCGCCTCTGGCTCTGGCAACCTGTGCAACGAGGTTGCCGATTGGCCCGGCGCCCGATACAACCACGTTCTTATCCTGCAGATCGCCACCTCGCATGGCTGCATGCACCGCCACGGCAACAGGCTCTATCATGGCTCCGTAATCCAGCGACATCTCTTTGGGCAATACCGCAACCCGATCATCATCCACAATGAAAAAATCCTGGGCGGCGCCATTCGCCTGAAAGGCCTGAACCTTCAGATTCTCACAAATATTATACTCCCCCCGCAGGCAAGGTTTGCACTTCCCGCAAACCAGTTGCGGACGAGCCGTCACCAGATCTCCCGCCTTGCAGACCGTAACCGCTTTTCCGGTTGCCACCACCTCGGCCGAATACTCATGGCCTTGAACCACCGGATAAAAAGTTGCCGGATGCGATCCATGGTAAGAGTGAATCTCACTCCCGCAAATACCAATTCTTTTAATCTTCAACAGGATCTGGTGTTCCGTCAGATCCGACGCTTTCGGAGCCTCAACCTCATGAATCTCGATATGTCTCGGTTCTACTAATACTGCCTGTCTCATTTTATTCCATATTTTTTTAAAATATCCATAACCGGAGTCTCTATTGATTGAGCCCACAAGGTATATCCATAATTGCTCGGGTGCGTGCCATCAACCGATGTCTCATGGGCCTCGGAGGCTGTGGGCGTGATCAGATACACGTCCTTGTATTTGGGATTTGCCTGGATTCGGGCAAACAACTCCTCTACGGCATTCGCCTTGGCCTGTTCCCTGGCATCAAGTGCCGTATCGAACGAACGGCGCTCGCGGTAAATGGTGCGTTGAAAAATCAGCGGAGTATGCGGATGAGCCGCGACAAGGCGATCTATGAACGGAATCAACCGTTCTCGGATCAGTTCGGCGTCGGGATTCGAAAACGTATCGAACAGAAAAGCATCAGCCTCGACCTCCTCAAGAAGATCAAGCATGTAAGGCTGCATCAAACAGCGCCCGCTCGTTGCAAGCGACGCGATCTGGATGCCCGTATTACGCATGAACTGCATGGGATAGCTCATCCCGGAACGGGATGTGCTTACACCCTGCGTGAATGAAGAGCCATAAACCACGACCTTATGACGGAACTCGGAATCCATCGGCTCGATAACGGCATCGTCATCTATGCCGATCTTACAAGAAACAACCTCCGAATACATCGGCATGTACATCATGCATTCGTGCATCGTCCCGTCCATATGCTCGATGAGCGCAAATGTTTCGGTTTGCTGGCCCTTCCTATACGATTTCAACGCTCCGCTGGCCGCATACTGCCACTTCCCGTCCGCATTCTTGATATAAAGGTCGTACCCCTTATAGGAGATCGGCATGGTGGATGGACTGGAATATACATATCCCCACGTTGTCGTAATGTGGATGTTCCGCGTATTCGTTCTGAAGAGCACGGCCATACCGGCCGGACAGCGGAGCTGGCGATTCTCCGTCCTGTTAAAACCCTTGTAAACCAGGGTATCAACCCGGTGATACGGATTGGGCGTCGACTCAAAAGGTTTGCCTATCAGCGTCAGCGTCGAGGCCTCGATCTGTTGCTGGGCCCGAACCGACGACATACACGACACCAACAGGACGAATGTCAGAAAAAAGTGTCTCATAACCCTCTCTCTTTGAAAAATTATTTCAGTAAAACTCGTAACCCGTCTGCGACTGATAGGGCATAAAACCGCTTGTACTGCTCCATGAAAACGGGATATTGCTCCAGATTCAGGGCTGCAAAAGGCGTGATTCTCAAAAACTCATCCGGAGATCCTTCTGCGATCAACGTCCGGTCCGAATCCGCAATGTGCGGCTCAAAAACGGGGATCGCTTCTCCCGATTCGGTATGCGCTCCCATCAGATATTTGCCGTAGGTGGCAATCAGGAATGCCTCGATCGAGATATCCTTTCCATCCTGCAACATCTTCTGCAGGATGGGAACCACATAAACCGCAAACTTGGCAATGCCGTCGCCACAAAGCCGTGACACCTGATCGCTGATCGCCTGGTTGGAGAACCGTGCGAGAAGTTCCCGTTTATACTCGTCGAGATCAATGCCTTCCGGAACAGGCACATACGGAGTAACGTCCCGATCCATGAACAACTTCAGCAAGGCCCGATACCTTGCGTCGGCCAATACGGCATCAACCTTTCGGAATCCTTCCAGATAGGCCGGGTAGGAGAGCAGGGTATGCGATGCATTGAGAAGGCTCAGTTTCATGGTTTCATACGGAGCCACGTCCCGGGTGAAGGTGACCCCCACCTTTTCCCAGGCCGGACGACCCGCCATGAAGTGATCCTCGATCACCCACTGTATGAAGTCTTCGCAACACACGTCTGTAATACACTCCGATCGGGTTGCGGGCGTAATCCGATCCACCATGGAGTTCGGAAAAGAGACCCGCTTCTCCGCCCATGCGGCAACCCGGGGATATTTCGCTTCGAAGTATGTCATGAATGCCTTTCGGGCCGTATCACCGTTCATCCGCATGTTGTCACACGACAGAATCGTTAACGGCAGATCCTTTTCCATTCGCCGTGCAAGGCCCTCGGCAACATACCAGAATACACTGCGAGGCTTGTCGAGATCCACCTCATACCCGCCTTCGGTGATGGTCAGAGAGATGATTTTTATCTCCTCCGAGGCAATTTTGGAGATGATGGCCTCACTGTCCTGCTCTCCCCAGGCGAGTCCCACGAGCGAACCGATCCATTGGCTGTCGCGATGGCCGGACGGACTGCAGGTCGTCAATCGGTATATGCCGTCGTCTTGTTTCAGCGCTCGGAACAACTCCCCGTCCGTCGGCATGATCATGGCTCCGAAAACGCCCCAGTTTCTTTGTGACGGATCCTCCAACAAACGATTCGTGTAAGCTTCGAGATGAGCTCGATGGAAATTACCAACCCCGAAATGCACGATCCCGGCCTTAATTTCGGCCCGATTATAATTAAAAGTCTTCATACGACAGTTTCAAGGTTTCGGCCAGGGATTTTTCCACCCGGCCACAATGTTCCATATAGAAGTCATAAACCTCCTCCCACCGGTAATAAGAGGCCTCAACCGCATCCAACGGCAATTGGAGATCCTTTTCGTTGAGCATGAACTTGACCAGGATATCCGCCGCATCGGCTTCCGATCGATAGAAAACCATCTGGAGGTTAGCACCCATCGGAATATCCCAATATTGCCAGCTTTGCAGGGCATCCGCGGGATCATGGGCCTCCCGAGCCCAACTCCCGACCTGCAGGTTGGTCAGAAGGGACATAAGAACGCCGTCATGCCCGAAATTGAGATTGATACCATGACGATTGCGTGCGATATCTTCGGCGGACTCCTCCAACAAATGACGCAGGGTGCGTGAGCCCAGCCCCCAACTGCGACCGTGAGAAATCGGCTCGGGACCCTTCTGCGCAAAGTACCGATAGTTTTCGATTTCAGCCCAGGCCAGAATCTCCTCTGCCGTGAAGAGATCCCATAAGGGTACCTGACGGTCGAGACCCTGCATGAGCGAGGCCATTAACCAGAAACGGCGGATCAGATCATGCTTGTCATATTCTTCTTCAACGGGCGAAGGGTCGACGAACAGACGTGACATGAAGGCATCGAGATCCAGTTTCTCATCCATGTAGGAACGGTACTTTTTATACCAGCCGTTCTCCTGCCCCAAAATATAGGCATCAAGCGGGCTCCGGTCGGGACAGACGCTGCCATAAGGATTCAGAGCGGGCAGGAACGAACGCGAGTTGTCGATTTCGGCCCATTCCAGATCGGGCCGCAACGACAGAATCCCCGAATTGACGGATTGCATGGTCGCCGCAACACGAAGCACATTCGTGGCATGGGTTTTCAAATAGGGCTCTTCGTCAAACACCTCCGGATAGTTCCGGACCATTCTCCGACCGATCTCCCGAGCCTGGCGATAACCGATCTGCGTCAGATCTCCCTCCTTGTAGCTGAGGTTCTTCTTGAAGGGCGCCAGACGCTCGTATATGGCCTCTCCGAAGGCGGTGAGATTATTGGCGGCATGGGCCCTTTCCAGAACACCGTATATGGTCGGATAGGTCTTCGAATCGTCTATGTGACGTGCGCCGTGACGGAAATAACCGTTTATGTAGAATGGTTTGTATCCCCGAGGGGCCGGAGTAAGCGGATGGGAAAGATCCGTTACGTAATACACGCCGCCGGCCCGTTCCGGATCTCTCCGGATTTCATCAAGCGCCGTTTTGGCTTCCGGTTTTGCTTTCGGGAGCGAGAGTCGGAAAATGCAGGGCAGGTCGGAGGTTTTCCTGGGGTTGGTGTTGGTATTGACATACATAAATCCATCCCGGATCACAATATCCTCGGGCTCATAGACAACCTGATCCTGCACATTATATCGCGCAGTTATCGTGCGTGTCCGCGTATCATACACGCGAATGCAGGAGGGACGGCGATCGTCCTGTTTGCCGACTCCGAAGCAATAATAGATTTTACCGTCATGCATACAGCCCGCTTGCGTGAACCATACATCATAGGGAAATACCACTTGATCGAGAATATCATCCTCATCAAACCGCACCTTCGCACCCTCACTCAACGACGGGATCCGGAATTTGGTGGCAACATACTGGTTCTCCCACGCATTTTTCGTCACGGAAGCCACCGTACGTTTGCGGGCGGAAAACACCCACATGAATCCCTGTTCCCGGTCAACCAGCCAGCTGGGGGCCCCAAAGATGGAGACATATCCCTTCTCCGCCCATTTCGAGGCATCGAGCTCTATGGTTTGGACGAGTTCGCTGCTGAATCTTTTTCCTCGACGGGTGATGCTCTCCACAAAGCATAACCATTCCAATTCGCTTCCCACCTTTCCGTTTGTTATATACAACAACGGGAAGGAGGCTCCGCGTTTTGTCTCGATTCCGAAACAAACATTATTCACGTGGTTGTCCGGATGCGAGGATGCCAGCTCGAAGCCGGCTATAGGCCGAGAATCCGCGGTCTTGAAATCATATACGTTCACATGCCCCCCATCCTCACACGAGAAGATGCAGTCGTCCCATATTTCAAGCCCCTGCTGAGCCCGTCCCCGGCCCTCTTTCTCCAGAAAAACCGTACATTCTACATCCTGCTCCGGTTCCACATACAACTGCGCGGCAAGAGGCACCGAAAGCAACAGACTTACGACTGTCAAATATCCTTTTTTCATAAACATGCCTTATCAATCCAAAACCAATTATCTTCCGCAAGCATCGAACAATTCGATACCCAATGCTTCAAGCCGTCCCTGCAGGAGACTGACTTCAAGAGTCCGCGGCGTACAATTCCGTAAGGCGCTCAAGGCCGCAGCAACACCGACAGCCTCGCCCATGGCCATGCAGATGCTCATGACGCGATAGGAAGCGTGTGCCCGGTGGGTACCCGATATGCACCGTCCCGCGACAAGAAGGCCTTCAATACCCCGAGGTAGGAAACAACGATACGGCAAATCGTATGGCTTGCAATATTGTATGGTCGCCTCGGCCTGACCGGCTCCCGCCGGATTGTGGATATCGACAATAAACAAGGCTTCGTGCACCACCACATCCGGGAAACGACACCCTTCGGCCATCTCATCCGCATCGATCACATAATCACCCATAACCCTCCGGCTTTCGCGTACTCCGGTAGTCGCACCGCTTCCGATCACCCGGCAGTTCTCGTACCCCGGCAAATTCTCCTGCAGGAACCGGGTCAGAAGCCGAATCTGTTGCCGGAGAGCAAGGTCGGCGGCAAAAATCGAACCCGTCAGGGTGATATCCACACCATTGGCCTGAGTCGTATTTACCTGACGACAACCCGGCCGGACCGACGGATGCAAACGTACGGCTGCCAACAGAGGTGGCAGTTTTCCCTCGTCGGCTCTTTTTTTGCACCAGTCCAGGAAGCGTTCGCCATTCAACTGAACATTGTCCACATCCCCAATGCATATCAGGCCCTTCGATTCATCCACGCCGTCAATGGTATATTCCAACGTTACAGGTTGCATGAGCCCGTCGGACGATCGTCCCTTCTGGATCTCGGCCCCGGCCAGGAAGGAGACGATGGCATCTCCCGTACAGTCAATCGTAACCGGAGCTTCAAAACGGAGCGGGCCTTCATTGCTTGCACATTGAATGCCTTTGACCACGTTTCCCTTCTGAATGACCCCCGAGACACAACACTGCAGAAAAACATCGATATTCCTTTCCCGGGCGATAAATTCTGCCAGGACGAGCTTGGCCTCCTCAAAATCGTGTGCCTTTCCATGTTCGCCGATCCAATCGTTGTCCGGGACTCCCAGAAGGGCACAGACCTCATCACGCATCGTGTTTTTCCCGACACTGCCGAGAATCGGTCCGACATATCCGGCCGTCAAATTTCCACCGACGACTCCATATCGTTCGATCAGAGCAACACGTGCCCCCTGACGGGCTGCGGCAACCGCAGCACATATCCCGGCAGGGCCTGCACCTGCTACTATCACATCATATTTTGAGGTATTCATCATCGACTTGTATATGGTCCCGAAATATTCTTGACGTTCATGGCACCGTCGGAATCGGTAATCGTCACGACCCGGTACTTTTCGCCGGAGTCGGTGACCCGGACTACAACATGCCCATCATATCCCTTCACCCGGGCGGCTTCCTCGGCCGTAACCTGATCATCGACCCCGTCGGGACGAACCCCGCGCCAGAAGTTCGTGATGAAAAAGTCACAAACCGGAAGAGCCTTTTCCATCGTATTCAACACATCGGTACGGGGATGACAGTCCACCCATGAGCAGACGACGATTGTTTGAGGGTTGAGTAACTTCAGCGCCTCTTCCTGATTGGTGTTCGTGACACCATGGTGGTTGGCTTTCATCAGTTCCACCGTTCCTACAACCTTCGCGCAAGGCAGCTCGGCATCTTTCCACGCATAGGTCGAACGTCCGTTGTACTGGAGATCTCCGCCGGCAAAGAAGTCAAAATTGCCATACGAGATTTTCATGACACAACTGTTGATATTCTCCGGCGGACAATTGTCGCTGGATTGAATATTCTTGCTGTCTTCGTAGGAAATCTCCGAAAGGGAAGGGAATGTCTTTTGAGTGGCAGTACCCATTCCGGTCCAGATCTCGCCATTGACGGCCACATTCTGCACCGTAACAGCTGGATATGCCGTCGGATTGTATTTCTGAACAATCTGACTGTTCGATCCGGCCTCGAAGAGCGAAGCTTCGAACCGTTGATTGGCTACATGCCATTTCACCGCATTGATATAGTTATTGCAGGTGGAAGCATTGTCCGCCATCGTGGCCATATCAAACGGATAGTTGTAGTCCGGATAACCGCGGTCGATCAACTCTCCGATCTTGAAATTGTCGAAGATCTCCGCACATCCGATCAAGGCATAGGTGCTGGAATTGGACGACAGCGGCAGGGTGGAAACATAACCACCGATATGGTCATTATGGAAGTGAGTGACAACCATATAGTCGATCGTATTGTTTCCGGTCCACTCCATACACTTGCGAATGTAGTCGGTGATGATCTGCGATCCCCGGGTCCCGGTCAGCGTCGGATCCCAACGGCTGCGGATTCCGGCGTTGGTCGTATTCCCGTTCGAATTGGTCGTCACACTGGAACTGGCCGCATCGATCAGCATTTGCGTGCCGTCCGGGAAGATGACAAACACACTCTCGCCGGTCGTCGTATTGATGAAATGAATATCCATCATGCCCTCCTGCCAGGCAGGGATCGGTTTCCCGATCTCCAAACCGGAAGCAGAAGCATCCTCGCCACCGTGCGGGCGAACCAAAAATGTGTGGGCCTCGTTGGAACTGCATCCGACAATCGCGAGAACCCATAAACCGAATATGAATTTCAACCTTTGCATGCTATGTGAAGATTTAAAAACATCGCGCCGCCTTCAATATTGACAGCAAGACGAATATAATTACCAAAATTCGAATCAACCTTTATGATGTGTAAGCCCTGGCCTTTGAAACTAACGGGTTGGCTGCCGTCATCCGCCCAATGCACACCATCCTGCGACAGTTGCACGCGGCCTTCAAATACGGGATCTCCCGTGATCTTCTCGACCATGACAAAGAAGAGGGCTTCGTCGGCCCAACCCACCTCATAAGGATGGGTAAAGAACATGCCTTGAAAAAACTTCTTTACCTCCAGATGGGAATCATTAAACATTTTCATATGCTAAACCATCTATTATTCTTGTGAAACAACAACGGAATCGATATACAGGAAAACACGGCGATTGGTATCCGTTCCCACCCAGAACAAAGGATTGATCAGATTGTCGATCCGGTTGTAGCCATCAACGGTATCCGCCGCAATGCCTCGCATGTCCCAGATCCGATCCTGACACTGGAACTCGACATATTCTCGAAGCTGGGTATCCAGTTTCAAGCGCATGTATTGCCAGTTGAGTTTGCAGTCGGTCTCGTTGTAAATGAGTTTCTGATGCCCGTCCGGCAGATCCTTGAATCCGTCATGATCGCCATTGGGATACCGGCGGCCGAACCACCAGGGATCAACACCCCGTTTGCACCAGTCTCCGTCAAGGCCATACGCCCAGTCCTTGTCCGTAATGTTTTCGTTCGAATGCTCATATTGCCATTTCTGCATCAACTTGCCATCCACGGCATTGAGATAGCGGATTCCGACATGATAACGCTTTCCTCCCTCCTGGACATCGAAGCCCATTCCGAAATCACGGATCGAGGTCTCGTGCAGTCCCGGCTGAGGACGATCTCCTCCATCCACGACATCCTGCTCGGCCGTGTAGGTAAACCAACACTCGATTTGCAGGTATCTGCTGCCGGGACGGGAAAACGACAGCCGCTTGATGGCGTGTCCCAGGCAGCCTTCGGCCGGAATCTCCGTATAAGGGGCCGCAACAGGTCGTGTCGAGAGTTTGAGTGAATAGGTGCCGGACATCGCTCCATGGGTCCCCGGATAGCGGTATGTCGCCGAACTGAGCATGACCGGAGGCCACTGATCCTTGTTAACCAGGGTCTTGGGAACATCAAAATCGGGATATTCCGTAAAATTAGGCATCAAGGTCATCCAACCATTGAAACCGGTGTTGAATACATCATAGCACAACACCCTCTTCAAGGGTTGGTAGCGACTGCGCAATAAGATTTCACCAATGCTCATATTGTCATTCATTTAATAGGTTAGTATCCTGGATTCTGGGTCAGTTTGCCGTTCATGATCAGAATGTCATCACTGGGCAAAGGCCACAAATAGATTTTTTCATCAAACTTTCGTTCGCCGTGCTGAACGATATACGTTCCGTCGGCCATCTCTTCGAAGCTCGGGAATCCCTCTTCGTCAAACTTCGGAGTCGCGGGCCAAAACCAGTTGCCGGCCGCAAAATACTCCTTGGCCAGACTGGCCGTACGGGTGAAACCGTACATGTTGTGTCCGAAAGCATTCTCAAACTGATGCCAGCGCAACAAATCGAAATAGCGCAGATTCTCCCAGGCAAATTCCACCCGACGTTCACGGCGGAGCACTTTGCGCAGGGCCGTCTGATCGGTCGTGGTGATGGAGGGATAGGCGTCGACCTGCGTACGGGTCGTACCGTAAGCCCGGGCCCGGACATCGTTGATGCAGGCGAGCACCGTGGCATCAATCTCTCCCAACTCGATTTTAGCCTCGGCATACATCAACAGCACATCGGCATAACGCATAAGAATAAGAGGATTATCATTATACAGAGTTGTCCGCCAGGACTCCTGAGCTCCCTTCCGCAAACAACATGCGTTGTAGGCACAGTTCGCGGCATCCGAACCGCCTTTGGAGTCTTTGTTGGTCACCATGCGATTCTGCGCATAGTCCATCACCTCAAGCACATTGGGAGACGGATTCCATTCAATATTGTAGATCCGGCTGCCAGGGGCCGCAAAGGTTTCCAGACACCGAGGATCCCGGTCGGCGAACGGATCATGAGGATCAAAGCCACTGTCCGGCTCATCGATCGTCTTCCCATTCGTCATTTCGTAGACGGCAAGCAGTTCCCAGGAGGGTTGTGCATTATGGGTTCCACCGGCCGTACGGGCAATAAATGAACCTATGGACTGGGTAACCGGCTGACCATCTTCACCCAGTTCCAGTTCGTTGGAGTGGGGGATAGAGAAGATTACCTCCTTGTTGGAGCGGGTTTTGTCACGGAAAAGCTCACCGTAATCCGGAGCCAGATCGTAGTGCTCCATATCCATACACAACTTGGCTGCCGCAGCCGCCGTTTCATAGTCGTGCTGATAGAGGGCGCAGCGGGCCTTGAATGCATAAGCCGCACCCTGATCTACACGAGTGGTCCCACTGTTATTGTTTTCCACGGGAAGATTGTTCGCAGCGTAGTCATAATCCTCATAGATCTGTTTCAGAATAACCGACTTGTCGGTCCGTCCCATCTCAAAAGCCTCTTCAGGTGTAATCGGCGTCAGATAATAGGGTACGTCTCCCCATAGTGTAATCAGACGCGTATACGCATAGGCCCGGAAGAAACGGGCTTCACCCCGGAGCTTGTTGAGTTCAGTAGAGGGATATTTGCCCTCCAGGTTATCAAGCGCCTCCAAAATCCGGTTTGCCCGGCTGATGTTTTTATACGTGTAACTCCATACGGTCTTGATGTTGGGGTTACTGGTCGAGGAGGCGTTCAGAGATCCTGCCGCAATGGTATATATGTTGGTACGCTGTGACCAGTCATCCGTATTCCGGTCCAACATCCAGTTGGACTCGATGACAAAAAAAGTGCTGCGATAGAAATCATTCAACGAAAGCCGAACCTCTTCAGGCGAGGAAAACCAGTTTTCACTGGATGCTGCGGAAGGCGGATTCAGATCGAGTTTTGCGCATGACGACGCTACGGACAGAAGACCTGCCATGCACATCCATATGGACCATTTTCCCATGTTATGTATCTTTTTCATAATCTATTAGAATTTGATATCGACGCCAAACGTATAGGTACGTGTAATATAGGTAGAAGCTCCTGCCTCAGGATCCCAGCCGGCAAGATAGTTGTCGAAGCAGTAAGGGTCATCGATATTGACATATACCCGCAGCTTCTTGATGCCGACCTTAGAAACAAGTTTATCGGGGAATGTATAACCGATATTGATGTTCTTGAGACGGAAGTAGGCACTGCTCTTGAGCCAGAAATCCGACATGGCGTAGTTGTTGTACTCTCCGCCCTGATGACTCAGACGGGGATAGTCGACCGACGCATTCTGCTCGGGCGTATTGTAGACGCTCCAGTAGTTGCGGCTGCCGTCCTTGTTCAGCAGCACGGAGGGCGCCGGGAGCCATTGTCCCTGCATGGGACGGATCATACTCTCGGTAAGGCGTGAAAGCTGTTTCCCGACACCGTTGAAGAGCAGCGAGAAGGAGATGCCTTTCCATCCCAGAGAGATCGAGCCGCCATAGAGGTAATGCGGCAGGGAACTGCCCAATATAACCCGGTCGTAGGTCTCGTTGATGATTCCGTCGGGGTTGCCGTCCGAACCGCTGACATCCACGTATTTCACATCTCCCGGCTTGGTCGAGGCCGAAAGCAGCGCACTGTTGCTGACCTCATCGGCCGTCTGGAACAACCCTGTGGACCGATATCCATACCAGGAGTTGTACTCGGCACCTTCGGTGATAATCGTACCGTCGCTGTTGAACTGCTGCTTGCCGTTGAGATTGTCGACGATGGACTTGTAGTCGGAGATGTTGAAACTTACGGCATAGTTGAAGTCGCCGATACGGTCGGCCCATCCGAGTTTCACTTCCCAACCGTTGGTATGCATTTCTCCGACGTTTTTGTCCGGAGCCGAGTAGCCCGTAAACGAGGGAATAGCCACGGAGAGAAGCATGTCGGTCGTCTTCTTGTAGTAGTAGTCGGCACTCAGGTTGAGCCGGTTGTCAAAGAAGGCCGCATCCACACCGATATCCCAGCTTTGGGTCTTCTCCCAGTGAATATCCGGATAGGCATAATCTTGCTGTGCTGCAGACATGACGGATTGCGGGGTAGCACCGGCACTGTCATACATGATGGCATTATTGAACGAAATGTAGGTCTGATACGGATAATTACCGATTCGTTCATTGCCGAGAGTTCCGATCGAGGCCCGGAGTTTCAGGTAACTGATCGGGGAAACCTGTTGCATGAACCTCTCGTTGGAAATCACCCAGCCAACTGAAGCCGAAGGGAAGAAGCCCCAACGATGATCCTTATGGAAACGGGAAGATCCGTCTGCACGAGCATTAAGCTGTACATAGTAGCGTCCATCGTAGTTATACATGACGCGGCCAAAGAACGAACGATAGGCATTCTGATAAGAGTTGCCCGCTACGGCAAGAGCATTCTTGTTTGCCAGATCCAGATAGGGGAAAGAAGACAACGACATATCATTGGTCGATGCCGACATCGTCTCATACGTATAGATATAGTCCTCATAACCGACCATGGCATTGAAATTATGGACCTGGTCAAAGGTTTTGGCGTATGTTGCGATAAACTGTTTCTCCAAGGACTTGGTATTACGGCGCTCCTCGCTCAGTGAATTGGACGTATATCCCGAAACATACCCCAACATGACATCCGTTTCGTAGGCATCATAAACGGGAATGGCTTTCTTCATCTCTTTGATGAAGACGTTTCCAATCGTAGGAGTCAGGTTAGCCGTAATGGTCAGATCCTCAATAGGCTTGTAACTCAGCGAAAACTTTCCGGTGATAACATTTGATACAGTCTTCTTGTCGCCACCCTCAAGCAGGGCGGCAAGTGTATTGCTGAGGCTGCCCTCCTTGCCCGGACCGACACGCCCGTCGGGATAGAGGCCCAGATAGATCGAAGGGTACATATAGGCGGCCCGCAGCGGACTGCCCGAAGTAGGATCGTTCTTCGTGGCATAGCGTGCCGACAGGTCGATCGAACCGGAGAGTTTCTTGCTGATCGTAAGATTATTGCGCGATCTTACGGAGATTCTCTCGTGATTCGAGCCCCGATAGATGGCATCGACATTCTCATAGGTTGCAGACGTATGGCTCTTGATCACCTTGTTGCCGTAGGTCATCGTCAGATTGTGCTTGTGACGCAACGCATGGCTCGAAAGAATGGCATTTTTCCAGTCATAGTTCGGGTACTGGATGGGGTCATACCGGTTGTTTTCCGCATAGCTGTTGATATAATCCTGTGAATAGTTGGAGTATTCGCCCCCCGCAGGGTTGCCGGCATCGTTCCAGGACCATTCATTGTACATGGTCATATAATGATAGGGATCGGTCAGGAATTCGGGCAGTTCGGTTGGCGAAGACAACGAAACCTCTCCATTATAACCGATCGAAAGCTGCCCCTCGGTGGCCTCCTTGGTTGTGATCAAGATGACACCGGCCGCTGCACGGGCGCCATAGATCGAGGCGGATGCCGCGTCTTTAAGTACGGTTATCTGCTGAATCTCCTCGCTACCTATATTATCGAGGCTGCTGACCATCATTCCGTCGACCAGAATGAGCGGGCTCGAATCCGACAGGGTCGTCACGCCGCGAACCTGAACCGTAGCACTTGCTCCGGGCATACTGCTCGTACGCGTTACGGTAAGGCCCGGAATAAGTCCCTGCAGGGATTGCGAGAGCTGGGAGGTGCTCTGGCGTTCGATCAGCGAACTGTTGATTACCCCCACGGCTCCGGTCAGGTCCTTTTTCTTCACGGCTCCGTAACCGATAACAACGGTCTCTTCAAGCTGGACGGCATCCTCCTTGAGCAGTATGTTCACCGGGCTCTGGCCATTCCAGACTACGGTCTCGACCATATAACCCAGGTGCCGGAATTCGATGGTGTGGCCCGCCTCGGCACCACTGAGCGTATATTTTCCCTCCACATTGGAGGTGGTACCCTTGCCGTTGTCCTTGTCGTAAACCACAACTCCGACAAGAGGCCCATTGGCGTCACTGACGACGCCATTCATTGCATTCTGAGCGAAGGCCAGGTCGATCTGCAGGAGACAAACCAATAACAGGCCGAATATACTTTTTTTCATACCCTTTGTTTTATTCTACGATTTCAAGCAATACGTACTCGTTATACTCTTTGATTGCCTCTCCGGTTTGCGGGTCGCTCGGGTGTTGCGCGGAGAAACGGGTCTGGCCACTGGTGTGAATCCAATCAATATATTTCCCTGAATATTTGGAACCGTTAAGACTTAAACGACCCGCCTGGCCGAATCGCAACACGATCTCTTCCATGTCTTGGGAGGTGGTGAAAACTCCTTCGGCTGAAATATAGGCGCCATTGTTGCTGGTATCGAGCAACATGCCTGCAAAATTGTAGGTGATGGTCGCCGAGTAATCAATGGATGCTCCCGACAGCGTTTCCGTGGCGCTCTCCTCAACGGTCGAGGTCGGCAGAGCCGGTTTCCATTCTTCGCCATCCTTGAACTCGATCATCCAGTAGTTGGAACACATCGTTCCCAGTTTGGTCACAAAATAGAAGTGGATCTTTGAACCGGCCGGGATATTCGCGCCTTCCAGATCGCCGTATATGTACCAGTAGTCGCCGGGAACGGCTCCCGAGACATACGGGTCGCCGTTGCCGCCCACATTGCGCGTACATACGGTATTACCCTCCTTATAGCCGGTGCGGTCACAGGCCCAATACTCGATTCGACCGCTTCCGCTGCTGGGCTCGAGGTATTTGTCGTTGGTTCCCGGATAGACCGTTTGGGATCCGTCATCAAGGAAGGTCTCCTTCGACTGGTCGGTCAGGGCCTTCAACTCCCACTTGGCCACCAGTCCCGAGAAGGCATCCTGGACAAGGGTATAGGTATAGTCCTTATCATTCTGAATGGTTACCGTTACCCGGATGGTTCGCTCGTTGAGAGTTTTGTTGGCCGGGAAGGTCAACTTGACATTGCACTCTCCGACTCCATTGGCCGGAGTGATCGTCACGTCCGAATCGTCACATCGGGCACTCCACTCCTCATCGCCATAGACCCTGAACGTCGCTTCCGTTGTAGCGTCGGTAACGGATTCGGTAGTGGGACTGATGCCTTTCGGGGTCACCATCTTTTGGTTGATAACCAGTTTCAGAGGCGTAACGTCATCTCCGATAAAACGAACGGAGCCGACACGGGCTGCAGTCGTGGTGTTTTCCGAAACCTTGATGGTAAATCGGGTCACATCGCCCTGGGTTTCATACGAATCAATAACGGCCCAATAGTTCTCGCCGCCATCGGTCTGACAGTCGTTATTGACCCTGTAATAGACATTTGCGGAGAGATCCACGGTGAAAACACCGCCTTCGGGCTCTACATTCAGCGTGTTGGTCGCTAACGTCATATACGGATCTTCCGCCCGTTGACAAGATGCCGAAAGCATAAGCGACACACTTGCTAATAATAAGGTTTTTAGATTCATTTGATTGGGAATTTAGGGTTATTTATGGTTGGCTATTTTGAGGTTTTCATTCGTCGGGCATATAGGATCCGGTAGAGGACATAGGCGAGAATCATTATGACAATCACGGCGATACATCCTGTTACGATCCCTTTGACCGCCATGGTTTTCGGATCTCCGGCGAGCAACAGCCCGACCAGCAGAAGCGCAACGACTCCGATGGTGATGCAGAAACAGTTGATGGCCAGGTGCGAATAGTTCAGCACGGCTCTCTTCTCCTTCGGGGTCGGTTCCCGATCGGCGTCGGGATCCCTGTATGCACGAATGGCCCGGTAACCGTCCGCCTCAAGCCCCCTGCGGGCAGAGCGGAGCTCCATCACCGCAAGGATAAGGACGGGAAGCAGACATCCTGAAACGGACTCAATGATACTTGGGCTGACAACCGAAGAGGGGATGATGATCCGGGCCAGAATGCCGACAATCCAGGTGAGGACCATCGCCCTGACAAGTTGGTTGCCGGTCAGCCTCTTGGAGAACAGTCCCCATATCGACGGAATGTAGAGCGGGCACATCACCATGGTAAGAAGCATGACCACCACCTTCTCGGCACCTCCGGCAAAGGGGATGAGCATGGCCAGCGCAATGATCACCAGACCGAAGACCAGGGTGAAGAGACGTCCCACCTTGATCCGTTTTTTCTCGTCGGCCTGCCGGTTTTGCGCCTTGTGCCCCCAGATATCGTAGGTATATACATTCGCATATACATTCAGAATTCCCGAAACATTGCTCAATGTGGCCGACAACATGGCGGCCAGCATCATTCCGACCATTCCCTTCATGAGCACGAGTTTGCTCATGTTCACATAGGCGTGTTCGCCGTTGAAGGTCATGACGCTTTCATCCAGGCCAAGAGCCAGTCCGGGTTCCAGGACCCGGTAAATCATGGTGGGAAGGTACCAGATGAGGGGTGTGACGAGGTAAAGGGCTCCGATCAGATAGGTGCTTTTCCGGGCATCCTTTCTGGTGGGGACGCTGATGTATCGCTGGACAAACGGCCAGTCGCCGCCGATCATGGAAACGTTGAGAACCGTCCACAACAAAAGCCAGATCCAGGTATAGGTCGGAGAGGTCCCTGAAAAGAATTCCGGAATTTCCCGGGCTCTGCTGATGAATTCACCGACACCGCCAACCGCCTCAAAGGAGAGCGGGATCATGAAAACCACCACGGCTAGAAGCACGCCGAATTGGATTACGTCGGTCATCAGGACCGCAAGAAAACCTCCGGCAATGGTGTATCCCAGCGCTATGACACCCAAGATGAGCAGGGCCCACCAGATACTCAGATAACCCGCCGGCGAGTCCCCCGCCAAACCGCTGCTGGCCAGAATACTGCCATCCTGAACCTTGATCAGCGCACACATGACGACGGCTACGGCATACAGGGATACGGCCGTATGTACGGCTCGGGCCACGATTCCGGAGATCGTGTAAAAATGCACCGTGCGGTGTCCAAACCGCACCGCAAGGAATTCTCCGGGCGATTTGATCCGCAGACCGCGCCATTTGTCGGAGATCCATCTTCCCACGATGAACGATGCGACCCCGAGGCAGAGGGCAACAACCACCGCGACAAGTCCCGATTTATACGCCACGCCGCCCCAAACGACGAAGGTGCTTGCCGAAAAGATGGTCATGTAGGAAGAGACTCCGGAGAGCCACCACGAAGAGTTCCGACCGGCAATGAACATGTCTTCGGAGTTCTTGATCTTCCGGGACATCACGACACTGACGGCGATCAGCCCCAGAAAATAGAGGAGAATAATGATATAGTCCAGCAGTTCCATAACGCTTATATGATAGCTCCAAGATTTTTTAAACTTTTCCTGAGGAGGTCCGTATCAGCCATTTGTACGGACACATGACTCTTTGCACACTGTGCGGCAGCCACTCCGGCCGCCTGACCCGTTCCCATACAGCTTGCCTGGACACGAAGCGATGCGAAAGCCGTCTTGTCCGCACTTATGCAACGCCCCGCAACAAGCAGATTCGGAAAGCCCTCGGCAATAAGTGCTCGATAAGGGACATATGCCGCTTTTTTGAGAAAGGTGAGACGCTGTTCCGATCCCGATGCGATATGGACATCCACCGGATGTGCTCCACGCGATATGCTGTCATGATACTTACAGGCATTCATATATTCGTCGCCCGTAACGGTGTGCAGGCCTTTGATGCGCCGAGATTCTCGAATACCGGCATGTACTGCAACCGTTGTCACATAACTGTTCCTGAACTCTTCAAAGTTTTCCTTGAGGATTCGGGCAACCTTGAACACCGCTTCCCGCAGGCGGCATTCCGCAGCAGTAAAATCCCTGTTATCAAGAGCATTGCCCGTTGTACGGGTCATATTGACCGCCACCTCTCCCGGACGGAGCGTCGTACAAAACCAAGGTCCCCCGAACTCGGGAATGCCGAGCGAATCTTTCATGGCAAGAAGTTTTTCGCGGACTGGAACACAATGGCAGTTCTCTCCTTGCTTATTATGATGCATGGCATCGATGAGCAGTGGAGAATCCGTATCCACGCCTCCCAAAATAAAATAGGTCGAAAGAGGTTGCATGGGAGGATATTCATCCGTCTGCATCGGAACGCCCGCCATGGCTGCAAGGTCCCCGTCTCCTGTACAATCGACATACATGTCGCCGTGAATAGCCTCGGTCCCGTTCTTGTTTTCAAAGAAGACCTCGGATATCTTACCGTCCCTGATCTGACATCCGCTTAGGTAAGAATGCATGTACATATCCACGCCGGCCTCCAACATCATTTGCTGACACAGAAGCTTGTAAAGCTCCGGATCAAAGGCAACATTACCAAGAGGACTCTCCACAAGACCGCCACCCATTCTCCTGAGCCGTTCGACAAACTCCCAGGGAATACCGCCTATCACCAGCTCGTGATTGTAGGTGAATACACTCAGCGGCGTAACCAGACCGAGAGTCGCCATACCACCCAAGAAGCCGTATTGTTCCACAATTGCAGTCTTTGCGCCACTGCGGGCAGCCGCAATTGCAGATATGAAGCCGGAAGCGCCGCCTCCGCAAACAACGACATCATAACAGCCCACGATCGGAATCTGTTTTGTAACCTCTATACTTTGCGCTTTTTTATCCATATTCATTTCGACACGAAAATTAATTTTGTAATATTACTCCTATAAATCAATTATATAATGATAGCCGAAGGGGGTGTTCTATATGTTTTCATTCTTTCTTATTCATTGATTTGATATGTGGATGGAACTGGTTTCGATTTAATCAAAGATAAGAAATGAGATCGGGAAAAATTTTTTCCACAAATCCTTTTTTTTCTGCAAACGATTGCAGGAACGTTACCAAAATCTGCAAACGTTACAAAAATATTATAAGACGATGACTGGAATTTGTATTTTATTCCAAGATTAGGATTTATAAATTGAAAACGGTATCTTTGTTTTATCTTAAATCATCATTCCACATGAAGTATATAACCATTAAAGACATAGCTCGCCATTTATCCATATCCGTTTCAACCGTATCCCGAGCGTTGGGTAACGATAAGAATATCCGAAAGGAAACGAAAGAAAAAGTGATGGAGGCAGCAAAAAAATTGGGATACAAGCCTAATCCGGTAGCTATCAATCTAAAATACGGCCATACCAATACTGTCGGAGTGATTGTTCCTGAGATGATTACACCCTTTGCCTCTCGGGTAATAAACGGGATTCAGGAGGTGCTACATACCAAGAATATAAAAGTAATTATCGCAGAATCCAGCGGAGATCCGGAAAAAGAGAAAGAGAACCTGCAACTGATGGAACGATTCATGGTGGACGGAATCATCATCTGTCTCTGCAGTTATAAACGGAACAAGGAAGAATATACCCGACTTCAGCAAGCAGGAATGCCCATGGTCTTCTACGACCGAATTCCTTATGGACTCGAAGTACCACAAGTAATCGTGGATGATTATATGAAATCCTTTTTCATTGTCGAAAGTCTCATCCGCAGCGGGCGTCGACAGATTGTCCACATACAAGGGCCAGATGATATTTACAACTCGACAGAGCGAATCCGAGGCTACAAAGATGCCTTGGCCAAATTCAAAATACCATTTGACAAGAACACGATGCTGATAAAAACCGGTATCACGTTTGAGGAAGGGAGGAAAGCTGTAGATATATTGATAGAGGAAAATATTCCTTTCAACGCCATATTTGCTTTCACAGAGACATTAGCCATTGGGGCAATGAATCGATTAAGAGAGCTTGGGAAAAAGATCCCCGAAGAGGTAGCCGTAGCCAGCTTTTCGGGGACCGAACTCTCCAACATTGTCTATCCGCAGCTGACCACCGTGGAGCCGCCCTTATTTCAGATGGGGAAAAAGGCGGCGGAATTGATCTTGGAGAAGATCAAAAATCCAGCATACCCCAACTGTACGATTGTATTGGATGCAGAAATAAAAATACGGGCATCCACACCACAGTCAGAAGCCTAGTAAAAAAATCGAGAGATGGAACTTTCCATCTCTCGATTCGTTCAACGCTAATATTCGTAAGCACCGATATCAATAACGGAGTCGGATATTCTGGGGTTGCTATCCAAATCTGTTGGATAATCATCAATTGGATAATATAAGTTTATGCCATTATTAATGCATATAGATCCTGCAGATAAACGATAGTCATACGTTTCCCAATTGTCTATACCTGCGCCGATCCAGAAGGCCGGATTCATGAATAGGATTGATTCGTTAGTATTGCCGTTGATTGTTATATTACCATCCTCGTGTATGAATGAAACCGATCGATTTTCGGGTTACCTTTTTTGTTTTGTGCGAATATCATATGGAAGCACGTGCGTGAAGACAAACGGCGTGAAGTGCTGGGGATCTTCAACAAACCCACGGAGAGTGCCCTGGGCTGGGGCGAAATGCTCACAGAGCTGCAGGAACGAGGCGTTCGGAAGATCGGCCTGGTGTGTGCCG